>Ga0326728_10000900_pt1 | contig 111035 bp, 75 predicted proteins | sample MB3enrmetagenome_FD_207602 | JGI IMG/M metagenome (GOLD analysis project Ga0326728, IMG submission 207602) | Lab enriched peat soil microbial communities from McLean, Ithaca, NY, United States - MB31MN | ecosystem: Environmental > Terrestrial > Soil > Wetlands > Peat | place: USA: New York... | reverse complement strand
GTTTGATTCAACTGCGGATGCTTTTTGCATCCTCCCTATAAGTACACGGTCTTTTAAAAGTACAAGTTTACATTGTACATACACAATACATACACAACGGAAATATTTGTGGGTAATGCTCAGCCCGGAGGGAGAGGGGATCGGCACGCACGAGGGGGCGGACTGAAAATTGGCGATTGGAAATTGCGGGGCGCGAGGGCGGTTGACATTGTTCTTTACGGGGGACAGAATCGGGGCATGAAAGCACTCGAGAAGCAACATTCGGCAACAACACCCACAGCAGCGGACGCCAACCAGGCGCCGGCACGCGCCATCAAACGACGCCAATTCTTAAAATCCACCGCGTTGATCGGAGCGGGGGGGATGATCCTGCCGCGCCTCAGGCTTTTTGGGCAGGATGCGCCGAGCAATAAATTGAACATCGCCCTGCTGGGCACGTGGGGCCGGGGGGAAGCTCATTTCGACGTGATTTCGCGCGAGAATGTGGTTGCGCTTTGTGATGTCAACGAGAAGCACCTGGCTTTTGCCGCGGAGAAATTCCCCAAGGCGACGCAGTACGTGGACTGGCGGAAGTGCCTTGAACAAAAGGACATTGACGCCGTGATGTGCTGCACGCTGGATCACACGCACGCTTTCATCGCCAACTGGGCGATGAACCGGGGCAAACATGTCTATTGCGAGAAGCCGCTGGCCAACAGCGTGGAGGAAGCGCGGGTGATTCGCGCGACGTGGGTCAAGAATAAAGACAAGCTGGCGACCCAGGTGGGCACGCAACGCCATGAGTTCAAGAACTTCAACCGGGTGCGTGAATTGATCCGGGACGGGGCCATTGGTGAATTGCAAGGGGTCAGCGCCTGGGGCGACCGGCAGATTCGCCGGCCGGGCTATCTGGCCGCGCAAGGGGACCCGCCGGAGTACCTGCACTACGATTTATGGCTGGGGCCTTCGCCGTTTCATCCTTACAATCCGGGCTACTTTTCGGGCGGGTCGGGCATGAATTGTTTGCAGTGGAATATGTATTGGGACTTTGGCAGCGGACAGGTGGGCGACATGGGCAGCCACACGATGGATCTGGCCTGGAACGCGATTGATGGCGGGCTGCCCACCTCTGCCGAAGGCAAGGGCGATCCATTCAATCCGGAAGTGACGCCGGTCCGGCTGGAGATGCACTTTGAAATTCCGTCCAACGACTGGCGCCCGGCCATGACGGTATCGTGGTATCAGGGGGGCGCGATGCCCGAATCGCCCAATCGGGCGATTGACCTGAAAAAGATTGACCACGGGGCGATGTTCGAGGGGAGCAAAGGTTTTCTGGTGGCCGATTTTCAATCGCGCGTCCTCTTTCCGCTGGGCAACGATGCGGACCTGACGTATTACAAGCCGCGCACGAAGGAGACGCTGATCGCGCCGATGGGCGTTTTCCAGCGCCAATGGATCAATGCCTGCAAGGGCAGCCTCAAGACGTCGTGCGACTTCGGCTACGGCAGCGACATGATCGAAATGATGTTGCTGGGCCTGGTGGCTTATCGGGTGGGCAAGAAGATCAAATATGACGGCGCAACCGGAGAGGTGAGCGATTGCGCTGAGGCCAACCCGTTACTAAAGCACAGTTACCGGGAGGGCTGGACACTGAACGGGTAGGATTAGGATTAGGATTAGGAAAACGAGGACATTCCTATCTGTCAGGGCGCGGCCGGGGGTCTGGGTTTGATGGTGGCGGGGAGGTAAATGTTGAAGGCGGTGCCTTGGCCGGGTTTGGAATGCACGTGCAGGCAGCCGCGGGCCTCTTTGAGGAGGCGATGGACAATGGCCAATCCCAGGCCGGTGCCCTTGCCGGGGGGCTTGGTGGTGAAGTAGGGCTGAAAGATCCTGGGCAGCACGTCCGTCGGGATGCCGGGGCCGTCGTCGCGAACGGAAAGCTGGAGCAAGGGCGGTGTGTTGGAGAAGCCCTGGCCGAAAAGAATCCGGTCCTCCGGTCCGTCGTGAAGACGGGTCAGGTCCACGCCGGTGTCCAGGACTTGGCCGACGATGTCCACCAAGTGCGGCTCGAAGGAGCATTGCATGGCGTTGATGGCCAGGTTGAGGAGGATTTGGATGAGGTCGGTGCCGTTGATTTGCAGTTCGACATCCTGGACGAGGGTGTGAATTTTGAGGGTGTTGGCGCCCTTGCTGGGGTGGACGTTCAACAGTTCGCGCAAATCGTCCAGGATCAGGTTGACGTTGATGCGAACGGGTGCGGCCTGTTGCTGGCGCATAAAACTGAGGTAGCGGTGTGAGATTTCGATGCAGTTGCTGACCTGGCGGGTGATGCGCCGCAAGCGGTCCTTGACCATCTCCATGTCCTCGCCTTCCAGGCGTTTGGATTCGCCCATGCGCTGGTTGATGATCTGAATAAAGCCGGAAATGATGGTCAGCGGGCCGTTGATGTCGTGGATGATGCTGGCGTAAATCTCGCCGCGGGTGCGGGTGATTTCCTCCTGGAGTCGCTGGTCGTGCAACTCGATTTGCAAGGCGGAGAGCTTCTCGTTGTTGGCCCGGATTTCGTCTGCGAAGGACTGGCGATCCATGGCGGTGGCGACGGCTTTGCGGATGGTGGGGACGTCAAAGGGCTTGTTGAGGTAATCGCAGGCGCCCAGGCGCAGGGCCTGGCGGATGGTGTCCACCGTTTCGTAGGCGGTGAGCATGATGACTTCGGTGGAGGGCTGGATGGCCTTGAGTTTTTCGAGCACCTCGGTGCCGCTCATGCCGGTCATGCGGATGTCCAGGACAGCGGCATTGATTTTGTGGTTGCGGGCCAGTTCCAGGGCGTCCGGGCCGTTGGAGGCGAGCAACAAGGAGTAATCGTCCTTGAAAACCACGCGCAAGGATTGCCGCGGCCCTTCTTCGTCATCCACGATGAGCAAAGTGCGGCTCGGTTTGTCCGCCGAATTGCCGCCACTGTTAGAAGTGGTAGCCGATGTTGATGGTGAGAGCATGGCTTAGGAATTCATATTTGCCGTCCGGCGCGTCAGAATAGCCGGTGTCGCTGCCGACGGAGCGCGACGGCCCCCAGCCCAGTTGATAGGCCGCATCCCAAGAGAATTTGCCGTACTTCTTGCCCACCCCAAGGCTGAAGATATGGCGGTCCGAATCGGGCACCAGCGGGCTGAAATGGGCGTTGGGCACCGAGTTCATGCTGTACATGTAACCGCCGCTGATGCGCCAGTCATTCCTCAAATAGCGCGTCACGCCCAAATCCAGCATCCAACTGGGCGACCAATCGAAGGCCAGCGGTTCATGCCCGGAAATAGCCGGCAGAGACACCGACACGGTTTTGAGCGAGCTCCAGTCGGTCCAATTGACGTCGCCCTCGAAATTCCATTTGGCATTGGGCCTGTAAGAGTAGCCGCCCGCCAAGGTGGCCGGGAAATGAAAATCAGCCGACGCCGCCGTGTTCGCCGCGTACGGCGGAATGGGCAGCGTTGCGTGCCCATTGTAATTCATCTCCGTGGCGCTGCGGTAGGTGAGGCCGAAGAAGTGCTGTTCCATGGGATGGAAGAGCAGGCCGGCCATGTAACCTGCATCGGTGGCGCGTCCGTGAAATTGATCGTCGAAGCCCGGAACCAGTTTTATTTCCGCCTGCGAATAGTTCAACGTCGGCCCGGCGGCGATGGAGAGGGTCGGCACGATCTGCCAGGCGACAACGCCGGCAGCCGTCATGTAAGTGATTTGGCCGGTCTGCCCGGCGGCGACAAACGGCGCGTTGGCAGGCCAGTCCATCCGCAGGCCGTACGGCGAATAGATGCCCAGACCAAAACTCAAATGCCAGTTGGAGACGCTGTAGGTCGAGAACAGTTGCGGCGTAGCCGACCATTGCGTTTTGCTGTCCACCGAACCGCCCGTGCCGGTGTAGCGGTCGCCAAGCACGACGCCATAAGTGCCGAGGGAGACGTTGAAGCCGTCCAGTTGCGAGATGCCGGCCGCGTTGTAAAAGACGGCCGCCGGGTCATTGGCGGTGGCCACGAAGGCATTGCCGCGCGCCGTGGCGAAAGCGTCCTGATCGGGCACAGCCACGCCCAGGGCGAAAACCGGAGTTGGCACAGCCGCAACAGCCAGAAACAAGGCGGAGGCGGCGAAGGCGGTGATACGAGTTTTGCGAGTTGTCATAAGTGTCAGTTCATCTGTGGCTGGCATATTTTAGAGAGATTTGTGTCAGAGAAGGGGCTTGGCGGCAAGGCAATTTTTTCGTTTTTCAAAAGGGCGCGCGGTTCCATCAGTTCCGGCGCGGCCATTTGAGCGTGACTGCCGTTGCCGGCGCGGCTAAGGTGGGCCGGTCATGAAGCGGCCACAAAGCCCTCAGTTCTGCGACCGCGCGGGCATGGCCGGGGAGTTCGCTCCGAGAGCGGACCGGCCTTGGTGGCAGACAGGTTGGTTCTTCTTTGTTTTGCTGGCGGGGGCGACTTTTCTTGCCTATCAGCCCGTGTGGCACGGGGGATTCATCTGGGACGACGCCGTCTTGGTGACGAGCAACCCGCTGATTAAAGATGCCGGCGGCTGGTGGCGGGTGTGGTGCGAAAAATACCTGGATTACGTGCCGGCCACTTCGAGCACCTTCTGGCTCGAATGGCGTTGCTGGGGCACAAATCCTCTGGGCTATCATTTGGACAATGTTCTCCTTCACGTTGTGGCGGCCTTTGTCCTCTGGAAGGTGTTGGAGCGGCTCCAGGTTCCGGGCGCGCGCCTGGCGGCGGGGATTTTTGCGCTCCATCCCGTCCAAGTGGAATCGGTCGCGTGGATAGCGGAGCGGAAAAACACTTTGGCCATGGTCTTTTACGCCGGCGCGCTGCTCTGTTTTTTGCGATTTGACGACACCGGGCGGCGGCGCTGGTACGGGCTGGCGGCGGCGGCGTTTGTTCTGGCCGTCTTGAGCAAGCCGGTGGTTGCGCCGCTGCCGGTGGTTTTGCTGGGGATGGCTTGGTGGCGGCGGGGTCGAATCCAGCGCGAGGACATTCTTCGAGCGGTTTTATTTTTCGCGTTGGCGGCGGCGGCGTGCGTGCTGGCAATCTGGATTCAGCGCGGGGCCATGAGTCACACCTTCCCTCATGCCGGTCCCGGCTTGCGTCTGGCGCGGGCCAGTTGGGCGTTTTGGTTCTATCTGGGCAAGATTCTCTGGCCGCTGAACTTGAGTCCCGTTTATTCGTTTTGGCATATTGACCCGACGAAGGTGGCATCGTTCCTTCCGCTCTTGGCGCTGGTGGCCGTTTTTGCGGCCGGCTGGCATTATCGCAACGGCTGGGGACGCGGGGTGCTGGCGGCTTTTGGTTATTATCTTGTTCTATTGCTGCCGGCCCTGGGCTTGGTGGACATTGCCGCCATGCGGTTCACCCCCGTGGCGGACCAATGGCAGTACTTCGCCACCATCGGGCCGATCGCGTTGGCGGCCGCCGGGTTGACGCGGGCGGGATTATCCGGCCAGGGCCGGAAGTTGGCGTGGCGCGTCTTGTGCGGCGCGCTGCTGGCGGCGTTGGGGGTTTTGACCTGGCGGCAAAGCCGTCTCTACGCCGAGCCGGCGACACTCTGGCAGGCGGCCTTGAAGGCTGACCCGCAGTCATTCCTGGCTCACAGTTCGATGGGGGGCATCCTTTTCAGAAACGGCAAAAGCCGGGAGGCCATTGCGGAATACGAGAAGGCGCTGAAAATCAACCCCGAATTCTTCGATGCGCACTATGATCTGGGCAACATCCTTTTGGCCACGGGCCACCCGTCCGAGGCCATTGCGCATTACGAGAGAGTCATCCAGCTTGAGCCTGGATTCGCAAAAGCCTACAACAACCTGGCATGGATCCTGGCGACCTGTCCGGCGGCCTCGGTCCGAAACGGTGATCGGGCGGTTGAGTTTGCCCGCCTGGCCAATCAGCTTAGTTCGAGCAGCGTTCCGGGCATTATCGGGACGCTGGCCGCCGCCTATGCCGAGGCGGGCCGGTTTACGGAGGCTGCTGCGTCGGCCCAACAGGCTCTGCGATTGGCCGTGGCGGCCAATGACCAGGCGACGGCAGACGATCTTCGCCGCCAGCTTTCGCTCTATCAAAAGGGGTTGCCTTTCCGGGATCCGACGCAGGCCGGCCAGTCCGGCAAACCGCCGCGCTAGCCGGTGTCATCGCGCGGCTATTGCGGCACGAGCAAAACGCGATAAAAACACTGGGAGTCGGCGACGGAGTCGGTGGCGGTCAGGGTGGCGTTGGTCGCGGTCATAATGCCGCCCAAATCCGCCCAATTGGTGGAGTCCAAACTGGAGGCGAATTGCACCTGGTATGTCTCGCCCGGCGCGGCGGACCAAGTGAACGAAACGACATTGCTGTTTTGCGTGATCATTTGGAACGCCGGCGGGACCGGAGCAAGAACGGTCAACGTGCCGTCAATAATGGAGACTTGGTAATTCGGCAGCCGGTTGCCGGGGTCCAGGAGGATTGGCGCAATCGGATAGGTTCCGGCGGGGCTGGCGGAAGTCGCCTGGCAACTGTAGCTGGCCGTAATATCGTCCCCGTTCTGCAAGCCGGCGATGTTCCCCGTGAAGACCGGGTTGGTCAACCCGTATGGCCGCGTGGCATCGCTGGCGGTGACGCTCAGGGGGGCCTGCCACACCGTCAGGCTCACAAAGTTGGTCACGCTGTCATAATCCACCGTGTCATTGGGGGTGAACAGGGCGGCTAATGTGTTGGTGCCGGCGTCCAAGACCGTTCCAGCCGGCGGGTTGTAGGCGAAAGCTCCCGGGAGGTTCGCCGTGGCATTCAACTGGCCGGGGCCAAGGCTGGCGCCGTAAGTCACCGGCGGAGGATTGGTCCAGGTGATGACCGGAGTGCCGACGAAAACGAAACCATTGGTCAAAACGGCCACTTGGCCGTCGGCATTGGTAATGGTGACATTGACCGGTCCCACGGCTCCAGCCGGTGTGACGACCATGAGATTGCTGGCAGCATTGAAGAGGACCGACGCGGCCGGCGCCGAACCAAAAGCCACGGTGGCATGGCTTTGAAACCCCGTGCCGGAAATTGCCACCGTCGTGCCGCCGGCCACAGGCCCGCTGGCAGGGGTGACGCTGCTCAGGGCCGGAGCAGCCGCAGTCACACTCATGTCGTCGAACCCGAAGTAACTGCCGGTGTTTTGAAAGCCGATTTCGACGACGGTGGACTCGTTGGTGGCCGCAAGGGTGAACTGGAGGTTTGTCCAGCCCAGCGCGGGAAGATTGGTCTCGTCGAAAACCGCATCCCCTCCCCAGGAGAGCATGAACCAGTTGGGCGCTTTCCCATCGGGACTGTCCAACCAGAGGGAAACCAAATACAACTGTCCGGGAACCGTGGGGATGGTTTGCGACAGATAGCCGGGGGCGGCGCCGGCCGTTTCGAGGTCCACGCCGTAAGTGCCCGAATGGACGCAAGTGGGAGAAGTGTTGGCAAAAACATAGGACGTAAATCCCGCCAGGGTCCAGTCGGCCAGGCTGCCGGTTTCAAATCCGCCGTTTTGAAACAATTGGCCGACCACGAACAGGGCCGGCAAGTCTTCTTGCGCGCCATAACTCAGATTGGTGAACAAGACTTGGGCTGAATAAACCCCCGGCGGCAGATTGGTGGCCGCGGCGTTGAGGGCGCAACTGACGGCCGCGCTCCCGCCGGGCGCCAGGGTGCCGCTGGCCGGCGATGCCGTCAGCCAGGCCGGACTGTCCGCCAACGACCAGTTCACGGAAGACTGGCTTGCGTTGGTCAATTCGCAAATCTGCGCCGCCTCATTGAACGGGCCGCTGGGCGGACCGCCAAAAGTGAAGCCCGCCGCCGGGGCGATGCTCAACGGGTCGGAAACGCGCAGGTCTAATGACCGGCTGTGGGTGAGGCCATCGCTCAGATTGGTCAGCGTCAAGGACCCCGTGTAATTGCCGGCAGGAAGGTTGGACGCGGTGGAATTAAGGTTCAAAACCACGGTAAGGACCTCCCCCGGATTGATCGTGCCATTGGTGGGCGCGACGGAAAGCCAGGACGCATCGCTCCCCACGGACCAGTCCAGCGCCGCAGACCCCGTGTTGGTCAACGCATAGCTGTCCGCCGTCAGGCTGAAGGGGCCGCCTCCCGGTCCGCCGGAAAGGAAGCCCGAAATGGGCAGCATCAACAGCGTGTCCGGGGGCGCGAGCGAATTGATCAAGTTGGCCCCATTGGGCGTGCCCCACCCGGTGCAGAGGTCATAGCCGGCGACGGCGAAATAGGCGTGCGCACTGGTGGAGTTGGTATTGTTGCCCGTTGTGATGTCGTGAAAGTTGGTCGCATATCCCGGCCCGGCGCCGAGGGAGTAAAGGGCGGGATTCAGGAAGCCGACGGGAGGATTGCCGTATTGGGCCGCCTGCTGATTGATCAAGGCTGTCAATCCCGCCCACAACGGGGCCGCGCAACTGGTGCCCCATAAGGCATTGGTCGTGCCGTTGTTGTAAACGACCACCACATTCGAGGCGCACATCGCGACATCCGGCAGGTTTCGGAACGCGGTCGAACCCTGGTTGGTGGGCGTGCCGACCCCGGTTTGCCAGGAAGGAATCGCATAGTTGGTGCTGAACCCGCCGCTGCCGTCGTGCCAGGCCGTTTCAGATTGCCACGCGCCCCCGGCGCCGGTCACGGACAATACCGTGCCCCCGACAACAGTGATATACGGATCCCCCGCCGGCATCGTGACCTGGCCGCCGGCATACGCGCCCACGTCGCCCGCGGCGCAGAAGAACGACTGTCCCTGTGCGGCATACTGTTGGAAGATTTGATCGGTCACGGCGTCCATGTTAAAGAAATTCCAGGAACAACTGATTTGACTGGCTGCATTGTCGGTCGCAATCCGATTCAACACATCATCCACCGGGTCAAAGAGTTGCTCCTCATAAACCATGATCCTGGAGAGTCCCGGGGCCATGGACAGTAACATCTCGATGTCCAGGGCCACTTCCAGATTATTCGCCCCCGCGCTGCCGCCGTAGCCATTCACCAGCACGTTGGTCAGAGAAACGGCAGGCAGATGGGCCATGCTCTGGTAGCCGGCAATATCGGACGGGTAATAGCCGTCAAACTCCACCAAAGCAACCGTTTGGCCGGCGCCGGTGATCGTCACTCCGGGGACATAGGCGGCCCTGAAATCCTTCCCCACGTATGCGCCGCCCGGCCCCGATCCGGCCAATGGGCCGGGTGTGGACGGCGATTCAATGGGCTTCTTTTTGACATCGGAATGGGGCGCCGTGAAATTATCGAGACCTATGATCGCCAGCACCGGCAGATCCGCGCGAATGGACGGGGCGGCATCCGGCGCGTAGAACGTGCGGTCCTGGGTGGGATGCGGATAGACTTTCATGTTCACGCGGAACACGCGGCGAATGTCGGCGGCAGTCGCCTGGACATCCAGCAACGTCCGATTTGCGTGAAGGCCCGTGATCGTCATGCGGTTGGCCCGGGCGAAATCCACGACAGACCGGTAATCCTGTTCAGAGGGAGAGAATCGCTCGACAAACTGCGCAGGAGTCAAATAGTGGTGGAACTTGGGGCTGGCGGGATCGTATATTTCTTCCAGCAGCCCGGCCAGGGCCTGCTTGTTGCGCAGCGGCAGGCCGAGCGCCAGGTCCAGGCGGGTCTCATCCGGCAGTGAACCAACCGGTTGCAATCCGGCCACCCCGGACGGCAGGGAACCCCGCAGTGCCTTCCATTCGGCGGCCCGGCCCGCCACGGCCATTGCCAGGAATAGAAGGACCTGAGCCGCAGTGACGCCCCGCTGAATCCATGACCTGTTGATGGGGCGCTGTGTTCGCATGGGTTTAGCCATCTGAAAGGGTTGCCAAGGAAGTTGGATTGGGTTTTCGGGTTTTGGAGCCAAAAAAAAAGGTGGAACATTACTGTTCCACCTTCCTGACAATGTAAAACCTTTTAGTAGCTCTCCTGTTTCCGATTAGCCACGCTTGGCGAGCTTGGAACGGATTCCAGCCAGGCCGGCGAACGCCGAGCCGAGCAACATCAACGTCATTCCGCCATCGGGCACCGGCCAGAGGTTGAACAAGCTGTCCACACTGATGCTATTGACACCCGCCACCGGGGTAATCCAAATGTCCTCAGTGTAAACTCCAAGGGGACCCGCAACCGTACCTGTCGAGGTGACCGAACCACCGTAGGCAGGAACAGTCTGCGAGGCCAGCAGGCTGCTGTTTGAATACGCATCCGCGACGACGCCGATTCCAGCAGGCACGCTGGATGACGTGGTGTTCAACGCCCAACCCCCGTGTTGCATATAGTAGCCGGTGGTATAAACGACTTCCAAGGGTCCCGGACTAACCCCGACATCCACCGTCGAAAGGTCAATGTTAATCGGTGCGTCCGCCGCAATGCCTGAACTAATGCTTACGATCCAATCTGGCAAATTAGCCGAAAGGGTCAAAGTGGAATTGGCCCCCAGTGCGCTTGTCGAGGCGCTCTGACCGCCGGAGATAACTTCCAAAAAGGCATTCGCCTTCACCGCTTGGGTGCCCGCGGCCACAGCCGCTGCCACCGCCAAGGTCGTAATTAAGGTTTTTGTTTTCATTTTTTGTCTTCTACTTTCTTGTTTTACATTGTTCCAGTGTCTCACTTTTCTGTGCTCCAATGCACATTATCTGCGAGGTTCAAACGCAATCCCCGTGCCAACATTTGAACTATTGCTTTTGGCCTCCCTAATAGATGCGTAACATGTTTATTTTAAACTATTTACAAAACAAGCCGCCCATCGGCCTCGTGCCGGTCAAATTAATCGGTTTTGTAAAGACTTCCGACAAGCAATGCGGTTTGACGGGGTTTGTTGTGCATAAGATGCCAAAAATCAACCCTTTACGCATTAAACCCGGTTTATGTAAAGACTTCCGACGCTTTGGCAGGAGATTCAGACTAAGGAAGCGCCAGAACGACGCGATAAAACCGTTGCCGATCGGTGGAGATGGAGTTCGTGGCCGCCACCGTGGCGTTGGTCGCCAGAATCGGGCCGCCCGAGTTGATCCAAAGTGGCGCGGCCAGATTGGTCGCATATTGCAACTGGTACGAAAAGCCCGGCATCGCGCTCCAACTCAAGAGCACGCCGCCGGCGCTGGCGGCCACGGACGCGAACGCCGGCGGCACGACGGTCGTGACACTCACGTCGTCGAATCCGAACGCGTCGGGCGCATTCTGGAAGAGGAATTCGAGCGTCGTGGCGGTGCCGGTGGCGCTGACGACAAACTCCATGTTCGTCCAAAGGAATTTGGGCATGTTCGTTTGATCGAAGAGCGTGCCGCCGTTCCAGGCGGCCGTGAATTCATTCGGGTTCCCGCCCACCGGGTTGTCCAGCCAGAAGGAAATCAGGTAACGCTGCCCTGGGGCGGTCGGCAAACCTTGCGAGAGCGTGGCCAGGGTCGAGGGCTCCCCCATTACGGCTGCAAACGCGCCGGAATGAACATAGTCCAGATATAAAGGAGCGCCTCCCACAAAGTCCGCGTTGGAAGTCCCGCCAAAAGACCAGTCCGAAAAATCGCCCGTCTCAAATCCGCCATTGCCCACCGCCAGCGTGAAGGCCAAGGTCTGCCCGAAGCCGCTGGTCAGGTCCTCAAACAAAATGCCCGCGCTGGCCGCGCTGATGAGCAGGTTGCCCACTGCGGGCGAGAGCGTGGCTGTCACGGCGGCCTGCCCGGGCGCCAGCGTCCCGCCCCCGGGGGCGATGTTCAGAAAGGCCGACCCAGAAGTGACCGTCCAGTTGAGCGGCCCGGTCGCGGCGTTGCTCAGCGAAATAATCTGCGAAGTCACGTTGAACGGCCCGCCCACAGGCCCGCTCACAGCCATCCCGGTCGCGGGCGTCAGGATCAACGGATCCGACACCGCCAAAAAAACCGGGACGACATGCGCCACCCCGGCCGTCAGATTGCTCAACGCCAAATCCACCGCGTAGCCGCCCGGCGCCAGGTTCGTCGCGCCCGCGCTGGTCGTCACCGTCAGGCGGGTGGCCGCGCCGGGCGGGACGGCGCCGTTGGTGGCGGAGAATTGGATCCAGGCGGGAGCGCCGCCGATGGACCAGTTGAGGGAGGCGGCGCCCGCATTGGTCAAGACCAAGTTTTCCGGCCCTTGCGCCCCCGCGCAGTTGTTGGTCAGGGCGAAGGACAACCCCCCCGCCGGAAGAACAACCAGGCCGTCGGCCGGCGCCAGGGCGTTGATCAACCCCTGGCCCGCGGGCGTGCCCCAGCCGGTGCAAAGATCGTACCCCGGCTCGGCGAAGTATTTGTTGGTGCTGACCCGCGTTCTGTCGCTGCCATTGGTGATGTCATGGAAGCACGAATCGTAGAGGCCGCCCTGGCCGATGCCGTAAATGGCGGGATTGAGAAACCCGGCCGGCGGCTGTCCATTTTGGGCCGCTTGCTCATTGGCCAGCGCGATGAACCCCGCCCACAGCGGCGCGGCGCAACTGGTGCCAGCGAGCGAATTGGTGGTGAGGTTCCCAAAGATCACGGCGATATTTGCCGCGCTCATCGCCACGTCGGGCACATTGCGCCACTGCGTCGAGCCTTGGTTGGAGGACATGTTGACGGTCTGTTGCCAATAGGGGATGGGGTAGGTCGCGCTGACGCCGCCGCTGCCGGATACCCAGGCGGCCTCAGACTGCCAGCTTCCACCCGGACCGGTTGTCACCAGAACGGTGCCGCCAACCTGGGTAATGAAGGGATCGCCTTCCTTGGCCGCCATGTCGGCGTAATAGGCGCCAAAATCGCCACAAGCGTTGAAAAACGATTGCCCCTGCGCCGCCATTTCCTGGAAAATCTGGTCCGTCGCGCCGTCAATCACAAAAAACCACGAACAACTGATCTGATGGGCCAGATCATCCACTGCGATCTGATTGAGCATGTCATTATTGACCGATGTGTAGTCGTAGGGCGCTTCGTACACCAGCACTTGCGACAAACCGGGCGCCATCGCCACTGCCATTTCAATGTCGGCGGACACTTCAATTTCGCCCGCCCCGGGCAGCCCGTGGAAACCATCCACAATCACATTGGTGATGGGAACGGGCGCGATCCCGGCCAGGCTCTCGTACGCCAGAATGTCATTGGTATAATAAGTATCGAATTCCACCAGCGCGACCGACTGCCCGGCGCCGGTCAGCGTGACCCCGGGAGCGTAGGCCGCGCGGAAATCATTTCCGATGTATGTGCCGCCCGGACCGGAGCCGGTTTCCGACTGCGCAGCGCCGCCCTCCCCGCGATGCACGGCGCTCCGAACCCCCGGTTTGGCAAGAGCATAATTATCCAGGCCGCTGACGTGCAGCAGCGGAACCCCCAAATCAACCGACGGCTCCGCGTCCGGCGCGTAGAACGTCCGCCCCTCCGACGGATGCTGGTACACTTTCAAATTGACATGAAAAACCTCCCGCACGCCGGCCGCCGAAGCCGCCACATCCAGCAGCAGGCGGTTGGAGTGAGTGCAAAGAATCTGCAAGTGCCGCCCCCGGACAAAGGCGACCAGCGCGTCGTAATCCTCCTCGCTCGGTCCAAACTGATCGGCAAACTCTACTGGCTTGAGGAACTGATGGTAGCGCGGGCTGGCCGGGTCATAGAGATCGTGCAGGAGCGTTTTGAGCGCCTCTGGCCGGCGCAACGGCAGACTGATGGCCAGCCTGAGCCGATTGGTATCCGCCAAGTCCCCAACCGCTTTCAATCCCGCCACCGCGGCAGGCACGTGCCCCGGCAGCACTTGCCGCCCCGCCGTCCACGCCCGTGCGGAAACCGCCAGCGCCAGCCAGATCGCCGCAACGACACTTCTACGCAGCAGGGATGCCATCGCCGGACTTTACCACGCCGCCACCTCTGACGCCAACCCATCCTGCCGTTGACGCGACTGGCTGGCGGAAAACGCCGCGGATTGTGAACTTGGGTAGCGGAAACTGCGTAAAGAAAACCGACAGCTTTGATAATTGGATGCAAAGCCATGCACACCAAAGCGTTAAGATTCTTTTCTCTTTGTTCGTGTCGGCGTTGATTACACTCTCGTGGATTTCATAATGGATCAGGAAAATCCAGAGCGTATCCCTCCCATTCGTAAGGGCTTTATTTACAGCGCATTACAGAACATTGCAGTTGTTGAGAAACTTGCAGCCAAAACCGGCACCAAAACTGCTCATTAACACTGCTCATTTATTGTACACTAACTAATAAGTAATCCTTTTCAATGAATCATTAAAAACATGAAGACTCCCAAACTTCTCCTCGGCGTCGGTTCGCTTCTTTCGTGCGCGCTGCTTTCCTGTAATGCTTACGCTCAACTGTCCTACAGCGTGAGTGCAGATTCGTCGCAGACCCCCTCATTTGGGTGGGGTTTCGGCGCCCAATGGCAGTGGAATTCGGGGTATCTTCCGCTCCCTGGTGGGACGACCATTGGACCCACCCCCTTGCAGATTGACATTTCCCTTTCCCAAAATCTCACAATTAATCACGTTAATGGTGGTTGGATGGAATTCGGTTGGAGCCTGGCCGGCTTGAATCCTTCGATTTCGCCCGGCGGTGATGCGGGCACTGTTTCCATGGAACTGCTCGAAAATGGCACCGTTGTTTCTCCCGAGTTTGGCTTCGACGCTCTCAATCCGTTTAGTGCTCCCATAACAGGATACAGTCTACTCACCATCGCATGGGGTTCAACCGCCTACACGTATTTTAGTGATCCCATTGATCCCATATCAGGAGTCAGTGAGCTCACAGAAACAACTCCCAACCTGCCCAACAGCTTGGTCTTCAATGGTGTTGATGTTTTTATCAGCGACTCCAACCCAGAGTCACTAACAGATGTTAACGTCGCCGTGGCGACCCTTGGTATCAATGGTGGGCCTCCAGTTCCTGACACGTGCAATACGCTGGCTCTTCTTCTCTCGGGGCTTGTGGCCATGTTTGGATGCGGCCATCGCAAAATGAAGGCCCTTCGCATCCGACTCTAAGAGATACAATCGTCACTTCACTCCCCTGAGCTGCGCTACGGCCCGGCAGCGCCAGGCCGGCGCAGCCCAAATGCGGCCATCCCGGCCAGCAAGGGCAGCAGCGCCAATCCAAGAAGCAGCAGGCAAAGGGCGTTGACCTGGGCGTTGTGACCGTAGTGAAGGAGGTTGAAGATCCGCAGGGACAGGCTCTCGCCGCCGGGCGGAACAATCAATACCAGCGCCTCCACGTCCCAGAGACAAAGCAGGTAGGTCACATACCAGGCGGCGGCGACCTGGCCGGAAACTTGCGGCCAATGAACGTGGCGCAACATCTGCCAGCCATTGGCCCCCTCCAATCGCGCCATCGCCAGCAGGCTCGGATCGCTCGAACGAATCGCGCGCGCCACAATGTTCCAGCCCAAGGCGGCGTAGCGGACGACGTAAGCCAGAATCACAATCCCGGCGCTTTCATAAAAGCCGCCCAAGCCGCGTCGGTTGAAAACCCATATCAGCGCGATGCCCAGCAAGACGCCGGGAATGAAGAAGGGCAGCCACAGCGCCGAGTCCAGCCGCAACCGCCATGTCAACAACGCCAGCACCACCACCAAGGTCGCCGAGATGGCGGCGTATTCAATCGAATGCCCAATGGCCAAGTGGCCCGCCGCCAGCGCCGACGGAAATTGCCGCCATGTCTTGGCGCTGCCCGCCAGTTGCCACAGCGGCACGCCTAGGGAAAGGCCCGCCAGCGCGGCCGCCGCCACCGCGCCGGCCCGATGCCAGGCCGCGCCCAATTGCCGCCGCAAGGCGCAGGCGGAGGCGGGATTGGACTGCCACGACCAGGAATTGTCGCCGCCGCGAAAGCAGAGCAGCAGGATCGCCGGAGCCAGCACCAGCGGCCAACTGAGTTCCATTGCGGCCTTGTAATCGAAGGTCGTGTTGAAACGCACCCACACCTCGGCCGGGAAGACCTTGACCTGCAAAATGGCCGGAACGGCGAAATTGTTCAGGGTCAGGACGAGCGTCAGAATCGCGCTCTGTGCCAGCGCCGTCCGCGCCATCGGCAGCAGGAGCCAGCGCAGGAGAAAACGGCCTTCCAGGCGCGGGTCAACCTCCAATTGGTCCGCCTGCACGCGGCGCCAGGCGGCGGTGACAAAGAGGAACGGGATGGGCCAGTACAACAGCGCCAGGTTCCAAATCGTCCCGCCCAGCGTGTAAATGTTCAAGGGGAGCCAATGCCGCAAGGTCCCGTTTTCTCCCAGCAATTCAATCCAGCAGTTGACGACCAGGAAAGGCGGCAGCACCAGGCTCAGAACAGCCGCCGCGAAAAACAGACCGCGCCAACGGCTCCGGCAGCCGGCAAACCACAGCGCGGCCAGCGTGCCGCCGCCCAGGGCCAGGGCGGTCGCCGTGCCGCTGACCATCAGGCTGTTGCAGACCAGCGGCCAGTTCAAACGGTCCTCCGGTGGTAATACCACCACTCGAACATCAAAACGGCCACCGCCCCCGCCGCAATCCAGCGCCAAAACTCCACGCTCGCCTGCCTGATCGTCGTCGCGCCCACCTTGTCGAACTTGCCCAACTGCAATTCCTCGCGCGGCTTGGTGTTGCTCTCCGCCGCGTCCAGCACGTTGACGCAGAAGGTGATGTCGTTGGTGCCGGCCCGCAGCCGGTAGGTCCCCTGCCGGTCCGTGTCGCCAAAAACAATTTCACGGTTGCCGGTGGCCGTGATGGTTTCCTTGGCGCCGCCGGGCAGCGTAACCTCGGCCGTCGCCTCCGCCTGGCTCAAGGAAAAGCGGAACGGCTCGCCGGCGTGGAGCATCAATTGCCTGGATTTGGTCACGGCAGGATTGAGCCAGTCCACCGCGTTGGCGATGAACATCGGGAAGGAAATTCGCAGCGGCCAGGTGCTTTGCAGGGTGTCGAAGCCGATCCAGATGATCTTTTGATGAGACAACTCCCCGGCCAGGATCAAGGGCGTCTGCGGCGCGTCCACCAGCGGCACCGCCCAGCCCGGTGTCTTGACCCCGATCGTCTGGCCCACCAGCACGTTGTCCAAATTGATGTAGCGCAGAAGCGGATGCGTGTTCTTCCAATCCACTATGGCGGGGGAGTCAATGTTGGTCAGGCCGCCCTCGAACCAATTGGTGTTGGCAACGTGGACCGCCAGCAGATTGGCCTTGGGCCACGTCGAGGGCGTCACGTCGTCCAGCACCACCAGGTCCTTGTCCGGAGCGCCGTCCAACGTGTCGCGGGCCACGGTCAAATCCACATTGGCAGTGGCGCGCAGGGCCTTTTCCAGGAACCGGTTGCCGCGCGAGACCAGGAGGACTTTGGCCGGCTGGGGCAGCAAACTGACCATCGAGGCCTGGTTGTCGGCGGCCAAATCGTCCTTGGCGTCAATGCGCACCGTGAAAATGCCGTCCCGTTCCTGCACGGTGGTGAAAACCTGCGGGGCGGCCTCACCGGGGGGCAGATTGAGAAGCCGCGTGTCCACGACTTGATTGTCAAAGAGCAACTCCAGCACCGTCTGGCGGGCGTTGGTGGAGAAATTGACCACGCTGGTGTAAAGGGCGCGCTCCTTGTGATTCTCCGGGTTCTCCCGAATGTCCAGCGTCGTGATGCCCACGTTGTCGCACCGCCGGCCGATGCAATGATAGATCACGCGCAAGCCTTTGTTGGCAAATTCGCTCAAGTCTCCCGCCGCGCCGTCGCTGAAGAGATGGATTTCCGGATCGTGTTTGTCGCGCGTGAGCGTGTTGGCCAGCGCCAGCGCTTCCGTCAGCCGCGTGGACGAATCGGTCACCCGGCAATTCTGGATGGCGCGGCGCAGCGCCGATTTGTCGGCCGTGGCCGATTGTTTGACTGAGGTGTTGCCCGCCGCCAGCAAAACGAGCATCTGTTCCTGGTCCTTCAAACCATCCACCAGTTGGAGCGCCCCGGCCCGCGCCGCCTCGAAGCGCGACGGCTCCTCGTCGGTGCTCTGCATCGAGGCGGAGGCGTCCAGGATGACCACGCGCAGGCCGCTGGCCGCCGTGTGGCCGGCGAAATAAGGGCGGCTCAAGGCCAGGATGGCCAGCAGGAGCAGGAGCAACTGGAGGATGAGCAGCCAATTGTGGCGGAGCTTCTGGAAGGGCGCGTTGGCCTGCGTTTCGGCCAGGAATTTCTGCCACAGCAGCGTGCTGGAAATCAACTTGACAACCCGGCGCCGTTTCAACAAATAAAACAGCACCACCACCGGCAGAGTGGCGGCGAACCAAAACGCGGCTGGCGACAAAAACCTCACGGGCAGGGAAAGACTAAGCCGCAAGTTTCAAATTTCAAATCTCAAATTCCAAATTCCATCCCCGCGAGGCCTGGCTCAGGGGGCGCATCTCGCTGTTGGCGGTTTTTTGGCGGCAAATCGGCAGAAACGGCGGCCAACATGAATATTTTCATAAATATTTTTCTTGACAATTGGGTGCTCCCGGAAATCAAATATGGGCATTGCGGCTTTCAATGCCCATATTTGTTGTTCTTCATTTTTTGTGAGCTGCTTTTTTTAATCTTCAGCCTGAACCGGACGGGCAAATAAAGCGGCAGTTGGAGAATTGCCGCCGCCTTCGGAGTGAAACAGCCGGACAATTGACGCGGGCCGCCCTTCAGGCGCGGCGCCGGGCAAGTTGACTCACCGCCCCAGCCAGTGCGGCAGGAAGGTGGTCAGCGGCGGCAAATAGGTGATCAGCAGCACGCCGATCAGCAGCACGCATTGCATCGGAATCACCGCCCTCGAAACCTGCAGCACCGGTTTGCCGAAACGGTACGAGGAGAGAAAGATGTTCAGCCCCACCGTCGGGGTCAGCAGGCCCAGTTCCATGTTCGCCAGAAAAATGATGCCCAGGTGAACGGGATCCACTCCGTAAGCCATCGCCAGCGGCACGATCAGGGGCGCCACGACGATGATGGCCGAATACATGTCCATCACGCAGCCGACGGCCAGCAGGCAAACGTTGAGGGCGAGGAGGAATGTATATTTAGACTTGACAACCTCCGTGACCCATTCCACCGCCCGCGTCGGCACCTGCGCGTCCACCAGATAGTTGGTGAACCCCAGCGCGACCCCCAGGATGAGCAGCACCCCGCCCACCAGCAGCCCGGCCTCCGCCATCACGCGCGGAATGTCGCCCGCCCGCTTGAAATCGCGATAGACAAAGGTCTCCACAACGAACGCGTAAAGCGCCGTGACCGCCGCCGCCTCCACCGGCGTGGCCAATCCCCCGAACAACGCCGCCAGCGCCACGACCGGCAGCAGCAGTTCCCATTTTGCCGCCCATATCGCGCGGCCCGCCTCCGCGCCGTCGAACTTCGCGGCCTCGGCCGGCTTCTTGGGACCCATCCAGACGCCCGCCAATGACGCCAGGGTCACCAGCGCCAATCCCGGCCCCAGCCCGCCCAGGAACATCCTTTCAATCGTCACCCCGCCCGCGCCCGCGTTGGCATTGGCCACCACGGCGTAAAGAATCAGCGGCAGCGAGGGCGGGAACAACAAACCCAGGCCGCCCGATCCCGTGACCAGCCCCAGCGCGGAGCGTTCCCGGTACCCCGCCCCCAGCAGCACCGGCATCAGCAGCCCGCCCAGCGCCAAAATGGTCACACCCGACGCTCCCGTGAACGATGTGAAAAACGCGCAGGCGATCACAGCGACAATCGCCGGCCCGCCCCGGAGCTGGCCCAGCAGCGCGTGAAAGACCCGGATCAATCGTCTCGACGCTCCGCCTTCGGCCAGAAAATATCCCGCCAGCGTGAACAGCGGCACCGTCGGCAGCGTCGGATTGGTCACCATCGAATAATGCGTCAGCGATAACGAGGCGATGGGCGTTCCTCCGCTCCAGAAAAGAATCAGCGCCGCCCCGCCCAGCAGCGCGAAAATCGGCGCCCCCAGGATCACCGCCGCCAGCAGCCCGATCAGCCCCGGCGCCACCAGCCGCGACGGCCCGGCGAACGGATGAAGCCCGATGACGGCGATGCCGGCTGTCAATAATAACGCCGCCAGCCGCCCCCACCACCGGTCCGATGCGTTCCACAGCAGCCTCAGCGCGATGACCGCGAAACCGATCGGCATGATCAGTTGCACCGTCCAGATCGGAATCTGATAGGCCACCATGTTGCCCCCCTCCCGCTCCGACGCCACCAGTTGCGCCGCGCCGGCGCACAGGAAGACGCTGATCGCCGCCGCAACCGCGCCGCTATAGACGCGCGCAAAAATCTGCCAGCGCCCCTTGAGAAACTGGGAGAGCGTCGAGAGCGAAAGCAGGCGGCGATCGCGCGCGGCCAGCATGCCGCCCAGCAGGCTGATGACCAGCGTCAGATGTTGCTGGATCGCCGTCGCCCCGCTGATGCCGCTGTGGAACAAGCGGCGCAGCACGATTTCCAGCAGCGGCACAATCATCAACGCGCCCAGCGCCGCCGCGACCAACCCGTCTTCGCCGGCCCGCAGCCACCGGCGCCACCCCTCCGGCGCAGGCGCAGGCGGAGTGGCCGCGCCGTTGCCCGCCACGCCGTTCATTGACTCGCCTGTCCGGCTCGATAGATGGCCAACTGGTTCGTCACCTCGTCGAAAATGTCCGCCGGCACAATGGTTCCCCGGATTTTGGGATAAGCCGCCTCCGTCTCCCGCCGCCATCGGGCCTCGGCCTCGGGCGTCAACGGGTTGACGGTCAACCCCCTCTTGCGCATGGCTTCCACCGATTCCACGCTTTCCCGCCGGCCCTCGGCCTTGATCTTCGCGCCGGCCTCGACCGCCGCCTGGCGCATCGCCTCGCGCGTTTCCGGCGCGATGGCCTCCCAGGTTTTCTTGGTGACAACCAGCGCCCCCACCAGCGGCACCCACGCCAGATCGAGCATGTTCGGCGCGGGCCGGTCCACCTGCGCGGTCAGCGCGTAGCTGGGCGGCAGGGGGACGGCATTGATGAGGCCGGTCTGCAAATTGGGCAAAATGTCCACGGTCTCCAGCGGAACGGGGTTCAGGCCCACCGAACGGTAAAGGTCCACCTGGGCGGGGCTGCCGGCCGTCACAAAGAGCTTTGTCTTCTTCAAGTCGTCCGGTCCGATGACCGGCTCTTTGGAAAAAAACCGCACCCAGCCCGAGTCGCCCCAAAACAACGCCACAAATCCCCTGGCCTCCAGGCGCTTTTCCAGCATCGGCTGGAGCTTCTGCACGATGAAATCCACTTCCGCCAGCGTGCGGAAGGTCATCGGCATGAGTTGGAGGCCGCTCACCCCCGGCTCGATGTCTGCCAGCCCGGTGGTCGTGAGCAATCCGGCCTGCAATTGGCCCAGCCTCATCCGTTGGACCATGTCGGCCTCCCCGCCCATCGTTCCGTCGGGATAAATGGTCAGCAACACGCCGCCCTCGGAGGCCAGACGCCACTTTTCACCCATCGCCTCCAGTTCCTTGTAGTAGGAGGAGCCTTTGGGCGCCAGCGTCCCCAGCCGCACCCGGACCGGCTTGGGGGCTGCAACGGCGTCATTCGCGCCGGCAATCAATCCCAGTCCCAGGGCCGCCGCCGCGGGAATGAAATCTCGCCGCGTCAATCGCAGTTGGCCGGCGCGCGGATGCCGCGGGCATTGGTTGTCTGTCGTCATTTTGTCAATTGCACTTTTGATGGGTTGACATGCCTCATTGCTCAATCAAAAAAAGTTCCGATCGCCGCGACAGCAGCCAGCGCGCCCGCCGCTGCATGACCAGGTTGACCAGCCGCGTTTCAGGATCGGCGTCCGGATTGATCGCCAGCGCCTGCTGGAGCAGGGAATCGAATTGCTTGACGTCCTGCTTTTGCACCGCCACCGATTCCGCCATGGCCAACAGCGGCTCCGCCTCCCGGCCGCCCGAAAGCGCCATCGCCCGCTCAAAGTGCCCTCGCGCCCGCTCCGCCGGATCGCCCGCCGCCCCTTGCCGGCTCATTTCGTAGGCGATCAAAAAGCTGTGGATCGCGCCGTGATCGAAACTCTCGTCCAATTCCAGCGCCCGGTCAATGAGCGCCTCCATCGTGGGGATTTGCGCGACCAGGTCCGGGTTGTCTTTCGAGAGTGAAATCGCCCCCGCCCACGCGCAGGCCGTCCAATAGAGCAGCGGCACGTCTTTTTTGGTGGCGCGCAGCACCGCCGCCCTGGGATGGGCCGGCAGCGCGTTGGAGAATCCCGGATGGCCCGCTTCCAACCCGCGCAGGCCGTAATGTTGCGCCCGCAGATACAGCCGCCTGGCCCGCGTCCGCAGCGCCTCGGCCCCAGCCAGATCGCGCGCCTCCGTTTCGTCGGCCTCCTCCTCCACAAAGGCGAACGCGTACTGCGTGAAGCCGCTCGTGGCGGCCAGCAGCAGCCCGCGATGGCGCGGATTGTCGCTCAACAGACTCTCGATGAGCTTCAGGCTGAAGGGCGACGCCGCCTTCACCAGGTCCGGATCGTCGTCGCTGGCATATACCGTCCCGCTCTGGCTTACGGCGTCGGAAAATTGATTGAGCGCGTAACGGTGAATGGAGGAGCAGCCGCTGCCGGCGATCCACGCCAGCACAACCAGGCACGGCAGCATCCGCCACCGCAGAACCAATCGGTTCACGCTGCTCTCCTTCCCGCTGGCTTTCATGCGCCGGCTCCCGCGTTGGGTCTCGCTCTCCTCAATCATGGTTGTGAGGCTGCCATGATTTTGCCTCCGCCAAAAGTCAAATCACCGTAATGGTTCAGTGACGGCAGGAAAGGAAGGTAGGGCGGGCACTCCGTTGCCCGCCGCGGCGCGCACGGAGTGCGCGCCCTGCCAACCTTCATTGACGGATTACAAATCACCGTCACATTTCGATCCGGTAGAGGTGGCTTCGGGTTCTCAGGAAGAACGCCTTGCCGGCCGCCGCCGGCGACGCCATGAAGCCGTCGGCCAGCGTGTTGGTCGCCAGGACTTCGCAGGTGCGTCCGGGCTTGAGCACTGTCGTCGTGCCCTGTTGATTGAAGAAATACAACCGCCCGTCCGCATAAATGGGCGAGGCCTCGTAATTGCCGCCGATGCGCTCGGCCCAGACTATGTTGCCCGACGCTGCGTCAAGGCACGAAACGAAACTTTCCTCCGCCGCGCTGTAAAACAGGCCGTCCACCAAAATCGGCGAAGCGTATCTGCCCACGTGTGTTTTGGCCCTCCAAACCACGTGCGTGTCCGTCACATCGCCCTGGCCGTCGGCCTTGATGGCCAGCAGTTCCACTTTCGTCATGCCGCTGACGAAATACGCCAGCCCGCGGTCAAAGAGCGGCCGGGGTGCGACGGAATAGTCGTTATAGCGCACGCGCCACAGTTCCCGCCCGGTGCGGGGATCATAGCCATAGCAAGCCTTGGCGCCGCCGCTGAGCATCTGAACGTTATCGCCCGTCCTGACGATAAAAGGGGTGCTGTGCGCTTTGCGCAGGTCGCCTTCCCTTGCCATTTGGCCCGGAACATCCTGATCGTTCCACGCGACGGACCGATCCGTTTTCCATACCGTGCGCCCGGTGTTCCTGTCCAGGGCGGCGATGTATTGCAAATTGACCCCGTCCATCGTCACGATCAACAGGTTCTCAAAGAGAATCGGCGAGGACGAGGGGCCTCGATAATGCCGGCACGGAAGGTCGTCCCGTTTCCAGACCACTTTGGCCGTGGCCGTGTCCAGGCAGGCCGTGCCAAAGCTGCCGAAATGAACATACACGCGGCCAGGCTCAATCACGGGCGAAGGGGTGGCGTAGCTGTTGGGAGGGTTGCCCAGCGCCGCGTTGCCCAGCGATTCCGGCGTGTCGCTGTGGAAAAGATTTTCATTGAAGCGGATTTTCCCGCTCTCAGCATCCACGCACAGCGCGAAAAAGTCATGGCCATCCAAAGTGGCCGTGGTCAACCAGACCTGTCCGCCCATCACAACCGGCGTGGACCAACCGCGATAGGGGATTTCGGTTTTCCATTTGACATTCTCCGTTTCGCTCCAGTGGAGTGGAAAACCGGCCAGGTTGGTGTCTCCGGGAGCCGACACATGGCCGTCACCCCAAGGCCCGCGGAACTCCGGCCAGTCCGCCGCTGCTCCCGCCGGTCTGCCGGCGAACGCAACCAGGACGGCAACGGAAACCAATACACTATGTTTGAAACTCTTGGGCGCCTTGCGGCTGGCACAAGATGGGCATTTGACTCCGCTCATGAGTTCAGGCTGGCACGGCAAACGAAGCAAGTCAAAGAAATGAATCCGCCAATTGCCATTCCTTCTCCCAGGGGGAGAAGGCCAGGATGAGGGCGAGCCACCGAAGGGGTCACGAGCCACCGAAGGGGAATCAAGCAAAATGCCTTGACCGAGCGGATTGGCGGATTGGCACCCCTGTCCAACGGCACCAATTTGGCGCAAAATTCTCCGGCCCAGCCGCCCGCTTTGCCCGTCGTCGTTCACAGACCCGCGCTCCTCCCAAAGCGATGGCCGCATTGTCCATTCCCCTCCCGAAAGCATTCGGGGTTCTTTTGCCATTTTCGCCCCCTTTTCTAAATTATGCACTCCACACTATGCACTTTGCATTCAGGGGTTCCCTTGCCATTTTCCCGCCTTTTCTTATTTATGCACTCTGCACTATGCACTTTGCATTCAGGGGTTCCCTTGCTATTTTCCCGTCTTTTCTGGGATTTGGCCGGCTGCAAGTCTGAAACCCGGAGGGGTGAGAACCGCAGAACACGCAGAACACGCCGAAAAAGAATGGGCACAGATTCTCCCGCCGTTCCAGTTCTGCGTATTCAGCGTGGTCTGCGGTCTTATGGATTTTGAATCTGTGTCCATCTGTGTCCATCTGTGGCCGGGAATTCCAAATCCTTTTGGGTGGCCTTTGGACTTCAACATTTAGCCTTCCGCGGTTCGCAGCAACCCGCACAACGGGAGCAACTTACAAACCATGCCTCTTATCAAGGCCCATTTTTGGCTCAAAATCAGGGTCATTTTGCAGAAAAACAGGGGTTCCACCAAAACTATTTTGCACTTTTTTTTGCGTTTTCCCGGTTTTTTGGGATTTTCCCCTTCGCAAGCCCTTGTTTCTGAGCCACTAGCGCCGGTCCAACCCCTCCAAAAAAAATCATACCTAAAAACCTACCGTAGGTTTTTTGCTTTCTGGCGGATGTGCCACAATCGCCACCATGAAAACTTATCTATGGAGGTTTGTATGACCACTCGAAGAGGCAAAATCGCACGGCTCCCCCTGGCCATCCGGCAGGAGTTAAACACACGGCTCCGCAATGGCGAAGAAGGCAAACAGCTCGTCGTTTGGCTGAACGGCCTGCCCGCCGTCCAGGAGATTCTTGCCGCCCAGTTCAAGGGCAAACCCATCGCCGAATGCAACCTTTCCCGGTGGCGATCCGGCGGCTACGCCGATTGGCTCCTGGAGCATATAGCCCCGGAAACCCGCGTGAAGGAAGTCCTGGAATTGTCACCCGATCTGGTCGCCTCGCTTCAAGGCGGCTTCATTGACAAGATGGCCCTCCTGCTCTCCTGTCATATCCTCACTGAATTCAAAAGCCATCCCCTATCCTCGGACTCCGAGGCCGAGGCCAAACTGTGGCGCGAATTAAGGCTCAGCCTGGCCTCTTTGAAACGCTACGAATACTTGGCGCGCAAGACCAAGAGAGAGGACGCCGCCGAACGCAAAGCCGCCAGTCCACCGCAAGAGCCGGGCGAGCCTCGCACGCCCGAGGAAAAGAAAAGGGCCGTGCAGCGGGTTCTGGGCATAGACCCCGACGGCCCTCATCTCAACCGTGAGACGGACCTTTTTGAGGGGCCGGGCGCGGAAGCCTTGAACGAGCAGCGCCGGAGGCTCCGGGAAGAGATGGCGGCGCGCAAGGCCGCCCAACAACCCGTTGCGATTGGACCCAATGGCGCTTAATTGCACTTAATTGCGCTTAATCGCGCCAAAAAAAATGACAAAAACGGAAGCGTGAACCCTATTCCCCAATCCCTTTCACCCCCTGGCCAGCAGCTTGCGGATTTTGCGCAGCTCGCGCCGGCGTTCTTCGTCGGGCTTCAACGTACGCATCTTCAAGCTCTGGACCGCCTCCAGGATGACCTTGGACATGATCAGGCGCGCGTTGGGTTTGTCGTCGGCGGGAATGACGTACCAGGGGGAGGCCGGGGTGCTGGTGGCCGAGAGGCAGGCTTCGTAGGCCCGGACGTACTCTTTCCAGCGTTTGCGCTCGCTCATGTCGTCCAGGCTGAATTTCCAATTCTTCTCCGGCTCGTCAATGCGCCGCAGAAAGCGTTTCCTCTGTTCCTGCCGGGAGACGTGGAGGAAGAATTTGATCACCCGCGTGCCGTTGCGGTGGAGATGTTTTTCAAAGTCGTTGATGGATTGAAAGCGGTGTTTCCAGAAGTCCTTATCCTGGAGCAATTCCTCCGGCAGCGGCTGGCTGCGCAGGATTTCCGGGTGGACGCGCACGACCAGGACCTCCTCGTAATAGGAACGGTTGAAGATGCCGATGTGCCCGCGTTCGGGCAGGCGGCACGTGGTGCGCCAGAGGAAGTCGTGCTCCATCTCCTCGGCGCTGGGATGCTTGAAACTGAAGACCTGGCAGCCCTGGGGATTGACGCCGGACATGATGTTTTTGATGGCGCTGTCTTTGCCGGCGGCATCCATGGCCTGGAAAATCAGCAGCAGGGCGTAGCGATTGTAGGCATAAAACCGGTCCTGCAGGACGCTCAACTTGCGCACGTGCTCTTCCAGCGCCTGGTGGTAATCCTCTTCCGTGTCGTAGAAGGGTTTGACGCGGGTGGGCCATTGTTTGAGTTTGACCCTTGCTTGGGGCGGGACGGTAAACTTGTTGATGTTGATTTTCATTCAATCAGCCTTTGGATTCAGGAGTTCGCGCTGCCAGTTCGTCAGTTCATTCTCATGCTGGTCCCAATCCAAAGCCAGCGCAAGCAGCGTGGCGCGGCTGGCGATCAAGGTCGGGTCCAATTCCAGGCGGGCTGCCTGCCCGTTGCGCCTCTCTTCCAGTTCCAAAAAGCGCCGGCGCTCCGCCTCCGTCTGCCGCCGGGGATGGGAGCGCAAGGGTTGCGGGTGCTCTTGCGGGTCCAGTTGGACTCCTCTCTGGATGGCCTCCAGCAATCCGTCCTTGCGCCGGGCCGAGAAATGGCGCGGCAACAGTCCCTCAATCGGCTCATGATCGGCTGTGGTGGCGATGCGGATGAGCGTCTCATGGCTCAAGACAAAGTAAGGCGGACGGTTGGCGGCCAGCGCTTCCCGCTCCCGCCAATGCCAGATTTCGCGCAGGACGGCCAGACTGCGGCGGCCAAGCTTGTTGCTCCCCTTGAGGCGCCAGACCAGGTCCGGTTGGGGTTGGGAGGGGATGGCGCAATCGGCGATCAAACGGTCGCACGATTGTTCCAGCCAGGACAGGCGCCCTTTTTGCCGCAACTGCTCGGTCAGAATATCCGCCAACGGCTTGAGATAACGGGTGTCGCTGCGGGCGTAGGCCTCCATGCGCGGGGTCAGGGGGCGCCTGGCCCAGTCGGCCTTTTGCGAGCCTTTCTCCAGCGCCACGCCCAGGTGCCTTCGAACCAGGTTGAACAGCCCGAACTCCCGTTCCCCCAGCAACCGGCTGGCCAGCATGGTGTCAAAGATGCGGGCCGGGACGAAGGCGTGATTCTTGCGCAGCAGGCGCAAATCGTAATCGGCCCCATGCAGGATCAGCCGGTGCTTCTTCAATTCCGGCCAAAGCCCTGTCAAATCAATGGGCGACAGCGGGTCCACCAGCCGGTCGCCCGACGGGGTGCTGATCTGGATCAGGCACAGTTTTTCCGGGTAGGCGTGCAAGCTGTCCGCTTCGGTATCCAGGGCCACCCATGCGGCCACCCGGAGCGCCGGCAGAAACTCAGACAGTTTGCCATCCGAATCAATCACATACACACCTTAAGCCAATCCGCGCGCTGGAAAAGGGAAAAAAACGGGGCCTTGCTGCTCCGGCTGGCCGTCGTTTTGGCCGCCAAGGAAAAAAGTTGCGCTTTGCGTCTGACCGTGGCGTACTGGGTGCCGGACTTTGGCGCCCGTCCGGCGGGCGCTCCCAAACTATGAGCACAAGCGCGTTATCGCCCGAAGAATTGACCAAGTTGATCGCCGACCTCAACCGTCTGGCCCATAACATCTGGTGGACCTGGAACCAGGGGGCGCAGGAAATCTTCCTGGAACTCTCGCCCCGCTGCTGGCAGAACCTCTATCACAACGCTGTCGCCGTCCTGCACGAAGTCTCCGATTACGAGTTGCGCGTGCGCTTGCAGGACCCCGAATTTGTTTGCCGGGTGCGCCAGGTCTTGCACGACTTCGATGCCTACATGAAGGACAAAGACACCTGGGGACAACAAAACGCCCCCGCCCTGGCGCGCAATCCGGTCGCCTATTTCTGCGCCGAGTTCGGCTTTCACGAGACCCTCCCCATCGCCGCCGGCGGCCTGGGCATCCTGGCGGGCGATCACGCCAAATCGGCCAGCGACCTGGGCATCGGATTCGCAGGCATCAGCCTTTTTTACCGCGAAGGCTATTTCCAGCAGCAGATCAACCAGGACAACTGGCAGACGGAGTCCTACACCCTGCTCCACCCGGAAAACCTGCCTCTGGAACCGGTCCTCGACGCCAAGGGCCAGCCGCTGGTGGGCGTCGTCGAAATAGAATTGACCGATGTTTATTTCCAGGCCTGGCGCGTCAACGTCGGCCGCAACCCCGTTTATCTTCTGGACACCGATCGCCCGGAAAACCCCCAGCATCATCGCGACCTCACCCGCCGGGTCTATGGCGGCGACAACACCATGCGCATCATGCAGGAAATGCTCCTGGGCGTGGGCGGCGTGCGCCTGCTCCGCGCCTTGGGCGTGCAGCCCTCGGTCTTCCACATGAACGAGGGCCACGCCGCCTTCCTGACGCTGGAGCTGGTCCGGGAAAAAATCGCCGCCGGCCTCTCCTGGGACGAAGCCATGGCCCGCACCCGGGCGCAATGCATTTTCACCACCCACACCCCCGTCGAGGCGGGACACGACCGTTTCAGCCGCGATCTGGTCGGCTACGCCATGCGCAAGCTGGCCGAGCAATTGAGGATTTCCTTGGACACCTTGATGGGCCTGGGGCGGATCAACCCCAGAAACGACAGCGAATCCTTCTGCATGACCGTCCTGGGACTCAAGCTCTCCCGTGCCGCCAATGCCGTGAGCGAATTGCACGGAAGGGTCAGCCGCCAAATGTGGCACACCCTCTGGCCCGACAAACCGGTGGACGAGGTGCCCATCGGCCACATCACCAACGGCATTCACCTCACCGGCTGGATGAAAGGCCCCGTGCGCCAATTCTGGCAGCGCAAGCTCTCCGGCTCCGGCGCCCCGGCCGGGCCGCCGGCGGGTCAAACGACCGCCCGTTGCGACCGCCCTCCGAACATCTCGCTGGAAAAGGAGGTCCACTCAACGGAATTCTGGCAAAAAATGGCCGACCCCGACTTCATTTCCGACGAGGAGCTTTGGTCCTTGCGCTACAAGCTGCGCCGCGAGTTGATCGAGTTCGCCCGCCGCCGCCTCGGTCAGCGGGAGTCGCCCCAGGAGTTCATCGCCTTTGACATGCTGCTGAACGCCGACGCGCTGACCATCGGCTTCGCCCGCCGCTTCGCCACTTACAAACGCGCCCCGCTGATCTTCGACCAATTCGCCAACGTGGTCAAATTGATCAACGACCGCCGCCGCCCCGTCCAATTCATCTTCGCCGGCAAGGCCCATCCGCGCGACGACGACGGCAAACGCTACATCCAGCGCATCATTCACCTGAGCAAATACAGCGAACTCAAGGGCCACTTGGTATTCATCGAGAACTACGACATCCACGTCGCCCGGCAAATGGTCTCGGGCTGCGACGTCTGGCTCAACAACCCGCGCCGGCCGCTGGAGGCCTCCGGCACCAGCGGCCAGAAGGCCGGCTGCCACGGCTGTTTGAATTTGAGCATCATGGACGGCTGGTGGCGCGAGGGTTACGACGGCACCAACGGCTTTGCCATCGGCGCCGACAGCCATCCCTCCTCCATTGAAGAGCAGGACCGCCAGGACAGCGCCAATCTGTACAAGGTGCTGACCGAGCAGGTGATCCCGACCTTTTTCAACCGCGACGACCGCGGCATACCGCGCCAGTGGCTGAAGATCATCCGCCGCGCCATGGTCACCCTGGTGCCCCAGTACAACACCTGGCGCATGGTCCAGGAGTACACCCGGAAATATTACTTGACAGGACAGTGAGCGCGTTCGGGCTGCCCCTCCTAATCCTAATCTTAATCATAATCTAATCTTTTCATTAGGAGATTGACAAACAGCCTGCTTCGGCGACATTGTTGGCGCATTGATAAATGTCATCGCCGATGAAAAAGAAAAAATTGGAATACCCCGATGAAACCGAGGGTAGCCGGATGGCGGCTCGAATTCGGCAGCGGGCCAACAAGATGAGCTCCGCGCAACGAGAGGAATGTCTCAATAAGGCGATGCAGATTTATTATGGCGGGAAACCAAAAGAAGCGGCTCGCTCTTGACACCAACCTCCTTCTCGATTTGGCCAAGGGCCTTGACTTCGCCCATGATTTCCGCACTGTGTTTCAGCAGGCTGGCTATTCGTTGCTGGCGGGGCCGACCGTCTTTCGGGAATTGGGGTTTGCCGTCCTCCACGGGCGCGAGCCGGAGAAATCCCAGGCCTTGACGGCCGTTGCGAGCGCCGCGAGGTGGGGCGTTCTCGCGTTTAACTTGACACGCCTGGACCAAACCATCGCCGAGCGCTTTGCTCAAAAGTTGCTGGAAACCGGGTTGTTGCCCGAGGAGGAATGCAACGATGCGCTGATTCTCGCGGAAACCGCCGTGGAAAACATTCCGTTCTTGGTTACTTCAGACAGACACTTTTTGGACATGGACGCAGACGCGCTGGCCTTGGCCTTCAGCGACGCCGATCTGCCTGCGGCTCATCCTGTCCACCCAAAGGCTTTGCTGAGGGCAATGCGATAGAGTTTGCCGAATCCCCCTCTATAACGGGCTTTGTCGCGCATCTCATCCAGAACGATCTGCTTTCCGCTATCACGCGCCTTCAAAGTGACCGCAAGACGTTTGAAGCGCCGTTTGTCGGCTCTCACGGGTACTCGCAGTGTAAAGGTGATCTGACACTTTGGAACGGCTTCGGTCTGGTGCCTTGTTCAGCAACAAACGAATCAGTAGATTCGTTTCCACCTCTTGAAGGAACGAACATCCTGAGCCGTAAGCGCGAACCATTCACCCTCTTTGCGTTTGCTAGCAAAGCGAGAGTGCCAATAATTCTCAACGCCGGCCGGGTCATCGGTTTTTATGTAATGGATTGGCTGTAATTTTTCAGGAAGCTGAATCTCAATCTCACCTTCTCGTCGGACAGGGTTATTTGTCCGCCCGATCTTGTACTCACGCCGCGCGCCATGCTTCAAAAGATAGACATAGCCGAGAGCAGCAGGCATGGAGCCGGCATTCTCGGCATCTGTTGGCTGCCCTGCAACCGGGACTTGTCTCCAAAGGCAGGCCACGTCCTCATGTCCGGGGTGGGATTCACAGAAGGAAATGACACGGGCCGCACGCTCTGGCTTTGACCCAAGACGCCGGAACACCTTCGCGGAGGGGAACGTGGGGTCTTTCCTTGCGGCAAGCAAGAGGTCACCCTGAATGGGAACGCGACCTAGGCGGCGGGTGAGCAGGGCCAATTGTTCAAGAAGAAACCCGTCATCATAGGCCTCACTCATGCGATTCGGCTCGATACCAGCTTCACGAACAGCATCACCCCACCGCGTCCAGAACTGACCGAACCAGTCGTAATACCTGATGCCAGTTTCCTTCTCGAAACGCCTCCAGCCAAGAGCCACTCCTCTGTTGACCTTAGCCGTGCGTCGGATTTCACCAATGATGTGATCTTTGTTCATCTGCGCTGTGACCAGGAAGGATGTTCCACCAGCACCAAAAGTCAACCTTTTGACGCGACAGAGCGATCAAACTGTATCCCGGCCTCTCCGCCCGCGATGTCTTGGATAAGGTCTTACAGGGCCAATTAGTTTCAGCAGAAGTTCCATCCAAAACTCGATGTTGCAAAACAGTTTGGCCGCAAAACCTTGCGGCCACAGTTGGCTCTTGCGCAAAAATTTCCGCTTGTCCGGTGGCCTGTTCGCTAAACGGTCACCGCGCATTCACTGCCGTACTTGCACGCCCCCCTTCGCGCTCACTTCCCGATCTTCCCGTTTCCCAAACGGCAAATTCTTGCCGCCAATGCCGCCCAAGAGCGGCCCGCTGTGTCAGGGAACCGGCAGCAGAGGTCTGAATCCAGCCTGGTCGAAGTGACGGTCATTGGTCAACGCTTCAACAATCTTCTCGTCGGCCATCACAACGAAAGATGCGCAGTCCACCAGGCCCCACTGTTTGTCCGCCCGCGCCAGATACAAGTCGAGCGCGCGACGCAACAGGGCGGCGGTGATGAACACGACACGGCAGCGAGGATCTTTCAAGAGGCCGTCAGTCACTTGGAAAAACCGGTCGCGCGCCCGCGTTCGGGCCAGCCCATTGCCTGTTTCAGCGATGACCCAATCAGTCAATACTATCGAATATCCCTGCCGTCCCAAATCATGCCAGACGGCGTCGGCCCGTTGGTGAAGTTGGTCGGAAGCATTCATCAAGGCGAGCCATCCGTTGGTGTCCAGGAAAACGGTATTACCGGGCATGGCTCACTTTCGGATGTCCGTAAAGATAATGATCCGCATTGGTGGCCAGATCGGCAATGCCGGTCTCGACAGCCCGCTCGCCCATTCGAAAGGGATCGTATTCACCAGTCAATGAGCCGTCGCGGCCCGGCTCCGCAGTTTCGACGTGAACGGGCGTGCCGTCCGGGATTATCGCTCCTGGTTCCAGCACCACTACGTTCCCTTTGGCTGTTCCGTGGTAAATCATGATTCAACGTCATCTTTCGACCAAGCAACTACTCGATAGCACATTTCCCGCGCTTTGGAAAGCGCTATTCAGAGGATCGACACACCCGCGCGTCGGGGTCATCGCTGAATCGGCTGGCCCCTGCGGGGCGATCGTTCGGCATAATTAGTTTGCCGCCAAAGGGCGAGAGTTTTACCGTCCCTCTCCTGTGAGCTACGAAGCCGTCATCGGGCTGGAAACGCACGTCCAGCTCAAGACCCGATCCAAAATGTGGTGCGGCTGCGCCAACCAATTCGGCGCGCCGCCCAATACCTGCGTCTGCCCCGTCTGCCTGGGCCTGCCGGGGGTCCTGCCGGTGGCCAACGAGGAGGCCCTCCGCCTGACGGCCCTCACCGGCCTGCTGCTCCATTGCACGCTGCCCCCCTCCGCCAAATTCGACCGGAAGAATTATTTCTATCCGGACATGCCCAAGAATTACCAGATCACCCAGTACGACAAACCTTCCGCCATCCACGGCTTCGTTGAGTTTGAATTCAACGGCGGCCTGGCGCGGGTGGCCATCACGCGCGCGCATTTGGAGGAGGACGTCGGCAAAAGCTTTCACTTCGAGCGCCACAGCGGGGTGGATTTCAACCGCGCCGGCGTGCCGTTGCTGGAGATCGTCTCGGAACCCGAAATCACCGGCGCGCAAATGGCCTACGAATACCTCAACGCCCTGGTGGAAATCCTCCGCTACGGCGGCGTCAGCGATTGCGACATGGAAAAAGGGGAGGTCCGCTGCGACGTCAACGTGAGCGTCCGGCCCGTCGGCGCGAAGGAGTTGGGCAAAAAAATCGAGATCAAAAACATGAACAGCTTCAGCGCCGCCCGCCGCGCGCTGCAGTACGAGATCGCGCGTCAAATAGAAGTCCTGGAAAAGGGCGGCCAACTGGCCCAGGAAACCCGCCGCTGGGACGACGCCGGCGGCCGGACCGAGGCGATGCGCAGCAAGGAGATGGCGCACGATTACCGCTATTTCCCCGAACCGGACCTGATGCCCCTGGAGCCAACCCCGGCGTGGATCGAGGAAGTCAAAAAGCGGGTGGTCGAGTTGCCGCTGGCCAAAAAGCAGCGCCTCATGCGCGAGTATCAACTGCCCCCGCAGGACGCGCAAACCTTCGTCTGGGACCGTCCGCTGGGCGATTACTTCGAGGCCCTGGCCCGGAAATCCAAGAATCCCAAGGCGGCGGCCAATTGGATCATCAACAACCTGCGCGCCAGGCTGGCGGAGTCGGGCGCCGCGCTGGCCGATTTGAAATTCCCGCCGGAATATATTCTTGACCTTGTGGAGCTGGTGGACAGCGGCAAGATCAGCAGTTCCATCGCGCAGCAGGTCTTCGGGGAGATGTTCGCCGGCGGCCAGGCCCCGGGGGCGATTGTCGAGAAGAAAGGATGGGCGCAGGTCAGCGACGCCGGGGCCATCGAGGCGCTATGCGACCAGGCCATCGCGGCCCATCCCGGCCCCGTGGCGGATTACAAAGCCGGCAAGGCCGCCGCGCTGAATTTTCTCAAAGGCCAGGTGATGAAGTTGAGCAAAGGCAAAGCCAACCCGGCCCTGGCCGGCGAAATCCTGGAACGGAAGTTGAAATCTTCGTGACCACGCCCGCCCATTCAGCCGCCCACGTCAACCGCCTGGCGCGGGAGAAATCGCCCTACTTGCTGCAACATCAGCACAACCCGGTGGATTGGTTCGCCTGGGGCGAGGAAGCCTTCGAGCGGGCGCGCCGGGAGAACAAGCCCATCTTCCTGAGCATCGGCTACTCCACCTGCCATTGGTGCCACGTCATGGAGCGCGAATCCTTCGAGAACCGCGCCACGGCCGAATTGCTCAACGCCCATTTTGTCAGCATCAAGGTGGACCGCGAAGAGCGGCCGGACGTGGATAAAATCTACATGACAGCCGTGCAGGCGATGACGGGCCAGGGCGGCTGGCCGCTGAATTGCTTTTTGACGCCGGACTTGAAGCCCTTTTATGGCGGGACCTATTTCCCGCCGGAAAACACCCAAGGGCGCGCCAGTTTCATCCAGGTGCTCCGCCAGATCGCCTCGCTCTGGGAAACGCGGCGGGAACAGATCCTGGACACGGCCGCCCAGTTTCATCAGAAGCTGGAGGATTACGCCGCGCGCGAGCCGGGCGGCCTTGAGCTTTCCCCAGCCCTGCCGGCGCGAGCGGCCGCGGAGTTCAAGCGCGAGTACGATCCGCAATTCGGCGGCTTCGGCGGCGCGCCCAAGTTTCCCCGGCCCAGCCAGCCGGCCTTTCTATTGCTTCACGGAACCCGCGCGAGGGACGCCGAGGCCGTGCGCATGGTCCTTCACACCTGCGAACGCATGGCCGCCGGCGGCATGCACGACCAGCTCGGCGGCGGTTTCGCCCGCTATTCGGTGGACGCCCAATGGCTCGTGCCGCACTTCGAGAAGATGCTCTATGACAACGCGCAATTGCTCAACCTTTACCTCGACGCCTTCCTGGCTGGCGGCGATGACCGCCACGCCGCCACCGCCCGCGCCATCGCCGGCTACGTCCTGCGCGACATGACCGACCCGGCGGGCGGATTTTATTCCGCCGAGGACGCCGACAGCGAGGGGAAAGAGGGCAAATTCTACTGTTGGACGGCGGCGGAGCTTTCTCAATTGTTGACTCCGGAAGAATTCAAAGTGGCCGTCCGCTGTTTCGGCGTGACGGAGCGGGGTAACTTTGTGGATCACAGCGACCCCGATCCGTTGCCCAACCAGAACGTCCTGAGCGTCGTGGACGCCGCGCTTTCCCCCGCGGAGGAGAAGTTGCTGGAGGCCGCCAGGAAGAAGATGTTCCGCGCGCGCAGCCGCCGCGTCCGCCCGCACCGGGACGACAAAGTGCTGGCATCCTGGAACGGCATGATGCTCGGAGCGCTGGCCCGTGCTTATGCCGTGCTGGGCGGGGAGAGTTACCGCGCCGCCGCCGAAAAAAACCTCGCCTTCCTGCGCGCCAACCTCTGGGAGGAAAACAGCAGGACGCTTTATCACCGCTGGCGGCAGGGCGCGCGCGATTCGGTGCAACTGCTGGCCGGCTACGCCAATCTGTGCGCCGGGACGCTGGACCTGTACGAGGCCACGCTGGAACCGGCGCACCTGCAATTCGCCGCCGACCTGGCCGATGCCATGCTGGCGAAATTCCACGACCCCGCCAAGGGCGGCTTTTACGACAGCGCCGCCGGCGCGCGCGAGTTGATCCTGCGCTGCAAGGATGATTACGACGGGGCGGAGCCATCGGGAAACTCCGTCGCCGTGCTGGCGCTGCTCCGTCTGGCGGCGATCACCGGCCGCGAGGATTTCGCCCTCGCGGCGGAGACGACCCTGCGGCTGCTGGCGCCGCGCCTGAACGAATTGCCCCAGGCCGTGCCGCACCTGCTGCTGGGGCTGGAATTTTACCTGCGGGAACCCCGGCGGGCGGTGGTGGCGGGGGCGCCCGATCATCCCCAAACGCGCGCCTTGCTGCGCGCCATTCACTCCGTCTATCAGCCGGGCAAGGTCGTTTTGGGCAATGCCGGGCCGGTCGAACCCTTCGCCCGCTCGCTGCCGGCCCTGGACGGCCCGGTGGCCTATCTTTGCTCCGGCTCCTCCTGCCAGCCGCCATCGCGCGACCCGGAAACGATCAGGAACTTCCTCAAGGGCTAGGTGGAAGAGGACGAGCTGGAAGTGGCGGCGGTGGGCGCATCATTGGCCGAGCTGGAACTGGTGTTGAAGTAGGCGTCCAGGTATTCCTTGGAAACATTGATCTGGCTGATGGCGTCTTCCATCTCCACGAATTCGTTCTGCATCTCCGTCTCGTCGTTGGTGATCTTTTGCTGCAAGGCGGTGATGCTGTTGCCAATGGCGGTGGATTGGCTGGTCAGGTTCTGTTCCTTGGTGGAGATGACGCCGCTGCTTCCCAGCGTGTCGGTGAGGTAGCTGCCGAGGGTCGCGGCCAGGCCGCTGCTGGGATCGGTGAATAATTGCGTGACTTGGCCCAGGTTATTGGCCAGCGCGGTGTTCAGGACGTCGGAATTGGTCGTCAGAAGGTTGTCCGTGCCGTCGGAGGATATCCCCAGGTCGTTTAAATTCTGGATGATGCCCGACAGCGGCGAGGCGTCGGCCAATTGCCGCAGACTTGTCTCAATGCCTTCGGCGTCCATGTCTCCCATCAATATGCCCGCCGTGCCCGTTGTCGTGGTGGTCGAGTCCGTCGAACCGGTCGTGCTGCTGGTGCTGCTGGAAATCGTCGTCTGGGAGGCGATGTAGTTTTGGACCGTATTGTAATCGGTGACAAACTGCGTGATGGCGGTGGCGATGGTGTTGGTGTCCGGGCTGACCGTGATGCTGGCTGAACCCTTGGACTGCGCCGTGATGGACAAGCCGGTCAAGCCGGCCGATGAGGCGTCAATGGTGTTGCTTTCGCTGGTCCGGGTCGTGCTGCCGTTGAGGCTGTATTGCAAATTGACTCCCGCTTGCGGCGTGCCGCTGGAAAGGCCGGTGGCGGCCAGGAAATTGCCGGTCACGTCTTCCATCGTCATGCCCAGGTCCCCCGTGTTGTTGTTGGTCAGCACAAAACGGTTGTTGGCCCCGTCGTATGTCGCCGTCACCCCCGCCTCCGAATTATTGATCGCCTGCAAGATGTCATTGATGCTGTCGGTGGAGGCGTCGAAGTTGATGGTCACCCCGTTGATCTCGAACGCTCCCTGCCCGTTGCCGCCGTCGTTGATGGCCGTGGACAAATTGGACTCGCTGGCGTTGGCATCCAGATTGATGCCCGCCAGGGCGCCGAGGCTGGTCACGGTGCTGGTGCCGCCGGTAGTGACCTCCGCACTGGTGTAGAGCTGCGTGGCCTGGAGAAAATTGCTCGTGTCGGCCGAACTGCCCAGCGTGATGGGCGAACTGCTCGTAAGGGTGATCTCGTCGCTCGTGGGATCGTAACTGGCCGTCACGGCGCCTCCAGTCGCGCTGTTGATCTGGTCGAAGACCGATTGCAAGGTGTCGGTGGTGGCGATGGTAATGGTCTGGCCGTTGACGGTGAATGTGCCCGCGGTGATCGGATCGGCAAAACCCGCCGTGTCCAGATCAACACCGGAAACGTCGTCGCTGGAACTGATGGGCGCGGCGGAAATGGCCGAGCCGTCCTGGGCGGCGGCCGTGGCCAATTGGGAAACCGAGAAAGTGTAAGTGCCCAGCGGGGTCCCCATTTGGGCGGTGGCGGTGGCGACCGACGAGTCGGAACTGGAGGTAATGCAGCTTTGGAAAAAGCTGGCCGACGAAAGCGTGGTGATGTCCTTTTGCAGGTTGGTCAGATCGGTGCCGATGCTCTGGTAGGCGCTGTTCTGCTGGTTGACGGTGTCTCGCTCGGCCTGCATCTGGGTCACAGGGGCCGATTCAGATTGCACCATGTCGTTGATGATGTTGGTCCAATCAATGCCCGAGGCCAAACCGGCCATGGCGAGGCTGCTGGCGTTGGAGGTTATCGCTGACATAACTTGTTTCTTCTTCTTTGTTGCCGTCTCTGATTCTCTCTATCCAGTCCGTCGCCCGCCGGAATTCACTCGGGCGGCCCGCAGGCCGCCCGAGTTATGCTTATGCTATCCTGAATCAGTGCCCCATCTCCTTAGGACAGGAGCTTGAGCACCGACTGAGGGTTTGCATTGGCCTGCGCCAACATCGACGTGCCGGACTGCACGAGGATTTGATATTCGGCGTACTTGGTGCTTTCCGTAGCCACGTCAACATCCGTCAGTTGGCTGTTGGCTGCGGTCAGGTTGTCCTGCAGCACGCCCAGTTCGTCGCCCGTGTAGGTCAACCGTTCCTCGTTTGCCCCAACGGTGGCCCGGTCCGTGGCCAGTTGCGTAATGGCCGCTGTCACTGTCGTCAACGCGCTCACCGCTCCGGTGGTCGTCGAGATGTCGGCCGCCGTGGCCGTGGTGTAAGCCGCAGCGCTGAGGTCAATGCCCGTCATCTGGAACGTCGAACCATTGCCGTCGGTTGTCACCGCCAGCGTGGTGCCGCCGAACAGACTGACCCCGTTGAAGTCCTTGGTCGCTGTGTCGGTGATGTAGCCAGCCAGAGTGCTGAACTCTTGCTGATAGTCGGATCGCTCTGTGTTGGTCTTGGTCACATCCTGCGATTCAACAGCCAGTTGGCTCATCTGATCCAGCGCGGACCCCACCTGCTGCAGATACCCGTCCTGCGTCTGCAGGAAGGATACGGCGTTGCTGACGTTGCTGTTGGCAGCGGAGGTCTGGTTGATTTGTGCCGCCAAACTGATGGACTCGGCCAACCCGGCCGGGTCATCGGAAGGATTCACAATCTTCGAACCGGACGAGAGCCGCGCCAACGACTCATTCAGCTCGTTGGTTGACGTGTTCAGGTTGCTGGCAGCCGTGATGGCCGCCATGTTCGTATTGATTACCATATCTAACTCTTTCCTTGAGTCACCCCTTTCGGGGAGTTTTATTGCACGACATTCCATGTCGTGTGGCGGAATTTGGCACGGGCATCCGCCGGTTATCCCGATTGGCCTTTTGTGGCCGCCAATCGCCAATGCCTAGACAACGGGGTTATCGGCGGACGCGCAAAAAACTTTAGTCACCGGGATGCCGGCCGGGCAACGTGAGGGTAATATGAGGCGGGACGACAAGGGGCAACGCCAGCGGTCGTGACCACAGCGCGGGATGATCCGGCGCCTGCAGGAACCCATTCCGGCTGTATAGCTGCCGGCACGGGGCGTTGACATCGGTAGGCTGCAATTGACCCAACATCATCGTCGCATGGTCCCGGACCAGCCCGTTGGCGATGTGGGCCAGGAACGCATCTTCGATACCCAATCCAAGGGCGCGGCAGCTCATCACGATATGATCCACGCAGTTTTGGCGCACCCAGGCCGCGCCGATCAGGCCGTATTGTGTGAATCGGTCCTCGGCCTGCAGAACATGAAGCCGGCAACCCGCGGCAAAGCGCTGATGGCATTGTTCCAACGAATAGCGCGCGCCCGTGGTGTTGAACTGGTTGGTCTTGTTGAAGAGCTCCAGCGCCCGGCTCATGTTCAGGTCCTTTGTGTCCTGGAGAACCGATACCGACACACGCAGGCCAAGGGTCTGGAGGAACTCCCGGTCCGAAAGTGTCTTGCGCTCCGCTTCACGCTTCAGCTGCGCGTGGATCATCTGGGTTTTGCGGCCCGATTCCCCCGTAATCACCCGCTGCTGGGTCTCCGACGACCAAAGCAGAATGCGCTTCAAGTAGTAGGGATGACTGCCCAGCACCCGCACCCCGGGCACTCCGGCCTGGATCGCGGCGCGTTCCACGGGATTGTCATCAATCATCACCGCGTTCTGCGGCCTCACATTGACTGCCTGGAGAATTTCCGCGAGGTTTTCCACCTTGCCGCGGAAATTGATTTTATGGATGGCGAAATCACTCAACGCAATCTGACCCTGGACGATGTTATCCCAGTTGGACAGGATGAACGGCTCATCGTTCTTGCTGATGATCGCCAGCAGCAGGCCGCGCTTCTTTAGATACAGCAGGGTTTCCATCAAGCCCATCGGCCAGCCTTCCAGGATGCCCATCGTTCCCTCCGCCGCCACTCCGCGCCACAGCGTGTCATCCAAGTCCACCGCCACCAGCTTGACGGCGTCTTGTTGTTTGAGCGTGCGGCACATCGCAAACACTTCATGCAGGAGCGCCTCGAAAAACTCCATCCACAGCGCGCCATAATGATGCTGCATGGGCATCGGCGGCTGGATCCGGTTCAGGTCGTGCTCATGGTCGCCATCGCTCAGGGTCGTTCCATGGGTAAACGACCACACCATGTCGTCCTGACAGCGCTTCTTGCCGATGCTGCTGGAGACCTGGTCAACGTCCACGAAAAAGGCGTTTTCGCGCTTGGCCACTTCCCCCGCCAAGAACATATTGAGCCGCTCGATAAAGTGCATGATGTTCCGCACATCGTAGCGCGGCTCAAACCGTCCCAGCGGGTTTTGTTGCGGCACCATGAATCCCAGCACAAACGTCAGCAATTTGTATTCGCTGTTCAACTTCAGGACGTTCGATAAATAGCGCGCCAGGTAATCTTGCGTCTGGCGCAAAAACTCCTCATGCCGCCCCGCATCATCGGGCAGGCGGAAATAGGCGTTGCCCAGGATGGTTCTCAGAGGAAGGTGAACGATCTGAAAATCATATTGCGCCGCCTGCTCCGGCGCCATTTCCGGGAACGAATCCAGATTATTCAGCAGGATGAAATCGCCCTTGAATGCGCTGTTGATCATCGCCGCGATCTCAGGAAAAGGCTTAGCCAGACAGCCGCCGGCGACCAGGAAGCGCAGCCCGGCATCGGGTGTCACTTGGAGATCGTTCGGCGTCCGGTAACGGGAACCGTTGTGCCGGGCGAAAAGAGCCGGATCAACTCCTGTCATCCGAGGTCTGTGGGCGGGTTCCAATCTCGGGACGGCTCGCATGGGTGTGTCTCAAACTCTTCAATAAAAATGCTTTGGGTGGGCATTCCTGCCCCCACACCCTCTATATCGGATAAAAACAACCGGCCTTTAGAGAAAAACGTTCCGCCGGCCTGATCGAGGATTCAATTCAGTTTGACTCGTTCATGCCCATCCCATTGCGACATGTCGGATAAAATGACCTGGTCGCCCACTTGCAGGCCGCTGACGATTTCGATCGTGCTCACCGAACTGCGTCCCAGGTTGACGGGCACACGCACGGCTTCCTTGCCGCCGTTCTCCAACTTGAAAATCCCCACCGTGCTCTCCGGCTGGCCTTGCACCGGTCTGCCCACATAGAGCACGTCTTTCAGTCGTTCCAGTTGTATGGCGCCATCCACGCTCAGGTCGGGCCGGGCGCCTCTGGGCAGCGGCGCGTCCAAAGCCACATCCACCGTCACGGTGCCGTTCTCCACGGCCGGGTCAACACGCACAACGTGGCCCGGGATGACCCCGTTTCGCGTGTCTATCTCCGCCGGCTGATCCAGTTGAACGTCCTTGGCCTGCGTCTCCGGGATTTTGATTTCGGCCTTGAGCCTGGCCGGATTGGCGACCCGGGCCACCAGCGTCCCGGCCCCCAGTTGCTGGCCGGCTTGAAGCGGATTGTTCGCGTCGCCAAGCCGTTGCAACACCCCGTCCATGCCGGCGCAAACCTTGAGCGCCTGGACCTGCCGGCGCTTCAACTCAAGCTGCGCGCGAAGCTGCGCCACCTTCGCCTCCTGCGCGGCAAGTTGTGCCGCCGCCGCGTCATCGCCGTTGGCCAGACGATTGCGTTCGATTTCAAGGAGTTTGGCCAGTTCATCGGCTTTGCTTTTGGCCTGCTTGAGAGTGATGGCTGGAACCAGGCCCTTCCCGCCCAATTCGTCGTTCACGTCAAAATCCAGCTTTGCGCTGCTGTAGTTGGCTTCGGCGGTGGCCACGGTCGCCTCTTGGGTCAGCTTCTCTGATTTCAGTTGCGCCCGCAGGTTCGCCAGGTCGGCTTCCGCTTCCTTGAGCTGCCATTGGGTGTCGAAGGCCGCTTGTTCCACTTCGGGATTGCTCAACTCCACCAGCACCGTGTTGCTCTTCACCGCCGCGCCCGGCAAAACCAGAATCTGCTCCACCCGGCCCGGATTGATCGTTGGAATCCAGCGAATGTCTTCGGGCACCAGCGTGCCGTTGCCGCGCACCTGCCGGAGCATCTCGCCGCGTTTGACGGTATCAATCCAGATGGAAGACTTCTCGACAACCGGGGCGGCGGGCTGAAGCCGCGACAATCCGAGCGTGATCAGCGCCAGCGCAACGACCCCTGCAATGCCAGTCAACCAGCGCCGCCGTTTGCGCCGCCGCCCAATCTCGGCGGAAACCGGCACGTCCATCCCGGATTGCCGGCTGGCGGTTATGGCGGGTATGCGATTCATAAGCCTCAGCGCGCCGCCACCGCGTCTTCGCTGACAATCTGTCCGTCGAACAGGTGGATGGCTCGTTGCGCATCGCGCGCGTAGCGTTCGTCGTGCGTGACCAGGCAGATCGTTGCGCCCTCGGCGTGCAACTCGCGCAGCAACTCCATCACCGCCTGTCCGTTTTTCGAATCCAGGTTGCCCGTCGGTTCATCGGCCAGCAGGATGGACGGCCGCCCGCCCAGCGCGCGCGCCACCGCCACTCGCTGTTGCTGGCCGCCGGAAAGCTGCGCCGGATAATGCTTCGCCCGTTGCGTCATGCCGACTTTCGCCAGCGCTTCGTCCACGCGCTCGCGACGCTCCGCCGCGGTCAAACCGCGATAGGTGAGGGGCAGTTCGACATTCTCCCATACCGTCAGGTCGCCGATGAGGTTGAAGCTCTGGAAAATGAACCCGATCTCGCGGTTGCGCACCCCCGCGCGCTTGGCGTGGCCGAGATGCTCCACCGGTTCGCCGCGCAGTTCGTAGCGGCCGCTGGTCGGCGAATCCAGCAGCCCAAGTATCGAAAGCAGCGTGGATTTGCCACAGCCCGACGGCCCGGAAATGGACACATATTCGCCGTGGTGAATCTCCAGGTTCACCCCGGACAAGGCGTGTGTTTCCACTTCGTCGGTCAGGAAAACTTTTCCGATATCTTTCAGTTCGATCAAAGGAATGGGAGTTTGCATAAATTCTTTCTTATTCGTATCTCAAGGCCTCCATCGGATGAATCTTCGCCGCCCGCCGCGCCGGCAGCCAGCAGGCCATTGCCGCTGCAATGAATACCGCGCTTGTGGCAGCCGCCAGCACCAGAGGATTAACCGGGTTTACATCATAGGAGACTGTTCGCAGGGCCGCAGCCGAAGCCAGCGCGCCGATGATGCCAATGGCTGTCCCTGCCATTACCCAGCGGAATCCTTGTCGCAATACCATGCCCACGACGTCCCGGCCCGTCGCCCCGAGCGCCATCCGCACCCCGATTTCCCGTGTCCGCTGCAGCACATAATAGGACAACGTGCCGTAGAGGCCGACGGCTACCAACGCGATGCCCACAATCATGCAGCCATTGGTTATCTCAGCTAACAGTCGAGAGTCTAACGTCGCGTCGCGAACGATGGTTTTGAAGGTGCGAATTCGAGACAGCGGCGAGTCAGGATCCAGCTCGGCAACAGCTTGACGCAACGCCGGTGTCAAGAACGCCGCCGGCTGCGACGAGCGAACAATGAGGAAAGTCTTCTTCCCCCACGCGCGGTCAACCGTCCAATACATTTGTGGCGCCGGCTTCAGCTCCAAAGCCTGTCGGTAAAGGTTGCCAACCACGCCAACGACGCGGACTTTGAACCACGGGGCGGCGGCATTGGGACGAATGACTTTCCCAAGCGCGTTTTGACCCGGCCAGCACTTGTCCGCCAGCGCGCGATTGACCACAACTTCGTCAATGCTGGGACCAACGCTGCCCGGCTGGAGCGTGCGTCCTTGCAACAACGGAAGGCCCGCGGCGGCGAAATAACCGGCAGTGATTTCGGAGCAATCCGCCGCCCTCCGCTCGGCCTCGGGATCGAAAACCTCATCATTGACCAGAAGGCTTCGCGAGGCGCCGCCTCCGAGCGGGAGTTGGCTGGTGAGACCGGCCGCCGCCACTCCGGGCAGCGCGGCGACGCACCCGGCCAGTTGGTCGCAGAAGCGCGCTTGTGCCCCGTTCTTTTCGTAACGGGCGCCGCAAAGATTCAGTTCGGCGGAAAGCACATATTCCGTGTCAAGACTCGCGTGGGTCCGAAGCAGTTTTGCGTAACTTGTGGAGAAAACAACCGCGATATTGGCCAGCATGAACGCAAGCGCGATTTGCGTCACAATGAGTCCGCGCAGAAGACGATGCCGCATCGTGGTGCCGCGGCTGTCCGAGCGCAGCAGATCGGCCACGGTGACGTGCCACGCCGCCAGTGCCGGCGGAAAACCGGCCAACACCGCCGTCAAAAAGGCCAGGCCGGCGGCGAAGGCCAATGCCTTGCCGTCCAGAGCAAACGCTGCCTTGCGGGCCTCGGTGATTGGCGCAAGAGTTTCCAAAAATCGGATGCCCGCTGCCCCTAACCAGACTCCCCCGATCGTTCCGGCCACGGAAAGCAAAAAACTTTCGCTGAAGCCAAGCCGGAAAATCCGGCCGCGCGTTGCGCCCATTGCAACGCGAATTCCCACTTCGCCCTGGCGGCGCACACTGCGAGCCAGGAGCATGCTCGCAACATTGGCACACCCCACCAACAATAAAAGGGCCGCCGCCCAAAAAATCATCCAAACTTGCGAACTGGAATAACGGGTCATTTCGAAACGCAGCGAACTGACAAGGAACGGCTTTCTGGCATTGGTCACCGGATGGGACGCCTTGAAACGAGCGCCGATCGCCTTGACCTCGGCATCCGCAGCGGCCAGCGTGACGCCTTTTTTTAAACATCCCATGACGAGCCACCACCCGGTATCGCGATCGCCCACGTCGCGCTGGAGCTGAAGCGGCCGCCAGATGTTGCAGTTGTCGGGGTACATCCACGGTGAGCAAAATTCAAAAGTCGCAGGCATGACGCCAACGACCGTCACATTGCTGCCGTTGATGCGGATCGTCCGGTTTATTATCCCGGGATCGCCCGCGAAAGATTCCTTCCACAAATCGTAGCTGATGACACCCACGGAAGGCGCGCCTTTTAGCTCGTCAGCATCTTCGAGCAATCGTCCTAAAAGGGGGCCGGCGCCGAAAGCGCGCAGCACCCCCGGGGTGCAGGAGACGCTGCACACGCTCTCCGGATGATCGCCGCCAACGTTGATACGCGTGATGGAGTAAGCGCCCAGTTCGGAAAAGGAAGCCGCTTGATCGCGGAGGTCAAAATAATCCAGCGTGGAAACGGTCTGGCCTTCGCTCGACCATACCATTGCCAGGCGCTCGGCGTTTGGAGACAAAAAGGGATTAAGGACCACGGCCCGCACAACGCTGAACATGGCGATAACCGACCCAATTCCAACGGCGAGCATCAGAACGGCGACCACTGTAAATCCCGGACTCTTGGCCAGCATCCGTGCGGCAAAACGGAGATCCTGCGACAATCCCTCGCCCCAACTGGCCCCCCGCAGCTCGCGGCACTCCTCCCGGATGCTCTGCACGTTGCCAAACCGTTTCCGCGCCTCCCGCGCCGCCTCCTCCGGCGCCATGCCGGCGGCGATATTCTCCGCCGTGCGCTGCTCCAGGTGAAAGCGCAACTCCTCATCAATCTCGCCTGCTCGTCGTTGTCCGAGTGAGCGGAGCCAGCGCCAGATGGTGCGGAGAAGATTCATTCGTATCGCAGGGCTGTCATCGGATCGGTTTTCGTCGCGCGGCGCGCGGGCAGCCAGCAGGCCAATAACGCCACGGCCGCAATCACCAGCGGCATCGCGGCAAAGGTGGCCGGATCGGTCGGACTGATCCCTTCCAGCAGACTGGCCATCAAACGGGTCAAACCCCACGCCAACACTAGGCCGAGCATGGCGCCGCCCAGCGCCAGGCGGCTGCCCCAGGTCAGTACGAGTATGGCGACGTCGCTCTTCTGCGCCCCAAGGGCCATCCGCAACCCGAATTCGTGCGTGCGTTGGGCTGCCGTGTAAGCGATCACGCCGTAAATGCCCACCACCGCCAGCGTCAACGCCAACCCCGCGAAAAAGGTCAGCAACTCCCCAAGCTGGCGGGCATCGGCCGCCTCGCCACTCAGCAAATGGTCTAGCGTCTGAACGCTCTCCACAGGCACGCGCTTATCCAAGGAGCGCATCAAGCTCTGCACTTGGGGGACCAGCTTCATCGGGTCTCCTGTCGTCCTCACCAGCACAGCGTTAAACCACGGGCTTTGGTAGGAACAACGGTAGAAGTCGGGCGTCCCGCTGGCTTCGACACCTCCAGCGCGCAGATCCCGCACGACGCCGACCACCGTGATCCCGGTGTCATTGCTTCCTCCCCCCAACTGTTGGCCGATGGGGTTTTCCCCTGGCCAGTATCGGCGCGCCATGGTTTCGTTAATCACCACCACCTCCGGCGCCCCTTTGCGGTCTTCGGCGGTGAATCCCCGGCCTTGCCGCACCGGCAGGCCCAGCGCCTTGAAGAAGTCCGGGCTGACACTGTTCATGCCTGCCCAGCGCGCCGGTTTGCCTGGCTCTTCGGGATGACCTTTCAAGGCCACCGGAATCTGCGCCCGGCTGGCAAAGGGCGTGAACATCGCCGTCCCGGCCGCTTCGACGCCGGGCAGGGCCTGAACCCGGGCCAGCAGTTGCTCGAAGAACTGTGTGCGTTGCGGGCTTTCAGCCGGGTAATGGATGTCCGGCAGCGACACCTCGAAAACCAGCACTTTGGCCGGGTCAACCTGGAGGCCGGCATGCATCAGGTAATAGACGCTTCGCAGCGCCAGCCCGGCGCCAATCAGCAGCACCAACGCCAGCGCAACCTCCGAGACCACCAGCATGGACCGCAACCACGTCCCGGCGCGGTCGGCTGAACCGCGTTGCCCTCCCTCCTTAAGCGTCTGGTTCAGGTCCGTGCGCGCGATGCGCCAGGCCGGAATCAGTCCGCACAGAAGCCCCGTCAGGACAGCCATCAGCAGCCCAAAGCACCAGACGCTCCCGTCAATTTTGACCACCGCAAAGCGCGGCAGGTGCCGGACCAGCAACACGGAAAACACACTCCGGCTCCAGACCACCGCGACCAATCCGGCCAGCCCTCCGAGCAGCGAGAGCAGCAAACTCTCCGTGAGCAATTGCCGGATCAATCGCCAACGGCGCGCTCCCAGCGCCGCCCGGATCGCCAGTTCCTTCTGTCGCGTAATCGCGCGGGACAAGAGCAGATTCCCCAGGTTGGCGCAAACGATCAGCAACACAATGCCCGCCACTCCGGCCATGAGCGACAACTCCGGCCGGATCCCTTCAATGAGCTTGCTGTGCAACGATGTGACCCGGACACCCCAGTCTTTGTTCTCAGCCGGATATTGCTCCGATAAGTGGCGCGCAATCACATCCATCTCCGCTTGGGCCTGACGGACGCTCACTCCGGCTCTGAGCCGGCCGATGACCCCGCCGAAGAGGTTGTCTCGCTGGCGCATGAGGTCGCTCTTCTCCAGCAGCGGCGACCACAACTCAGGCCGGCCCGGAAACGCCACGCCGAAACCCGGCGCCATCACCCCCACAACGGCCTCTCGCTGGTCGTTCACCATGATGGTCTTGCCGGCCAGGTTGGTGTCGGCGCCGAAAAGTCGCTGCCACAGCTCATATCCCAGCACCACCACCCCGCCGGCTTTTTCCTCCTCGGGCAGGAAGCCGCGCCCCAACTTCGGTTGGACGCCCAACGTCGGAAGAAAGTCGGCTGATGCGTATTCGCCGCGGACTTGGCGCAATTGCTCGCCATCGCTCACCCAAAACTGGCCCCACTGGTGCAGTCCCAGCTTCGTGAAACTTCGGCTCGCGGCCCGCCAGTCTTTATAGTTCGGCCCCGACACTCCATACTCAGCCAACACCGGATCGTTACGATGGCTTTCGTTAATCTCCACCAGACGATCCGCCTCCGGGTAAGGCAACGGACGCAGAAGAACCGCGTCAACAATGCTGAACAGCGCCGTGTTGACTCCGATGCCCAGCGCCAGCGTGAGCACCGCAACCGCAGTGAACGCCGGGCTTTTGCGCAGCATTCGCAAGCCGAAACGCGCGTCCTTGAGAATCGTCTCCCCCGCGCTCGCTCCAAGAACATCGCGGCACTCCTCCCGGATGCTCTGCATGTTGCCAAACCGTTTCCGCGCCTCCCGGGCCGCCTCCTCCGCCGTCATGCCTGCCGCCATATTCTCCGCTATGCGCTGCTCGATGTGGAAACGCAATTCCTCGTCAATCTCCTGCTTGACCGCTCGACTTTGTCCAAGCGAACGAAACCGGCGCCAGAGGGTGCGGAAGGGATTCATGGTTTCCTCGGTTCGATGTCCGCGTCAGCGCCGGCTCATCCCGTCTGCAGGACCAGCGTGATGGCGCGGTGAACACGTTCCCAAATCGCCGTCTCTTCCTCCAGTTGCCTGCGCCCGGCGCGGGTCAGCGAATAAAATTTGGCCCGCCGGTTGTTCTCCGACTTGCCCCATTGCGCCGCCAGCCAGCCCTTCTCCTCCATCCGATACAAACACGGGTAAAGTGAACCCTCCTCCACCACCAACACGTCCTCCGAACGCTCCTGGATGCGTTGGGCGATGGAGTATCCATGCATCGGCCCGGCCGCCAGTGTTTTCAAAATGAGCAAGTCCAGCGTTCCTTGCAGCAGTTCCGCCTTGGTCATCGTCATAATCTCCCTTTCATAGATGTTCTAGGGGAATATGCGGGCCATTACCTAGATTGTCAAGGGAAGACAATCCTCCCAAACCCCCGCCTAAAACGGGCGCGAAATATTCGGGGGAGCGCACGAGCGTGCGGCGGCCGGCGCCCCGCCTACCACATTGGGACGGCGGGGGAGAAATGCGGGTTTTCCCAGCTTTTATGCGTTTTTTTCGCGGCGAGGCGCCGCGAAGAGCGCGCGCGTGCGCTCCCCATTTTTCAGACACCCTACCAGGGAAAGATCATTTTGTTCCCGCAGCGGGCGCGCCCTCCCCCACTTCCGGGATTTCAATCACGTCGCCGTGTTCGAGCCAGACCTCCGGCGGCGGATTGGCGGTCAAGTCGAACGTCATTTTTGCGCCGTGGCGCGTGAGTTGCACGCGGGAGAGGTCCCAAGTATTCAGGAGGACGCTGGCGTCACGCACAACCGTGTTGAGAAGAAACGATCGGACCATGGTGTCCGGTTTCCCCCCATGGAGGGCTTCCGTCAGCCAGTTGGTTTCCCAATCCGGCGTGAGAGAACCACGCATAGGCTGGAAGGGATTCTGGTTCGCAACGCCCAACGAGGGAGCAAGCGCGACAAGGGAAGTCCTGCCTTGCGCCACCAGATGCACGGTGCGGAAAAGGCATTTGTTCAACCCCGTGACATCCGCCGGTGAAAGTGCGACCCATTTATCGGCCACTTTGTGTTCCTGTTCGGGAATCTCCACCATGTCACCCGCCTGCAACACCACATTCTTGGAGCCGTCGCCGGACTGCAGAATATCAGTGACATTGACCTGGAGAACCTCGGCCCTTTTCCTTTCGAGGCGATGGATTTTGATACGAGCGAAATCAGGAAATCGAACCAGGTCGTTGGGATGGGCATAGCTCACAGACGAACCGAAATTCGCTCCGAACGGATCGGCCTTGTAGAGCGTGGCCAAAAACTCGAGCAACGTGTAGTGATTGATGGAATTGGTTGGACACTGAAACAGCTCGGTTTTAGGCGTCCCCCCGGCGCCGTACACCCATATCCCGTGCCGCCGGTTGTAATCCGCATCCGCTCCCGCCTTGACCAGCATGGCCTCGATTTGGCGGCCAGTATCCGAAGTGCTGAGATGCGCCAGCGGCGGGCGGCCTTGTTTGTCCAGGATATTGACGTCCGCGCCGTGCTCGATCAGCGTCCGAATGGTGTTGCTGTTTTCCACCCTGATGGCGTAAATCAATGCCGTCCAGCCGTCGGGATCCGCCGTGTTCGGCTTGGCGCCGTGATCCAGAAGGAGTCGGGCCATTCCCGTGCCCTGGCCTGGGGTGGCGCGGGCACCGCCGGCAATTACGCCAGAAATCACACCCGGAGGTATGTTCCCTTGGAAGGTTTCTGTGCCAGGTGGTTCTGTGGCCGCAAACATCAAAGGCGTTTCGCCAGCAACCGGTGGGAAGACACGCCACGGTCCCGACGGGGGGCCGAACCAGCTAGTGTTCGCTTGGTTAAAAGGCATGTGATAGCCGGGGTTCGAACGAATCTTCTCGAAGGAAAGCGAAGCGGAGGACGGGACGGCATTGGGATCGGCTTGGTGCTCCAAAAGCAGTTTCACCATTTCCGGGCGGACGTACTGAATGGCCCAAAACAAGGGAGCGAGCCGATAAGGCCACTCTGCGGAGACAGCCTCGATATTGGCGTCGGCATGATTGTCGAGGAGCAATTTGACGATTTCACTCTTGTCAAGCCTGATGGCGGATAAGAGCGGCGTTTCCCCGTTGCTGTAAGCCGCGTTGGGGTCGGCATGGTTCTGCAAAAGCATTTTCACCATCTCCGGGTGGTCATGAATGGCGGCCAAACCCAAGGGGGTAATCATGAAGGATTGGCCGCCGGAGGATTCCAGGTTGGCGTCGGCATGGTGGTCGAGGAGCAGTTTGACCACGTCATTGTTGCCAAGCTTGGAGATGGCGATTGCGAGCGGCGTTTCCCCACCGCCATTGGCCGCGTTGGCGTTGGCGCCGTGTTCGAGGAGCAGTTTGACAATGTCAGTGTCAGTTTTGCCCTGGCCGATGGCCCTTGAGAGCGGTGTTTCCCCTTTGGTCTTGGCCGCGTTGGCGTCGGCGCCGTGGTCGAGGAGCAATTTGACTATGTCCGTGTTGACACGCTCGATGGCAATCGAGAGGGGTGTCGCCCCATTGCTCTGGGCTGCGTTGGCCTCGGCGTGATTGGCGAGCAGCAGCTTGACCATGTCACTATTGCCGCTCAGGACGGCAAATAAGAGCGGTGTCGCCCCGTCCTTGTTCTTCGGGTCAATTTGCGCCTTGTTGGTGATGAGGAATTCGGCTGCCGGGAGATTCCTTCTCGCCGCTGCTTCGTGGAGCGGTGTCTCCCCACGATCGTTTTTCGCGTTGACGTCCGCCCCGTGAGCGACGAGCGTATGGGAAATGGTCATGAATCCGCGTTGCACGGCGGTATTAAGGGGCGTGTCTCCGTTAATATGGCTGTTCACCTCGGCACCATGGCTCAAGAGTAATTGGACCATCGCCTCGTTGCCCACCTGGGCCGCGGTCCAGATATGCCATCCTTCGATCTCCCCACCGTGGGCGATGAGGTATTGAGCCGCCGCCACGTATCCTTTTGCGACCGCATCGCGAAACTCCTGATTGAGGAGATCGGGGCTGGTTTGGGCGGTCTCGATGACCTTGCGCAGGAATTCGGCCTCCTCGGAGGGCATGGTGGCCAAACCCGCCGCAGCTCCGGGCGCGCCGGCGCCGGTGGCCGGGAGGTAGCCCTGGCTCAACTGGGCCAGTTGCGATTGATCGGGGAACTCGCGCACGATGCGCTCGTATTGCGCGTTGGCCTCGTTGGTCTTGCCTTGCTTGCGGTAGCATTCGCCCAGCCGGAAAATCGCGGTCGCGGCCAATTGGCGGTCATGGTCGAAATGTTCGATCGCCTCCTGGTAGTTGCGGATGGCGGCGTCCAATTGGTGATTGGCCTCCTCCTCGAAAAGGCCGCGCTGCACCAGGGTGGCGACGTCGTTGGTCGCGGCGGCGGCGAGGCCGGACGCGGCGAGCAGTGCGAAAGCTGTCAAAATATATTTCATTTTCATGGCGCAAGTGTGCGGGAAAGGCGGTTGGCGGTTGTCATGCTTTTGTAATAAGTTCCAGGCGGTAGCCGGTGCCATGCACCGTCGTGATCCAGCGCGGCTGCTCCGGGCTTTCCTCGATCTTGGCGCGCAGGGCGGCGATGTGCGTGTCCACCGTGCGGGTGGTGGGAAAGGCGGTGTAGCCCCAGACCACGTCCAGAAACCGCTCGCGCGAGACGGGCTGGCCGGGGGTCTCCAGCATCAGGCGCAACATGGCGAATTCGCGCGCCGTCAAGTAAAGCGGCTTTCCGGCCCGCTCGGCTTTCTGGCGCGGCAGGTCAATCTCCACCTGGCCCAGGCGCAGGACGTCGGGAATGGCACCCTGGCGGCGAAAGCGGCGCAAGAGGGCGCGCACCCGCGCCAACAGTTCCTCCGTGCTGAAGGGCTTGACCAGGTAATCGTCCGCGCCGGCGTCCAATCCCCGCACGCGGTCCTCGATCTGCCCCTTGGCGGTCAACATCAAAACGGGCATGGGGATGGAGAGCCGCCGCAACTCGGCGCAAAGCGCGTAGCCGTCCAGACGGGGCATCATGATGTCCAGCAATACGAGATCCGGCTTTTCCCGCAGGGCGCGTTCCAGCCCGGACTGGCCGTCGGCGGCGGTCAGGACGCGGTAGCCCTCGGCCTCCAGGCAATCGGCCAGGGCGGTGCGCATGGGCAATTCGTCCTCGATGATCAGGATGCGCGCGTCAGTTTTCATCCTGAATCCAGCAGTGCTTATTAGCCACAAAGGAACGCAAAGAACACATAGATAAGAGATTATGGAGTTTTTGGTCGTTCAATTAGTTTCACCCACAAGGTAAATGAACTCAGATGTCTGCAATATCTGAACTCTTTTTCTTTTGCGTTCATTGCGTTCTCTTGTGGCCATTTCAATTGCTTCTGTTGGTTTCATTTTCGCGGCAATTCGATGGTGAAGCGGCTGCCCTGGCCGGGGGCGCTGCGTACCGTGACACGCCCGCCGTGGGCCTCGACAATATGTTTGACGATGGTCAAGCCGATGCCAATGCCCTGCGTTTCGCGGCGCAATTCGGAGCCGCGCCGGTAAAAACGCTCGAAAATCTTCCCGTGCTCCTCCGGCGGAATGCCCGGCCCGTTGTCCTCCACCCACAGGGAGAAGCCCGCCTCGCCGCCGTCCAGCCCGACGGCCACGCGGCCCTCCGGGGGCGAATGTTTGAGGGCATTGTCAATCAAATTAATCAGGGCTTGCTGAAGGGCCAGGCCGTCGCAGACAAAAGATTCCGCTTCGGGGGCGCCGTCTTTGCGCAAATCCAGCGCGACCCGCCGTTCGGCGGCGCACGGCCGCATCAACTGGACCGTCTGCTCGACCAGCGCGCCGAGGTCGGCCGGCTCGAAGACGTATCTCTTGCGCCCTTGTTCGATGCGGGAGAAATCGAGGATGTTTTCGATCAGCGTGGAAAGACGGCGGGATTCCTGCACGAGAAAACCGAAGTACTCCCTCTGTTTGGCCTCGCCGGAGATTTTGCCCCGCTCCAGTCCCTCGGCCAGCAGCCGCAGGGCGGTCACCGGCGCGCGCAATTCGTGCGAGACGCTGGAGACGAAATTGGTCTTTAACTCGCTCAAACGAAGCTGCTGATGGAATCCGCGGTAGGCGCTGGCCAATCCGATCAGGGCCGCCGCGGTGGAAACCAGGATCAAGGCCGCGAACCATTCGGTGCGCGCCCGCGCCCGCGCGTAGAGCAAATCGGGCCGGGCGAGATATTCGGAGACGGTGACGCTCGTGCCCGGGAATAATTCGACGCCCGCCTCGGCCAGCAGCGGCCCGCCGGCATCGCCGCCGGCGAGTTCCTTTCCGGCCAGGACGACGCGCGCCCGCGCGTACGGGGTGGATGGCTGCGCGGAAAGCCCGGCCTTCTTCACCGCTGACGCGACGGCGCCGGCGCGAATGGCGGCCAGGGAGAATTCGTTCGTGACCGGGCCATGTTCGGGCGCCGCCCAGACCAGCCAATCCTCCTGGCGCCACTGCGTCCATAGGCCGTCCGTCCGCAACGGGCCATTGGTCAATACGGGCTGAAGGCGCTGATAAAGTTCCCGTGCCGTTTCGTCCCGTTGCCAGATCTCCAGCCATTGAGGGTTGTCCCCGGCGGCGGCGGCCAGGAGGACGGGCGAAATGAGCGAGGGATGTTCGAGGGCGTTGGAACAGAGCAATTGTCCGGCCGGCTGGCGTGAGCCGTCCAGCAGCCATTGTTGATACTGCGCGAGGAGAAAAAGCGGCAGGCCGCTTTCGCTCAACGCGTCGCGATCCGTCTGCACTTCGCCCAACAGGCGGGCGGCCGCGGGCGCATCGTTTATCCGGACTTCCTGTAGGGCGAGGTCGTAGCGGGCTTGCGCGAGGAATGCCGCCGGCGGGGCGAGGCCGATGAACTTTTTGAGCGGAGCAACGGCGTCCCCGCTTTGGGTGAACTGGGCCTGGCGGGCGGCCGTCCACGCCTCCCGTTGCGCCGATGTCAAGACGAATTCAGGCAACGGATGGGGCGGGGCGCTTTCAGTCAAGACGGCGCGGGAGCGGGAACCGCCGATGGCCAGCAGATTCCCTCCGGCGTCGAGCGTGATTTTGGAGAAGGCCGGCAGGGCCGGGTTTTGCAGCGCGGCGGCGATGGCGCGGGCGTAGTCCCCGGCCAGGCCCCGGCAGTGGTCGCGGGCTTCGATTTCCGCCAACCGACGGTCCTGCCGCAAGGAAAAAATCCCCATCCCCGCCAGCAACACCAAGGGCAGCAAAATGAGCGCCCCCCGCCAGAAGAAACCTGGCTTCCGCGCGCCCGCGCTGTCGGTGGACAATTTCACCCCGCCAAGTGTAGCACGGAGGCCGCCGAAAATGTCATGATTTTGTAAATTCCCGGTGAGGGTCGGGTTGTCTGGTTCATAATCTTAATCTTAAACCTAATCTCGTTATTACGCGGCCTGGGCGGCGCACCGGCTGACCCCCGATTCTCCTGTTGCCAAAAAGGACCCGTTCTGTATGTTCGCTGGCGGTTGGACTGCATTGTATGGAAGCTCAAGCTGATATTGGATTGATCGGATTGGCCGTCATGGGCCAAAACCTGGCGCTCAACATGAACGACCACGGGTTCACGGTGGCCGTTTTCAACCGCACGGTGGCCCGCGTGGATGAATTTCTGGGGCGCGAAGCCAAAGGCACGCGGATCATCGGCGCCCATTCGCTGGGCGAATTGGCCGCGCTGCTCAAACGGCCGCGCCGGGTCATGTTCATGGTCAAAGCCGGCCCGGCGGTGGACGAGTTGATCGAGGAAATCCTGCCGCTGCTGGAAGCGGGCGACATAATCATTGACGGCGGCAACTCGCTTTTTGAGGACACCAGCCGCCGGGTCAAGTATCTGGAGAGCAAGGGGCTGCTCTACGTCGGCGCCGGCGTTTCCGGCGGGGAGGAGGGGGCGCGCCACGGCCCCTCGATCATGCCCGGCGGTTCCAAGGAGGCCTGGCCGCACGTCAAGGGTATTTTCCAGGCCATCGCCGCCAAGGTCGAGGATGGGACGCCCTGCTGCGATTGGGTGGGCGAAAACGGCGCCGGCCACTACGTCAAAATGGTCCACAACGGCATCGAGTACGGGGACATGCAATTGATCTGCGAGGCCTACCACCTGATGAAGGCGGGCCTGGGCATGAGCGCTGCCGAAATGCACCAGAGCTTCGCCGAGTGGAACAAGACCGAGCTGGATTCCTACCTCATCGAAATCACGGCCAATATCCTGGCCTACCTCGACGCCGATGGCCAGCCGCTGGTGGACAAGATACTGGACGCCGCCGGCCAGAAGGGCACCGGCAAATGGACCGTCATCAACTCCGCCGAATTGGGCGTGCCCGTGACCCTCATCGCCGAGGCCGTCTATGCCCGGTGCGTGTCCGACTTGAAGGAGGAGCGCGTGGCGGCGGCCAAAAAGCTCAAGGGTCCGCGGCCCAAAATTTCGGGCGACCGCGGCAAATGGGTCGAGGCCATCCGGCAGGCCCTCTACGCCTCGAAGATCATTTCCTACGCGCAGGGCTACATGCTGATGCGGGGGGCGGCCAAGCAATACGGCTGGAACCTCAATTATGGCGGCGTGGCCTTGATGTGGCGGGGCGGCTGCATTATTCGCAGCCGCTTCCTGGGCAGGATCAAAGAGGCCTTCGAGAAGAATCCCAAACTGGCCAACCTGCTCCTGGACAATTTTTTCCGCGGGGAAATCAAAAAATGCCAGCGGTCCTGGCGCCAGGTCGTCTCGATGGCGGCGCGCAAGGGCATTCCCACGCCGTCTTTTTCCACCGCGCTGAATTTTTACGACAGCTACCGTTGCGCGCGGTTGCCGGCCAATCTGCTCCAGGCCCAACGCGATTATTTCGGCGCCCACACCTACGAGCGGGTGGACCAGCCGCGCGGCCAGTTCTTCCACACCAATTGGACCGGCCACGGCGGTGTCACCGCCTCCGGGGCCTACACCGTCTGAGTTGATGGCAAATCGCGCGGCGGCGAGCAGCGGCTATTCGCCGACGACGCGGATTTTGCCGTTCTGGTTATGCAGGTTGATGCGCGGCGTGCCCGGCGGTTGGCCGGCCAGGGACTCCCGGCTGCCAGGCTTCATCAGCACCGGAAAGTCCGATTCGATTTCCCCGTAGGTCGTGTGCGCCTGGAGGGCGGGTTTGAGGCCGGCGGGCAGGCGGACTTCCAGGGCGGCGTAGCTGGTCCGCGCTTCCAGGCTGGCCAGGGTGGCCGAGGTGGCCCGCACGGAGATGCCGCCAAATTGGTTGTCGCAAACGAAGTTCTCGCCGGCGCCCCTGATGTCCATAGGCCCATAAGAGGTTCTCGCGTTGACGGAGCCGGTGATGCCCTCCGCCGCCACGCGGCCAAACTGGTTGACTAGCCGCGCGCCGCCATTGATTTCCTTCACGCACAATTCGCCATAGGAAGTTTGGAGGTCGGCCTCCCCGGCCTTCTCGACCTGCAGGCGTCCAAACTGGTTGCGAAGCTTGACCGTTCCGCCGATGTCGCGGGCGTCCAGGGGAGCGTAGCTGGTTTCCGCCTCCAAGGGGCCGCGAATGTCGGCGGCTTCAATCAAACCAAACTGGTTTTTCAGCCTCGCCGGTCCTGTGGCGCCAACCTTGAGCGCGGCGTAGGAAGTTTCGGCACGGACCTTGCCGCCGATGTCGCGCAGATTCATCGCCCCGAATTGTGCCGCCACCTCAACGTCACCCTTCAATCCGTTGATTTCCGTCGGGCCGTACTGGTCATGGGTCTGGACGCTGACGGAGGTTGGCACGGTGATTTCCAAATCGGAACTGAAGCTGTGTTCTTCAGGGCAATCGGGCGGCGTGACAGCCAGCTTGAGGTGGTCGCCCGCCAATTCGGCCTTGCAGAGGAACTGGCTGGCGATCTGTTCAACGACCGCATCGGTGCGGGCGCGCACAGTGAGCTTCTGCGACCATCCGGCGGTTCCGGTGTCGGCGCCGGTGATATGGATGGTTCCGAAGGCGTTGATGACCTCCAGGGTCTTGATGCTGCCGGGAATGGCAGCGCCTTGCACGATGTTCGTCGAGGCCTTCAGATTGGAGGCCGACCAGCCGGACGATTTGGAATAGTGGAAGTAGCACCCGCTCACTGCCGCCGAAGCGGCAACCGCTATGAGCGCGAAGAAAAGTTTTTTCATAAGGATAAGGTGTTTTCGCACTGGCAACAATTCCCGCGCGCGGCGATTGCCGCCGCCTCCAGAATACTTTGCACGTTCCCCGCAGCCATGTGAACAGGGGGCATTATAGGGCAAGAGTTGAAAAATCAAAGCAAAATCAGAAGTTTGCGCATTGGCAACACCACCAATGCATTATACACTCCGCCGAATGACGCAATGAACGCGGTCTCCATGCGACTGGATCCTTTGAAAAAAGGGCTGCTGAAAGTCGGTTTCCGTGAGGACCGGCTCTGCAACGATATTCCCATTCCGAGCGACGGAAGTCGTGTGCCGTTCGTCGCGTTCGCAGACCGGCCTTTCGATTCGCGGACAGCATGCGTGGCGGCCCTCGATCGGCAGCCGGTGGCGGAATCAGACATCGCCGCCTTACGTCCGCTTGGAGCGCCAGTCGTATTCGCCTGTTTGCCGGACCATTACCAGTTATGGCTGCAAGGCAGCCAACGGCCCCGCTTTCATCTCCGGCTGACCGATCGGGAGTTAACCGGCTTTTTCGAGCAGCATCTGGATCAGTTCGCCCCGGATGCCATCTATCGAGCCAAGGTTTGGGGGCGTCTGGAACGCGGTTTTCAACTTGATTTTGTTGACGCCGGCCTTCTTCCTCTCATTGAAGAAGAAGCGGGTCAGAGGCTCACCAGTCTTATCGAACGGGTCGTTTCAGAAACCAAGGAACGCTTGGAGTGGAAAGAAATTCCCGAAGACGACGGACGATGGCTTCTGAAATCCACCTTCTGGCTGTTGGCCGCGAAGATTCTGCAAGACAAGTCCGTTCCGGGCTTCGTGCGACTCGATTTGACCGAAGTGGAGGACGTCTATAATCGGCTGGCCACGCACTACCAGAGCCAATCGCCGCGCCCGATCCAAATCAGCAATCGGCGGCGGCGTGATGCCTTGGTTGCCGCGAGCAAGGAGATTCAGGCGTTTTCTCATTGCGGGTCGGTCAGCACCGAAGCTTTGGGTTTTCTATACGAGAGCGCATTGATTGATCGAACCATCCGCATCAAGCTTGGCACTCACAGCACCCCTACGTGGTTGGTGGACTACATCGTGGGCAGACTCCGCCCTTGGATTGAAAAGGAAATTGCGGTTGAAGATCGCACGGTGTTTGAGCCTGCCTGCGGCCATGCCGGATTTCTCATTTCAGCCATGCGCCTGCTCAGTGAGTTGCTTCCCCCGGATTGGCGGCAGCCGCGGAAGATTTATCTGCGTGAGCGTCTCCACGGCCTTGAATTGGACAGCTTCGCGCTCGAGATCGCGCGCTTGTCCCTGACACTGGCCGACGTGCCCAATCCAAACGGCTGGGCACTGACCGAAGAAAACATGTTCAAGGCGGACTTGCTCGAACGGGGGATTTCCGATGCGACCATCGTTCTTGGCAATCCACCGTTCGAGAACTTTGCCTCTAGTGAGCGCCGCACGGGCTGGCTGCCAAACAAAGCGGCCGAGACGTTCCGCCGCGTCGTTGCCCACCTACCGCCCGGGGGTGTTTTTGGTTTCGTTTTGCCGCAAACTTTTCTGCACTCCAAACAAGCAGCCGATGTCCGGCGGACTCTTTTGCGCGATTTCGAAATCTCCGAGATCAGCCTTTTTGCAGACAAGGTTTTCCGTTACGGCGAGCCGGAATCCACGGTAGTATTAGGGCGACGTGTGGCACGTGCAGTTTCGTCACGGTCGCCAATCCTCTATCAACGCATCCGCGAGGGGCAATTCCAAGAGTTCAGCCGCAGCTACGCGCCAAGCAGTAAGACCGATGTGACACCGGCTCAACTGGTCAATGCTGAGGTATGTTCGTTACTCGTACCGGACTTGGCCGACTTATGGCATGCGCTGGATGCGCTGCCCAGATTCAAACATATAGCTGACATTGGAAAAGGACTCATCCATAAGCCAGCCCACAGACTGCCTCCGAAAACAGTCACGGTATCAACCATGGCAAAGAAGGGACTAGTGCTTGGCTTCTCAGGCTGGCAAGAGAGCCAAATGACTCACGAACTGCCTCTCCCCTGCTGGTTGAATCTTGATCCCGGCACTATTCAGAGACCCGTGCGCGGAACGACAACAGGCGTACCGCAAGTACTTTTGAATTATGCGCGCATCAGTCGTGAAGCATGGCGACTGAAGGCATTGATTGATGAAGACGGTCACCCAGTCACCAGCCGGTTCAATGTGGTGCGGTCCATATCCGAGCGGGTTTCGGCACTCGCGCTGTGGGCGATCTGCAATTCGCCGTTGGCGAACGCTTATGCTTACTGCATATCAAACAAACGTGACGTTCTCGGTGGCGACATGCGCGAAATGCCTGTCCCCGATCTGTCCAACCAAAATCCCGCTGATTTGGAACAAAAGGTGAGGGACTACTTGAAAGCCGCAAGAGCAGTGATCGCGCCCTTGGCGAAGACGCAACGGCGCAGAGAAAGACCCAACGTCGAACAGTTGAATCTCGGCATCGCCAGCGCGGGCCGGGAGATGAACCAAGCAACAGAGGAGCAACTGAAGATTCTCCACTGGCGAATTGATGCGGAGGTTCTGCGACTCTACAACCTGCCCGGGCCGTTAGAGCGCAAAGTGCTCGACTTGTTCGGTGGGATTCTTCGGCGTGGCGTGCCTTTTAAGCAGACGGAGTATTTTCCAAAGGGCTTTTCTGATTTGGAACGATTGTCCGACTTGTTGGCCATCACCGCAGACTGGCCAAAGACGAATCGTCATCGGGCGAAGCTCATTGATTTGGAGGAGTCAGGGCAGCTCACGATTGAGCAGACGGCCGAATTGGAACATCTGCAGACGTTGGCAGATGCCCGCGTCAATCTCATGAAGCCACGTGGGGCGGACGCGATTGACCGGCAAATCGAGAAACTCAAGCGGCAGGGGTTATGGACGGAATAGACAGAGCAACCCAGCCATACGAATATCCGCGCCAGCCTCACCGCCGCCGTCATGGACCACTGGGTTATTCAAGCTACGAGAACTATCGTCCGTGGCTCGAAGACGAGTTTTATTTTCGCTGCATTTATTGTTTGAATCGAAAGGTCTGGTCGCCGACCAACATCTGGGCCATTGACCACTTGATCTCCCAAGACGAAGCGCCGGAACTGGAGTGCGATTACGACAATTTGGTGTTCGCCTGCCAGTTCTGTAATCAGCAAAAGTCTTCCCATCGTGTTCCAGACCCGTGCCGAGTCGCCTACGGCGAGTGCCTGCAGGTGGAAGCAAACGGCATGGTTACACCCCTTAACGCAGATGGCAGACGGTTGGTGAGCGTCATCCGCTTGAACCACCCAATATTTGTTCGGGAGCGATGCAAGACGATGAAAGTGCTGCACATTCTCGCAAAACATGATCGGATCGCTTATGAAGAGATGATGGGCTTCCCGACAGATTTGAAGGATTTATCCACGCTCAAACCGCCTGGAGGGAATCGGCGGCCAAAAGGCATTTCGGAAAGCTGTCTTGCGCGAAAGTTGCGCGGTGATCTGCCGAACATTTATTAGGTTTTTGGGTTTTTGGGCATTGAATTCCGTTGTCCTCCTCCGGCCTCCGCGCTACCGTGAACGTGCCAAAACGGTGGTGTCTGATTTATGCGCGCATCTCTGAATCCCAATCGCACAGTCGCCGAACTCAAAGAGCTTCGCGCCCTGACCGGCGACGAGCAGGGCGCCCAGCGCGTCGCGTTCACCAAAACCTGGCTGGCCGCCCGCGCCTGGCTTCGGAAAAAACTGGAGGCCCTCCCGGTCGAAATCCACAACGACGCCGCCGGCAACACCTGGACCACATTGCGCGGGGCTTCCGAACGCGCGCTGCTCATCGGCGGCCATATTGATTCGGTCCCCAACGGCGGCTGGCTCGACGGCTGCCTGAATGTCCTGGCGGGAGTGGAGATTCTGCGCCGGGTCAATGACCAATACGCGGGCCGGCCGCCGGTCACGCTCCGCCTGGTGGATTGGGCCGACGAGGAAGGGGCGCGCTTTGGCAAAAGTCTTTTCGGTTCCTCGGCCTGTTCGGGCAATTTGAATCTGGACGAGGCGCGCCGCCTCAAGGACAAGGAGGGCATCGCGCTGCCCGACGCGCTGAAGGAAGTCGGCGTGGACCTGGAGCGGGCCAAGGAGTGCGGGAAGGAACTCCAGAACGCCGCCGCCTATCTGGAATTGCACATCGAACAGGGGCCCGTCCTGCTGGACCTGGATTTGCCGCTGGGCGCGGTCCTGGGCACCTTCGGCGTCGAGCGCCACGCCATCACCTTCCTCGGCCAGGCGGCCCATTCGGGCAGCACGCCCATGAACCGCCGCAAAGACGCCCTGCTGGCCGCCGCCAAAATGAGCCTGGAGATTTATCCCATTGCCGTCCGGCACGGCGGCGTTTGTACCATCGGCTCCTGCGCGACCCAGCCGGGCATCGTCACCAGCGTCGTCGAGCAATGCCGCATCACGCTGGACCAACGCCACCTCGACGCCCCCGCCCTGGCCCGCATGTTGGCCGATGCGCGCGCCGCCGCCGACCGTTTCGCGCACGAGGGAGACGTGCAGGTCGGCTGGGAGCGCCTGTGGCAGATCGAGCCGGTGTTATTCAACGCGGCGCTCATCGGTTTATGCGATGATGCGATCCGCGAAACGTGCGGCAAAAGCCATCGTCTCCCGTCGGGGCCATTGCATGACGCGGCAGAAGTGGCCCGCGCGGGCGTGCCGGCGGTGATGATGTTCGTGCAGAGCCTGCGGGGCATCAGCCACAACAAGATCGAAGACACGCGCGAGGAGCATCTTGAACTCTGTGTCACCGCGTTCGACAAGCTGGCGGAAAAAACGATGCGGTGGATGGAAAACCCGTTATCAAGCTGCGGGGCCTGATAACGGGCTGCTTGTCTTTATTGACGCTCCATCCCGGTTACGGCAAAACGTGCGTTGTCGGGATGATCAGGCACACCGGCTTGGCCGCAATGCTCTGTGGAGCATAGCTGGTGGCGAAGGTCTGCGCGGCGTCCACCGGGCATGAGGGCAGGCTGCCGGAAGCGGTGCGGCCCAAATAGGGCTGGAGATCGCTGCCCGCCGGCGTATCGGTGTCCTGCTTGCGCTGTTCGAATGCCCATTCCTGCTTGGCGCCCTCAATGTAGCGCAGGTTGCTGATGCAGGCATTCATCTGGGCCACCTGGCGGGAATGCACGAAGTTGGGAATGGCGATCGCCGCCAGCATTCCGATGATGGCCACCACGATCATGATTTCGACCAGGGTGAACCCGGTTTTGCCTCTGATTTTGTCTTTCATAACTGCGTTCCTTTCCGATGCGGCGTGAACCAGGCCAAAGGCGGGTTTATATTTAGAATTGCGAATTTGTTCACGGATTGCCTTTGGCCAACCGCACCACTGCCGGTATTAACCCGGCCGCCGCCGCTTGGTTTCGCGTCAAGGATGGCGCGGTCCGCTCTGTTGGCGAAACGCGCGGCGCACATTACCTGCTCGTTGTCACCCCCCGGCGCAAAATAGGGCTGGAAATCGGACATCAAGGTGAGGCACACTGCCCGCACGGCAGTGACCTGAAACGCCGCGGGCACGACTTGCGCCGGCGCGCCATGACTTGATGACCTGAGAAACACGATGCGTTCCTTTGACAGCCTCAGTGAACCGGAAATCCTCGCCCTGGCCTCGGCGCTGGAGGAGGAGGACGCCCGCATTTATGACAACTTCGCCAGCGGCTTGGAAAAGGATTATCCCGAACAGGCGGCCAAGTTCCTCGAAATGCGCGACCAGGAGGAGGGGCATCGCCGGCGGCTGCTGGAGCTTTATCACGCCCGCTTCGGCGATCATGTCCCCCATTTGCGGCGGGAGGACGTCCGGGGCTTTCTCAAGCGGCCCCCACTCTGGCTGGAACGCCCGTTGCGGCTCAAGTCGGTGCGCAAACAGGCCGCGCTGATGGAAGAGGAGACGCAACGCTTCTACGAGGTCTCCGCCACCCGCGCCACCGATCCCGCCGTGCGCCGCTTGCTGCTGGACTTGGCGCTGGAGGAACAGAGCCATTACCAGCTTGCTGAAAGCATCGGAAGAAGCGCGTTAAGTCCCGATGAACTCAAAAGGGAACGGCAGCGTTTTGCCCTGCAAATCGTGCAACCGGGCCTGGCCGGATTGATGGATGGCTCCATTTCAACGCTCGCCCCCCTTTTCGCGGCGGCTTTTGCCACCAACGACAGTTGGAAAACCTTGCTGGTGGGCCTGGCGGCCAGCGTTGGCGCCGGCATCAGCATGGGCTTTGCCGAGGCGCTGTCCGATGACGGCACGCTCACCGGTCGCGGCCATCCCTTTGCCCGCGGGTTGGTCTGCGGCATGATGACCACTGCGGGGGGCCTGGGGCATACCCTGCCCTTTCTGATCCCATACATGCGCACGGCGATCATCGTTGCCCTCAGCGTCGTGTGCGTCGAACTGGGCGTCATCGCCTGGGTGCGTCATCGCTACATGGACACCCCCTGGTCGTCGGCTGTGTTGCAAGTGGTGCTGGGCGGCTCGTTGGTCTTCGGCGTGGGCGTGTTGATTGGCCTCTCTTGACCCGTTTTGATTTATGACCGCAAATAACTACCGCCGCCTTCCTGCGCAAAAGTTGCTTGCCATCAAGCCGGCTTTGCGTTATACGAAAGGCAAAATGACCGGGCGGAATTCATTTTCGAGGCGCCTATGAACCCCGAGAACCCCGGGGCGGCTTGCGCCGCCCATCCATGGACTGTTGTGCTGCGGGCGCGGCGGCAGGACACCGCGCGGGCGATGGAAGCCCTTTCCCGGCTCTGCCAGACCTATTGGTATCCTTTGTACGCCTACGTCCGGCTGCGCGGCCATTCGCCGGAGGAGGCCCGGGAGTTGACGCAGGAGTTTTTTTCGCGCCTGCTGCAAAACAAGACTCTGGCCTACATGCGCAGGGATTGCGGGAAGTTCCGCTCGTTTCTCCTTTCGGCAATGAACCATTTCCTGGTGGACGAGGCGCGCAAGGGCCGCCTGATCCGGCCGGAAGCCCCCCCGGCCCAGCCCCCGCCGGAGAAGGCCGAGAAGGTCTTCGAACAGAATTGGGCGCTGGCGGTGGCCGGCGCGGCTTATGACCGGCTGCGGCGGGAGTATGAGGAATTGGGACGCGGCGAATTGTTCGCCGCCTTGAAGTTTTGTTTGACCGGCACCCGGGCGGCCGTCCCCTATGCTGAGTTGGCCGCCCGCCTGAGCCTGGCCGAGAACGCCGTCCAGTCCCTGGTGCAGGGACTGCGGAGCCGCTACGGCGAAGTCCTGCGGGAAGAGATTGCCGGCCTGGTGGCCACACCCGGCGAATTGGAGGAGGAACTGCGCTGCCTCTTCCAGGTTGGGCCGGCGGCCTGAGTTCCAGGCCGGCCACGGAAGAGCGAAACGGCGCCGGGTGGCCTTTGCGTCCGCGCGAGTCTGCTTGCAAGGCGGTGGCGCTTGGCTTTAATGTGCGGTTGCCCGATGTTGAAGCAACACAAGATACTGCTGCTGGATGACGACGAGCAAATGCTGGAGCTGTACCAGGAATTGCTCCAGCAACTGCCCAGCAAGCCGGAAGTTCACGTTTGCAATTCCGGCGCGCGCGCCATTGCCTTGCTGGAGTCGGAACCCTTCACGCTGCTGGTGACCGACTTGCGCATGCCCAAAATGGACGGTTTGCAGGTGCTGGCCATCGTGCGGCGCAAATATCCCCATTTGCGCATCATCGTTTTGACCGGGGTTCTGGATGAGGAGTATCGCTCGCGCGCCTACGGCCAGGGCGTGGACCTCTTCTGGCAAAAGCCCGGCACGACCGAGGAGTTCCAACTGTTCAAAGACTGTGTGGAATCGCTCCTGGACCGGGAAGTGCGCGCCGAGGGCGGCTTCCGGGGCATGCAAAGCAAAAGTCTTGTGGATTTGATCCAACTGGAATGCCTGTCCCGAAGCTCCTCGGTCCTGCGCATCAGCCAGGGGGGCGTTTCGGGCAAAATCTGGGTGCATAACGGCGAGGTCATTGACGCGGCGACGGCCAATTTCGCGGGAGAGGAGGCGTTCAAGGAAATCCTCTCCTGGAAAGGCGGCAATTTTGAAATTCTGCCCCCGGAGCCGGAGCGGCCGCGGGCCATCCAGCATTCCTACCAGGGGCTGCTGCTGGATTCCGCCCAGGCGCTGGATGAATGGCGCGGCCAGCAAACCGGCGCCGAAGCGCAAGCCCCGGCCCAAGAGGGGAACGCCACCCCCTCCAACTCGCTCCTGGCGCCCCTGGCCCGCTTTGAAGGGGTTGAATTCCTGTTGACAATGCCCCTGGACGAGCAGGCGCCCTGCGAATCCTGGGGGCTGGAAAACACCGGTCAAATCGCCGCCTGGGCGCGCGCCACCCAAAAGCGCCTCCGTGAACTGGGCGAAAAAATCGGCGCCGGCCCGCTGGTGCAGGCCAGCGGGTACGGATTGCAGCGGCACTGGGCGCTGGCGGCAGACGACCGCAAGGGATTGCTCTGCGCGGGATTCCGGCGCGCGCTGCCCAGGGAAAAGGTGGACCCAACCATGAAACACATCTTTGTCAAATGGGTCTCTTGAGCAAGAAAAACGCCGGTCTCCAACTGCGCCGCCTGCCCACCGGCACCTTCACGGTGGACGCCTTGGGGCGCGTGGTCTGCTCGACGGTGCCGCAGGCGGTGCCGGCGGCCATCGTGGGCGAGATCGCCCAGCACGTCGTGGCCATCTTCGAGGAAGCGCGCCGGGCGCAATTGCCCTTTTCGGAGATGGTCGCGCAGTACGCCGACTTCAAGATCACCGCGCGGGAGATGCGCGGGGGCGCGATCATCTTCCTTTCGGCCAAGGCGCCGCAAGTGACCTCGTCCTCCTAACCCCTCGAGCTATGCGCAATAAGAAACTGGATCAACTGATCGTCCAACTGGAGAACTATCTGGAGTGCTGGAAGCAGTTCAACGGCTTCGTCACCCTGGCGCGCGGCAAGAAGTTCACTCCGGAGGACGAGGACCAGTTTCTGGAGGTCAAAGCCATCATCGTGCAGGAGTTGGAGCTGATCATTGCCGCCGTCGAGTGTTCCTCCCCATCGCGGGAGGAGGTTCATGCATTGGTGAGCTTGGCCCCGTCGGTCCGTTATCTGAGCGAGAGCAACGAGGGCAATTTGCGTGGGCTGGAAAACCACTGGCACAAGGTGTACGTGGGCTTTCAGGCCATCCTGGGCCAGCTCAAGGTCCAGCAGCGCAAACTGGAAAACCAAACCGTCCTCTCCTCGCTTTTTAAGAAGAAATGACCGATCCTCTTACCGCCGCGATCCTGGCTGTCGTCGAAGGCATTACCGAGTTTCTGCCCGTCTCCTCCACCGGCCACCTGCTGATCACCGAGCGCCTTTTGTTCGGCGCGGGCAAGCCCGCTTGGATCACCGATCTCTTCAACGTCGTCATCCAAACCGGCGCGGTGATGGCCGTCATCCCGCTTTTTCACCACCGCTTTCATCAGTTCATCTTCAACTGGCGCGACAAAACGGTGCGCGATTATTTCCTGAAAATTGTCACCGCCTTCGTCATCACCGGCGCCGGCGGCTACGTGATGGAGAAAAAAGGCAAACACCTGCCCGAAGAACTGCTGCCCGTTGCCATCGCCCTGGTGGTCGGGGGCCTGGCCTTTTTGGTGGTGGAGCGATGGCTGGCCGGGCGCGGCGGCGGAACGGACAAGGAGCGCGGCGATCTGCGCGGCGTGACCTGGACCCTGGCCGTCGCCGTGGGTATCGGGCAGTTGATTGCGGCCTATTTCCCGGGCTCCTCCCGCTCCGGCACCACCATTATCTTCGCACTGGTCCTGGGCCTGGACCGGCCGCTGGCCACGGAATACTCCTTTCTGGTCAGCATCCCCACCATGCTCGCCGCGGGGGGCTACAAGATTTTCGAGGCTGTCCATCATCCGGCGGCCGAGGCGCCGCCCCAGGACTGGGGGATGGTCATCCTGGCCACCCTCATCGCGTCGGTCGTCTCGTTCATCGCCGTCAAATGGCTTCTCCGCTACGTGCAAACGCACACCTTCAACGCCTTCGGCGCCTATCGCATCCTGGTGGGCGGGGCCATCCTCGTCGCGCTGGGCGCCGGCATGAAGTAGTCTGAAAATTGAACGTGCTTTTTGCCGGACAAACCTCTAGCTTTCGCTAATGGTTTGGATCATTGCCTTTCTTTGCCTCGGTGTGGTCGGCGCGGCGGGATTTCGCCAGGGTCCCGTGCGGGCCGCGTTTTCATTTTTTGGATTGCTCTTCGGCCTGGTCCTGGCCGCGCCGCTTTCGCCGCTGACCGCGCGGCTGCTGCCCCTGCTGGCGCTGCGCCATCCGCTCTGGCGGACTTTTGTGCCGCAGGCGCTGGCATTTTTGATCGTCCTGGTCATCTTCAAAATCTTCGGCCAGACGGTGCATCAAAAAATCGCCGTCTATTTCAAATACAAAGTGGATGACAAGGCCTTCTACCGCTGGCAGCGGGTTTATGGCCGCCTGGGCTTGTGCGTCGGATTGCTCAACGGCTCGGTTTATTTCATCCTCTTGATGGTCCCGGCTTACGCCGCCGGCTATTTCACCACGGAAATGGGCGCGAGTGCAAACGACCCCGCCGGGGCGCGGTTTTTGACGGATATGCGCGCGCAATTGCAGGCGCTCAAATTGGACCGCGTCCTGGCCGCTTACGACCCCCTGCCGGCCAAAGTGTACCAGGCGGCCGACATCGCCGATCTGATCCTGCATAATCCGCTCTTGGAAAGCCGGCTCTCCCATTACCCGCCTGTTTTGGAATTGGTGGCGCAGCCGCAGTACAAGGACCTGGCCAACGATGTCGCCTTGCAGCAAATGATCCAATCCCAGGCCCCCATCATAGACATCCTCCGATACCCCAAGGTGCAAGCGATGCTCACCAACGCCGCCACCACCACACGCATCGGCAGCTTGCTGGGCCAGGACCTGGACGACTTGCAGGCCTACTTGATGACCGGCCAATCGCCCAAGTACGACCCCGAAACCATCCTGGGCGTCTGGGACATTGACCGCTCGGCGACCGTCGCGCGCCTGCGCAAAGAACAGCCGGGTTTGACGCCGCTTAAATTGCGCCAGATCGAACAGCAATTGTATCCCATGATCATGGGACTGTCGTTGACGGCCACGCCGGACAACCAGATGATTTTGAAAAAACCCAACCCAAATACCTCGGAGAGCACCGTCGTTGCCGCGGGCACCTGGAAGAAGGAAGGCGACACTTACCAGGTCACTCTTCCAGGCACGGTGCCGGAAACCTCCGAGATTGAAATCGAGGACGCCAACCGCCTGTTTCTGCCCAAATTCAACTTCAGGCTGGCGTTCGACAAAGAGATGTAAAGCACCGTAGAGCGAGGAATTCATTCATGGCCAATCCTTCTGAATCGGTTAGCAAAGGGCTTGAGGGCATCATCGCCGCCCAAACCCGCTTGAGCGACGTGCGCGGCGAGACCGGCGAATTGATCTACGCCGGATACGACATCAATGAACTGGCGGGCAAGGTCACTTTCGAGGAAGTGATCCACTTGCTGCACTGGAATCATCTGCCCAATACCAAGGAACTTTCCGAACTGCACGCGACCCTGGCCGCCGAACGCGAACTGCCCAAGGGCGTCGTGGAAATCCTGCGCCGGCTGCCTTCGGACACCCCGCCCATGGACGCCATCCGCACCGCCGTCTCCGCCACGGGCTGCTTCGATCCGCAACGGGACGACAGTTCCTACGACGATCAGCGCCGCAAGGCCATGCGCTTGATCGCGCAGATTCCCATGATCACCGCCTACTATCACCGCATCCGCCGCGGCAAAGAGGTCTTGCCCCCGGACCCCAAGCTGGGCGAGGCCGCCAATTTCCTTCTCATGATGGACGGCGAAATGCCCTCGCGGGAAAAAACCAACATCATTGACCTCTGTTACATCCTCCATGCCGATCACGGCATGAACGCCTCCACCTTTAGCGCACGCGTCACCATCGCCACCTTGAGCGACATGTACTCCGCGATCACCAGCGCCATCGGCACCCTCAAAGGGCCCCTGCACGGCGGCGCCAACGAGGGCGTCATCAAGATGCTCAAGGAAATCGGCTCCATGGAAAGGGTGGACCCCTTCATCGAGGAATGCCTGGCCCAGAAAAAAAAGATCATGGGCATCGGCCACCGCGTCTATAAGACCCTGGACCCGCGGGCGCCCCACCTCAAACGCATGGCCCAAGCCCTCAGCTTGAAGCTGGGCGAACCCAAGTGGATTCAGATGAGCGATCGCATCGCCGAGATCATGCTCCAGCGCAAAGGCCTCCACGCCAACGTGGATTTTTACTCCGCCACTGTCTATTACTCGCTGGGCATCCCCACCGACCTTTTCACCCCTGTCTTCGCCATCGCGCGCACCGCCGGCTGGACGGCGCACGTTCTGGAGCAAGTGGCCGACAACCGCCTCATCCGCCCCCAAAGCCTCTACATCGGCCCCGTCGGCCTCAAAGTCAAGCCCCTGGACGAACGGTTCTAAGTTCAAAATGAACTTGCACGAGTTTCAGGCCAGACATTTGCTTGCCCGGCACGGCGTCGCCCTGCCAGCGGGCGATGTCTGCGAGTCGGCCGGGGCCGCCAAAAAAATCGCCGAAGACCTCTTTGCCGCCGGCGAGTCGCGCGTCGTCGTCAAGGCCCAAATCCACGCCGGCGGACGCGGCAAGGGGGCGTTCAAAAACGGCTTCCGGGGCGGCGTCAAACTCTGCTCCGCCGCCGCCGAGGTTTATGAAATGGCCGGGGCCATGCTCGGCAATGTGCTGGTGACTAAACAAACCGGCGCCGAGGGCCGTCTGGTCAGCAAGTTGCTGGTCGCCGCCGCGCCCAGGATCAAAAAGGAGTTTTACTGCGCCGTTCTTCTTGACCGTGCCGCCGGCCGGCCCGTCGTCATGGCCAGCACCGAGGGCGGCATGGACATCGAACAAGTCGCCGCTGAACAGCCGGAAAAAATCATCCGCGAAACCGTTGCTCCGGCCCTCGGCCTGATGCCCTTTCAAGGCCGCAAACTGGCCGTTGCGCTCGGCCTCAAGGGCGGCCTCATCGCCGCCGGCGCAAAAATGTTTGACGGCCTTTACAAGACTTGGTGGGAATGCGACGCCAGTCTCGTTGAAATCAATCCCCTCTGCGTCGTGGCCGGCGCCGGCGGCCAGGAGAGCCTGCTGGCCGTTGACGCCAAAGTGAGCCTGGACGACAACGCCCTCTACCGCCATCCGGACATTCAGGCCATGCGCGATTTGTCCGAGGAAGCGCCCCTGGAAATCCAAGCCGGCAAATTCAATCTCAATTACATCCAGCTCGACGGCAACATCGCCTGCATGGTCAACGGCGCCGGCCTGGCCATGGCGACGATGGACATCATCCAGCATTTCGGCGGCAGCCCGGCCAACTTTCTTGACGTGGGCGGGGGCGCCAGCCAGGAACAGGTGGCCGGCGCCTTCAAGATCATTTTGAGCGACCCGCGCGTGAAGGGTATTCTGGTCAATATTTTCGGAGGCATCATGGATTGCAACGTCATCGCCGCCGGCATCGTCGCCGCGGTGAGGGAAACGGGCTTGAAACTGCCCCTGGTCGTCCGTCTGGAAGGCAACAACGTCCTGGCCGGCAAGGAAACCCTGGCCCAATCCGGCGTCTCCATCATCACCGCCGGTTCCATGGCCGACGCCGCCCAAAAAGTCGTCAAAGCCGTGGGAAAATGAGCGATGAAAAAAGGTAACTATCCTCAATGGTGGGGCGAGACTCCGTCGAGCCCTGACTCAGGCGAACATCGCAGGCGCCACGAAAGCCAGTACGGATCGAGTCTCGCACCACCGTTTTGGACTTATCCGGGAAGCCCGGGTGACCGGTCGTTTGGGACCTGAATAGTTGCCAAAAAACGATGACGGATTGTCTTCTACGACGGATGTTGACACGCGCCGCGCGCCTCAACCGCCAAACTTCGCCCGCAAATAATCCACGTGGTCGCGGATGCCCGTCGGTTCGCCGGTGGCCAGGCGGATCAGCTCGCGCGGCGTGTGGCGCGATCCCCGGCGGTGGATGTTTTCCCGCAACCACGACAGCAACGGCTTGTATTCGCCCCGCGCCAACTCGACGGCCAGACCGGGATTGACGGCGGCGGCGCGGCGCATGAGTTGCGCGGCGTTCAGATTGCCCAGCGTGTAAGTGGCGAAATAGCCGATATGGCCGATGGCCCAATGAATGTCTTGCAGACAGCCTTCGGAATCCGCGGGCACTTTCAAGCCGAACATCCTCCGGAATTCTTCGTTCCAGTAGGCGGGAACGTCCGCCGTCTTGAGCTTGCCTTCCACAAGGTTCACCTCGATCTCAAAGCGCAGGATGATATGCAGGTCGTAGGTCACCTGGTCGGCCTCCACCCGGATGAAGGAGGGCCTGACGCGATTGACCGCGGCGGTGATTTGCGCGGGGGAAAACTTCTGCAAGCCGGGGAAATGCCCGCAGGCCACCGGGTGCCAGTACTCCCAAAAGGCCGGGCCGCGCCCGACATGGTTCTCCCACAGACGCGATTGCGATTCGTGGATGCCCAGGGAGGCGGCTGTGCCGTTGGGCGTCCCGAAGTCCTCCGCCGGCAGCCCCTGTTCATACAAACCGTGGCCGCTCTCATGCAGCACGCCGTAAAGGGACTGGGTGAAATCGCTCTCGTTGTAACGGGTGGTCAGCCGGCAATCCCCCGCTCCCAGCGTGTCGCAAAAGGGGTGCGTCGTCGTGTCAATGCGGCCGGCGTTGAAGTCGAATCCGATGGCCTCGGCCACCTTGCGGTTGAAGGCCTGCTGCGCCGCCACCGGGTAATGGCCCCACAACAAATCCGCCGGCAGGGCGGCGGACTTGGCCGCGGCGGCAGCCAGGATGGAGGCAATGGCCGGGCGCAACTCGGAAAAGAGCGGACGCAACTCCTCCACAGTCGCCCCTTGCTCGAAGCCTTCCAGCAGCGCGTCGTAGGGAGATTGCTGGTAACCCCAGCAATCGGCCATCTGCCGGATCAGGGAGAGGATTTTGTCAAAATGCGGCTTGAAGAGCGCGAATTTGGATTGCTGGCGCGCCTGGCGCCAGGCCTCGCGCGCGTGGGCGCGGGTTTTTTCCAGCTTCTCCACCAAGCGCGGCGGCACTTTGGTGGCGCGATCGTACTGGCGCCGCCATTCGCGCACATTGGCCGCCTGGGCGGAGTCGGCCGGAAAACCGTGCTGCTCGCAATCGGCAATCCATTCGCCGACTTTCCCGGCAATGAACAGGCGGTGGGCGTGCCCGCTCAACCAGGCCAGTTGTTCGGCCCGGAACGCCAGCGCTTTGGGGGGCATGTAGGTTTCCTGGTCCCACGTCAGGGCGTTGGCTGTGCAGGCGGTCAGCGCGATTTCCCGCGCGCGCCGCAGGAGCTTCTTGTACGAAGCCGGAGCATCCTCAAGATTCATCATGTCCAAAGCGTCGCTCATTCCCATCCGGCGTCAATAGAAAAGGTGTCGTTGCCCTCCTGCTCATCATCCCTCTGCCTTTTTCCCGTCTTTTGCCAGAAGCGCAGGCTAGATAACCGTTCCGTGGGGGATGACGCCGTTCTTGGGGATGATGACGATGCCGTCGCGGATGAAGTACTGAGCATGGTCCACCTTGTCGGGCTTGCCGGCCGGGGAGATGCGGCAGTTTTCGCCGATGCGGGCGTTTTTGTCAATAATCGCGTTTTCGATGGTGGTGTTGCGCCCCAGGCCGATGCGCGGCACGCCGCGGTCGGCGTACTGGCGGATGGAAGCTTCCGACTCGTAATAGTCGCAGCCCAGGAGGATGCAACGGTTCAAAGTGCATCCGTGGTCAATGATGCTGCGCACGCCGACAATGCTGTAATTGATGTTGGAACGGTTGATGATGCAGCCGTCGGAAATGTCGGCGTGGTCAATCTGGGCGGCGTTGATCTTGGAGGCGGGCAGGAAGCGGAGCCGGGTGAAAATGGGGGCGGCCATGTCAAAGAAATTAAACCGCGGCAACTCGGCCACCAAATCCAGGTTAGCCTCGAAGTAAGAGCGGATGGTTCCGATGTCCTCCCAGTAGCCCTGGAAGATGTGGGCATAGACCTGGTGTGTGGCGATGGCGCTTGGGATGATGTGATTGCCGAAATCGGTCAGCGTGTTGTCCAACAGGCGCAGGACGACCTCGCGGTTGAAGAGGTAAATGCCCATCGAAGCCAGGTGAAACTCCTGGCCGGCGTCCAGGCCCAGTTGTTCCTGGATGGCGCGGTCAACCCGCAGGGAATCCAGCAAGGCCGGGTCTTTGGGCTTTTCGACGAAGCGGTTGATGCGCCGGTCACTGTCAATCTGCATGATGCCAAAGGCTCCCGCCTTGCTGCGGGGCACCGGGATCATCGAAACGGTGATGTCGGCCCCCACTTCGACGTGATGGGTGATGATGCGCCGGAAATCCATGCGGTAAAGCTGGTCGCCGCTGAGAATCAGAAGGTATTCAAAATCGTTATTGAGGAAATGAACCAGGTTCTTGCGCACGGCGTCGGCCGTTCCTTGGTACCAGGAGGCGTCGGAGAAAGTTTGGCGTTGGAAGTCCTCGATGATGGGAGCGGCGGCCAGAATTTCGACAAAGCCGCCGGAAAAATGATCGAACTTGTAGGACTGGGAAATGTGCCGGTGAAGGGAGGCGGAGTTGAACTGGGTCAGCAGGTAGATCCGGCGGAGGCCCGAATTGATGCAATTGGAGATGGGGATGTCCACCAGGCGGTACTTGCCGGCCAGCGGCACGGCCGGTTTGCTCCGTTCGCGCGTCAGTGGGAACAGGCGCGTGCCCTGCCCTCCGCCCATGATGACTGAGAGGACATTGCTCGTATTGGCCGTCATGCGAATTTTCTGCGGCATAAGCGCCATGCTGTTGAGAAGATAATGATAAAGGGTCCGCGGCCGGATGCAAGAAAACTTGCGCAAAAGATCGCGCGGACGGGTTTCGGTTTTTGGGATGACTCTCCCGAGATTGAGATTAGATATATTAAGATTAAGATCAGGATTAGGATTAAGACCAGGATGGCTCTTAACGACAGCCAAAGAGGGGTGAGGCGGCCGGGCGCGAGGTTTTTGACGGTTTTGCTTGCAATAGGGCCGTCAGATGCCTTAAAGTCAACTCAAGCACAGTCGGTGAGAGGAACACGCTGAAAGAAATTGGTTATGTATTTCGGAGCCGATTATCACCCGGAACACTGGGTTTACCCGTACGCGGGCACGCCGGAGGACACGGAGGCGCGCTGGAAGGAGGACATCGAATTGATGATGGCTGCGGGGATGAACATCGTGCGGATGGGGGAGTTTGTCTGGGGCCTGTGCGAACCGCGGGAGGGGGAATTCGACTTTTCGTGGCTCAAACGAGTGATGGACTTGATGGCCGCCGAGGACATCAAGGTGGTGCTGGCGACGCCGACGGCCGCGCCGCCGATCTGGCTGACCAAGAAGTATCCCGAGGTGCTGCCGATGGATGAACGGGGATTGCCGCTGTGCGAGGGCACGCGGCACGCTTGCTGCCTGAACAGCGACCTCTACTGGGACTATTCCAAGAAGATCGTGCGGGCGATGGCCGGCGCGCTGGGGAGCCATCCGCAATTGGTGGCCTGGCAGATTGACAACAACGTCGGGGCCCATTCGATGCAGCCCTCTTTCAACGAGGAAACCCGGCGGGATTGGCACCTGTGGCTGCAGGCCAAGTACCAGAGCATTGAGCGGCTCAACGATATGATGGGCACGCGATTCTGGGGCCAGACGGTCACGGACTGGTCGCACGTGCCCCTGCCGCGGATGGCCCCGGCGCCGCACAATCCGGCGCTGATGCTGGATTGGCGCCGTTTTTGCAGCGACACGATCGTGGCCTTTGTGCGGATGCAGGCGGAGTTGCTGCACGAGCTTTCCCCACGGGCGCCGGTGACGACGAACATGAGGGCGTTTGGGCAGCAGGTGGATTTGTTCGACATGGGAGACGTGCTGGATTTCGTGTCGCTCAACAGCAACGCGACCATCAAATCCAAGACGTCGGAGAATGCCTGCGAGGCGGACTTTGTGCGCTCGCTCAAGAAGGAGCACGTGCGGATTCCCGGGGATGGGGGAGGCTTTTGGGTCATCGAGCAGAAGGCCGGGCATGTCAATTGGCAGGATGTCAACTCGCTGGTCAGACCGGGGGTGGTGAGGTTGTTCACCTACCAGACCATATCGCGCGGGGCCGACGGAGTGCTCTACTTTTTCTGGCGGCAGCCGCGGATCGGGCAGGAGAAGTTTTACGGAGGGGTGCTGACGCACCATGGACGGACGGACAACCGGATTTACAAGGAGATCAGCCAGATGGGGCAGGAGATCAAGCGGCTGGGGCCCGCGTTGCATGGGACGACGGTCAAGGCGGAGACGTGCATTTTATACACGCACGACAACGACTGGACGCTGGGGCTGCCGCGGCAGCCCAACAAGTATTTTTCGTTACGGGAGCACGTGCAGTTGTTTTACACGGCGCTGCATGACCGGAACATCCCGGTGGATTTCGCGCGGCCGCCGGAGGATTTGTCCAAGTACAAGCTGGTGTTCGCCCCTTCGTTGAGCCTGCTGACCGGAGCGGAAGCCGACGCGTTGAAGATTTACGTGCAGAACGGGGGGACGCTGGTAGCCACGTGCAATACGGGCCTGGTGGATGAACATCACATAGCGGCCGACACGGGGTATCCGCGCGATTTGACGGATTTGTTCGGGCTGGAAGTGACGGAGTTCGATCCGTTGCCGCCGGAGGAGGAGAATCACCTGGCCTTCCGGGGGGCCTTTCACACCAGCCGAATTCACACCGCGCGGCTGTGGTGCGACCTGATAGAGACCAACGGGTGCCAGGTGCTGGCGACCTTCGGGCGGGATTTCTACGCAGGGCATCCGGCTCTGACGATGAACACCTTTGGATTGGGGCGCGCGATCTATCTGGGCACGGTGTCGCAACAGGATTTTTATTTCGATCTGATTACCTGGCTGCGCAATCTGTGCCTGTTGCAGCAGTTGCTCAAAGTGCCGGACACGATAGAGGTCAGTCTGCGGCAAAACGCGGAGAAAAAGGTCTTCTTTTTGCTCAATCACCAGAGCACGGCTGTCCGCATCACCTTCTACAAGCCGATGCATGATTTTCTGAGCGGGCAGACCTTCAACGGGGTTTACGACATGCCTTCCCACGGCGTGCTGGTGCTGGATGAACACCAGGCCGAGAAGGCGCAGGCGGCGGAAGGGGAAAGCGCCGAAACACTGGCGCAGAAGGCAGGGTAAGCGATGCATTGGGGACCACAATCCTTGGCGTAGCCGGCCGGGTTCAGCCCCAACTAATAGTATTTGGGCCTGAAAAAACCTGCATTTAAAGGTTGTTTCCACTCCCCTTTTCCTTTACATTATTCTGGACGCAAGAGGCGGGGAAAACTCCGCCGGCGGGCGTCTTTTTCCGAGAGCTGGAATGGACGAAAAGAAGACTCAAAATCCTGGCGTGGGGCCAGAATCGTTGGAGAAGTACGATGCCTCCAAGATTGATAAACTGGAGGGCTTGGAGGCCGTTCGGAAGCGGCCGGGCATGTACATCGGCGACCCCGACGAACGCGGCCTGCACCATTGCGTCTTTGAGGTGCTGGACAACTCGATTGACGAACATCTGGCGGGCTTTTGCAAGACGATCAACGTGACCCTCCACGTGGACGGCTCGGTCTCCATCCGCGACGACGGGCGCGGAATACCGGTGGACATGCACCCCAAATGGAAGATGCCGGCGGTGGAGTTGGTGCTGACCAATCTGCACGCGGGAGGAAAATTCGGGCAGGGGGCCTACAAGTATTCGGGCGGCCTGCACGGGGTGGGCGCCAAGTGCGTCAACGCGCTTTCGGAATGGTTCAAGGTGGAGGTGTCGCGCAACAACCAGGTCTATTACATGGCCTTCGAGCGGGGCGTGACCCAACAGAAGCTGGAGGTCATCGGCAAATCCAAGCACACCGGCACGCTCATCACCTTCAAGCCCGACGCAACCATCTTCACGCTGACAACCGAATTCAAATTCGACCTGCTGGCCAACCGGCTGAGGGAATTGGCGTTTCTTAATCCCGGCGTGGAAATCACCTTGCAGGACGAGCGGGAGGAGAACAAGGCGGAGAAGTTCCTCTACCGGGACGGAATCGAGGAATTCGTCCGGCAGTTGGGGCGGAACAAGGAACTGCTTCATCCCAAACCGATCGTGCTGGCGCGGCAAAAGGAGGAAGTGCTGGTGGATTGCGTGCTGCAATACAACGACAGCTACACCGATCAGATCCTCTGCTATGCCAATTCCATCCCCAACACCGACGGGGGGACGCACCTGACGGGCTTCCGCACGGCGCTGACGCGCGCCATCAACCAGTATGCGCGGGCCAACAACATGATCAAGGAGAAGGACCCGGCCATATCGGGGGACGACGTCAGGGAGGGGTTGGTCTGCGTGTTGAGCGTCAAGCTGCCCAACCCGCGATTTGAGTCTCAAACCAAGGTCAAGCTGGTCAACACGGAAATAGACGGCATTGTCGCCTCCATCGTCTATGAGGGGCTGATGAGTTTCTTCGACGCCAACCCGTCGGTCGCCCGAAGGGTCATAGACAAGAGCCTGATGGCGGCGCGGGCGCGGGAGGCGGCGCGCAAAGCGCGCGAGACAGTGCGCAAGAGCGCGCTGACCGGGGGCGGGTTGCCGGGCAAACTGGCCGATTGCTCGGACCGCGACCCGGCCAACACGGAGCTTTACATCGTGGAGGGCGATTCGGCCGGCGGCTCGGCCAAGCAGGGGCGGGACCGGAAATTCCAGGCGATCTTGCCCATCCGGGGCAAGCTGATCAATGTGGAGAAGGCGCGGCTGGACAAGGTGCTGCAAAACACGGAAATCCGCACCATGATCACCGCCATCGGCACGGGCATCGGCGACGGGGAAGGGGAGGGGGCCTTCGACCTGGAGAAGCTGCGCTACCACAAGATCATCATCATGACGGACGCCGACGTGGACGGCTCGCACATCCGGACGTTGTTATTGACGTTTTTCTATCGGCAGATGCCCCAACTGGTCAAGCAGGGCTTTGTCTATATCGCCCAGCCGCCGCTCTACCAGATCGCCCGCAAGAAGCGGGTGGAGTACGTGGACGACGACGCGCAAATGAACAAGATACTCATCCAGTTGGGCACCGAGGACGTGCGGCTGCGCGAGCTGGCAGGGGGCCGGGAGATGTCGGACAAGCAGTTGGGAGAGATACTTGAGTTGCTGGAGTCCTTGGACAAATACGTGCAGGGGCTGCGGCGGCACGGGGGCGATTTTGGCGATTACATCGAGCGCCGCCACAAGACGACGCACGAGTTGCCGCGCCATCTGGTCAAGGTGCGCGACGGCAACGACGAGACGGTGCATTACTTTCACACCGAGGAGGAGTTGCGGGAGTTTGGGGCGGCCAATTCGGACTTGGGGCTTTTCGGAGAGGAGTCCGACACGACGCTGCTGGAAAAGGGCGACAAGGCCGCGCGCAACGGCAACACGCGGCGCGCGCGGCACGTGGAGCTGCACGAGAGCAAGGCGGTGATGGATCTGCTGGGCAAACTGGAGCGCAAGGGGCTCAAGGTCGAGCATTATTCGGCCCAGGACCATCCCCTCTATGAGCTGGTTGAGGGTGAAGGGGAGCGTGCGACAGCCAAGCCGCTCTTTTCCATCGCCGAAATCCTGGCCGGGGTCAAGGATGCGGGCAAGCGGGGCATCCAAATCAAGCGATTCAAGGGTTTGGGGGAAATGAACGCCAAGGAACTGTTTGAGACGACGATGAATCCGGAAAATCGCAAGCTCTTGCGCATTGACATGACCAATGTCGTCGAAGCGGAGGAGATGTTCACCAAGTTGATGGGCGACGAGGTGGAGCCGCGCCGCCAGTTCATCGAGGACAACGCGCTGAACGTGCGCAACCTGGATGTGTAGGTCTCATGGCTGAGGAAAGCGAACAGAACAAACCCGGCAGTCCGGAAACCCCGCCACCGGCCGGCGCCACGCCCCTTTTTGCCGCCAATGAAATCGTGGAGAAGATCAACGTCGCCGACGAGATCAAGAATTCCTTCCTGGATTACTCGATGTCGGTGATCATTTCCCGTGCTCTGCCCGACGCACGGGACGGGTTGAAGCCCTCGCAGCGGCGCATTTTGTATGCCATGCAGCGGTTGAATCTGTATCCCGGTCGCAAGCATTACAAATGCGCCAAGATTTGTGGAGACACCAGCGGGGACTTTCATCCGCACGGCGAGGCGGTGATCTACCCGACGCTGGTCCACATGGCGCAACCGTGGGCGATGCGCGAAACGTTGGTGGACGGACAGGGCAATTTTGGGTCCGTGGAAGGCGATTCGCCCGCCGCCATGCGTTACACCGAGGCACGGATGACCCATCTTGGGGCCGCGTTGATGGAGGACATGGAAAAAGACACCGTTGATTTCGTCCCCAATTACGACGATCGGTTGACGGAGCCAACAGTGTTTCCCGCCGCTTTTCCCAACCTTCTGGTCAACGGCGGCACGGGCATCGCGGTGGGGATGGCCACCAACATGCCTCCTCACAATCTGGGCGAAGTGATCGAGGGCATCTGCGCGCAAATAGACAACCCGGAGATCACCGTGGAGCAATTGATGCGGCACATCAAGGGGCCGGATTTTCCCACCGGCTGCACCATTTGCGGCCTGGATGGAATCCGGAAGTACTTTGACGATGGCCGCGGCATCGTCAAAATCCGCGGCAAGGTCGGCCTGGAGGAACTCAAGGGCGGGCGCGAACAAATTGTCATCACGGCCATTCCTTACAACGTCAATCGCGCATTGCTGGTGGAGCGGATTGCCGAGCTTGTCAACGAAAAGGTCATCCCGGACATCACCGCCGTGCGGGACGAATCGGACGAAAACACGCGGGTGGTGGTCGAAATCAAGCGGGACGCGCTGCCCAAGGTGGTGATCAACAACCTTTACCAGCACACGGCGCTGGAAACCAGCTTTGCCGTCAACGCGGTGGTCATTGATCACGGCCGCCCCAAGACCCTGGGCCTCAAGGAGCTGATCCAATGCTACATCGAGCACCGGCGCGAGGTGGTCATCCGCCGCACCCGGTTTGAATTGCGCAAGGCGGAGGAGCGGGCCGAGACGCTGGAGGCCTTTCTGATCGCCCTCTCCAACCTGGACGAGTTTATCCGCATCATCCGCCAATCCAACAACCGCGAAGAGGCGAAGATCAAATTGCTGGCTTTCGATTTCACCCGCCAGCAAGTCGAGCGTATCGGCCTGATTATTCGCAGCGAAGCCCGTCTGACCAATGGCCGTTATTCCTTCAGCGAGGCGCAGGCCGACGCCATCCTGGAACTGCGGCTCTATCAGTTGACCGGGCTGGAGATGAACAAAGTCCGCGCCGAGTACATGCAATTGCTGGAACGGATAAAAGATTTGCTGGACATTCTGGCCAGGGAGGCGCGCGTGTTTGGAATCATCAAGGCCGAATTGCAGGCGATCAAACAGAAGCACGCCACGGAGCGCCTGACCGAACTGGCGCCCGAGGAGGGGCAGATCGCCATCGAAGACCTCATCGCCAACGAGGGCGTCATCATCACCATCACTCACGCGGGCCTGATCAAGCGCACCAACGTCAGCTCCTACCGCGCGCAGCGGCGCGGGGGCAAGGGCGTCATTGGCATGGCCACGGGGGAAACCTCGGCCGCCGCGCCGGGGGAGGCGCAGGATTTCATCGAGCACCTCTTCACGGCCAGCACGCACGATTATTTGATGTTCTTCACCAACACGGGCCGCGTCTATGTCGAGCGCGTGCATGAGGTGCCGGACATGGGCCGGGCCGCCAAGGGCCGGAGCATTGCCAATCTGCTGGAATTGAAGGCGGAGGAAAAAATCGCCGCCCTCATCCGCATCGTCTCCAAGACCGGCCCGAACAAGGAGGACCTCACCTGGGCGCAGCCGAATTTTGTTTTCTTCGCCACCGCACGGGGAACAGTCAAGAAAACCAGCCTTCAGGATTTCGCCAACGTCCGCAAAGGCGGCATCATCGCCATCGGCATTGAATCGGGCGACACGCTCATTGACGTCAAGTTGACCGGCGGGCGCGATGAGGTCGTTCTCATCACGCGCGAAGGGCAGAGCATTCGTTTTTCCGAGGAGAAAGTGCGCGACATGGGGCGTCCGGCCGCCGGGGTGCGCGGCATCACTCTGGAAGCCTCGGACGCCGTGGTGGCCCTGGCGGTGGTGGTGCCCGACGCGACGTTGCTGGTGGCGGGCGAGCAGGGCATCGGCAAGCGCACCGATTTTTCCGAATACCGTCTCCAATCCCGCGCCGGCAAGGGGATCATCACGATGAAAACGACCGAACGGACGGGCGCGGTGGTCGGGGCGCTGACGGTCAAGGACGAGGACGAGATCATGTTGATCACCGTGGCGGGCCAGATGGTCAGGACGCGGGTGAGCGACATCCGGGAAGCGGGCCGCAACACGCAAGGGGTCAAACTGATTGAATTGGAAGCGCCGGACAAACTGCAAGCCATCGCCCCCGTCATCAGCGAGGAGAAGGAAGAGGCCAACGGCGACGCCGAACCCGCCCCGGCGAAGTAAACCGTTGGACCTCAAAAAGCAGTCAAAGCCACAGATCAACACAGATAGACACAGATCAGAAGGTGCCGCGAAAAAAACAGGATTCACCCAACGGGTGAAAGACGCCTTTCAGAGAAATCTGTGTTCATCTGTGTCCATCTGTGGCTTCCGCTTTTTTCCCAAAATCCAACTGCCGGATTCAGACCTGTCTCCGTTCATCGGATCGTGATGGCGCCCGAATGCTCGTGTTGAATGCGGACGGCGAAACCGCCGCCGGCAATGGCCTCCACCGTGTATCCCTGGGCGCCTCCATTGAGGCTGTTCAGACGGGGCAGCAATTTGCCTCCGGCGCAAACGGCCGTTGGCGAGTCGCGCAATCGCAGGACTTCGCGCGCAGCCTTGTCGAACGTGAGGTAATCAATCTGGTGGCCGGCATAATCAATGGAGCGGACGACGGAAGTGGAGCCTAATAAGTGCGATTCATCGGGCGGAGCCCATTCAGGAACCGAGGCCAAGCCACGCTGGAAGTGGCGCATGTAATCTCCGTAGCCGTCGGAAAACCAATAGCCGGTGCCTTCGTCGAGGCTCGTCTTGACCAAGCCGTCATCACGCGAGGAGTAGGTGGCCCAATTAAAGGAGCGAAAGGCGCGTTCCTTGGAGTCAAGGTCGCCTGTCACTTCGTACCAAAGGGCGCGCACGGAAGCGTAGCGGGCGGTGTGGCTGGACATTTTGTCCATGTCATTGACCTGCTCGGAAAGGACTTCCGCGCCCCACTGCCGCCCCTTTTCGCGGAGTCCTGCCATTGTCACCGAGTCTGTGGCAAAAAAGCTGGAGACCCAATCGAGAATCCGCCCGGCATGGAGGAGCGCGTCGGGGTCTTTTTCGGGGTGCTGGAGGAGATAGCGCGCCGTTTCCAGCGCCGAATACTGGTTGCGGTTGGTTTGGTAGTCCGCATAGATCAACACATCCTCGAAATACTGGGTCCAGACCTGGTTCCGGATGGGGTAAGTCATCAGCCAGCGCCAGGCGATTTCTCTGGCGCGGGCGTAGGGTTTTTGGCCGCCCAGCTTGAGGCGGAGCAGTTCGTCCAGAAGCCGGATGGGGCCGATGGTGTTGGCGGTGTATTCTTCGCGTATCCGGGCGCCGGTACGGGCATCCACGCGAAAAGGCCAGGGGGAATGGCTTTGGTCTCCGGGGCGCACGTGCGCGGCCAGGGCGTCGGCGCAATGCACGGCGGCCCGCAGATACTTTTTCTCCAGCGTAAACTCGTAGAACTGGAGATAGGCGTATCCAAGTTCCCCGATTTTGTCCGGTTCCAGAAACCCGACGCCGTCCCCGCGGCCGCAAGGAGTGTGGTTTTCCTTGTCGCAGTAAATGGTATCCGTGCCGCCCCGGTAAAGAAGCTCGCCCGCATCGGAGCTGGAATAAGGCACCAGAGACCAGGAATCGGCGGCGTCGGTGGTTCCAAATCTGATAATGTGGTCGAGCATCTCGCGCACCCGATCCATGACGGTCTGGTCGCCGCTGTACGCATAAAAAAGCAGGGCCGAGTCGGTGAGCATGGCAAACAAACCGGCCGGGTTGTGGGCCCAGGGCCGTCCGGCAAAGAACGGTTGAGCCGGATCATTGAGTCCGTTGAATTCCGGGTAGGTAAAATAGGTCCGGTAACCATTGGACTGCACGGGGATGCTCTTGAACATCTCCCAGTCATTGCGGATGATCCAGTCGTACGGAGCTGGAGAATCCACCCAACTCAGGAGCTTTCCTTCCGGATCCAGCCGTGCCGGGTGCCAGAAAAGTGAGTCGGCTTGCAGGTCATTAGTGTGCAAGAACCCCGCGACGCTCAACAGGAGAGCCAACCCGCGCGCCAAATCCCGAGAATGGTTCCGGATCATTTGTTCTTCTGCAACGTTCGCAAATCCACAGTGGGAGGCCGGCTGTAAACGGGAACGCGCAGCGCCAGCGCATCGAAGCCCAGATAGTAGCCCGCGGATTTGGGTGACTTGCCGGCACATTCAAATCGCAGAACATGGGTTCCTTGCGCCAGCTTCTGCGACCCCAGTTTATCCGCCGTCGGGACGATTTCCGGGTCGTAGAGATCAAGTTGAGCGATTTGTTTGCCGTCCAGCAACACGCGATAAATTCCGTAGTCGAACGAATGCACCATCCGGGCCGTCAGGACGGCGGTTTGGTTTGTCTGGCTCTCGAAGGATACTTCCACCCATGCCTTGTCGTTTTGCGGGCGGAACCAGAGTTGCTTGCCATCCGTGACGCCGTCCAAAGCCTGCACTTCAATCGGGTCCTCGGAATGCTTGGCCGTTTCGACAGCCGAGTGGCCTTTGAGGATAATGGATTCGTGGAAGGGCAATCGCTCCGGCCCGGGCGGCAATGCCGGCCAGGGCTTGTGCGGCTCGATTTGATACCAGAACGCCACGCTGGACATCAGGTCGTCGCGCTCGATGAAGCCGGTGGAGGTGCCGTCGGGGAATTCCTGGCCGCCCCGGTGCTGAATTTCCACGCGCAAGGAATTGGTGAAGGCCACCGGATCGGGAATATGCCAGCGGTAGGCGCTGCCGCGATCGCCCGTGTCATAGCCTTCCCAGAGCGGCGTTCCGTAGAAGGGGCCGGATTGCTCGCGGAAACCCCAGCCGTCGCAGAAATAATCTTCCGTGCCGGTCCCGCGGAGGCTGGGCTCCTTTTCGCCGTCAATGTAGAACTGGTCATTCCCTTCGCCAAACCAACCCGGGGAGACCAGATCAACGCTCAGGACGGTGCCCACGTAGTGCCCTCGGCCGGCGATGTCGGCGATGAGGTAATTCTGGCCCATCACGCATGGGAACTCCTGGCGGTAGGCGGCGTGGAAATAGGCGCTCTCCGGGGGCAAGGCGGGCAGTTTCTGCCAGTCAATGTAATAGTAGAAGGCGTCACAAGGCATCTTGGCTTCATTGGTGATGATGATGCGGGCCGATTTCGCGAAGGGCATCGGCCAATAGCAGTTGCGGCCGCGGCCATCGGAACTGACGCGCACGGGCAATGATGTGAAAGGTTTGTCAACCCCCATGCCGATGCCAAAGAAATCGCCAATCGGGCAATCAACGCTCGCATTGGTCTCGTCATCCCAATAAATGCGCAACGTGAGCAGGCTGGAATAACCCGGCTCCCGGTCGGCAATCGTACACCAGAAATGAACGATCTGGCCCGGACCGGCCAGTTCGGCCAGAGTCAGGCTGCCGCCCGGTTTGATCCAGCGGCAGTCCCCGTTGCCATTGCGCCAGTCCGGGTCGGAGGAGGAGACGCGCATGGTCTGGAAGTCTTTGAGCTTCTCCAGGCCCGATAGCGGGTTGCCTGGGTCCAGTTGCGCCGGGACAATGTTGCAAGACAACGTGAGGATGAGGATGGGCGAACAGATTCTTTTCATGTGATGTAGAGGGTTTTGTGTTCAAAAAATGGAATGGTCAGCGATCGGCCCGTTGCAAGGGGTCCCAATAGCGGGAGTTCACGAGCGCCTGCACCGATTCGTCCTCCGGATCCACCGGTGGATTGATCCTCGCGCTCGGGCGCGCTTCGGCGTGACCATCGGTAAAGACACAGTTGCCCACGCCCGAGTGACGATAGGTTTCGACCCCTTGGAGGCTGTCCTCGGAGGCGTAAGGCCACCAGCAATCCGAACTCCAGGCGAGATCGCTTTCGGGGGAGGCCGGCATGCAATCGCCAATCATGAAGGTATCCACCGGATGGAGAAGGGATGTCCGTTTGAAGTCGGGCGCGGTGTCAAAAGCCACTCCACCCACCGTCAACGTAAAGGCCAAATAGGGATGCAGTCCGAGAAAGAAATTATTATAGCCATACCCGACGAAGTGCGGGTCGAATTTCCACGTCCAGCTCACCTCCGCATCCGTCCGCTTCCCTCTGAGAGCCGCGCAGTGAAAGAGATTGCTTTGCGAGGAGTCGTTCGCCATGGCCAGCAGGGTGGTGCCCCACCAGTTGGTTTCGGATATGGCCACATCATTATTGTCAACGTTTTGGTTGCGGTGCGCGGGGAAGACGTTTTTGTTATCGTCAGTGTAAAGCTGCATGAAAATTGCAATCTGTCTGAGGCTGTTGAGGCAGGAAATGCGGTCGGCCTGGCCCTTGGCGCGGGCCAGGGCGGGCAAGAGCAACGCCGCCAGGATGGCGATGACGGCTATCACGACCAGCAACTCAATGAGCGTGAAGGCCCATTGACCCGGTGAAGCACCGGCCGGCCTTTCATTTTTCATGGCGTTGAGTTCGTTCATTGCGTCACGGTTTTCTCTCATTCGTATTATCGGCGATAATCTCCACCGCCTGAATCATTGCCTCGTGGCCGGGGATGGATTTGAAGCGCAGTTCAATGATGCCGTTTTGGGGCTGGATGTCTTGAAATTCGCGCGTATAGGCGTGGAATGTTCCCGCTTCCTTTCGCACGTTGAGATTCTCAATCACGGTCTGGCCGTTGATGAGCACGGTGGTGGGGCGGGCCACCGGTTCCCATTTGTCTCCTTCACGCTCCATCCAGGGCGTTTCGGGCGTGTCGGCCCAGTGCAAACGGACTTTGTAAGTGCCGGGGGCGGCGGTCAAGTTGACCCAGAACTCCGGGGCATGAACGCCGTAGCGGTAGATTTCCTCATCCGGCGTTCCGCCGATATACATGCTGCGGCGGTCATGCCACCAGCACCGCGCGACGGTATCCGCGTCCGCTCCGACGCGGGCGACGAACTCGGTCCCGGGCCGCCAGGAGTTGCCCTGGGAGTCAATGTAGTCCTGCCGCCCAGTGTAACCAAAAATGAGCCGTTGCGCCTCTTTGGGTCCGCCGCCCGAACCGAAACCCGCGTCACCGCTGGCAGCCGAGAAGAGAGCGGACTCGATTCCAATCCGGGCGCCGCGGGCGAGGGGATTTTTCTCGCCGCGGACGACGGTTTTCAATTCATGCGGGCCGTTGGAGAGGCCGCTTTTGAGGAAGATCGGCTGTTGATGGCGGAGGGCGGGATTCCAACACTCAACCAGCGTTGGCTGCTTGACACCGTCCAGGAAGGCGTCCGCCCAACCGCCTTCCGGGCCGACGGCGCCCAGCAGCCGGACTTGATTGCCGGAGAATTGGAAGGTCATCGTCGCACCCGGTTGATCGGCGGATCGGAATGAACCGTTGGGGGCGGCGCTGTCTTTGATCGTGGCCCATGTTCCCGTGAACAGGAAAGAGGCCGTCTCCGCCACTTGTTGTGGATCGTCTCCGACAACTTGAATGTTCCGGCAGCCATCGTGGCGCACCGTGACGATCCAATCGCCGTTTGACAACGGAGCCAGGGAATAACCGTTGGCGTCCAGCGCCGGGCGTTCTTTGAGCCGCCGGCCATCGGCTTGAATGGAGGTGGGACAAAAGGCCAGGCGCAGGATGGCCTGCGCGCCCGGCGGGGCGTCGAAGGTGGTGAAAGTGATTCTCCCCTTTTCATAGAGGATTTTGCGCACGACGGAAGAGGAACGGACGAGGTGGTTCTCGCGGTTGGGAGCGAATTTTTCCGGGAGCCAGGCCATGGCTTCCAGCACCTGGCACAAAGGCCACGGATGAGCCAGATTGGACCATTCGGCCGTCGCGACTTGGTCGCCAAACAAACCGTCCTTGACGACACCGTCCGGCAAGCTGTCGTAAGTGGCCATGAGCATCATGCGCCGGCCAATTTCGACCGCCCACGGGCTGTGGGCCAGCGCGCCGTAGCGAAGCAGAGTGGGGCCGGCCGTGTATTGATTGTAAGAGAGGGAGGTGCCGCAGCAGACGGAGGATTCCGGAAAAGCCCAGGCGCCGCCATAGACATCGCCACAGGAATCCGGGGCGGCGCAGTTGCGATTCCAAAGGAGGGAAAGCATGTTGCGCACGTCATTGCGCCAGTTGGGATAAGCGGCGGGATATCTGAGGAAATGGTCGGCGCACATTGAGACCATGCCGCACATCATGGGATTGTCCCAATCCCAGTAGGTCCGTCCCCAGGTGTCATCGGCCCACCAAGCGGGCAGCATCTGCTGGTTGAGGAATCGCCGTCCGGCATCCCTGGCCTTGAGAATGGCGCGGTCTTTTCCCACGTAACCAATTTGAATCAACTCCTCGAGAAAATCTACAATGATGGATGTGGTGCCGGTCAGCACGTCGGACCATCCGACGACCGATGGATCAACGTAACGATTCCAAGGTGAAAGCTCCGGGTGCGTGAACTGGCACTTGGCCGCGAATACGTCGCCCCAATGTTTGGCCATCTGAAGGTAGCGCGGATTGCCGGTGAGCTTGTGGGCGCGAAGCACCTCCGTGCCCACGATGGCGCAGAGGTCCAATTGATTGCGCCCGGCCGGATCGCATTTGCCGTAGGCCTTTCCGCGTGTCGGCGTGCTGATGGGAAACCGGGGCCAGTCGGCCCTTTCATCGGTCAGTCCATAATCCAATATGTAGTCCACTGCCAGCGGTATATAGACGAAGGCGATCGGATCGCCGCTGTATTGATAGTAAGCGGTCAGCCCCTTGATGGTGCTCCAGGAGCGTTGGGCCAAATCGCCGCACATCCAATCGGTCGTCGGCGGGATGAGTATGGTGCCGTCGGCCTTGATGCTCCAGTGGGAATTGTAAATGAAGTCCGGCGCGGGCATGACCGCCTTGGGTTTGTCCACCCACGGATAGCGTTTATAGACGTTGACGGCGATGTTCAGGCGCTCATCCAACTGCCCGTTCAATCCATGATGCCAGGGCGCGATGACGCCGTAAGAATCCAATTCCGCGGGATGGGCGTAATAGGACGGCAGATTGGTGGCAGCCTGTGCGCCAATGCAAAGGGCTGCCAGCGGGAGCAGCCGCCAGACGATGGTCGGGAGTGGAAATCGGGAATTTCCGCGCCAACACGGCTCGTCCATGCCTTCTGTCAAAGCGACATGTTTTGTCATACAATCCGCGCCGATCTCGCTCGCCCATCAGGAATATCAAGGTCCGATCAGACGGAAGTACTGCGTCCCGGCCCCGGCGGGCAAGGTCACCGTCATTGTGACGCCATTCTGCACCGGTGGAGTGGAAACGGCGGTCCAAGAGGCCGGAGCCAGGCTGGCCGTGGATTGAAGCTGGAAGGTGGCCTGCCTCGCCGGCCAACTGAGAACGATGTTCCCCGGACTGCTGCTGACGGACAATTGAGGCCGCGGAACGAACGCGCTAAAATCGCCGGCCATGACCGTCTGGATTTGGGATTGGGACAAAGCGATATTGAAGACCGCCACGTCATCCAACATGCCGTTCCAAGTATCGCTCGCCCCTTGATCGAGTTCCGAGCCGATGAGAACCGTCCCGGTATAGCCAGGGAACGCCACAGGCGACGTCACCGGCGTGGAAGAGACGCCGCCCTGTGGTCCTTGATTGCCGTTGCGGTAGAGCCACAGGTTGGTGCCGTCATAGACCATCGCCCAATGCACCCATTGATCCAGCAGCGGTGCGACGCTCCCCGAAAGCGGTGTGATGTTCCCCCAATAGACCTGCCATGAACCATTCAGTTCGCTCCAAGTGTACATCTCCGCGTCGCCGGCTGCCCCGGACTCGAAATAAAGCGCCAGACCGTCGTCAATGGCCACTATGTGTCCATAAGTTGCCACAAAATTGCTTGTGCCGTCGGAATCCTCGTAAGCCCAGGCCGTGATCGTCCACGGGTTGGTGGCCGTTTGGCCAATCATGAGCGTGGCGGAGCCGGGAATAACCACATAAGCGTGGTTGGCGCCGTCATTGGTGAAACGCAGTGCTCCGCCAAAATTGGTCTGGCCCGCCACCCACACCGGGAAATTCGTGCTCTCGCCGCCTATGGTTCCGTTATTTCCCAGCCCCGAGGAATCCAGCACTGTGGTCCCGCTGGTTTCGTTAAAGCGCCACAGCCCGACCAGGTTCGCACTGTACACGACCAGCGCGGCCGGCGAGCTGGTGATGCTGCCAAGGGCATTGCTGACGACCACCGAGTAAGTCCCCGACTGGTTTAACTGAACGTTGGCCAAGACCAATGTTTGGTTGGTCGCGGTCGGATTGCTGGCGCTGGGGAGTTGGTTGGTGCCGTTAAAATACCATTGATATTGGAAGGACGGCTGGCCATCGGCGCCCACAGTCAAGGTGGCGATGGACCCTTGCGGCACCGTCTGGCTTTGCGGTTGGCTGACAATGCCCGCAGGGCCGCCGATAAACGCCGAAAAATCCCCCGACATCACGGTCGCGATCTGCGATTGTGTCAGAGCGCCGGCAAACACCGCCACGTCGTCCAACATCCCGTTCCAAGTGCGGTTAGCGGGTTGAGCCAGTTCAGACCCGATTAGAATCGCATCTTGGAATCCAAAATACCCGCCAATGACAGCCGTGACAGGCTGGGAGGCGAAGCCCCCGTTGGTTCCTGTGTTTGCATCGCGGTAAACGGACAGGTTGGTGCCATCATAAACCACCGCCCAATGCACCCATTGATCCAGGAGCGGTGCGACGCTGGGATACGCGCCCCAACCGATCTCCCATCCCAGATCGCCTGGGAACCGCGACCAGGTGTACATCTGCGCGTCGTTGGTTGCCCCGGACTCGAACTGGAACGCCGTGCCGTCATCAATGACCAGGATCCGTCCATAGGTCGCCACAAAATTGCTTGCGCCACCGGAAACCTCGTAAGCCCAGGCCGTGATCGTCCACGGATTGGTGGCCGTCTGGCCGATCATCAGCGAGGGGGCGGCGGGAATAGTCACGTAAGCGTGGTCGGAGCCGTCATTGGTGATGCTGAGGGCATAGCCAAACCCGGGCTGGCCGGTGACGAACCCCGGGACATTGCCGTTCTCGCCCGCCAGCGTCCCGTCATTTCCCAGTCCCGACGAATCGGCGACGTTGGTTCCGCTGCCTTCATCGAAGCGCCATAATCCGACTATGGACGGCGCGGCGGAAGCCGGCAGGAGTGTGGCGCAAGAGGCCAGAATCATGACCAACAACTGGGTGGTCAATCCGGGAGAAGAGGCTGTTTTCGCAGGCATTTTCATAATGTTTTTACGTTGGCAAAGAGTAATCTTGACAAAAGACTGCCGCAAGTCAATCCAATCTTAATCAGCCCCGTGAAATAAAGTATTCATGCAGGGGCCGGTTCGCCGGTTCTGCCGATTCGCTGTAAAAAACCGCCAAAAAGTCAGATGCGCCCGGCCGCGTGCCCTCACGCGGCGCGCTGTCGCGTGTTTCCGTCGGAGTCTGAAATATTCAGGCTTCCTGCAGCCAGCTAGGGAAGCGTCGAAAACAAGTTTATCCGGTCTTGAATTTGAACCTGGGCGGACTACTTCGCCGGGGGACTGGCGCCGCCACGGGGCGGACCGCCGGTGGGGAACACCGGCATTATATTCGTGATGACCGGGGGGATGGGGCTGGGGCTATATTGGGTGAGTCCGTGGCAGTCGAGGCTTCCATACTTGTTAATCAATTCGGGGGGCGCGACGTGAGGACCGCCCACACCCGGCGTCCAAATCTCGCCGCTGTTGAGTGTTCTGGCTTGGAGGTCGCCGTCAACAACCGCTGAAACAATGACCTGGCCTGTCAGGCTGAGAAAGGTCACCGAAGACTTGCCGTCGGGTGACTGAACAATGCTGACGACAAAGTCCCCTCCACGACTTGCCGCCTGGCCCTGCGGGGTCTTGATCGTGTAGGTGGAGGTGGCCGAGATCTTCTTTACATTGCCGACAATCTCGCCGCTCCTGAGATCCAGTATTGTTTGCGTGTCGCCGTGGCGGCTGGAACCGACGCGGTTCATAGTGGGGATGGACAGGGTGGTGTCCGCGGCGATGCGCACGGCAGACGTCAAGCCATTGATGTTCAGATAGACATAAGAGTCAGAGCCGGTGCTGATCGTGGCTCCGGCTTCCAACTCCCTGTTGACTCTGAGCTTTCCCGTTACTCCAGCGGCGGTGGTGAAGAAAGCGGTGCCGGAAACCGACCTGACAATGGCCTTGCCTTGAACTTTGACAGGTTCAGCCGAATTGAGCGAAGCCACGCCAATGAGCGCGAGAGCGACAAAATACGATGCCAGGGTTTGGAATCTTCTCATAAAACTCAGCCCTGAATTGACATTAACGAGGTCTGGCGGCCTGTGTCAATTTCAAAAAGGCGAAACGATCAGCGCAGTTGGATCACGGCGACGCTTTCGCCTTCGAGCAGGATGGGCGCGGATTTGTTTTGCCATTTCATGGCCGCGCCTGAAACGAGATCGCGGCTGGCCGCGGAGGGCGTATCCTCCAGCGTGATCGCGGCCCCATGGCGCTCGGCGCTGTCATTGAAAAGAGTCAGATAGTTTTCGCCGAAGCGCTCGACATGAATGGATTGGTCGCTCGACCGGGCGCGCGTGAGCGGCTCCCAGCCCGCTTCGGCCACCAGCTTGCAAAGCGGAACATATTTTTTGAATAGCGGCCGGTCGCGCTCGAAAAGTTCGGGGCGCTCGAAGTAATGGCCGGTCGCCGCGTTGGCGCTGAAAAAACCGGGAAACATTCCGTAAGCCAGACAACGCTGCATGTATTTCTCCACACGCTGGCGGGGGAGTTTGGAGAATTCCGTGTTCATGAGAAAGCAAAACGGCTTGCCGCGGCACAGCGCGCGGCGATAGAGCAATTCCTCGTCGCTCATGGGCCGCCATTGGCCGTCGGGATTCCAGTCTGTCTCCGTTCCCATCACGTCGAGATTGGGGGCGAGCCAGCAGAGACTGGAGGGCGTGGCGTTGGCCATCATCAGCTTGTTCAGAGCGTGAATATCGCCTGCGATGGCGCGCACATATTCGAAGGCAATCAGCCCGCGATAGATGGCCGGCCGGTGGGAGTCGGGCGAAAAAGTCAATGGCGTGTCCGCGGCAGCGAAATGATCGCGGCGGAAATCCAGGATGTCCGTCACGTAGCCCTCGCTCGAATCCACGTATTCGCCACCCAGATCGCTTTTGCGGTTGGGGCCATAGAGTCTTTCGCGCAATGACGGATTCCACTTGAGTTTGAAATCGGTGACTTCGCCCGCGATGGCCGGCATGGAATTCATGCTCCAGACCGCGCCGTCGCACCACGGTTCGTTGAGCATCTGCGCGGGCGGACGGGCGGCGTCATTGCGAAATCCGCTTGTGACAAAAGCCAGCGCGCCGGCATCGCTTTTTTCCGCGAGCCGTTTCGCCTCGGCCAGCGCGGCGTCCGGTGTGCGGGGAATGTCCTTGGGCATCCGCATCCACCACGTCATTGGCTCCGTGTAGCGGAACGTCACGATGCCATGCCCGGCGTCCCATTTTGTTTCGTTGTCGCCCTCCTTGAATTTGAAACCGAAGTCCTGCCAGTTGGTCAGAGAGCTGATCCTGGCAAAGGGCATCCAGATGCCCTGCTCCGGGGTGCGGCAGCGGAAATCTTCCGGGAACAATTGGCAGTATTTTGCCAGGGCCGCGCGAAATTCCCACGCCGGATCGAAGGTGAATTTGCAAAACCGGAATTGTGCTTTCGGTTTCTCCGCTGTCAGGCCGATGTCGCAGGCCAGAAACAGTTCGTGTGTTCCCGTGTTGAAACCGGCGCGAAAAAACGCTGGATGATTCATGTCAATTCCGATGCCCAGGCCGCGCGTGCCGCGCGCAATGGCTGCGAACGGATAACGCGAGAGCCGGCCCATTCCCACGGGCTGCGGATCGGCAACCATATACTCATGATTGGCGGTTGCCGTTTCGCTGTGCCGCGGATGGGCCAGCCATTTCCAGCCATCGGCGCTGACCGGAATCGAATAAACCAGCGTGATCGCGCGGTCCTTTCCCCTCGCATCAGTCAATGCGACGTCGAAAAAATCTCCGCTACGTTTGCTTTCCAGAGTCAGCCCGAGCGCCTCGCGCCGGATGCGGACGAAATCCGAACCGGCCGCGACATCGCGAATCTGAAAGCCTTCGATCAGATTTGAGACTGGCGACGCCGCCACGCCGTCGAACAGACACGATCCGGCAGGCATTTTGAGGAGGTGTTTGATGACAGCGCCGTCGGCATCATCGCGCGCAAAGGCAGCCAGCGCGGCGGCGGCAAGGAACAGCGCGGCCATGAGAGGGATCGGGAGCATTGAACGTGTGCCATTCATGCATGGCTTTATCGGTCATTCCGATGGAGAGATCAAATATGATCTTTATCGTGGGTGCCAGCCTGCCGGGCATCAACCCGACCTACCTTTGGTACAACATGATCCACTACTCAAATGACAATATCGCCTAACCGCTAACTAGATTCAATGACCACGTCCGTCAGTGCCTCAACTCTGCTCGCCGAGCCGCCGCATGGCAGGAATTCGCATTGCCGCCTTTTTCCCGGACCATGTCACGGCCTGGGCTGGCCGGATTGGGGCGTTGCGCCCGTTGGAAGCGCCTGCGCCGGCCCCTGGCCGCGGCTGCCGGGCAGGTATCGGATCTTGCGGCGCGAGCTAATCCTGTGCTCCACCGACTTAATGTAAATCATCGCCTCCGCTTGGGTGGTGATTCGCTTATGGTGAGCCTTGATGGAGTCATGCTGAGAAGGGTCGGAAACCATCAGGTCACACGCCAACGCCAGGTCCAACATCGCTTGCTGGTTGGCCGAAAGAGGATTGTCGTTGGACGGAGTCATGGGTTGATTTGGGCTGCGGAGTCCTGCGGAAGGACGTCATTTGCCGGGTCAAGGAGAACGGTCGGCGGGTCAGAGCGGGGAGTATCCAGATTGAGAACGACATCCAAAGTATTGGCCTGGGCGTCCCGCCCCGTCAGGCTCTGGAGATTAAAGCGAAGCTCAACGGTGCGGAGAATGGAGGTGTGATCGAAGAGGGTCGCAGGATCGGATGGGTCGGCGCCGATGACCGTGCCCTTTTCGGTGTAGGCGGAAATAACAATGGCGGGAACGCGGACGCCCAGCAAATCGAACCCGAAGGGATGGGCCGGATTGGAATATCGGGTGTCATCACCCGTCGGCACCGTCTTTGGCGGAGGCACGTGATCGAAAAAGCCGCCATGCTCGTCAAAGGTGATGATCAGCATGGTATTCTGCCAGTAATCCAGGGACTGGCGGATGGCTTCATAGACGGTTTTGACCAACTGCTGGCCCAAGCGGACGTCATTAAGGGGATGCATCGAGTTGCCATTGGCGTAATTGCCGCCGATATCGTATTGCGGCTCAATGAACGTATATTCGGGCAGGGCCGCGTTTTGGATATCATCCATGAAATACTGAAACTCCCGGAAGTTCGTGGTGAACATGTCAACGTATTCCGTGCGCAAGCTGTCAATGCCGATGGACTGGGGAAGCCCGTCATGGTAGATGCGCCAATTTTTGCCCGCCGCCTTGAGCTTGTCGTAGATCGTTTTGTTGGGGAACGTGAATCCTCCGACGGTGCTCGGTGTGTCCGGGCTGTCGGTCAGGCCTCCCGAGGTGGCGGCATGGACGAAAAAGCGGTTGGGCCAGGTGGGGCCGGGCAGGGAGGAGTGCCAGAAATTAAAGAGGGCAAACTGCCGGGCCAGGGTCGCCAGCACGGAGAGCGAGTCGGGCGGAAAATACTCCATCACGCCCACCCGGTCTTGCGGCACGCCGGCCTTTTGCGCGGCAGGATAGGCGGAAGCCACAAAACCCGTCATGGGCGCTGGATTGGCCGGAGGATTCGGCGCAGGAGGGGTGGCTCCGTTCGAGCCGTAAAGCTGCATTTGAATGTCTTCAAACTCATGGCCCGGGTCGAAGGGCATGGCGAAGGCCGTGGCCGGTGCGACATTGACCGGACTCGTTCCACCGGGATACGGGTCCGGGCAGGATTCCCCACCCGTCAAGCCATCCACGCGGGGATCCGTAGCTTTCAGCCAGCCCAGCAGGTGATCGAACGAGCGGTTTTCGAGCATCAAAACCACGAAATGTTCAATTTTCGCAAAACTTTGAGCAACGCCAGCCATACAAGTTGAGTTGAATTCGCGTAATGGGCTAGATTAGTTGAGTTCTTGTTGCTCTGTCAATTGCGTCGGCTTCGCAACTGACGTTTTCAGAACCCATGATGCAAGAGCGATGGCAGAATCAGATTCCATTATCCTGGAGTCAAATGACCTGAAAACGGCGGCCATTTTCTCCGCTGGCAATTGAAGCGGGGGCGAATTAGTGTGGCGAGCGTCGGATGACCACTAAGGCCAAACAATTTGTCAGCGAATGGCTCGGCGGCCTGGGCCGGGGGACCTTGCTGTGCCGGGAAATCTTCACCTCTCTGTTCACCGTCAAGCCCGTCTGGCACGACGTGCTTTACCAGATGTATTTCATCGGCGTCAAATCCGCGTCGGTGGTGACGATCACGGGGGCCTTCACGGGGATGGTGCTGTGCGCGCAGACGTTTTTCCAGTTTCACAAGGTCAAGATGGATACGGCGACGCTGGCGGTGGTGAGCGTGGGAATGGGCAGCGAACTGGGGCCGGTGCTGACCGGCCTGATGGTGGCGGGACGGGTAGGGGCGGCCATCGCGGCCGAATTGGGCACGATGCGCGTGACCGAACAGATTGACGCGCTGCGCACGCTGGCGGCCCATCCTGTGGATTACCTGGTGGTGCCGCGATTTCTGGCGATGCTGCTGGTGATGCCGCTGTTGACGGCCGGTTCGATTGTCATCGGCATCTTTGCCGCGTTTATCGTGGGCACCCAGTTGCTGGGAATCAACCCGACCTACCTCTGGTATAACATGATCCACTACACGGACATGGGCGACATGATGACGGGGATGATCAAGACGTTTGTTTTCGGGGCGATCATCGCCATCGTGGCCTGCGACAAGGGACTGAACTGTCCGGAAGGGGCGGAGGGGGTGGGCCGTGCGACGACGGAGGCGATGGTTTATTCGTCCATCACGATATTGATCAGTAATTTCTTTTTGACGCTGGTGCTCAACCGGGTGCTGACATGATCATCGAAGTGCGCGATTTGAAAAAGAGTTTTGGCGCTTTGGCCGTGCTCCGGGGCGTGACGTTTTCGGTGGAAAAAGGGGAGGCCCTCTCCATCATCGGCGCCAGCGGCGGGGGCAAGAGCGTGTTGCTCAAGCACTTGATCGGCCTGCTGACCCCCGACGCGGGGGAAGTGCTCGTGGGCGGGGTCAACATCGCCCGGCTGACGGAGCGGCAGTTGCTGCCCGTGCGCCGCCAATTCGGCATGCTCTTCCAGGGCGCCGCCTTGTTCGACTCCCTCAACGTGGAGGAGAACATCGCTTTCGTGCTCAACCGCGAGCGCCGCTTTGCGCCGGAGGAAATCGCCCGGCGGGTGGAAGAACTGCTGGAAGAGGTGGGCTTGGGGGGCATCCAGAAGAAGTGGCCGGCGGAGCTTTCCGGGGGCATGCGCAAGCGGGTCGGCCTGGCGCGGGCCATCAGTTACCAGCCGGAGATCCTGCTGTACGACGAGCCGACGACCGGGCTGGACCCGATCGCCGCCGACGCCATTGACCAATTGATCATGCACGTGGTGGAGAAGTACAAGGTGACCTCCATCGCCGTGACGCATGACATGCGGAGCGCGCGGCGGATCGGGCGGCGGATTTTGATGCTGCATGAGGGCCGGATATACGCCGACCAGGCGCCGGAGGAGCTTTTCAAATCCACCGACCCGGTGATACATCGTTTTGTCAATGGAATTTCGGACCCGAAGGAGCCGATTGTCGTATGAAAGAGACACGAATTGAATTGAAGGTGGGGGTGTTTGTCGTGGCCGGGCTGGCGCTGCTGGCGTTGCTGGTGCTCAGTTTCAGCCGGGGCAACACGCTCTTCACGTCCACTTACCGTTTGCGCATCGTGCTGCCCAGCGCCGCGGGCCTCAAGCCTTCGGCCGACGTGATGATGTCCGGGGTGCCCATCGGCAAGGCCTCCGGCCTGGAGTTGTTGCCGGACGGCCGCTCGGTGGCGGTGAAAGTGAGCATCCTCTCCAAGTATAAAGTGCGCACCAACGCTTCCGTCCACATTGACGCGCTGGGTTTTCTGGGCGACCAGTACATCGAAGTGACGCCGTCCGCCGACACCAACGCGGGATTCTGGAAGAATGGCGACACGGTGGAGGGGCAAAGCCCCTTCAACATGCAGGAAGCGGTGCGATCGGTCGCGGGCCTGCTGGAACAGGCCAAGCAAACCATCATGGACATTGACCGGGCCGTCACCAATCTCAACCGCAGCGTCCTGTCCGACCAGACGCTGACCAATTTCAGCTTGGCCATCAGCAACGTGGAGGTGATGACGGAGGTGGCGTCCAAAGCCGTGCAAGGGGCGGAGGACCTGATCCATTCGAACACGCCGGCAGTCAACGCGGTGGTGACCAACCTGCGGAGCTTTTCCGAGAAGCTCAACGGCATTGCCGACACCCTGGGCGGGATGGTCACGACCAACCGGCCGCTGGTGGACGAGACGATTCAGAACTTGCACGACACCTCGGCCTCGGCTAAACAGTTGGCGGCTGATTTGCAAGCCGGCAAAGGGCTGGCCGGCAGCCTGTTGAAAGATGAGGAAATGAAAGTCCGGTTGGCCACGCTGTTGAGCAACGCCGACGCGATGGCCACAGCTTTCAGCACCTTTGGCAGCAATCTCAACCAGAGAGGCATTTGGTCCATGATGTGGAAACCGAAAACCCCCGAAAGGAGGAAGGAGCCGGCGCGTTAAGAGCGCTGGCGCCACGTCATTGCCATGAGTCCGCTTTGGGTCATCCGCATCCTTTTTTTGTCCCTCTGCACGCTGGCCGGCTTCGAGATCAGCCAGGTGCGGCCGGAATGGATTGGCAACGGGCTGCTGGGCACGTTGATTGGTTTCGGACTGGGCGGCTTGTGCGTGGCCCTGGATGAAATGCTCAAGGGATTTTCGCTGCGGGCGTTTTCCGCTGCGACCTTCGGGCTGTTTTTGGGCACGCTGGTGGCCGGATTGATTGACCGCTCGGGCTTGTTCGCCGATGCCGACGATCCGCAGCGCCGGGTCATCCGGCTCTCGCTCTTCCTGAGCTTCGGCTACCTGGGCATGGTCCTGGCCATGCGGAGCAACAAGGAGGATTTCTCGCTGATCATCCCTTATGTGCGCTTCGCGCCCCAGGCCAAGCCGGAAATCCTGCTCTTGCTGGACACCAGCGTGATTATTGACGGGCGCATCGCCGACCTGCTGGAGGCCAATTTCATCGAAGGCACCCTGGTCGTCCCCCGCTTCGTGCTGCGGGAGTTGCAGCAAATTGCCGATTCCAACGATCCGGTCATCCGCGCCCGCGGCCGGCGGGGCCTGGAGATGCTGACGCGGCTCCGGCAAAACAAGCGCAACGAGGTCAAGATTCACGACGCCGATTTCCCCGAGGAGACCGAAGTGGACGCCAAGCTGGTCCGCCTGGCGCGCTCGCTGGGGGCCAAGCTTTACACCAACGACTACAATCTGGGCAAGGTGGCCGAATTGCAGTCTGTGCCCTGCGTCAACCTCAACGAACTGGCCAACTGCTTGAAGCCGGTCATTCTGCCCGGTGAAGTTTTTTCGTTGCGGGTGGTGCGCGAGGGCAAGGACAAAGGACAGGGCGTGGGTTATCTCAACGACGGCACGATGGTCGTGATCAACAACGCGCAGAGCCTCATAGGCCAGCAGGTCAACGTGAAGGTCTTGAGCCTGCTGCAGACGGGCGCGGGCATCATCGTCTTTGCCGATCTAAAAGCGCCCGCCGCCGCGTGAGTTGAAGGGCGACTAACGGCGGCGCGCCAGCCAGAAGAACAGGCCAAAGAGCACGACCACAAAAAGGAGGGACAGGGCCAGGAAACGGTTGCGGGCGACCCGTTTTTCGTAGCGCAAAGGACGCAAGCCTTGAATGTTGCCGGCAGCCAGGTAATTGACCAGCTTGGGATTGGCGGCGGGCGGGCCGCGGAAACGGCGCTTGACGCGCTCCAGCACGGCGAGCAGATCGAATTTGCGCGCGCCCAAATCGTTGTAATGGCGGGCGGTGGCGGGCGGTTCGGGAGAGTCTTGGAGCGGCTTGCGGTCCACCGGCTCGAAGACCGGTTCGCTGCTGGAGGGGCCGGAGCGCGGCCGGGAAGGCCCCGGCGCGCCGGGCGGATAGACGGTTGAACGAAAGCGGCGCGGGTCAGTTGGCTGGGCCGTCTGAGTGAGGTGCTTGATGCGGGATTCCAACTCGGCGATGCGGGCGGTCAGTTCGCGCGAGCGTTGGGAAATGAGGTCCGTTCTTTTTTTTTTGAACAATCCCATGCCAGGCCGTCAGCGTCGCAGGAGCAACACGACAATAATGGCCGCCCCCAGAAGGACCAGCGGCCAATTGAGAGCCAGGCCAATCTTGCACAGGCGGAGCAAATCCCCTTGGGGCGGGAAGAGCGAATCGGCCGGGGCCGGGTCGGGGTTGGGCGAGGCTTCCGGCGCTTCGGCCAGCAGCGGGAATTTCAACCGGGCCGAGTTCCACTCCATGCGGGCATTCTCGATGGTGGTGGCGGCGCGGGTCAGTTCGATGCTGTGGTTTTCGCCCGTCCAGGTTTGTTCGTTGATCGCCTGGACCTTGTTGAGAGCGTCGCGGAACTCGGAGAGGGTGCGGGCCATTTCCTCGGCGTCGCGGCGGGCGTTCAAGCCGGCTTCCTCCAGCAGGCCGATGCCGCGGGTCAGGTGCTGGAGGATTTCGGCGCGGCTGGTTTGGAATTCGATTTCACGGCGGCGCAACTCCTCCAGCCCGGCCCGCTCGCGCTCCAATTCCTCCTGGGCCCGCTTCAATTCGGCCAGCTTGATTTGTTTTTCGCTGACCAGCGCCTCGATCTCCTCGCGGGTGGGCGGGCGGTTGGCGGGAGAGTTGGCGGCCGACGCCGCCCCGGGCAAGGGCGGGCAGAGGGAGGGCCGGGAGGGTTGGAAGTCGCTGTCAATAAACTCGCCGGTGTTTTGATGAGCTGACATAGGCATGGAATGGTGATGTGGAATGTTCGGTCATTGCGTTGATCAGGCCATGACGATGGTCTCCTCGCGCGGCTGCGTTTGATCCTCCTCCGCCTCGACGGAAAGTCCCGGCGGCGGCTCCTCCAGGGGCGGGCGGGCGTCGGCCAGGTCGCTGGTCTTGTGGAATTTGACGCTGACAATTTTGCTCACGCCGTGTTCCTGCATCGTCACGCCATAGAGGACGTCGGCCATGCCGATGGTGCGTTTGTTGTGGGTGATGATGATGAACTGGGAATGGACCAGGAAGCGCTGCAAGACGCGAATGAAACGGTTGATGTTCGATTCGTCCAGCGGGGCATCCAACTCGTCAAGCACGCAGAAGGGACTGGGCTTGACCTGGTAGATGGAGAAGAGCAGCGCCACGGCTGTCATGGTCTGCTCCCCGCCGGAGAGCAACGAGATGCTCTGCAACTGTTTGCCCGGCGGCCGGGCCACGATGTCAATCCCGCATTCGAGCACGTCGCCCTCCTCGGTGAGGATGAGGTCGGCCTTGCCGCCGCCGAAAACCTCGATGAACATAAGGCGGAAATTGTCGCGCACCTTCTGGAAGGTTTCAAGGAACATCTGGCGGGTCTGCGTGTTGACGCGGTTGATGACTTCCACCAATTGCACCTTGGCCTGCACCAGGTCGTCGTTTTGCTTGTTGAGGAACTGGAACCGCTGCTCGGTTTCCTCGTACTCGTCAATGGCCACCAGGTTGACAGGCCCGATTTCATCAATGCGCGTCTGCAAGGCGGCGACCTGCGCCGCGACGGCCTCCCAATCGGTCGCCGCGCCGCTGGCGGCCATTTCCTCGGGAGTCAGGGTGTGGACCTTGGCGGGGCCTTCGTCGGCCAGGGTGATGGTGATGCACTCGGAGCGGATGTCGTCCAGGTTGAGCTGGTATTTTTCGCGGATGCGCTCGCGGAGGTTCTGGGCGGACATGTTTTTTTGAGCCAACTCGACTTCGATGGCGCCGCGGCGCGATTGGCATTCCTCCAGGCGGCGGCGTTGTTCGCGCAACGCGCCGTCGGCCGCGTCAATTTGCTCCTCCAGGGCCTGTTTTTGCGCCAGCGTGTGCGCGGCCTGGACATTGACTTGTTCGCGTTGGTGGCGCAGGGCTTCGATCTCCTGGCGGGACTCGGCGATTTCGCTTTCGGCCTGGCGCTTGCGGTCCAGGAAAGAACGAATCTCGACCCGGCGCTCTTCGGCCAGGCGGGTCAGCTCGGCGATGCGCTCCTCCAGCGGGCGTTTCTGGGCGGCGAAAGACTGGCGCAACTGTTCCTGTGTGGCCAGGGCGACCTTGACTTCGGTCAGGGAGGCGTTGGCGGCGTCGCGGCGCTGGCGCCCGCTTTCCAGGGATGCTGTCAACTGCAAAACGGCCCCCTGGCCCTCCTGGTCGGCGGCCTCCAGAGCGGCGGCCCGGGCGGCCAGGTCCCGGCGTTTGGCCGCGCCCTCGGCCTCCTGCGCCGCCAGACTGTTGATCTCGAAGACGACGGTTTCGATTTTCTGGGCGAGGAGGCGGGCGGAGTTTTCCAGGGCGTTGAACTCGCCCTGGCGGGTGGCGATGGCGACCTCGCGCGCGCGCAATTCGGTCTGGGCCTCCTGCAAGCCAGCCTGCAACTGGGTCTGCTCGCTCAGGAGGGCGCCCTTTTGGCGGCTGGCTTCGGCGATGCTTTCCTGGAGGGCGGCAGCGGCCTGGGCCAGTTCGGCGATTTGATTCCTGCGGCCCAGGATGGAGGCGGGCGCCCGCCCGTCGCCGTTGCCGTTCAAATAGCCGCCGGTGAAAATGCCGTGCCGGTTGAGCAACTCGCCCGCGGGGGTGACGAAGTCGTAGGCCCCGTTGGCTTCGCGCCAGGCGGCCGTCGCCGCCGCCAGATCGGGCGAAATCAAAGTCTGGCCCAGAAGGCGGCGCAACAGCGGCCGGACCGACTCTTCGGCCTCAACGACACTGACAGCGTCCAGCGCGCCAGCGGGAATGGAACCGTTGTGCCCGATGGCGCCCGGCCCGTCCCCGTTAAGCGCCGCCAGACGGAGGGCGGCGACGCTGGCGCGGCCGGTTTTGTTGGCGCGGAGGTCCTCGACGATTTGGCGGGCGGTTTCCGGCTGTTCCGTCAATACTAATTGAAGATGATGGCCCAGCGCCGTTTCTATCGCCACCACGTAGGGGTCGGGCACGCGAATCTTGTCCGCCAGCGAGCCCAGCACGTTGGCGGCCGTCTTGAGGGCCGAGAGGGCGCCGGCGCCGAAGCCTTCGTGCCCGGCCTGCAACTGCTCCAGGACGCCCAGGCGCGACTGGGTTTCGGCCTGGCGGCGAAGCAAGTCGTCCAATTGGCGGGTGGTTTCCGCCAGTTGCGGTTGAATGTCGCGCAAACGCCGCTGCCGGTCCTCCACCGAACCGCGGTGCGTCTGCGCGTTGAGAATCTCCTCTTGAACGGTGGCCGAGAATTGGCGCAGCCGCCCCTCCAATCCGGCGCGCTCCTCTTCGAGCTGGATTTTTTCGGCGGAAAGTTTTTGCAGGCGGACGGCGTTGCCTTCCTTCTGCAAATCCAGGGCGGTGATTTCATTGCGGGCGCGGCTCAGTTGCTGGGCGGTCTCAAAGAGGCGGGCCTGCGCCTGGCGCAGGGCCTCCTGGTCGGAGCGCAAGGAGTTCTCGACGCCCTGGAGGGCCTGGCCCCTGGCTTCCAGCGTTTGCTGCTGCTCGCGCACGGCGGCTTGGGCGGCGTTCAACCGCTCGACCACGCCGTCCAACTCCTGCCGGGCCACGAGGGTGCGCTCCTCGGCCTGGGCGATGTCGCTGCTGGCGCGGGCGTTTTGGGCTTCGAGGTCGCGCAGTTTGTCGGCGTTGAATTGGATGCGGCTTTCGTGGCGATCGCATTGGCCCTTCAATTCCAGCCCCTGCTGCTGCCATTGGCTGATCTGGTGTTCCTGTTCGGAAAGCTGTTCGCGCAGGAGGCTGATTTCGTTTTCGGCGCGCAAAACGGTTTCGGAAAGGGATTCGATTTCGGCGCGGGACGCCTCCAATTGTTGGGAGCGCTCGCGGATGTCGGCCTGAAGGATGTCGAAGTGGTGGCGGGCCAGTTGGGTGTCCAGATGCTGGAGTTCGAGGGTCAATTGCTTGTAGCGGCGGGCCTTGCCCGCCTGGCGCTGGAGGGAGCCGATCTGGCGCTTGACCTCGCGGATCAAGTCGGCCACGCGCAGCAGGTTCTGTTCTGTCGCTTCCAATTTGCGCAGGGCCTCTCGTTTCTGCGCCTTGAACTTGGTGATGCCGGCGGCCTCCTCAAAAACCGTGCGGCGGTCTTCGGGCTTGCTGGAGAGGATTTGGGTGATGTTCCCCTGAGCCATGATGCTGTAACTGGCGCGGCCGACGCCCGTGCCCAGGAAAAGTTGCTGGATGTCGCGCAGCCGGCAGGGCGTTTTATTGAGGAAGAACTCGCTGGAGCCGTCCCGGAACACGCGGCGGGTCAGGGTGACTTCGTCATAGGCGATTTCGACACCGGCGGCGCTCAGGTGCTCGCCGTCCACTCCGCCGATGGTCAGCGAAACCTCGGCCATGCTCAGGGGTTTGCGGGCATCGGTGCCGTTGAAGATCACATCGGCCATTTCGTCGCCGCGCAAGGCTCTGGCCGATTGTTCGCCCAGGACCCAGCGGACGGCGTCGGAGACGTTGGACTTGCCGCAGCCATTGGGGCCGACGATGGCAGTGACGCCGGGCTGAAAATTCAGCGACGTTTTCTCCGCAAAGGACTTGAACCCCAAAACAGTCAAATTCTTCAGATACATGCTAAGGCAGAAGAAAACAGCAAAACGGAGAGAAAGTAAAGAAAAAAACCACAATATAATGGGGTTCCGGCCAGAAACAGCCCCCCTAATAGAGTTTTGGCCCCATTATTAGGGGGCTTGGCCCAACTTCTGATTGCGGCGGCCCTGGGCCGCGAAGCATCCATTGTAATTCTCCGTCGGAGTCCGGTTTTTCTGCAAACGGACCCCATTTTTAGGCCCAAAACAGACCTTGGCTGGCTCTGAGAGGGGCCTCCTCAAACGCGTGCCTGCGGCGCCGCCGGCGCTTTCAACAACGCCCATTGCAAGCGCAGTTGCGGCGTCACCTCCGTCAGCCGCTGCATGTCCACCGGCTTGACAATGTAGGCCAGCGCCCCCAGCGCCCGGCTGGTTTGGATGTCCCGATCGTGGTCTGAACCGGTCAGCACCACCACGGGGATCGAAGCGGTGCGCGGGTCCGATTTGATCCGCCGCAGCACTTCCAATCCGTCAATTTTGGGCAGGTCCAAATCCAGCAAAACCAGTTGCGGCCGCTGGCTGGGAAGCCGGCCGGAGTGCTGGCCCTGGCAGAAGAGAAAATCCAGGGCGGCCTGCCCATCGCGCGCCAATTGCACCCGGTTGGTGATGCCCTTGAGAGCCTCCAGGGCCATCTCCGTGTCGCGCGGGTTGTCCTCCACAAAGAGGATGTCCACCAACCCATCCCCCGCCATTCTCTCCATTCCCGCCTGGCCCGGGGAGGACCTGTACGAAAAAAGGGTGGCCAGGGGGATTTCCAGGGCGCGGGCCAGCTTCTCAATGCTTTCCAGGGAAACGTTGCGGGCGCCCCGCTCGACGTCGCAAACATACGTGCGGTGCAGCCCCGCCCGTCCCGCCAATTCCTCCTGTGAGATTCCAAGCCGGTTTCTCCATGATCTGACCGCGGAGCCGAACGGCTTCCTGACATCCAAACCTGACACAAGTGTCATATATAACTCCCTCATGATGGCAACCGGCATCATAATCCTGCCTCACGGCCAGCATGACAACAGACTATGAGTAACCAGACTATAAGTGACGCCGTTGCAATTTATACCAAACACTTTGTATTGCCCTGGAGGCCCGTTGTCCCCGTGGGATCCCGTACCCTTCAGAACATTCCATACACCAATCGAAATGTAACGCATGGCGCCGTGGAACGCAAGAAAAATCCGCAAAAAATGGCAATCCGTCAGTGAAGGTCGGCAGGGCGCGCACTCCGTGCGCGCCGCGGCGGGCAACGGAGTGCCCGCCCTACCCTCTTTTCCCGCCGTTACGGACCCGTTACAAAAAATGGCGCCCCTTCGGCGCCGGTTTAAATTCGGGGCTTGATCTTTGGCCCGTTCTTTGGCAGATTACCTCATGGCCAACGGTTGCGCTTATGGTGGAATTGGCAGACACGCTACTTTGAGGTGGTAGTGGCGAAAGCCGTGCAGGTTCAAGTCCTGCTAAGCGCACCATTTTTCCCCCGGAAAAGGTTGAAGAGCAGAAGCCGGGAGGGGAATGCGTCGTGAAACTAACCTTCTTTTGTCCAACAAGCCGTGGGATTGCATGCCCATGCCGATGAACCCCATGGATAGAATCTACGGCAAGAGCACGACGCGGTAGAATAGTTGCGCGTTGGTGCCGATGGGTTCAGAAGCGGTTATAGTGGAATTGCTCGCCGTGAGGGTGCCGCCCACAGTAGTCCAATTGGATTGAGTCAAGCTGGCTTTGAACTGGATTTGATACATTTGGTTGGATGTCGCGCTCCAAGTGAAGGTAACTGAACTTCCAGATTGCCGCACACTTCGGATCTCGGGCAGCGCGATCACGGTAAGCGTGCCGTTGATCAACGTGACCGTGTAGTTGGTCTGGCGGTCGTTCCGGTCCACCAGGACTGGCACGATGGGATAGGTCCCCACCGGGCTGTTGGTCGTCGCGCTGCAACTGTAAACGGCCGTGATGTTGTCCCCATTGGTCAAACCAATGATTGTCCCGACGAATACCGGGTTGGTCTGGCCAACAGGCCGGCTGGCATCGGCCGCCGTCACGGTCAAGGGCGCGGGCGACACCATCAGGCTCACACTGTCAGTCACGCTGGCGTAATCAACCGTGTCCGCCGGCGTGAAGATGACCGATAGCGTGTTGGTGCCCGCGTCCAAGACAGTGCCATTCGTCGGGAAGTAGGCGAAGGTGCCGGGCACACTCGTCACTGCGTTCAACTGGTTGGAGGTCAGGGAATCTCCGTAGGTGATGGGAGCAGGATTCGTCCAAGCCAGAAGCGGGGCCGCCAGGGTGATGGTCAGTGTGCCGTTGACCAGACTGACCGTGTAGTTGGTCTGCCGGTTGTCCGGGTCCACCAGGGACGGCGCGATGGAATAGGTCCCCACCGGGCTGTTGGCCGTTGCGCTGCAACTGTAAACGGCCGTGATGTTGTCCCCGTTGGTCACACCAGTGATGGCGCCCGTGAGCACCGGCAGGATTTGGCCATACGGCTCAGTCACGTTGGACGCCGTCACTGTCAAAGGCGCGGGCGACACCACCAAGCTCACACTGTCAATCGCGCCGCTGAAATCAACCGTGTCCAGCGGCGTGAAGGTGACCGACAGCATATTGGTGCCTGCGTCCAGGACAGTGCCGTTGGTTGGGTTGTAGTCGAAGGTGCCGGGCACACTTGTCGTGGCGTTCAATTGGTTGGAACCCAGAACCGCGCCATACGTAATGGGTATGGGTGTCCATGTCAGGATAGGGGCGCCGGTGATTGTCAATGTGCCGTTGACCAGGGTGATCGTGTAGTTGGTCTGCCGGTTGTCCGGGTCCACCAGGGACGGCACGATGGAATAGGTCCCCACCGGGCTGTTGGCCGTCGCGCTGCAACTGTAAACGGCCGTGATGTTGTCCTCGTTGGTCACGCCGGTGATGGCGCCCGTGAACACCGGCGGGATTTGGCCATACGGCTCAGTCACGTTGGACGCCACCACAGTCAAGGGCGCGGGCGACACCACCAGGCTCACACTGTCAGTCACGCTGGCGTAATCAACCGTGTCCGCCGGCGTGAAGATGACCGATAGCGTGTTGGTGCCTGCGTCCAAGACAGTGCCATTCGTCGGGAAGTAGTCGAAAGTGCCGGGCACACTGGTCACTGCGTTCAACTGGTTGGAGGTCAGGGAGGCTCCGTAGGTGATGGGAGCGGGATTCGTCCAAGCCAGAAGCGGGGCCGCCATGGTGATGGTCAGTGTGCCGTTGACCAGACTGACCGTGTAGTTGGTCTGACGGTTGTCCGGGTCCACCAGGGACGGCGCGATGGAATAGGTCCCCACCGGGCTGTTGGCCGTTGCGCTGCAACTGTAAACGGCCGTGATGTTGTCCCCGTTGGTCACGCCAGTGATGGCGCCCGTGAACACCGGCAGGATTTGGCCATACGGCTCAGTCACGTTGGACGCCGTCACCGTCAAAGGCGCGGGCGACACCACCAAGCTCACACTGTCAATCGCACCGCTGAAATCAACCGTGTCCACCGGCGTGAAGACGACCGACAGCGTGTTGGTGCCCGCGTCCAGGGCCGTGCCATTCGTCGGGAAGTAGTCGAAGGCGCCGGGCACACTCGTCGTGGCGTTCAATTGGTTGGAACCCAGAACCGCGCCATAGGTAATGGGTATGGGTGTCCATGTCAGGATAGGAGCGCCGGCGATCGTCAATGTGCCGTTGACCAGGATGACCGTGTAGTTGGTCTGCCGGTCGTCCGGGTCCACCAAGGCCGGCACGATGGAATAGGTCCCCACCGGGCTGTTGGCCGTTGCGCTGCAACTGTAGGTGGCTGTGATGTTGTCGCCGTTGGTCACGCCGGTGATGGCGCCCGTGAACACCAGCGGGATTTGGCCGTAAGGCTCAGTCACGTTGGACGCCGTCACCGTCAAAGGCGCGGGCGACACCACCAGGCTCACACTGTCAGTCACGCTGGCGTAATCAACCGTGTCCACCGGCGTGAAGATGACCGATAGCGTGTTGGTGCCTGCGTCCAAGACAGTGCCATTCGTCGGGAAGTAGTCGAAGGTGCCGGGCACACTGGTCACTGCGTTCAACTGGTTGGAGGTCAGGGAATCTCCGTAGGTGATGGGAGCGGGATTCGTCCAAGCCAGAAGCGGGGCCGCCATGGTGATGGTCAGTGTGCCGTTGACCAAGGTGACCGTGTAGTTGGTCTGACGGTCGTCCGGGTCCACCAGGGACGGCGCGATAGAATAGGTCCCCACCGGGCTGTTGGCCGTTGCGCTGCAACTGTAGGTGGCTGTGATGTTGTCGCCGTTGGTCACGCCGGTGATGGCGCCCGTGAACACCAGCGGGATTTGGCCATACGGCTCAGTCACATTGGACGCCGTCACCGTCAAAGGCGCGGGCGACACCACCAAGCTCACACTGTCAATCGCGCCGCTGAAATCAACCGTGTCCGCCGGCGTGAAGATGACCGATAGCGTGTTGGTCCCGGCGTCCAGGACCGTGCCATTCGTCGGGAAGTAGGCGAAGGCGCCGGGCACACTCGTCACTGCGTTCAACTGGTTGGAGGTCAGGGAGTCTCCGTAGGTGATGGGAGCGGGATTCGTCCAAGCCAGAAGCGGGGCCGCCATGGTGATGGTCAGCGTGCCGTTGACCAGGCTGACCGTGTAGTTGGTCTGCCGGTTGTCCGGGTCCACCAGGGACGGCACGATGGAATAGGTCCCCACCGGGCTGTTGGTTGTCGCGCTGCAACTGTAAACGGCCGTGATGTTGTCGCCGTTGGTCACACCAGTGATGGCGCCCGTGAACACCGGCGGGATTTGGCCGTACGGCTCAGTCACGTTGGACGCCACCACGGTCAAGGGCGCGGGCGACACCACCAGGCTCACACTGTCAGTCACGCTGGCGTAATCAACCGTGTCCGCCGGCGTGAAGATGACCGATAGCGTGTTGGTGCCCGCGTCCAAGACAGTGCCATTCGTCGGCTCGTAGGCGAAGGTGCCGGGCACACTCGTCACTGCGTTCAACTGGTTGGAGGTCAGGGAGGCTCCGTAGGTGATGGGAGCGGGATTCGTCCAAGCCAGAAGCGGGGCCGCCATGGTGATGGTCAGCGTGCCGTTGAACAGGGTGACCGTGTAGTTGGTCTGCCGGTTGTCCGGGTCCACCAGGGCCGGCACGATGGAATAGGTCCCCACCGGGCTGTCGGCCGTTGCGCTGCAACTGTAGGTGGCTGTGATGTTGTCCCCGTTGGTCACGCCAGTGATGGCGCCGGTGAACACTGGCGGGATTTGGCCATACGGCTCAGTCACATTGGACGCCGTCACTGTCAAAGGCGCGGGCGACACCACCAGGCTCACGCTGTCAGTCACGCTGCTGTAATCAACCGTGTCCACAGGCCTGAAGATGACCGATAGCGTGTTGGTGCCCGCGTCCAGGGCCGTGCCATTCGTCGGGAAGTAGTCGAAGCGGCCGGGCACACTCGTCGTGGCGTTCAATTGGTTGGAACCCAGAACCGCGCCATAGGTAATGGGTATGGGTGTCCATGTCAGGATAGGGGCGCCGGTGATCGTCAATGTACCGTTGACCAGGGCGACCGTGTAGTTGGTCTGCCGGTTGTCCGGGTCCACCAGAGACGGCACGATGGAATAGGTCCCCACCGGGCTGTTGGTTGTCGCGCTGCAACTGTAAACGGCCGTGATGTTGTCGCCGTTGGTCACACCAGTGATGGCGCCCGTGAACACCGGCGGGATTTGGCCGT
>Ga0326728_10000898_pt1 | contig 111114 bp, 95 predicted proteins | sample MB3enrmetagenome_FD_207602 | JGI IMG/M metagenome (GOLD analysis project Ga0326728, IMG submission 207602) | Lab enriched peat soil microbial communities from McLean, Ithaca, NY, United States - MB31MN | ecosystem: Environmental > Terrestrial > Soil > Wetlands > Peat | place: USA: New York... | reverse complement strand
GGTTGCCGCGCGGCGGGCAGGGACCCCCATATCCGAATTGGCCGAAGTTGTTCTTTCCCTCGGCGGATCCCTGCGGCATGGCGCCTTGCGTGGACGTGCCCTCGGCCAGTTCTCGCACCCCGGGCGGAATGTTGTAGACCAGCCAGTGAGTAAAGTCGATGGGCGCATCGGGATCGTCCATCTCAAGGACGAAGCTTCTTGTGCCGTGCGGCCCAAATTGCCACGCGAGATGCGGCGAGAGGTTGGCGCCATCGCAGGTATACCGGCGAGGAATCATTCCTCCATCAGAGAAACTGGAGCTGCGGACCCCTAACGACGCGTGCGCCTGGCCATGCGCGGGCTCGGATCGCTGCCAAACCAGAACCGAGGCCAGCAGACAGGACAATAGGACAATGGCAAAGGGATAAATCCGCTTGAAGCTGGACCCGGGGTGGATTTGACGCATCTCCGGTTTCATCGCTCTTCTCCGACTTGGTCTCCAGAATCGCTGGTTACTCAACCCCGAATTCGACGGAATCGCCGCGCACTGTGATTGCTAAGCCTGCGCCGGGTTGCGCATTCTTCGTGACCTGTCTGGAAACCACGTAAAACTGCCTTTAAGCATACTTCGCTCAACACAGCACGTGGAGACGGCTATGCGTTGCCACGAATCGAGGTTTGCAACCAACCCAAGAGGGGCACCCGGATCAGGCAAAGCTGATCTTTAGAGTGATGGCGGGTTCAGGCAGTTTCTTGACGGGAAGTTGAACGTGCAGTCCGGCGGCAAGCTGCCGGAACTGGACCTTATCCTGGCAACCCAACCACTCCACTCTCGTGACCCTGTCCGGCGCCACGTTGCCGAGGCCTTCGTGGTAGCGGCGCTGGTTATAGTACTCGATAAACTCCGCCATCGCGCCCGACAGCGCCTCTTCCGGTTTCCCGCAATCAGCGAGGTATCCTCGGCTCTATAGCGTAATCGTGGAATTGGCGAGGTGGCCCATCATTACCGACCGAACTTGAGGTTTTCAATTGGTAAATTTATTCCCGACTTCACTTTGGGGTATGGTCACCAAGCGTCGGAGATAAAGCAACGCATTCCGCCAATCTTGTGCACCCTTTCGTAGTAGAGACGTCAACTACGGTATTCAGAGCCCGCGCGGAGTTTTGAATGGAAGTTCTGCCGAGTGGTTCAGTTGAGGGCGGAGCCGCTGGAATTTCCGGGAACCACCTGATGACACACTTCATTTGGGGTCAAGAGGCAAGGTCTGTATACTCACGGCGATTTGCCACGTCCGGTTTTGCTCTCTATCAAGCGCGAGGAATGTCCGACGACGCCCTCGTGCATTCTCAGAGAGGTCGGAGCACAACACCGCTAGGCAGCGGTTTTCGCCATGGCCAGCGTCACCACGGTAATATCGTCCTCCTGGCCAAACTGCTGTGCAGTATGCGCGATTTGGCTGGCGGTCTGAACCGAGAGAGCGGCAGTACGCTCGAAACCGAAGAGTTCGCCCGACTTGGCGCGTGCCTCGGGCACGCCGTCGGAGAGGAGCACGAGAGATTCGCCACGTTCCAGCCGTCCCCGCACCAATTCGTATTCCTGATCGGCAACAAGGCCCAAAGGCAGGGCCGGAATGGTCTCGAGCTCGCGGTTCGATCGGTAGGGAGCTATGTGGCCGGCATTGGCAAAGGTGAATTCGCCATCGCGCGCAATGCGAATGCAGCAGGCAGTGGTGAAGCCGAGCTGACCCTGCGCGACAAGAGCATTGTTCAGACTGAAGAGGATTTCCCCGGGATCATGGGACGTTTCGCGGCGAAGGACGCCGAGGATCATGGCCACGCGCATGGCTGCGGTGAGTCCCTTGCCTGAGACGTCGCCGACGATGGCCAGCAGCGAGCCGTCGGGCGCCGGCTGAACGTAAAAGAAGTCGCCGCCGACCTCGCTCGCGGGAAGATAGACGGAGTCAACCTGAAAGCCGGGAGTGGCGCGACGGGCACCCTGCAACAGAAGCTGCTGTACTGAGCTGGCGGCCTGCAGCTCGGCGGCGTAGGCGGCGCGCTCGCGCGCAGACTCAACCATCTCGGCGCAGAGGAGCGCATTTTCTACGGCCGCGGCCGCTTGCATCGCGATGGTGTTCAGCAACTTGAGGTCGGCAGCCGCGTAAGAGGCATCTGTGTTTGTGCTAGCAAGCGCTATCAAGCCGGCAGTGTGCTGGCCGGCGCGCAGGGGCGCGCAGATGAGAGCGCGAATTTCACACTCGCTGCCGCGGGCGCGCGGATCGCCGGCGCAGTCGTTGACAATTTCGGCCGTGCTGCGCTCGAGCACCGAGGCGGCAAAGAGCGAATCGGGCGCAAGTGCGCCAACATGATGATTGCCGTTTGCCTGCGCTGGCGCGAAGGAGCCTTCAACGCGCAATGCACCATCGAGTTTATCGACGAGCAGCACGCTGCCATGCGTCGCGGGAATCAGACGCTGCGCCTGCGCAAGCGCCGACTCGCTTACCGCCGGAATGTTGAGGATGGCGGCCAGTTGCTCAGAGAGCTGCTCAATGAGGTTGATCTCGCGATAGAGGTGGAGCGTTTCAGCGGCGAGCGCGCGCTGCTCGGTTTCTCGTGCCGCAAGGTGCGCCAGCAGCTGCGCCACAGCGCCCGCGGGGACATCGGGGCCAACCACGAATCCGAGTGTCGCTTCAGCGATGGAGACGGAAAAGCGCGCGTGCGAATCAGTGTTTGCGGCCGACTCGTCGCCGAGAAGAACGCGGCCAGACGAATCAACAACACTCAAGCTTCCGCCGGCCGCGTCGCAAAGGGCCTTGATGGCCGCATAAGCGCCCGATCTGGGGCTGAGAAGAGCGCGTAGGGACGGACCGGGCATGGCGAAGGATTCCTAGGCTGGAAGTTCCAGCACGGAGCGAGCCTTCGCCACCAATGCATCGGGATCGAAGGGCTTGGTCATGTAGAGATCGGCGCCGACCTCCTGGCCTCGCTGGCGATCGAACTCCTGCCCCTTGGCAGTCAGGAGCACGATGTGAATGTGGCTGAGCCCCAGCTCATTTTTCACCGCGTTGCACACGTCAAAGCCGTTCTTCCTGGGCATCATCACGTCGAGAAAGACGAGATCGGGCTGCTCGTCGCGGATGGTGGCAAGGGCCTCTTCGCCATTGGTGGCGGTCAAAAGCTCGACGCCCTCGTCTTCCAGCTCCTCGAGAGTCTGCTGGATCAGCGTGCGCAGATGCGGCTCGTCGTCGACGATCAGAATCTTTTTGGTCATTGGTAGATCAGGAATAAAACGTTTTCCATCCCCTTCTCGAAGCGCAGCGCGCGGACGGCTTCGTTATTCGAAAGCAGAGAATTCAAGATGATGATGTCGGGCCTGGAGCTTACGGCGTGCGAGACCAACTCGGAACCGTTGGATTCGACGACCTGGTAGCCGCGCGTCTGCAGCACGTCGGTAATGCTACGCAGCGCGGACGCATCCTCGTCGACCACCATGACCTTTTTGCGCGAAGTGCCCTGATCGAACAGCGTTCCGATTTCCCTGAAGAGCGACGCGGTGTCGATCGGCTTGGTCAGGTAACGATCGACGCCGAGACGGAAGCCGCGCTCCTTATCCTCGAGAATGGACAGAATAATGATAGGGATGTGCATGGTGGCCGGATCGTTTTTGAGAACGGCGGCCACGTCGAAGCCATTCATTTCCGGCATCATCACGTCGAGGATGACGAGGCCCGGCATCTCTTCGCGAATGAGCGCGAGAGCTTTGCGGCCATCCTCGGCCAGGCGCACGGTGTAACCTGCCTCGGAAAGTTCCTGTTGCAGCAGCGAACGGATGTTGGCGTCGTCGTCAACCACAAGGATGGATTTGCCGTTGGTATGTTGCGTGGCGACGGTATCGCGCAGCTGCTTCACCAGCGATTCGATATCAATGGTACGGCTGGTGGGCAGCAGCTCAAGCTGGCCCGATATTCCGGCGATGGGAAGCGTGAACGAAAAGGTGCTGCCCTTGCCGGGCTCGCTCTCAACCCAGATTTGGCCACCGTGGTGCTCCACAATCTCCTTGCAGATGGGCAGGCCGAGACCCGTGCCCTTGGGCTTGTCGGTAAGCGTGTCGCCCACCTGCTTGAATTTCTCGAACACTTTGGGTTGATCGGCCGGCGCGATGCCGATTCCGGAGTCGGTGACGCTGACCAGAAGGTCGTCTTTGTCGCGGCGAAGCGTAACCTTGATCGAGCCGTCGGGAGTGAACTTGACGGCGTTGGAAATGAGATTGATCACTACCTGGATCAGCCGGTCCTGATCTCCTGTGATCGAAGGAAGATCGGGTTCGACGTCGCGCACCAGCGTGAGCTTCTTCGCCTCGAAGAGCGACGACGTGGCCGAGGTTGCGCGCTCGACGACTTCCGCCATGGAGACGCTGGTCATGTTCCAGGTGAACTTGCCCGCTTCGATCTTGGCCAGGTCGAGCACGTCGTCGATGAGCTTGGTGAGGCGTTCGCCCTCGCTCACCACCACGCCGAGATTTTCGAGCACCTGCTGTTTGGCCTGTTGTACCTTGCGGTCGCCTTCGGGAATCTGCGGGAACAGGCGCTCATCGAGGCGCCGGCGAATGATCTTGGCAAAGCCGAGCACGCTGGTGAGCGGCGTGCGCAACTCGTGGCTCACCGTGGAGAGAAATGAACTCTTAGCCGCATCGGCCTCTTCAGCAGCCTGACGCGCCTGCCGGGCTTCTTCAAAAAGTTGGGCGTTGTAGATGGCCACGCCCACCGCGGATGCGATGGTGGAAAGCAGACGCTGATCGGCTTCGCTGAAGCGGCCTTCCTGATCAGTGGATTGCACACTGATGACGCCGATGGCCTGCCCACCGGAGTGAATGGGCACGCCGAGGTAGGAGGCGGAGCGGCGGCCCAACTGCTGAATGCCCAGACGCTCGCGGTTCTGATCCATGTTCTCGTTGATGAGCAGCGGCTCGCTCGTGCGAATGATCTGCGAAGTGAGGCCGGCGCCGAACGGGATCGACTGCACATCCTGGCCGAATTGGTAGGGGAAATTCAGCATCATGGTCGATCGGTCAAGAAGCGCGACGTAAGCGATGGGCGCGTGGAATAGGTCGCGGATCTGATCGCCGACGAGCTGGATGAGACGGTCCTTGTCGAGCTGCGTCGACAGCGCTTGCGTGATGCGATTGATGGTGAGCAGTTCTGCGGCCCGCTCGCGCACCAAGCGCTCGGCCTCGTTAATGGTCTGATATGCGTTGGCATTGTCGAGCGCAATGGTGGTGTAGGCCGCCAGATTTTCAAGCAGGCTCAGGTGCCGCGCGGTGTAAGCGTTCTTCTTGAAGCTCTGCACGCTGAGTACTCCCAGCACGCGCTCCTGCGCAATCAGCGGCAGATAGATCATCGACACGGGCGTCTGCGCCAGGCTGCCGTCTTCCAGCTTGTGTGCAGAATCGTTAAAAGAGGAGATGTATCTCGAGTACTCAGTGGCGACATCGTTGATGAGGATCGGCTGGCGATGATCGATGCACCAGACGGCGAACTGGTTCTTGTCGTCGGTGCTGCGCGTGTAGGGCGCGTAGCGCTTGCCGTTTTCGATGGCCAGGCTGTACTCGATGACACGCTTCTCGGGACGGTAGAGACCCACGCCGAAAACAGCGGCGTCGACAATCTCGTTCACCCGTTCGTAGAGCATGAACAGGATGGTGTTCAGGTCGAGCGAAGAGGTGATCTCTTTGCCGATCTCGTTAAGGAACTCGATTGAATCTTTCTGCGCAGCGATTTCGGTTGCCTGGGCGCGAATCTCCTGGGTGCGTTCGCTTACTGTGGCCTCGAGAGCCTTTGCCTGAGCTTCAAGCGCTTCGGTCTTGCGGCGGGCCTTTCTCCGCTCGTACCGTCCGATCAGCCACCACGCCGCAATGCCCTGGAGGATGAAAAGCAAAACGTAGATGACATACGCCGCGGTGGTGCGGTACCACGGAGCAAGAATGGTGAAGGTAAAGTCGCCTTCTTCGCCTAGCCGTCCGTCGTCGGTCCGCGATCGCACGCGGAAGCGATAGCTGCCCGGTCCCAGCCCGCTATAGTTCGCCTCTTTCTGCTTGTCCCAGGGCGACCAGTCCTTGTCTGCGCCTTGCAACAAATATTGATATTGCGTTTCCGGGGGATTGTCGTAGGCCAGTGCGGCAAACTGAAAGTGCAGGTCGCTTGTGCCCGCCGCCAGCCGCAGCTCTGAGCCGTTGGCCAATGACGATCCGCCGAAAACGATCTTGGCGCCCGACTTGATCTGCCGCACCACGGTCGGAAACAATGGCGGTGCCGCGGGTCTTGCCGTGGTGTTGAACCGCAGAAGATCGTCGCTGCTGGCGAGGTAGGCTGTGTCCCCATCCGGTCGAATGAGAAATGGCTGCAGGCGGCTGAACTCCCGGTAGGCGTTTTCTTCAAGATGCCAGCTTCCATCTGCCTGCTTTGTGAAAAGCCCAAGGCGATGCTGGTCAGAGGAATCGCTATGCGACCAGAAGTGATTGCTGTCCATCGGCCAAAGAAATTCACCCGCGTCGGGCGCATCGATGGGAAGGAGGAAACGATTGTCGATCACAAACTTTCCCGTGGCCGGATCCCATCGATAGATGTTCTTATTGCGCTGGACCGTCACAAAAATCTGGCCGTCGATGATGCACACGTTGTTCGGTCCGGTGGGCAACCCCGATGCGCTCCCGATAACCTGCACTTTGGAATCGTGCAGGCCCGTTGGCGCGACTTGAATGCGCAGGAGCCCTTCCGCACTGCCTGAAACCCAAAGTGTGCCGTCGGGCTCCTCGGCCAGATTGGTGGCCTGGTAGTTGACGTTGGGCAATCTGCCTTCGTTCACCCAGGAGCTGCCGTTCCAGCGCATCGAGCTCACGCCGTCGGTGTGCCCTATAAAGACGCGATTCGGATCCTTGGTCGACGCGAAGATAATGGATCCCGCTTCGGGAAGCCCGTGCACGTTGGGCATGGCCGGAACCAGATTATCTCCCTGCAGCCGCAGCACGCCGTCGCTTGAGGCCAACAACAGTTGCTCATTCTTCGGATTCGCCGGGTCCTTGAAGTCGAGGAATGTCCAGCCTTGAGTCGGGCCATGCAGCGGAACGATCGTGGGCCGATTCGTCTGCTTGTCGAAATCAACCCTTACAGCTGCAGTGGCTGAAGTGCTCGAACCGTAGATGGACCCCTTGTAGCGGATGGCGTCAAATGCGCCTTCCCGCGAGAGAATCGAAATCGGCGAATCCAATTCGACGCGCGAGACGCCGGAATCCGATCCGATCCACAACCCGCCTTCCCGATCTTCGTAAGCGCTTAACGTATTCGAACTCAGCAGTCCCGCATCTTTGTCGAGAATCTGGCGCAGCCTGCCATCGTGCTCCAGAATCACCGCACCGCCATTCATTGTCGTCACGCAGATGGAGCCATCCCTGAGCAGTGTCGAGGTGTAGAGCTCGTGCTTTTTCAGGTAATCGTCGGCGCCGGTCTTGAACGGCGTCGATTTCTGCCCGTCATACAGAGTCAATAGCCCGCCGCGAGCCGAAATCACGATCTGGCCGTTGTCGTATGGATAGAGGAACAACTTGACGGAATCCTTGTAGGCATCGCCGCCGGGCACCGGGCGCAAGTCGTCGCCCACAATTTCTTCAAGGCCGACTCTATTTTCGTCGGTGTAGACATGGCCGCGCACCAGTGAGAGGGCCTGAAAACGGGACTTTCCACTGACGGTCCATACCTTCATTGTGTTGCCGTCCCAGCGAAAGAGCTTCTGATAGGAGCGAACGAACACGCCTTGCGGAGTGGGAAGAACCTGCCAAACGTCGGTAAAGTCGCGCTGATCTGGCGGTATTTTGTCCACCAGCGAAACGTACTGGAGCGAGCCGGCTGCGTCGGGCGTGAGGTATCCAAAGTCTCCCTCGAGGCCGGCCCAGACTTTCCCCGAGTCGTCCATGGCCAGCGAGCGCACAGTGTTGGACGGATCGAAAATCCTTCTCCACGTCACACCGTCAAACTCAAGGATCTCGTCGGACGATGACCCGATGTACATCATCCCGCGCCGGTCCTGCAGGACCGTCCAGACCTGCGGGCCGGCGTTATAGTCCTTGGTCGAGTAATTGAGGATCAGCGGCAGTCCCGTTTCCGCGGCTTGCGTGGCGGCGGGCTGCGACGATGCGGATGAAGTCGCCTGCGCAAAACACGGGCTCGCGACCGCCAGGACGAGCAGCGGAGGGAGAAGCACCCGGAAGCGGACCGGTAGGATCAAGCAGCGTTCCTATGGGCTCCAGTCCAGGAACAAAGGGAAGTAAGAACGGAGCGGGGAATCTGGGCGGCTGAGCTAAAAGCCTACCATGCAGCAGTTTCCGGGCGCAAGGAGGAAACGTTGCATGTACACGCTGAAACTGTATGCGCGGGTACGTCGTACCGTGCTGGTGGAAGGCCGGAACCAGCGGGTGACAACGCAGTAGCTTGGGCTGACGCGCAAGACGGTTCGGAAGATGCTGGAGTACTCGGTTCCGCCGGGCTATAAGTGCCAGCAGCCCGTTCGGCGGCCGAAGCTGGGCTCGTAGCAGGGCGCTACCGGCGACGCCAGCATCTACGTAACTAATTTATTTACAATTACATACGGAGAGTTACGCTATACGAATGCCCCCACCTCTGCCCCTTCGCATTTTGGCTGCACGGAATTGGTTTTTCTCGACTCCAAAATCGAAAAAATCGAATCGCAGTGCACTCCGATCCGCTATCGCGCATCGCTCGGACGAATTCTAGCATCCATGGCGAGTCGACAGAAGCGCACTTCGCTTCGAAAGAAATCTTCCTCGTCCGTCAAGAAAACTCTAACTCCCGACGTCTGATTCAATCTGATTCTCGCGCTGCTCTTTGCAGCCATTGGCCTGCGCAGCGATTCGTGCCAGCGGAAAAATTTTTGTTGGCGTGCATCTCTAGATCGCCTGAGGAGCCGGCAGAAAAAGACGTTTCCCAGTGTCACCAAAGGGCGAAGAAAACGTACAATGTTGCCAGTTTCGAGTTGCAGAAGGGATCCTAGCTGATTTTGCGAGAGGAGGCCAACCGCAGGCCCTGCCACAACAGGTCCTCAGGTGGCCACTAACTTCACCAACGGCAACTACGCGGCAGGGCTTCAGGTCACCGAGTTCTGCAACTATGGGAGCAGTACTTGCACGGCCAGCCAGGGCACGGACTACCTCTTCCAGAGCGTGCTTTCGTTCGGCGGTCAATTCACCAGCAATTCCTGCCCAAATCCAAGTATTGGAAATGCCTGCATCATGAGCTTTACCACAGCGATAAACAGCGGCACGGTCTCAAGCAGCGCCACGCCCAATGGATCGCTGCAAGAGGCCGGAGGCACCAGCGGAATTGTGGTGGACAACGGCGCTTCCGGGGCGTCAAACATTTATTTCTCAACGCTCCAAAACCAGACCTGCGGCACCTCCGGCACCGGCGGCTGCGCGGTGTCGGCAACGCAAGCAGGATTGCAATGATGTAACCTCGCACACACGTCTCGCCTCGGCAACTTTGAACGATCCGCGACTTAGTTCACAGTCCCTTCCCCGCTTCTGAATCCTGATCGAGCCTGGGTCCTTTCCGATTGAGCTTCATCATCTGAGCGAGTGCCTCGTGCCAGTCCCTGTTCGCTCGGTCTTTCGGCTGCTTGAGGCGGCGCTGAACAGTAAGGGCCAGGAGCGCTTACGCAGCGAATGCGGCCGTAAGGGTTACAGGCTCGCTCCGGTGCCACGCTCGGGAGATCACCGCGGCGCAGACCATGGGCGTCAACAGCATCGCAGTCGCCCCATGCTCGCGGGGCAGGAACCACACATTTTGATGTGGCTCACCGCGGCGCATACCTGGGTGGAGTAGCCGTGCGGTAACGGCTTTGCCCCGTTTTGCCTGCAACAGCCCCGAAAATTTGGGTGCAGACCATCGAACGCAGAGTTGGCTTTGAAAATCGGGATTTCTCACTTGAAACGAGTTTTCACAAAATCGTGATTATTAGCAGATTTCCACAGGTCCGATCCTTGGACTGTTTTCGAATCGAAGTCAAACATTTTTCATAGTGATAGCGTTACGGCGATCACTTCAACGACTCGGCTCGATGAATCAGACTGTGTGCGGCTTGTGTCGCCTTTTTGTGCTCGGCGGGCAACGTCAATGCGCAGAAATAAGCCTTTTGCAGTTGTGACCACGAGGGCATCGCAGCGACTCTCACGGGCCCAGAACTGCGCCCTGTTGCGCTCTGTGCTGCTCGAATTGACGCGACAGAGACCTGGCGTGCCTCTGGTTTCCGATTAGGTGCCTGTTCCTGTGACTGGTATTCACCCCCTGCCCTAGTTTCTGCCCTCATTTTCCACCGATTATCACCGCCAGATTTCCGGTGCAAAGTCTACTTCGGCCTAGAATCTAGTTGTCGATCCTTATTCATATTCGCCCGGAATGGAGGGCTTTCTATGCTTCATCAGTCGGAAGGAAAACACGCACAAATCGGTCAACTCATTCGGAATGGACCACTGCTGCTAAGCTCAGCATTCATTGCCTACACGGCATCGTTGATCCCGCATGGGACAACGACCCGCCGCAGCCGAATCACGTGAGTGCTCATTTCAATAACGCGGAATATGATCCCACGAAAGATAATGTTGGGTATTTCGATCTTCCACTCTCAGACAGTCCTGACGATGGGAAGTTTTCCGCCTAGAATCGATGTGTATCCCCTTGGAGGAGCAATGATGCAAAAGCGGAGTAGTCCTCCAATCTTTGCTCTCATTGTGGTTATAGTTTCGCTACAATGCGATGCCGCCGCTCAACGGTTAATTCCCGGCCACAATCTTGCGTATCCAGTTCTCATAACTCTCGGAGATAGAGGTACGCATTCAGGATTCTTTCTGAACACCAGTGACACCGTCTTTCTCGTCACTGCGAAGCGCGTGTTGTTCGATCTATCGAACCAAATGCTTCTAATACCAACTGAGACTACCGCAGCGGCCGATCCATATCTGACTGTCGAAAAGAGGAGTAAGCCTTGACTCATCTACGCATGCAGAAAGCCTTGCACTCGGAAAATCTACTGTCTGGTTCGCAATCAGAGGGGGTTCGAGACGTTCTGAGCGAAGAAGCCTTCCGGCGAATGATCGTCATCGAGCGGAAGAGAACAGAGCGGACGAACGAACCTTTTCTGCTGATGCTGCTCGAGTGCGTCGACCGCCAGGAGCCGGCAAAATTTGCCCGTGCTCTCGATAACCTGATGTCCGCACTTTTGTCGGCCACGAGGGAGACGGATGTGATCGGATGGTACCGGCAACATCAGGCGATCGGGATCCTGTTCACCGGGCTTGCGTCTGAATGTAAAGACACTTCCCTAGGCACCATTTTGAGCAGAGTGAGTGCCGTACTGCGGGACGACCTTACCATTGAGCAGTTCAGCGGGATTTCGATCTCCCTCCACTTATTCCCCGACGAATGGAATCACAAAGATTCCGGAAGCCCGAGCAATCCCGTGCTTTATCCGGATCTGCATGAGGTGAAGAAAGATAAGCGCACGAAACAAAGCCTCAAGCGGGTCATCGACATTCTTGGCAGTGCGCTCCTGCTCATCATGTGTCTGCCAATGTTTGTGGTGATTGCGATTGCGGTAAAGGCGACATCCAGGGGGCCGGTTTTTTTCAAACAGCAGCGCGTGGGGCGGTATGGACGTCACTTCACATTTTTGAAATTCAGATCAATGCGGGATCAAAACGATCACAGCGTTCATCGGCAGTACGTGACGCAACTGATCGCAGGCAACGCGGAGCGAATGGCGCAGAACGGAAGCGGTGAAGGTGTGTACAAGCTGGTCAACGACTCGAGAATCACGCCGCTTGGAAAGTTTCTGCGCAAGACCAGTCTCGACGAACTGCCGCAACTCCTCAACGTGCTGCGGGGAGAGATGTCCCTGGTTGGACCACGGCCACCGATTCCCTATGAAGTTGCTGCATATCAAACATGGCACAGGCGCCGGGTATTACAGGTGAAGCCGGGGATCACCGGGCTGTGGCAAGTGACCGGGCGCAGCCGGGTGAGCTTCGACGAAATGGTCCGCCTGGACCTGCAATACGCAAACTTCTGGTCTCTGTGGCTTGATTTCAAGATTCTGATGCGCACTCCCGCGGCAGTGATCAAAGGTGCTTATTGAGAGGCATGCGCCGGAGGGCAGCGGAAACGGGCTCCATCAATTCAATGACTCGTGTCCCGGAGATGCCCTCAACGCAGGCCCGTCACGCGCGCAAGGCTCATTAACGAGAATTCCGTCTAACCAGGAATCTCGCTACGTCACGCGTCTGCCTTAAGGTGCATAATCCAGGTGTTATAAGTATGGTTCCGAGTGACCCTTTTAGCTGCGCAGGCAGCTACAACTGGGGCGTCAAGGAAACGATAATGCAAATATTGGATCAGGGGTATCGGATCGTGTATGACAGATTTGGAATTGCGGCACGCAAAGCGTTATCCACTCGCCGCTCCAGTCACGTTCTGGTGGCCCATTTCGCAAAGTTGGTTTCGGGCCGGCCTGGGGACGACTCGGGATATCAGTAGCGACGGAGTGATGATCACGGCCCGTGAGTGTCCTCCCGTGGGGGAGCATATTCATTTGACCGTCCTTCTTCCGCAGCCCGAAGAGGGCGGCCATGCAGCGAAATTGCACGGTGAAGGGGTAGTGGTTCGCGTGCAAAGTTACGAATCCATGCCGCTGAGTGAGCGAACGAGTGGATTTGCGGCGTCGGTGCAGTTTTATCCCGAAGTGCCGAACGGTTCTGAAGACTTGGGCCGCGACAGGCGGCGAAGGCACGGTGACGTTGAAGGTGGTGCTGACGGTTGAAATCAGCGGCGGGTTGCTCTCCAGCAGAGCCCGCCTCCGCTTCACCAGCCGGTTCCATCCTCACGCCAACCGGCTGGAAATGTAAACCTTCACCCCAGCCAGGTGGGGCAGCAAACGCTATCTGCAGATGAACCGGCTGGCCGAAGTCTAGGCCATCGCCTGACCGCTTTGCTTCTGGCCTCCATGGGGGCCAGAAGCAAAACAACCTCAATCCAACAACCTTCCTGAGTAACAAGGAAGATCGAAAGTGCGAAAAACTCTGGACACCACCGCCTAAGACACACTCATCAGGTGCCCACCAAAAATAAGCGGACACCTCATGACACACTCTACCTCACGTCAAGAGGGACTCGGCGTACGCTTACCTTACTGACAATCGAAACTTAGAACAAAAAAAAGGGCCGCACCCATCGCTTCCGTGATGAGTTTGGCCCATTTGGATTTGTTTGCGCTTACCGGTTTCGGCTTCGAGAAAACGCGGCCTGCTTACTCGTAATAGGCGCGTTTCACCTTACGTGAGCACCTGTCTTATGCACGCGTCTGAATGTTCAAGATCGCGTCATGATTCGACCTTTTGCGCCAGGTCTGCAGCGCCCATCGCCTGATCCACAAGAAGAGACGCAACGGCTTATAGGCCCAGAAAAGGCCGTCTGGAAGAGGAAGGACGCTGAAGTCTTCGCGACAGTAAAGAAGTTCAGACAAACGATCCGTTAAGGTCTTTCGCGGGCACAACAGGCGCTCGTAATGGCTCATGCGAAGAGTGTTGCGAAGCGAAGCCAGACCGGTACCAGCTGGTGTCCCTTCAGAATTCCTGAGAAGCTGAAGCGGGATCTCAGTAAGCTGCAATGACTGGTTCTGCCATTCAGTCCCTGACATCTCAGGCATCTGAAGTCGATAAATCTTATCCAGCAGACACAGTCCCGCGAGCAATACGTTTTCCTGATTCGATCTGTGGGCTTCATCGAAAGCCGCCGCCCAATCCAAAAGGCCCAGGGAATGAGCACGCGCTAAATCCCCCAGCAATTTAGCGGACGACCATGCGTCTACTCCGCCATGTCTGCAAAGGTAGAGTGCCAGGTCGCCTGGGCTCATGATGTGGATCGAGCACCTCTGCCACTCGGACTGGATGCTTCTCTCCCACCAGGCGTTTGTGGCGTCTGGGGTCTCCCAGTAATTACGCCAATGGAGTTCCAAGCTGCGGCCCGAATGGGAATGCGTGAAATTCATATGATGCTCAATCCGCATGAAACTTTCCCATTGCCGAGGGCTCATAGGAGAAATCGTGGGATCGAGTTGCCAGCCCATGCTCTCAAGGCAGACTTGTCCTCTTTTCAGATCATCTTTCGCCACGGCTACATCCAGATCCGACGATTGGCGAAGCCCCACATCCCCATAGAGCGCAAACGAGAGCACCGGACCTTTCAGGGGCATCACAGGAACGCCCTCGCCGTTGAACCCTTTCAGCACATCGGTTAAGAGCAGGCAGTGCTGAACCGCCCGAATCCGGCAAGCATCGCTGAGCTTATGCAATTGCTGCCTGATAGGCTCGGGAATTGTCAGATCGGAGACTCGGCTGAGTGCAGCCCAACTCAGAGACGTTATCTGATGACGATCGACCAGACGGAGATATTCCGCCCAGTCTGGTCCAGCCGCTACAGCTTCGCGGATCGCTTTCTCCTGGTTTTCCTGCCACGAGTCCGGGGCCAGCCAGGAGGTTGCGATGATAAGACGAAATGCGGGACTGGTGCCCTCTAGCCAATCGGCTTTAGGCATGGGCGACCTCCTGCATTTTTGCCAGCCACGAAGCTGCGTAGGCTCCGCCTCGTGCTATCAGCTCGGCGTGGGTCCCAAACTCCACGACGCGTCCCTTATCCATCACGTGAATGACATCGGCGCAGATGGCAAGAGCGCGACGTCCCGCGGGTGGTTGGCGGAAAAATTGTGCGATCTGATTCGTCAGCATGAAAGCGAGAGACTTAACGGCGGGCCTACCTCTACATGGCCCGAGCGATGCCCGCAATCTGAACCAAATCGCGGGCATTGACGGGAATTCGATTTCCCGCTTCGAGTTGCGCGGCGGAAGGTATCCCCGTGCGGGCATAAGATTTCGCGCAGTCAGCCGATGACGGCCCAAGAAAATCGCCCTCCATGTAGGCAAGTCCAGGGCAGCGAGAGCAGTAGGCCGTATGCGTGCAGTGAGAGCAGGTGTGCAAGTCGCGCACGTGGGCCGACCGCACTGCAGCGAACGCAGGCGAATGCCTCCAGATTTCGCTGAAACTTTGCTTGCGCAAGCTACCGCAGGGCATGGGAAAGGAAACACAGGGATACACTTCGCCGAACGGGGAAATGTAGGCCAGCGTGTGGCCGGCGCTGCAACTGTACCCATCAAGAACGTCGTCATCTACGGTCGACACCGGAGCGCAAAACTCGCCGACGTTCCCGACAAACTCCTCTGTACGATACACTTCCTCCAGTTCTTTTGCGGAGATCCCTAGTCTCGTAATCGACCGGTCGCCGTTCAGCTTGGGGGTGATGGTCGGGTCGATATGAAAAGCCACGCCTAACTCGCCTGCCAGTTGCTGCACAGCTTTCCCGTGGCCGGAGTTGTATGTCATCAGAATGTTGGTAACGGAAACCTTGACCCCATTCTCTTTGAGGCGCCCAATCGCGTCGATTGTTCTACGGAACGATCCCGGCAGCTTGGTAATGGCGTCATGCGTTTCGGCGCGGTGTGAATACAAGCTGATCTGAACCTGCTCAATGCCAAGTCGCTTGATGCGCGCGGCCTCCTTGTGGCCGATCATCACCGCGTTGGTCTTCAGCTTTACGTTCAATCGCAGTGCTCGCGCATGCTCCAGAATCTCAAAACAGTCCCGCCGCAACAGCGGCTCGCCGCCGCTGATGCTCAGGAAGAAGGTGCCGCTCGCCGCAATTTGGTCGAGGGCATCCTTGATCTCGGCGGTGGTCATCTCGCCTTCGCCCTCGTGATCGAGATAGCAATGAACGCAGCGCTCGTTGCAGCGCCAGGTAATATCCATGTGCGCGCTAAGGGGAACACCGAGCCTGGTTGCCTTTTCGTTCATTTCTGCGAGCAGACTCATAGAACCTCCTTGGGGGAAACCGGTTCGCCGGAAACAGAGAGTATGCCGTGCTGCGCGAGCTGCCCGACAAACTCTTCTGCGTCCGCCAACGCCTGATCATCGCTCACGTCGAACTGCGCGCAAACTTTCTCCCGAACGATCCGGGAAAGCGGTGTGGCTCCGTCTGCCGCCTTCCAAATAACCGTGCCCACGGAATTCAACATGAAGATCGTCGAGTCCAGGGTCGACATGATAATCGTGTCATCGCCAAGCGTGCTCATTGCGATGTCAGGGCTCTGCGCGATATAGGTTTCTTCTGACGCCATTTGTCACCCAATCAGATCCCAAACCCGCTGGTCAGGAAAGAATGATAGTTGAAATACCGGTACTGCCGCCACGAATGCGCAGGCCGACTCAAAGACTTGGCCCACCATCTCCGCCTGGTGCGCGAAAAAGAGAATGTTGCGGAGCAGACGCCTAACCGCCTCCGCCGGATCAATCTCCTCGATGCGGTTTTCAGCCGCCTTTTTCAGCAGGTAGAGCGCGGCAATCGGCGCCGAGATGTTCTTGCCGGGTTCTCCAAACTCGCCGGCAAAAGGAGTGCCGTAAGCAAAGTATCGGCCATCCACTCTGCGGACATATGACGCTTCATCGGTGAGCAGCGCCACATCGGGCGGAGCCAGGCGGGCCATCGTGGTCTTCCCCGCCTCTGAAACGCCGGAAAACAGAAACGCCTTTCCGTTGCGTACCGCGCTCGAGGCGTGCAACAGGAACCCTCCCTCAGGCGCCAGAATCAAGGTGTGAATAATACGCAGCACCGAATCGATGGAGTACGGATTCGCCGACTGAAAGACCTCGCCCTGGCCCTCCGTGGGATTCCATCGGGCACGGAAGTCGCCGCGCTCCATCCTCCACTCGCGGCCCTCCAGCCAAACCTCCGCGTCCGCGTCGGGGTTCAACGTTTCCGGCGGGGTTAACTGCACGCGCAGCGCGAACTCCGGCGCCGCGCCGGATTTCACATAGTCACCGTAGCGCCCTCGCAAAAGGCGCTCGAATTCCGCGTCGGCTGTCTGCACTTCAATAGGCAGATCGCCGATCTCAATGACCACGTTGTGACCTCCTGCGCCGCCGGGGAATGGCATCGAATCAGGTATCCTATGGTTCACTTGTCTTGCGCGTCCACACCGATTAACGCGAGCGGCGTAGGCCTCAAGCCAATCCATACATACGGCTACGGCGCTGTTAGTGGCGCCTGTATGGCGCAGCCACCGGTACCTGTCCCCGCGCCGCCTTTTCCTGTGCAACCCTCAGAGCCCAGGATTCCAAAGTAGAGTTGAAGGTCGCCTGTCGTCCCCGTGTTTTGGGTGTCAACAACCATTCCGCTTGCGCCGCCAGGGAATGGCCCAGCCCCCGAAAGAGTTGCTGTGGTGCCGCTGACCATATAACTTATCACGCAGCCCACGCTGGCGCTGCAGCCGCTTACTTCACCTGAACTCGGCTCCGTTTGAGGGCTAACAAAGATATAGTCTGTTCCCGCGGATGAGGTGCAATTCGCGCCGCCGTTGGTGCAAAACTCGCTGACCGCAGAGCAGGTTGTAGCAGTAGCACTCACCACAGGCCCGGGGGTCACCGTGCCGATGGCGCCACTATTAATCGCTACCGCGTACAAGGTAGGATTTCCGCCGGGGTTGCCGCAAACCCACAGGTGTCCTGTGGGAGAAGAAGCGCTCGCGGAGGTGAAGTATTCTTTGTCGAACGATCCGCCATACAAAGGGACAGTGTGGCTATAAGTGCCCAAATTCGCCACGGTGCCTGCACTATTAAGAAAGGTAGCCGTAGTCGTCGAAAGCTGAACGACGGCAGCCTCGGTGTCGCCCGTACCGGTGGTGTTCTCGTCGGCCATGAAGAAATATACGCTCCCCGCAGAGGAGTCGACGATGGGGCCATCGGGAATCTCGGGGTTACTATAATTGCATAACGTATTACTGGCGGTGACGAAACCGGTTGACGCTGCAACGCTTTTGGGTTTGCAACTCCCTCCACTGCCGCTTACTGCAATAAAGATGTTTCCAGATGTTGAGTCATAAACGGGGCTGTCCACAGCGAGCGTACTAATTTGCGCCGGCCAGGTACCCGCGCAATTTCCAGTTGTGTTAGAGCTAGTGCACTCGCCAGGCGTCCCGCGGAACACTCCGTTGAACTTGTGCAGATAACCAGCACTATCGCCTACGTAGATAACGTCGTTTGTGTAGTCAACGAAAGGCGCCGAAGTGGTGTCCAGGTTGGTATCTACCTGAAAGGTCACGCTGATCACGCAAGAGTTAGCCGATGGGCAGGTGCTCCAAGCCGTATTGCCAGAAGCATTCCAGTACGTGTTCGTATATGAATTTGTGGGAGCAACCGGGGCGTTGAAATCGGTGCCCTGGCCGCTGACAAATTTCAGAATCCGGAGAGTTGCAGTCCCGGAGGCGGGGCTCTCCATAAACGCCACCTGTGTCCCATCCTCTGAGAGCACGGGCGAGGTCGCCGCAACGCCCGTTCCGGTGTAATACGACCAGTAAACTGTGGGCACGTTTCCGCTGCACCCGCTGTAGATGTTGTCGTAGGCGATGATGTTCGCCTGTTTTGTCCCTGATCCTGAGCCCGCCACACCCGTGTTGTACACAACGTAATCCGGAGGATTGGTGCTGCTACAGTTTCCCGCAGCCGTGGAGCTGTACGAGAACTTCGCTGGGTACATGCCAGCACCTACCTTTCCGGTGCCCGTGTTCATGCTCCAGTCCTTCTTGATTGCGGGCTTATCGCGCTTGCCCCTTTCGAATCCCCACTCGCCCGGCTGCCAGCGGGCTCTCAAGGCCTCCTGGAACCGGGCGACATCGTCGGCTGCAGGCCCCCGCGCCGGGAGACCCAGCTTCAACTGCTGCATCACGTAGCGCGGCTCGTTTACGATGCTGAACCACTGGCTGTACCTGCCATTGCGCATCGCGTCTTCCGCTGAGCCGGGATCGGAAAAAACAACGTGATGGTGCGTCCAATCATCCGGCACGCCCGTGATCCGAGTGTTGCCAACTTGAACTGGCGGTGCAGTCTGGGCATACGCTGCCATGCCGGCAGCGGCGATCGCTATGAGCGCGAAAGCGGCCATCAAACACATCACGTAAAGACGATTTGCATTCGACATGATTGGCATATTCGATCCAAACACCTATTCCTCGGTATTGAACTCTTCGTTCGCGGCCCTTCAGCCAAACCTCCGCGTGTTGAGCCGCCGGAGGAGTTGCATCGATTCTGACATCTTCTGCTTCGCCCTGACTGTGCAAAAATCCGCCTTTGCGGCGAAACAGGAAATCTCCAGCTCTTCTACAAGCCCGTTACTCCGGAACTGCCGCAAGCCGCTGCCCCGCGGCGTGCAGACGCAACAGCATCCGGGTGCACCACTCCGAGCGCCGCAGAACCCATGCGGCGGCACGCTGCCCGGGCGACTGTTGTAATTTGACCGCTCGGCCGTTGCGGCTTATGCCGGCTACCTGTCCGACAATCTCGTTGAACCGCACGGGCTGGTCGAACGAGGGAACGCAATCGCCCTGCGTAATCAATTCGTCGCCCGAAACACGAATGATCCTGTGCGCAGTGAGTCTTCCGTTGCGTTGGTATAGGATGACCTGGCCCGGCTGGAGCATATCTGGGGATTGGCTCCGCACCGTCAGCACATCGCCCGGCCAGATGGCGGGAAGCATACTGAGTCCCGTGACCCTCAGGCTCGCGGAGCCCGCTCCACGAACCACCCTGGTCACCAAATCGCAGCACGCTGCCTCAATGTGCGCCTCGCGAATCATGGCTGATTGCACTATGAGGCGCGCCGGTTGCCGTGGCAGGAGCCTTGCGTATCGCTAATCTTGCCGCACGAGAGAGCCATGGTCTCGAACACCTGCTCGTGCCGCACCTCCGGCTTCACGTACGGCCTTTTCGCGATGGGCTTCGGAGCCTCTGCCACAGGTTGCCGGTCTTTCAGTTCCTTCGAGTTCATGTACACCTCAGTACCACCTTGCCGCGTTTAGTTTTCGTGCTGAGCTGCATTCACATTCAATTTCAGGGTAACCGACCGGCACGCATCTCCGTGAAAATCTCTTTGCGAGTTGCGCCGCCGGAGGGCGCATCGCTGGCTTAGACCCGCTATTGGCCCAACGCCGACTGAGTCACTTTTATCGCGCAGTAATCCCCGATCGCCCCGCAGGTCGCGGCAGATGTGGCCGGGTTCAGTAACATGAAATAAATGCTCGACGCCTCAGTATCCGAGCTGTTGTTGTCGACAACGACGCCGCTGGTCCCGCCATTAAAATCCGCGTCTGGATACCCCGTGAGGGGGGTAATTTGGGTACCCGTGGCTCCGCTAATGGTGTAGCCGTAAAAACTGGCATAACTCCCGGAATGTCCCTCACCAAAGAAAACATAATCGGTTGAGGTTGTACTGTTATAAAACTCCGTGATGGGGGAGCATTCCCCGTGGCTGGCGGCGTTGATTTGGGTGTCAATGCCGCTTGTCCCGGAGGCCGCCAGGCCTCCGCCAGTCCCACTTGTGGCGACATAGTAAAGCTCAGGGGACGTACTACCACTAACTCTGGCGCAGGCCCACATGTGGCCGCTGGTAACGGTACCGGTGTAGTAGGTATTGTCAAAATCCGGGGCGTGAGTATACATGTTATTGCTGCTGTTGCAGCCGCTATCCGCGCTTCCGAATGTCACCGTATTTGTAGTTGAAAAAAGGGTAGCCGTGGTCGTGGATGCCTGCGCGATCTCGACGTCATAACTACTGTTATCCGTGGTGTATTCATACACCCAACCGTGTGTGCTGTCCACCATCGGCGGGTCTTTGAGGGCGTTATTGTAGCTTCCACTGCAGCCAGAACTAGCCTCGCCGACCGCTAGCGTATTCGTCACGCTGCTAAAGGTGCTGGCCTTTACGGCGGAGAGAACTCCGTTGGAATCCCCAACAAAAACATAGCCGCTGTTAGGGTCATACACCGGGCCGGTCAGCACTGAAGTATGAGGCCCCACCCCTGCAGTCTGAACCGTCACGTTGGCGGCGATTACTGGGGTCCCTTTCAGCACCGGCGTTATCTTGTATAGGACACCGGCGTCATTACCGACGTATACGATGTCGTTTGTGTCGTCGTAGAAGGGTGAGGAATTGGTATCTGTGGTCGAGCCAAATTTGAGGCTTACCAAGCACGACTCACCACTTGTACAGGCACCGACATTAGCAACGCTGGTAGGCGTTGTCGGGGAGGCCAGGGTCCCTGTATTTGGATTCCATACCAGTACGTGAAGGTAGGAACCCGACGATGTGCTCTCGACGTATATGACGTCTTGACCGTTCTCTGAAAGCACTGGCGACGTCGTAATCGTGCCCGCGTTAGGGGTGCCAGTATAGGCCCAATAGACGCTAGGCCCCGTTTTTCCGCTGCAGAAGCCCGTCCCGCCAGTGTTCGAGTAAAGCTCGTTGAGTGCGACCAGGTTCGCGGTGGTTCCGGTCAACCCGTACACAACAAAGTCGTTCGTACAACTGGGCGTTGCAGTGACGTCCAAGGTGTACTTGGCAGGAAACATGTTCTGTGCGATCCCTCCCCCGGTACCCAGGGAGAAGGCCCAATCGCGACTCACAGTAGGCTTGCTTCTGCGCCAGGGATCGGCCGGTGGCCCGTCCCACACGTGATTTCGCTTCCTCTGCTGCATGATGTAGCGGGAGTCATTGACTATTTTCCACCACTGGGAGTACGTACCCTTAGCCAGCGCCTCACCCTCCGTGCCGGGGTTGGAAAAGATCAAATGGCGAGTGCTCCAGTCATCCACCACAGCCTGGCCTCGCGCCTGGATGCTGAGTCCGGCGAGCATTCCGAGGGTGGCGCTGAACATCAACCACTTGCAATGACAATTTGCATTCGACATGATTGGCATCTCCGATCCAAACACCTGTTCCTCGTATTGAACCCACTCTGTACTTCGGGAAGACTGACCGTAGGCCGTGCCGATTTCGGTACGAGGTTAAGGGCCCTCAGTTGCCAGCGCAGAGGTCCGGGCGCACGTGAAGTAACCTCCACGGTTGCGGCTTTATTGTAACGCCACCTGCACGATTAAGAAGATACTTTCAATAAAGATTAGCGCCTTATTATGAATAAGTTAGACAGGTGTAAGACATTTGACGTACAAGTGCGCCTGCTGTTCAAGCCTGGTTGTAGCACTTGGTCAGAAGAGCTGGGGGGACGACGGCTGGAGATGCGCCTCCAGGGGATCACGCCAAGTCAAGGTCCTGGCGCGCACAATTGGAGATGATGACTGGCAGGGCAAGCTCATGAAGTACGGCGTGTCTGTCTCTTTGCAGGCAGCGGAAAATGCAGACCGCACTTAGGCGCCCGGATCCAGCTGTTTTCCCTGCCACGGCAGTCAACTGGGCCCGATGAGGCCGGGCCACTCCTGTTGCGCCTGCTCGTACTTCTCCATGGTTCCAATATCGAAGACATACTCACTGGTGGGAAAGGCAAACATTTCACCGACCAGATGAGGCAGCACATCGAAGCCGATGTCGGCGGGAACCCGTTGAGGGACGTGGTCGAGCAGCGCCGGTCCGCCGATCAAGATTCCGGAGAATGCCTTGTCCGTCTTCGGGTACTGCGGCTTTTCAACGAACTCCACCACTCTCCCGGAATCGTCCGTTGTAATGATTCCGCATTCCGTCGGATTGGGAACGCGGTAGGTTACCAATGTGACTGAAGCATCGCGCATGCGATGAAACTCTAAAAGCCGGTCAAAGCCGCAATTGGTCAAGACGTCCGCGTATAAAACCGCAAACTCCTTTTCCGAGGCGACAAAATCGCGATTCACGTGCAGGGTTCCGGCGCTGCCCAATAGTTCCGGCTCGTGCGTCAACGTGACTCGCACCGGTCCGAGATAGGAGCCAATGAACTCGTACACACGCTCGCTGTGCGCGTGCGAGTTGAGAAGTACCTGATCGATGCCATACATCGCGCACCACTCAAGCCAGATGCCCAGCAGCGGAGTGCCCCGGATGGGCACCAGGCACTTGGGAATGGTGTTGGTCAACGGCCGCAATCGCGTTCCAATCCCCGCTCCCAGAAGAAAGGCCTTCACGCTTTCCTCGCAGACTCCGCGGGGAGTGAGGCGGCGTGGCCGCGCATCTTCCAAGCCCACGCAGTTTCAATAATGTGATCGAGGTCGGAGTGCAGGGGATTCCATCCCAGTTCCTTCATCAGTCGCTTGGGACTTGCGCAAAGCACCGCGGGATCGCCAGCGCGGCGGCTGCCTTCCCGCAAGGGAATCTTGCGGTCGATGACCTGCTCTACACGTGCATGGACCTCGCGTACCGAGTAGCTCTTACCCAGTCCGATGTTGTAGACCGAGAAGCCGGGTGCATCCATTTTGGTAAGCGCCAGGATATGCGCCTGCGCGATGTCGAGCACGTGGACGTAATCGCGGACGCAACTGCCATCGGGTGTGGGATAGTCGCAACCGTAGATCGCGAAAAATTCGCGCTCGCCCACCGCCGCCTCAAAAAGAATCGGCAAGATGTGCGTCTCCGGTTCGTGTTCTTCACCGTGCGCGAGGGTTGCGCCCGAGGCGTTGAAATAGCGGAATGCGCACACGCTGATGCCGTACGCTTGGGCATACCAGGTCAGCAGCCGTTCGTAGGCAAGCTTCGTTTCGCCATACGAATTCACAGGCGCCTTGGGGTGATCTTCCGGGATCGGGACTTCCGCCGGGTTTCCGTACACGGCAGCCGTCGACGAAAAAACGAAGCGCTTGACTCCTGCATCGCGGACCGCATCAATCAGAGTGGTCGCGGCGACGACATTGACGTGATAGAAGAGCGCGGGTTTCGTCACCGATTCAGGAATCAGCGCCTTGGCTGCGAAATGGAACACCGCGTCATAAGTCTTTGCCGCGAGCACGCGACGCATCCCAGCCGCATCGCCAATGTCCATTTCGAAAAACTCGGCCCCCCGGGGGACCGCATGACGATGACCAGTGGAAAGATCATCGACGATGGTTACCTCATACCCCTGCCGGAGTAGTTCCTCGGAACACACGGAGCCAACATAACCGGCGCCACCTGTGACCAGCACTCGTTGCTTCATTTTGACCCCTTGCATGACGATTGAAAGTTGGCAGACGGCATTCTAGACGATAGCTCTTGATGAATGAGTTGATGGAGGATTGCAGCGCTGTCGCGGCCCATCAGGATCCGGGCCCTGATCGCGTTGCGGTAACGCGGCTCATTTTCTGGGGCAAGACCTGCATTCAGTTTGCGTTAACGGGCATCACGTTCACACCGGAGCAAGTTGATCAGCCGCATGATTGCGCCGTTGGTCAATGTAGCCGAAATAGTCCTTAAAATACTTCGTGAACAGATGAAGGATCACGGCGTGAATACCCTCAACCAATTCGTACTCGCCCTTTGGCGTGGGGATCAGAAGCTTCGCGTCGGAGAGCGGATTCAATCTTCCCCCATCAAAACCGGAGATTCCGATGACTGGAACCTGATGCGAACGCGCCAGAGTGACCGCGCGGATAATGTTCTCCGAGTTACCCGAGCTGGAGATCGCAATCAGCACATCGGTATCTTGAATATAGTTCCCGAGGGGCCCGGCAAAGACCATGTCATATCCGACGTCGTTGGCCCATGCTGTGAGTTCCTCTTCGGTAGTCGGCAGGCGGATTGCCTGGAACCTGCGCTGCTGTTCGCTCAGGTTGTGGCTGAAGACGGTCTTGTTGAAGTCTGCCACCCAATGTGTAGCCAGCGCCAGCGAGCCGCCGTTGCCGATAACATAGATGCGACCGTCGCGTTCGAACGCAGCCTGCAGAATATTCATCGCCTTGGCTATCTCCACCGTCGGGAGATTCTGGAGTAGCGCGACTGCTTGGTCTGAAAACTGCCGAATATACTCTTCCATCGTTGTTCTCCTGACTCCTCTCCGCTCTTTAGAGACCGTTCGATTTGAAGAGCACTTCGGCCCCTGTCTGGACCAAAGATACTGGGATCTCGCTGGCGCCTTCGAAGCCTTCAGCAATCGCTGCTTTTTGCAACGCCTCTAGAACCCCAACACGCCGCTTGATGGGCGTTAGCATCATAAGACAACCGCCGCCGCCCGCTCCAAGGATCTTCCCACCCCACGCTCCCTGATTTATCGCCACCTCGTATAACTTGTCGATGGCCGAATTCGAAACTGAGGAGGCGAGCTGTTTCTTCATCGTCCACCCCTCCAGCAGCATCTCACCAGCGCGTTTGAAATCAGCATGAAGAAGCGCGTCCTTGAAGACCGGGACTGAATCCGACATCCGCTTCAAGAGTTCGAAGTTGCGTTCCGTGTTGGCCTTTTGCTCTGTCAAAACCGAGGAAGCATCTCGGGTGGTGCCGAGGAAGAACAGGACCAGACGTTCTTCCAGGTCCAGGCGTTTCTTGTAGTCGAGCAGCACTGGTTCCACGTCCACTGATCCATCGGCGTTGAACTGAAATACGTTGAATCCTCCGAATGCCGCGGCATATTGGTCCTGTTTTCCGATCGGCTCTTTGACCAGCTCGATCTCCAGGCGGCACGCTGCTTCGGCAATATCTCTCTTGCCCAGCCTTTTGCCGGTATACGCGTACAGTCCGTTCAGGAGAGCGACCGAGAAACTTGAAGATGATCCCAGTCCGCTACGCGCGGGAATCGGTGCGAAGGACGCAATCTCGATGTTGCTGTGGATGCCGAGGTCCAACAATGCTTCGCGGATGCGCGAATGTTTCAACTGAGAGGGATGCAGCACCTCTTCAGACACCGAGTAACGTGCGGCGACATGGTTTGTGAAAGGCGCGTGGTTGATGGCGATAAATATGAATTTGTCAATGCTCGTTGAAATCACCCGGCCGGGATAGTGCTTGTAAAAATCGGGAAGATCGGTACCCCCACCGACGAAGCTGATCCGCATAGGAGCTCTGGAAATGATCATGGATGCGTTCTCCTACCCCCGTGAATTCAGCCGGGGAATTCAAGGTGCATGTTCGAACAATGAAGGGCCAAGTCTTCTTGTACCAAGCGGAATGTTAGTCTTCGACAGGTTTAGGTTGCAGTGAGTGCGCGGCTAGCCGCGTACTCACTGGCGAATTCGCTTGGCGTCCTGTCATTGAGAGCCCTGTGAGGACGACTCCCATTGTATTCCTGCCGCCAGCATTCGATGAGCTGTTTTGCTTCGGCCAGCGGTAGAACGTCTGCTCGTTGATGCCAACTTTTCGGATCAGCTCGGCCACAGGGTCCCCCCACCTCAGCCTGCTTCAACACACCAGCGATCTGCTCCACAGAAAAACCGCTTCTTCTTCATCGGCAAAATCCTCGGCCCTCGCGGGCGCGGCTTCCGGGCAAACGACAAACTTTCTCTCATGGCAGAAACTCGGTGTCATGCTTTGACCGTTCAGCGCGGCTTACATCGTGGTTATGGGTATGAATGAAATGTGCAACCAGGTCCTTGTCGATCGCTATCTCCTGCCGCTTTTGCTCATTATTCTTCTTGTCCTGGCCCGTGCCTGCCAGGAAAGGGTGAAAGCAAGCCTTCCATGGGCGCGCGCTTTCCTGACGATCATCTTCTGCGGCTTCGGCATTGTGGCTACGCACGACACATTTGCCGTTTATCGCGGCTGGGTGACTGCAATTGATGAGATCCGTTCAGTGGGTGTGCCTGCGACCGCAATCCTCGGGTCGGTGGAATTCATGGGATGGACGCAAATCGAGGCCTCGGGATACGTGAACGATTCTCGGATTCAAGTCCCCGGAGGCGCTTATAAACCGCCGCGGCCACGGCCACTTCCGGAAGGCTGTGACGCACCGTCTGCCGGCTTTCTGGATTGGACACCAGCAATCAAATCGATTTACGCTGTCTTTGACGATGCGGAAACATGTGGCGGCGAGGCGCATTCACGCCGGCCATGTATCACACGTGGATTACGCCGCACACGCATTGGGTTTATGACGTTCGATTGCCGGCTACTCTCGCGCACTGAGACGGGCGACAGCTTCTTGCGGGTGAATCGCAGCGAAGTTAGAGCGCCGGCCACTCTTCGACGACCACGCCGAGGTCATTGGGCTGGCGGATCACCGCGACGCAGGGAATCGTAGTAGAGAACAACGGACAGACAGGCAACTTCACGTCGTCCGTCGAAGGTCTTCATGCGACCAAAGAGCAGAGGTGGGGCTGGGATCTGCACCTGCATTTCCGGCGGCGGGGAATCGAGAGATTTGATTGTATCCATAGGAATCGAGAAGAAGGCGAGTGGAACTCCGGGCATTCATGATGAGGTCACGGCCACGGATAAGCGGAGTATAAACCTCAGAACTGCCGCGTTCGAGGGCCTCAATCGGCACCTTGATGCTCCGGCTCGAAGTGACAAAGGTGAAGGTCTCATCCGCCGCAGCCATGTCTATTAGCGTAGTGCGTCATCTAGGTTGCCGATTATTCTGCGCGGCACGGACGCGTTTGACCTTCTCCAGGATGTCGCTGGCCTTGGAGGTCCAGATGGCCTTCGAGCGCATTCAGAGCCGCAAGCAGCGTAGCCGTGCCGTTGCGCTTGTAGTCGTGGGTCATGGTCCCGCATCGACCTTTCTTCATCGACGCAACGCCGCACGGTGGTTATGCTCCGTGGAATCTCCATGGGCAGGCTATGCTTCAAAGCTTCGAGGTACCCGTGAAGTTGCTGCGCTGCGGTAGCGATGTGCGCCATTCGGGAATCTCCAGATTCCGGCTCTGATTGCTTAAATCTGCGCTATTGTTGAGTAAGCAACATCCTGCTATATCCAAAAGCGCCGGAGGCTTGCGCTCAATGGTGAGAGGAAGTGGGCGGTCACCACTCCATGCGCGATTTTTTCCGGCAGATGCCGAACCGGCTGCTGGCCCTCTACTTTGAAGGGCGCGGTGGGCTGGCAGGGCTGGACTTTGCAGCCATAAAGGAAAGGAAAGCATCAAAATTCTACGCTCGACCCAACACTGCGCGTGCTGTAAGTTTCAGCCGGGAGCGAAAGCGAATTCTTGCGCGCAAGTTATGAAGCGGGCTATAGCCGAGAAGTACGCGAAACGCGATATCGATGACCGTGTCTGCGGGCTGAACCATACTCCTTTGCAACAAATGATGGTCGGTCAGGAGATCGTTTATCCCTGGTTCTCGAGGGTCGATGCCGAACGCAATGTCGAACATCTGGCGAACACATTCGACTACCTGGGGAGATTTGAACCCGTAAGGGTAAGCGAACGAAACCACCCGTTCCCCCAGGATCTTCTCAAGGTCATCCGAGCTACCGGCTACTTCAATTCGAAGTTCATCCAGTGGGAGATCGGTTAGATCGGCATGGGTTCGGCTGTGCGCCCCAAATTCGATTCCGTGTTCTGCCCAATAACGAATCTGCTCAACGGTCATTAACCGCAGCGGAGCATATCCGCGAGCTACATCCCAGGAATTGATCCCGCCAAGTTGCCCTGTAACAATATAAACGGCTGCTCCGAAGCCATACCGCCTAAGAACAGGAAGTGCGTATTCGACGAGATCTGCGTAGCCGTCGTCGAAGGTAAAAAGGACCGGCTTAGAGGGGAGCCCTTTCCCTTCCCTGCACCATCGAAGCCAATCGGCCGGGCAGATGCCCGTATATCCTCGCTGTGCAAGCCAGCGCACATGCTGCTCGAACCTCTCGGGAGAAACCGTCAAACCGAGGACGCTTTCAGGATACTCGGGCCCGACATGATGATAGAGGAGCACTGGCAATCGCTGGCCGAATTCGCTTTCCAGAGCTTGCCAGGATCCTGCCTGCCGGGCCGCAGCCGTATATTCCACTACACCCCGCCCGACTCCCAAGAGGCGCCGACTCAGCCTTTGCATGATCGAAAAGCGGCATAACTTGTCGCAGACCCAGAGCGGAGGGACGAGTACACGGGCAGAATTGAATGGAAGCGCTGTCAACGCGCAGCGAACCAGGCGCTTCCACCGGGCCATCTTCCCCATTGATGCCAATGTCGCGTAAGGACGGTAGTCAGGGTGCTTCCGGGCAAGAAGAACATCGGTTTCACCAAACCCTTTGCCATCGTTGAGCAGTACATTTCGAATCGGCTTCTGAATGAACTCGTAAGCCATGGCTTGCGGTAGATGTTTAAACCGCAGCCCTCGTTTCCACAGCCGCAGGGCCAGTTCGTAGTCTTCCTTGGCCGTCATTGTTTCGTCGAATCCGCTGCATTCGACTAGGACGGCTCGCGGCATGGAGCTATTGCTGATGAGATACACGTCCTGAGGAAGCTTCAGGCCGTTTTGTGCTTCAATTTGGCGGTAGTACTCCTCGTACCAGATCTCATTCGCGAACTTAAGAAAGGAGGGCGGAGAATCCGGCGCGATCGATATGTGTCCATACACAACTGCAGGATCGGCATCAGAGTGCGCTTCCACATGATGGCGAAAAAGATGCAGGTCACAAATGATGTCGTCATCGATGAAAAGCAGAAACTCTCCCTGCGCGGCTCGGATGCCATTGTTTCGGGCAGCGCTGGGGCCGCAATTCGACTGCTCAATGACACGCAACAAGCATGATGGCTTCAGATCGCGAAGCGCCTGCTGTGTGCCGTCTGTTGATCCGTCGACGACGACAATAATTTCAAAGTCGTCTGCCGTCATGTCCTGACTGAACATTGCGGGAAGGGTTCGTGAAATCAGAACCTCTTTCCGATTGCATGTTGGGACGACGACCGTAAGTTTCAAAAAAGACCCCATTCCGGCTCGCAATTGCAAAGAATCAACTTGCGCCTCCTGGCCAGCATTCGTCCACGAATATAGCAACTTTCATCTGGATTCATGGAGTGTTGGCATCCCAATTTCGAATGGCGAAAGGGGGTATGATTCGGGATACGACATCTTGTGACCAGAGGGAACATTTGGTTTGATTCGCCAGATTCTAGCAGGTTGCCTCACTGCGAAATACATGCCGGCCGAGTGTCGTGACCTCAAGCATTTGTCGAATCACTGGCTGCTTCCTCGTTTTGCACGAACGTCAAGCTTCTCTTCGCAAAAGGACGTCGAAGGCAACATGCCCATTGCCTAATTTGAAATCCTCCGTCTCGATCACCTTCAAAGCCGGATGTGCAGCAAAGAAATCGTTGATCCTCTTTCCGCTCCGAAGAAAAAAGCGCCCCCACCACGAATCCTCGTAAATATCACCCACTTTCATCGTCCCAATCAGAAGATAACCTCCCGGGCGCAGGCTGTTCACAAGCTTTTCCCGGGCACGGCGGATATAAAAGGGATTTCGCACATATTCCAGGGCGTGAACCGTGACGATGAGATCATAGATCCCCTGTACCGGGTGAACACGAAGATCCCAGTGGGCAAATTGAACCTGCTCGTATGCCTGGAGACGCCGCCGGGCGCGCGCCAGCGCGACGGATGATATGTCGGCCGCCAGCAGAGAATCACATAATGGGGCAAGCTTCTCAGTGAATAGTCCCTCGGCGCAACCCACTTCCATAGCCTTTTCAAAGCGCCTATCTCCACGCACGGCATCCAACATCTCCACTTCGCGGCTAATGCGATACACGTGGCAGGGAGCGCTGGCGTAGCTCCACGGATCCTCGAGGGGTGCGAACTCATGATTCAACTCAGTCTCGCCACGTGCGGGGCTATCCAGCATGGCTTCCCAAATTGCACGCAGAAGAAAATACCCGCTGCGTAAAAAAACAACTCGCGCAAGTGCATGGCGCATGCGCGAGTAGGGCGTCAATTTGGTGGCGCGTAGCTTCTCTTCCGGCATGCGATCCACCATCAACTTTGCCTCTCGAGTCCTATGCGCGAATCAGTAAAATCAATTATCGCAAAAAAGCTAATCCAGCGGGAAGTTCAGGGTTTGCGTCCTCCGTGGTTTTCTGAAGAGCAGAGCCTGAAATTGGCGAAGAAGGGGCATTTGAAGAGGGGATTCTGCATATGTTCATGAGCTGCCCCCTTCGTTTAGTCCGCGCAAGCGAGAGCACCCGGGTTTGAGTTTAGCTGCAAATTCACATTCGGTCTTAAGGTGGTTTTTCCGAAACATAAATCGAGACAAACGAAGCCAAAGCGGCACATCTAAATTGCAAGCTCGCGGACGGAATCTTTAAGGCTGAAAGACGGGGTTTCTATACAAGACGATTCCCGCGAGTTCGAAGTGCATGAGGTCAGAAGATCTGGGACCCATCCCCTTCCCGACCAGCCGGGCAGCCGCCGTTGCCAGTCGGATTCATAGCGTTCAAATATGAAGTCGCTGCCTCTTTTGAAGGTAAAGGCGTGAGGCTCTGTCGCTGCACGTTATAGACGAAAAGATTGTTCCCGTAGATGTAATGACCCACGGGCTGCCCATACATCGTAGTTTCCGCTGCGGCTTCGGCAAAACTCATCTTGGGAGAGATGACATCGCCACTCAGCGAGAAATCGTTCAACGTGAGCTTCAATGCTGCGCCGGCTTCGTACCCCTCGAAGACAATCCCCGGGCCGGAATATCGGCAGAACCCGTCCAGTAGGAGCACACTCCCCCGTGGCAGCGAGCCCACATTCGCAGCGACCGACTTGAGGATCGCAGATTGTTGAGTTGCAGCATCTGCCCAAAAGAAGGCGATTCCGCTCACAACCAGGCTGTTTACCCCGCAAATTATCCCCATTGCCAAGGCAAACACTCGGGCGCGCGCCACTTGGGACCTCAGCATCGAGCACGCAAGACCCACAATTGCAACCTGCACAAAAGCAGCACCCAGTGCAGATGCGATTGCAACGCGGTTGGCGAGCCCTGTGGTAGAGAAGTTGGTGTCAATGCCGGGAAGGAAGAGACCATAGCCCAAAGCAAACAGACCGAATCCCGCCGCGATCAACCAAAGGCATGTGCGCCGAGTTGGAATCTCTGAAGATTTCAATATCCGCCAAAGATAAGCGGTTACCAAACAAAAAAGAACGGCCGCCGTGGCCGCCGCCGCGTGACTCAACGCGGAATGTCGATACAAGCCGCCCAGAACTGCAGGCATGTGCAGGAAATATGTCCATAGATTGAACTGAAACGCTTGGACAATCGAGTGCCATATCAATCCCCAGAAGTGAGTGAAGAAACGGTGATGATACGTAACCTCTCTTAGTGTTCGGAATTTGGCCCAAATGACCAGCAGTAGAACAGCGGCCGTGCCGGCAACAGCGCCCATTCTCCGGAGAGCGCCCTTCAACAAGCCTTGTGCATCTCTGTAACTCATCCAACCGATCAACCCCAATGAGGCGGCAATCATCCCAAAGGCTAATTCGTAAGAGAGAATGCTAAGGGACAGAGCAAGGAAGGCGAGGGTCAACCATGCTGTTTTGCGTTTTCCGTCCATTCGAACCCATCTCAACAGTCCGTAAATCCCCAGGAATGCGAATGCCATGCACAATGTGGCTTGTTGCGAAGACATCCAGATTCGGTCCGTCGAGTAATGGGGCAATAACCCGAAGACCGCCGCGATCGCAAATGCAAGTCCGCGCCCCGTGCGCAGTTCCCTAACTGTGAGGTAGAGAAGAACAGTTGCGAGACCAAGCACCGCCGTGATGACTAAGTGATATGGCAGTGCTTGCAGGCCAAATGCCTTGAAGCTCAGAACAAAATAAGCGAGTTGCACCGGGCGCATAAGCAGATGCGTATCCGCCAAAGCCAACGCTCGGAAATTCGCTCCAAGGCCGTCGCCGGAGCTTTGAGCAAGCACCGAATGATAAAACCAGTCATCGGCATAAAAGCCGAGCCTAAACAGATAGGGGAACGCGGAAAGCATGACTAGACCAAAAAGAAAAGCGCTGTCAGCTATCCGTGGCTGATCAGCCAGTCTCATCATTTTCACCGCCTGGCCCAAATCCTCAATCATCCAATTGTTCTTGTCCTATTTGAGCTTGATTCTCCAGTCAATGAACAGGTCCTTAGACACACCCGCACGAATAACCATCAGCGAGTTTGAACAGCTCACATCGGTCGCGGTTGTTGCAATAAGATTGCAAGCATATCGCGCAAGGCGTTGTGAATTCCGACTCCACCTTTTTCCGCATTCCGATACTGCCCCATCGCGGCGCCTTGAAGCATAAGTCTCATGCGTGCCATACGGGACAGGGTTCCGTAAAATCTTGCGCGTAGTTCCATGACATCGGCTCGCATTGTCATCAAGTTCATCAACTTTGTAAGGCGTCCGGAAGCCGCTACTGCGTCTTCTTTAAGGGCTGCTAGATCCTCAATCGCACATGATAATAATGCGGAGTGCTTACGATAAACCCTCTCCCCTGACGTATATCTCTCGACGATGTCAGGTGGAAACATCCGGTCCACAACGCGCTCCTTGGCTCGCGGAGGCGCTTCTAATACTCTTGTCCATGCGTGGTTGGTCGCCGAATATACGCGCCACCTCATCAATACTTCAGGAATAAAGAGTACTCTACTCATCGCGGTTGCTATTTCCAGAAACAGAACGTCGTGGCCGAACTCGACGTCCCCTGCCACTTCTTTATAGTTGTCTGGCGTCAATGAACGCGAAGTCATTTCCAATAGCGACTTGCTAATCATGATCGAATGCCCCGGGAAGTCGCTTTTCCGCAGGTACTTGCGAAACCGGCGGTGGGTAGGATACACGATTCCCATCGGCTTCCCGTTCTCGTCTGCCCATTCCGCAGCATGCGCAAAGAGAATGGCATCCGACTTCTGGGTGGCCGCGACAATGCACGCAAGCTTCTCCGGGTACCAATCGTCATCTTGGTCGCTAAACGCTATAAAATCTCCCTGGCACATCCGGGCCGCCTGGAGGAAGTTGGCTGTGTAACCAAGCCGCCTCGAGTTTCTGACGACTACAACAGGATATGGAGCCGAACGAGAGAATGCGTGAATGATACTCAATGTGGAGTCTGTCGATCCGTCGTCGCAAACGATCAATTCTGAGGGGAGTAAGGTCTGCCTGGCAAAACTGTCGAGTTGGCGGCGAATAAAACGATCTCCGTTGAATGTCGCCATTGCAATTGAGATCGTTGTCATCTGAAACCTTGTTCAAAACTTACTTGACGAGATTTTATTTTTCAGCCGCAACTCAGAACCAGAGCGGTGCCGGCAGTTTCGAAGATAATCCTTATTTCATTCAGGGCAGTGGTCAGTAAACCTTGAGAGCAAGCGGGAGGAAACTCGCGCGGAAGCCAGACAGGCAAGGAAGGAACGGCAGTCTGACCAGCCGAGTGTGGCACTTGAGACGAAGAGGCCCCGCAGCCAGCAAGGTAGATACGTTATCCACGACTCTGAATCCCCGTGAAAGAAGCGGGAAGCGGTTCAAGCAGTTCGGTCTTCCACACTAGGCTTGGCCTCAATACGCCGGGCCAGTGGCCGTGGTAGGCGCCGCGCAGTTCACTGGCAATATCGTGAATCTCGAAGACCAAAAGATCCTCCCAATCAGCGACGACGGTCGAGCCAGCCCCATTCAGAAAAACCGCCAAGCGAACCCTGTAAGTGCCGTTGTTCATCAGGTCGGCAGGCACGATAAATGAGCTACGCAGCAGGCCAGCCGGAGCCAGAGATTCACGATTCTCAGCGGTGACGAAGACAGTGACTCCGTGCTCGTTGGACACTTCCGCCGCCAAATCCAATCGGCTCTGTGCAGCCAGCTTCCAGCATTCGAACTCCACCACTAGAGAGGTCCGAACTGTGAGCTGACCGGTCGGTGAGCCATCGAGAGGGCGAACACGCGCTCGATGTAGACGGATCATATCGTTTCCTGGCGCGGTCTCAACATTCTCGTGAACAACCTCCTTGAAGGCAGGCAGCCAGTTCTGCAGATAGCTGGAAGTAACTGAAGCAGGGTGTCCCTCCAGTACGACTTTGCCCTCGTGAAGACAAATGGCGCGCGTACACAGGCTATCTACAGCCAGCATGTTATGGCTGACAAACATCACAGTCCTGCCCTGGTTCGCGACATCCCCAATCTTACCCAGGCACTTTTTTTGAAAGACAGCATCGCCTACGGCCAGAACTTCATCGATCAGCAGAATCTCCGTTTCTAAATGCGCAGCTACTGCAAAGGCCAATCGGACATACATCCCGCTCGAATAGTGTTTTATCGGGGTGTCGAGCAGGCGGCCACATTCTGCAAATTCCACGATCTCGTCGAACTTGCGCGCAATCTCCTGGCGGCTCATGCCCAACACTGCCCCGTTGAGGAATATATTCTCTCTTCCGGTGAGTTCCGGGTGGAAACCGGCTCCCACTTCGAGCAGGCTGCCGACCCGGCCGTGAATCTCAGCCTGTCCCTCCGTCGGTTTCGTGATCCGCGACAGGATCTTCAGCAGTGTCGATTTCCCGGAACCGTTTCGCCCGATGACTCCGAGTACTTCGCCGTAACGTACTTCGAGCGACAGTTCACGCAGCGCCCACAGGTCTTGCTCGTCGCTTGTGGACACTGGCCCACGCGGCGCTTTCCTGCGCAGTGGTGCGCTCACCAATTCGGAGATCGTGTCGCGTAGCGTGCGATAGCCCAGACGCAAGCCGATCCTGTAGCGCTTGCCGATGCCTTCGCAGCGAATCATGAGCCGGCCGTTACTATCAGATGAAGTCCGCAAAGGTGTCCTCCGTCTTGCGGAAGTAATAGAGGCCAGTCAGCAGCAATGTCGCACTCGTGAAAACAGCGAGCAAGACGGACTGCGCGGGAAATGCTCCTTCGCCGCGTAGCGCCCAGCGAAAGCCGTCCAACGCCCCCACCATCGGATTCAACTCATACAACAGGCGCCAGCGCACCGGCACCGCGCTGGTTGGGTACGCCACAGGAGTCGCAAAAAACCAGAATTGCACCAGAAAATTGAGGGTATAGCGAACGTCGCGATACTTGACGTTGATCGCGGACAGCGACAAGCCTGCGCCCAGCGACGACAAGACCACCGGCAACACAAACAGTGGAACAAGCGCCGTGACGGCAGCCGGCGCGATTCCAAAGTATATGAGAAACAAAACCAACACCAGGAGACCGATGGCAAAATCGAGCAGGCTCGCCAGAGCTGCGGAAAGCGGCACAAGAAGCCGCGGGAAGTAAACCTTGGTGATCAACTGCCCGTTGCTGACAATGCTATTGCTCGAGTCAATCAATCCCTGCGAGAAAAGCTGCCAAAGAACCATGCCCGCATAAGCAAAGACCGGATAAGGCAGACCATCCGGCGGCATATGAACAACATGCCCCAGGAACACGGACAGCGCAAGCGCAATGGCCAGCGGCTGCACCATAGTCCATCCAACGCCGAGCGCCGTTTGCTTGTAGCGGACCTTGATATCGCGCCAGGTCAGAAAGTACAGAAGCTCGCGTTGTCGATTGAGTTCAGCCCACCCCAACTTCCAGGAGGGGTCCGAACTCTCGATAATGATCGTGGGAACCTCATTCGCTCGCTGGCTGTCGGGACAAATCATCTGGCCGCTTTGGAATTAGCGAGATTGCATGATTGGAACATGTTGAGTTTACTATAGAGTAGCTGGAGTGGCCCGCTGGAAGTCGGCATAAAGGAGAGAGGGAAATGCCACCGAAAGCGCTCGAATACATTTATCCCGGCATCCTTGCAGCGCAGGCCATCCACGCAGCCGTCACCTTCCGCATCCCCGACCTTCTTGCTTCGGGTCCCAGGTCCGCTACGGAATTGGCCGCCGAGTGTGGCGCGCATGCGCCGACGCTTGAACGGCTGTTGCGTGCCCTCACAAGCATAGAGATGTTTCAAAGGCTACCTGACGGCCGATATGGAAACTCGCCCGGAACCGAGATTCTACGCAGAGATCATCCTCAATCGCTTTGGGCTGAAGGCGAATTCCTGCCGGCACATTTTGTTTGGCGGCCCCTGGGAGAGCTGGCGGAGTCGGTGCGGACAGGTGAACCAGCTTTCGACCGCGTAATGGGGCGGGGCTTTTTCGCATATCTTGCCGATCACCCGGAAGAGGCTGTGGCCTTCAATCGCGTCATGACGCAGGAAATACTTTGGACGACCCCTGCACTTCTGAAGGCCTGCGATTTCTCACGCTTCAACCGGCTGGTAGACGTGGGAGGAGGTCATGGGGTTTTTCTTAGCCGTGTTCTTGAAGCTGTGCCCAAGCTTGAAGGTATTTTGTTCGATCAACCGCAGGTGGTCGCCGAGGCCAGAAACTCCTTCAAGGGCGACGTCGCCAGGCGGGCGGCCATTCTCTCCGGCAACTTCTTCGAGAGCGTTCCTGAGGGCGGCGACGCCTACCTGCTGCGCAGAATCATCCACGATTGGGAGGATCGTGAGGCGTTGAGAATTCTCTCCAATATATGCGCTGCCATGAAGCCCAACGGCACGCTCCTCATCATTGAGGGCCTGATTGACTCCACCACCAGCCCGGTGGGGCTTATGGATCTGATGATGCTGACGCTGGGCGGAAGAGAACGCACACAAGCGGAATTCCGCAACCTTGTTCAAAATGCGGGATTCTCTCTCGAGCGCATCGCGCCAGCCGGAACCTATGCGGTTATTGAATGCAAGCGGCGCTAGCGACAGCTAAGTAGAACATGGAGGCTTCGACCTCCGTTATTGGCCGCTTGTGGGGAACACTGCGATGGCTTCGATCTCAATCAGAAGCTCCGGGCGGCAGAGTATCGTTTCGATGTCTGTGGAGGCAGGCAGAGGGCTGAGGCCACGTTTACGATAAAAGGCTGTTCGTTCTTCGTTGAACACGCCGTAGTCGCGGTGGATGTCGCGCAGGTAGCAAGTCGTTCGCACCACGTCGTGCCAGCTCGCCCGGGCGCTTTCCAGAAGTCCTGAAATATTCACGAGCGTTCGCCCCAGTTGTCTGCGAAAGTCGCCGGTATGGACGCTTACACCGTGCTCGTCAATGCTCGCGGTTCCAGAGATGAGCAGGATCGTAACGCCCTCCAGTTGAATCCGCATGCCCCGCGAAAAGGAGCTCGGCTTGGCATAAGAATGGGCCTCGTTCAGTACGCTAAGGTTGGTGATGGCGCGCTTGTCAACAGGTATGCTCGCACTGAGGCCTTGCAGTTCATCCATTTGGCGCTTCGAAATCTCACTTCCCGGCATCTACAGCATCACTTTTCGTTTGAAACATTGCAATGGCTTCGATCTCGACGAGCAACTCCGGCCAGCAAAGTTTGACCTGAACTCCTGTAGACGCTGGTAATGGATTGAGATTCTGCGCTTTGAAGAATGCCGTGCGCTCCTCGTTGAACGCCGCATAATCGCGGTCGATGTCGCGCAGATAGCATGTCGTGCGCACAACATCGTGCCAACTGCAGCCTTCGCTGGCGAGCAGCCCGGTGATGTTATCGAAGGTGCGCCGGATTTGCCCGCGGATATCGCCAATATGAACGATATCGCCGTTTTCGTCGCTCGAAAATGTTCCAGAAATGAACAGAACGGTCAAGCCGTTCATGTCGATTCTCATGCCGCGCGAATACGCGCACGGCTTGGGATCCGAGTAGGCCTCGCTGAGCATGGCCGCGTTGCTGATGCCACGCTTCGTGATTAGGGCGTGGCCTGTCTCATCACAGGTTACCGACTGCGCGTCCAATTTCATCCTCCACCGAGTTCTATCATTCTATGGACTATCAGCCTGAGTCAATCGCGGCGGCAGTGCAATTCCTCGCGCAGTCCGGACGCGTTTTCCGTCCCGTCCCGAGTCCCGGTCCGCCGTTCGGGCATTTTCTGCTCATTTACAATTTGAAATGTGAAGCATTCCCAGGGTCGCATGCGCCAATGCCGGCAAATCTCTTCCGCAGCCACGCTGCGCGGAGCGTGATCTATGCGCACTTTCTCATGTGCTGCACTCCGTGCGATCGCACAATTTGCTGAGTCGGCTCCCCTGGCACCCGCGCTCATTGAGCCGAATGGCATCACCCTCAGTTACAAGGAGTTATGGGATCAGATCGAGGCTGTAAACCGCCGCCTTCGGCAGGCGGGAATTGAACCCGGGCAGCGAGTTGCTGTTCTTCTGCCGCAGGGCATGCGGCAAATCCTTGCGTTCCTCGGCGCGCTCAAAGAGCACTCTGCCATCCCCGTGCAATCCAAGACAATCAGCTCCGAAGTCGCCGCCTATCTAAAGCGTCTGTCCGTCGCGGCGCTGATTACATCCGAGGAATTCCCTGAAGAGATTGAAGCCGCGTTTCAATCCGGCGTAACCGTTCTTATGGCGAACAAAGGCGATCCTCCCGGCGCGTGGCCGGTTCATGCGGGCCATGCGACGCCAAAATCCATTACAGAGGCGGGCAACGCCATCCTGTTTCTCATCACTTCGGCCACAACAGGCAACTGCAAGATTGTGCCGTTATCCGCCCTCAATCTCGATGCCGGCAATGCATCCACGCGGGACTGGGGTGCGCTAACCTCGAACGACCGGCTGTTATTCATGGTTGCGCTCTGTCACAGACTAGGTGTGGAGAGCGCGCTTGCGCAACTGCTCGCCGGTGGCGCGATGATTGTGACCAACGGTTTTGATCCATCCGCCTTCATCCACTGGCTGAACGATCTGCGCCCTACATGGTACGTTTCTGCACCAGCAGTGCATCAAAGCATCCTAACACTGTTGAAAAGCAAGCGGCCATCCTCTCCTCATTCTCTTCGCCTGCTTCAGTCGGCTGGCGCGCCGTTGCCGAGCGAAGTAGGTCAGGAATTGGAAACGATTCTTGGCGTTCCGGTTTTGAACGGGTACGGCGCAACCGAAGCTCATTACATCGCGACCCAACCCATCCCTCCCAACGATTTGCCTCCGCAATCCGCAGGCCGGTCCTGCATATCCAAAATCGGCATTCTGTCTCCCGCGGGAGATTTTCTGCTCCCCGGAGAAGAGGGCGAAATCGTGGCGCGCGGTGCGCCAGTCTTTCCGGGATACTACGACGATCCTGAGGCGACTCGTCTGGCCTTTCATCAGGGCTGGTTCAGGACCGGCGATCTGGGCCACCTCGATCAGGATGGAAATCTCTATGTAACCGGGCGCCTGAAGGAAATGATCAACCGCGGCGGAGAGAAGATTCTCCCGGGTGAAGTCGATGCAGCATTCGCATCCCACCCCGCAGTACTGGAAGCGGCGGCCTTTGGCGTGCCTCATCCCACGCTCGGTGAGGACGTGGCCTGTGCGGTTGTGCTGCGCAAAGCAACTGAGCCGCAGCCGAGTGCGCGCGAACTGCGGCGTCATGCCGCACAGCATCTGGCGCCATTCAAGGTACCGCATCGCATTCACTTTGTCGATGAGATCCCGCGCGGCGAGTTGGGCAAACCGCAGCGATGGATGCTCACCGAGCAGTTAAGCGGCAGAAACTCCGCTCCGCCCACGCCGGCCGAGATCAAGGAAGAGATTGCGGCTAACGGTATTGTTATCGTTCTTCATGAAATCTGGTCGCGCATCCTGAGCCGCGAGGACCTCGGCTTCGATGAAGATTTCTTCGCGGCTGGGGGAGACTCGCTGGCGGCCATCAATATGCTCGCCGAGGTTGATCGGCGTTATGACTGCCAGACAAGTGCCTTCGCAGCGAGCTTTATCGACGAGCCTACGCTGGAGAATCTCGGCCGTCTCGTCGGGAAGCCGATGCCGCCCATTCCGAGCGGCGGCGCTTCAAGTGATATGCAAATCCTCCCGGTCCGCAGCGGCAGCTCAGGCGTACACTTATTCTGTTTTACGCCCGGCGCCATTGAGGGGCTTCCTTTCCGTCGGCTGGCTAAGCATTTGCAGGACGAGATGGATCTATCGATCGTGCGCCCAACCAACATGTGGTATAGCCGCTCACTCTTCACCTTTGAAATCAACGCGGCAGAGGCGCTCGCACTCATTCGCCGCGTGCAGCCACAGGGGCCTTATTTTCTGTGTGGATACTGTTTGGGAGGTGTTGTTGCGATCGAGGCAGCCCGCCAGCTTTTGTTCGACGGACAGGAAGCGCGCGTCATTTTTGTCGAGACGTTACTGCCGGGATATCCAAGCTTCTTCCGCGACTGGCGGGTTTGGATGGCGGCCGTTGGCCGCCAGTTGAACCGGCTTTGGACAAGCGAACATCCCGGTCTGATCGGAAACCTTAGGATATTCACTCGACGATTTCTCTGGTTCGCGATAGCTGCCCTCCGCCGGTTCCTGGTTCCAATCGAGAATTTTTCGACGTTCCGCCGGATCTTGGAATGGACTCAGGACGACGACTACCCGGTCTATAAGGTCCATCCCGTGGATGCCCCTTGCCTTCATATTTTGAGCGCTGATGAACCCAACTCCCTCGACGCCATGGGCGCCGCTGCCCGCTTTGGTTGGAAATCGTATGCCCGCCGCGGAATCGAGGAGCAGTATGTAGCCTTTGACCATCACAATGTTTTCCACGAACTCAACATGCCGAAGATCGCGGAAGCTCTAAGAGGGTGGTGCAGCGCGCAGAGCGGCGGGTTGAAGCATCCAGCAAAGGACCGCCATCGGAGAATCGGAACGGCAACAGCGACACATTAAGCGGAGAGTCGGCGTGACAGAACAGCAATTCAAAACAAGATATCCCGAGTTTCCCGTTAATGTGAATCCGTTGCTGCAACGCCAGGTCGCAAAAGAGTTTTACCGTGCGCTTAGTCGCGCCCAGAAAGCGGCAGCCAAAGACGATCCTGAGTTGGCAGTAGAGTGGTGTCGTTACGCGGCCCTGTTGGCATGGGGAGCAAATCCCAGCTTTTTCTACAGTCATGAAGTAGAGCAGATCCTTGCGGAGATTGGCAGAAAACATCTGGGGTCAAGTCCTGTCGCCGCTCCATCTGTGGGGCCTCCGCAACGTTTCTTACACGTGATGAGCACTGCGTACGAAAAAGGAGGGCACACCCGAGTTGTTCCCCGTTGGATCGAGACTTGCGCGCAAACCGCGCCCTCAGAGCAACACTCCATACTGATTTCGATGCAGAAGGACGACCCACTTCCCGAATGGCTCGGCCATTCCGCCCGGAGAACAGGCGGCGAGCTCATCAAGCTTCCACCAGGCTTGTCCTGGCTGCAGGCGGCGGCTGAGATTCGTTCCAAGTCATTGGAATTCGATGCGATCGTTCTGCACATTCATCCAAACGATCCTCTGCCCAATCTGGCCTTTTACGATCAGCCCAAGCCGGTCTTGTTCTTCAGACACGCAGATCATGCCTTCAACCTGGGGCTTGACGTAGCGCGAGTCGTTGCAGATATCCGCCCTGTGGGGCGTGAGATGTCGATTCATTTCTGCGCTAAAGCACCGCGAAAGGTCATGCTTCCCCTGCCGCTGCTTGATGACGGGCCCGCATCTTGGGACAAGGCAGACGCGCGTAACAAACTCGGACTTCCAGCCGATGCGCTCATCGCCTTGACGATTGGCGATCCTTGGAGGTTCACCCCTATAGAAGGCTACAATTTCGCCGAGGTCGTTCAGTCGCTTTGTGAGGCGAACTCTCGGGTGCACATCGTTGCCGTAGGCCCCTCCGAGTCGGAGATATTTCCGGGTTTAGGGCAATCAGTGGGAGGCCGATTCCTTCCCGTCGGTTCCGTCAATGATCGTGAAATTCTCGAACTCTACTACCGCGCCACAGACATATATTTGGACGGTTATCCAATGAGCTCCTTGACGGCCGTTCTTGATGCGGCCCGGCACGGCCTTCCCGTACAGCGCTTGTATAACCGTTCTCAGTGCCTTATGTGGGGCAACGATCCGGGGCTTGACTCCGTCGTACTCGGGGCTTCCACTCAGGACGAGTTTATTCGAACAGTACTCGAATGGCTGGAGTGGCCGGAGGAAAGAAGATCGGAACTCGGCAGCCGTTTCAGGAATGCAGTACTTGAGGATCACTGCGGCGCATCATGGAAAAGCAAATGGCTCGATCCAGCCGTAAACGCATTGACCCTATCGGGGGACATCCAATTGGATTTGATGCCGAATAGCCCTCAAAGAGATAAGTTAGGTTTCCCGGGGCTCGGTATCACCGGCCCGGAAAGTGGATGGCCTGCCGACATGTTCATCGCAGGAACCATCCTCGACACAAATCACCTGCCTCGCACGATGCGAATCCACGGTGTCCTCCTCTCCATCAAGCCATTGCTTTTCCACAAAGCGGGCGATGGCATGGCACGGATGCGGCTCCCTATGTTTACTTCGCTGGTTGCGTCATGCATGCCAGACCAAGTCCGAACTGTAGTGCGTTGGATGCGGCGTGCAATCTTCAAGAATCTGTGGCATCACCGCAAATCAGCCAATTGAACAAGTCTCGGAAACGGAATCCATTGGGCCAACCTTTCCTCTCAAACCGTCTATCAGGCCTCTCAAGCTGAACCACAAAGTCGCAAACCGCTCCTCGTCGAACAGAAGAACGTTTACATGATCCGTCCAGAGCCTGTTGATCAACTCCCGAAATTCACTGCGGCTTAAACGAAGTTTTTTCATTAAATAGATGGTATTGCGTGTAATGTAGTAGCGCGCTGCTTTTCCATAATGGTCGTACCAAGTATCGATCCATAAGAACTTATGCCGTTTCTTCATTCCTTCCTGGTGCAGAAATACAGCCTCCGGACAGATATATGCGCCGAATCCTGCACGGACAATCCGCTTGCAAAACTCGACATCCACGAAGTAAATGAAGAGATCTTCGTTAAATAGGCCGACCACGTCGAATACACAAAGCTGGATGAGACTTCCAGCCGAAATGACATCGCCAACATACACAGGCAGTCCACCGTTTTCTCGAGGCGGGTAATACAGATATTGCTGGATATTCTGATCGAAGGGACTGGCCGCCACGATCGCCACATTTCGTATTCCCGCCCGCTCAAGAGCTTCGTATCCCCGAACAAGCTCGTCGACCATGCCAGGAGTCGCTTCGCTATCGTGGTCCAGAGTCAAAATCCACTGAAACCCCTTGTCCCGCGCCCACTGCACAGCCTGGTTAAGAGCACGCGCAACGCCTTCGTTGCGCTCATTCAGGATCACCGTGACCGAATTGGAATCGGCCAGCTGATTCAGCTCACGCCGGGTAGGCTCGTCCGAACCATTGTCAACGATCAAGACATGGCCAACCTGGTCTCTTATGGCCTCCACGCAGCGGTGAAGCGCTTCGCCAATGTTGTACGTGACAATGGCCGCACAGATTCGATACTGCTGATGGGATTCGGCTGGGTCGAGCTCCGTTTGCACTGGGTCTAGCACGCCTTCACCCCAAAAGAATTGACGCATCGGGCGACATACTCCACGTGCTCGCCGCTGAGCGCAGCAGACATGGGGAGCGACAGAATCCGCGAGGCCAGATGCTCCGTGACGGACAATTCGCAGCATCGATGCTCGATGTTCCAGGGGGCAGGTTGGAGATGGCAGGGGATCGGATAGTGGATAAGGGTTTGGATACCGTGCGCGGAGAGGTGCTCGTGCAGCGCATCGCGCTGATTGCTATGAATTACGAATAGATGGTAACTATGGACGCAGCCGGGCGCGACTTTCGGAGAACAAAACCGCCCCTCCAGGCGCGATGAGTAGCCCGCGGCCAGATTCCGGTGGCTTTCGTTCCATTGCTCCAGGTGCGGCAGTTTGGCCCGCAGAATTGCAGCCTGCAGTTCGTCGAGCCTGCTGTTGTAGCCCATGGTCTCATGATGATACTTGCGAGACTCGCCGTAGTTCCGCAGCCGCCGCAACCGCGCCGCCAGCTCCGCGTTATTCGTCACCACCGCGCCGGCGTCGCCGCAGGCGCCCATATCCTTGGTCGGGTAAAAGCTGACGCAGCCCATGATTCCGATGCTGCCCGCCTTCCTGCCTTTGTACGAAGATCCGTGCGCTTGCGCCGCATCCTCGATGACGCGTAACTTGTGCCGCGCGGCGAATTCCATCATGGCATCCATGTCCGCACAGTGGCCATAAAGATGAACGGCGACGATGGCTCGCGTCTTTGGAGTGATTGCCGCCGCAAGCTGGTCGGGGCGCAGCCTGCAGGTCTGCGGATCGACGTCGACAAAAACCGGCGTTGCCCCCGCGGCGGCAATCGCCAATGCTGTGGGCATTGCGGTGTGGGCAACTGTGATCACTTCATCGCCCGGCCGATGCCGCAGGCAAGCAGGACAAGCTGCAGCGCTTCTGTGCCCGGCGCCACACCGATGCAGTACTTCACGCCGCAGTAGGCGGCGAACTCCAATTCGAAGGCCTCGACTTCCTGGCCGAGGATGAACCATCCGGAGCGCAGAACGCGCTGCATTGCCTCGTTGAGCTCAGGCGCAATCGTTTCGTTGACCGAACCGACGTCGTTGAAAAGCACTTTCACAACGATCGAGCTCCCACCGCCCCAAGGAACTCCTGATAGTCCCGGATATAGTCGCCCTCGCTAAAAAAAGTGGATACCAGCGCCAGACAAACCCCAGCAGAGGAGAAGTTGACCAATTCGCGCCACAACATAGGGGGAACGTAGACGCCCCTCCACGAGCGGTTGAGTGCGATAGTTCTCCGCTCCTTTCCATCGTCGAGAACCAGGTCGAAGCTGCCGGAAGCGGCAATGATGAACTGCTCCGTTGTTTTCAGTGCGTGTCCGGCTCGAGTCTCGCCTCCCGGCACGTCGTACAGGTAGTAGACGCGCTTGATCTCAAAAGGGACATGCCTCCTACCCTCAATGAAGCTCAAATTGCCGCGCGGGTCCGCGATCTTTGGCAACTCGATGATCCGGCATTGCTCAATACTCACAGTTCACTTCTCTCCTTGCAGGCTGCACGGCTCTGTCGATAGACCTCTTCCCATTGCCGATTCGCAAGCTCGGCTCGCTGTGCGGCTGGGATTCGGGTCTCCCGAGCGTTGAGCCAATCTTCAGCAGTCAGAACAAATTGAATCATATCGACTGCCTCGCCGCCGATGACCTGGCTTGCACACTCAACCTTCGCTTGGCGGAATCCGTGCTTGCGGAGAAAGGCGTGAATTGCGAGGTTGCTCGCCACACACATCGACTGCAACTGCGTGATGCCCATGTGTCCAAAGAAAAAATCGTAGAGTAGAAGAGACGCAATAGTGCCTGCCTTTACGCCAGGCCGAATTGCAAGCCTCCCATATTCGGCGCAAGTCTCTTGCAGATTGTAAACAGAGTTAGTGCCTAACGGAGTCTCGTTGAAGGTTTCTACAATAAAGTAGTAGTCGCCCTCCCTCTCAAAGTAGCTATTCAGCCATCTCTCCTGCCCGGCTACGTTTGTAGCGGAATCGCCCACCCGGCCTTTGACATGGTCCAAATTACGGAGCCAAACGATGAATCGCGCATCATCCAATCGAACTGGACGCAGCCTGACGCCATAGCCTTGCGTAGTCAGAGAATGTCGCATAACTGATTCTTACAGGTACCGAGGATGTCTTCTGCCGCCACTTTCACGCTGCTGGAGCCTCTCGAAGATTGTGCGCATTCCAGTTTCTCTCGCTGCAACTGGTGCAAAAGACCGGTACCCCACTCCACGGCGCTCCGTTATTTTGACGCCACGGCGCGAGGCTCTGCAACCGCAGCTTGTTTGGCGCTGGGTGAAGCGCTCAAGGTCACCAGCTTGTCTGCCTGCCGGGTGCGGTAATCGTCGTAGGCTTGCTGCCATGCCGGCGAAGTCAGTTGTTTGCCGAGCGGCTTCTTGTATTCAAGCTCTTTGAGAAAATACCCGCATTTGCTGCAAAAGCGCTCGGCGAGATCTTCCATGTCATCGTCTTCGGATGGTAGCGACTGTCTGCCGATATTCCACTCAAAGATGCGGTCCATGCCGGCCGCCACCGGGCAGTGATAATATCCGGTCGGTCCCAGACCGGTTCCACACCGCTCAGTCCACTCGCACGCATTTCTGTAATCGACGTTGCTGTATCCGGGAACCTCCTCTGGAGTGAGGTTGAATGTGGCGTGCCTAAGTTCGGCCTGACGCTTTCCTTCCTTGTCACTGTTTTCTACCTCTACATCAGCGGGAATCTGCGCGATCATCTGTTTCACTCTGTCACCAGTCCCGTTGGTCAGAACCTTGATCCTTGTATCCGGCGAGCAGCGATTGCGATATTCCCGCAGGATGTCCAGGATCTCGAAGAAGTCCTTGTGCATGGTCGGTTCCCCGCCAGCGATTTCCATCAGGTCCCAGCGGTAGCTGGCAGCTGCCCATTCATCGACATAGCGTTGCATCTGTTCGACTGTCATCTGAGTGTCCGCGGGAGCCTGCGCAGATGATTCATCGCAGTTGTAGCAGCGAAGGTTGCACGCGTAGGTTAAGGCAATGCCAATCCGGTGACGGTTACGGCGGAATTGGGGGCCGAAAACACGGGTCACTCCGGGGCTGATGCGCCAGAAGTCGTAAATGCCTCGCAGTTTCAAACAGGGACTAAGCGCCTGAGAGCAGAGCCTCCGGAGAGAGGACGGCAAGTATGGCCTCCCATACCTCCTGTATACAAAGAGAAATCGATCAAGAATTCTCATCGGAGTCCGCCGGGGAAGTACTGAGCGATCTTACCAAATCTGAAGGGGGGAGTCTTCACCTGAGTTGAGGGTCGAGGGAGTTGTTCCGCCGGACTTTGGGATCGTTGGGCTGCGGGCTTCTTTGGAAGCGGAAACGGGCCAGGAAGAGAAAAGTGAACGGGAGGGGATGACTGGGTTCCGAATGTGCAGAATCGGGCGGGGTTCGCACCTCATCGATGTCACTGTTGCATTCGCCAGAAGACCTCAAGAGGGCCTTCGTGACAGCCTTCAAGCACTCGCGAAAATGCCTGAATATCGAGCCAACTCTCCATGGCTAATCCGTTTCTGCGGTCCCACGTGTAATTAAACTGACCGCAGGCCGAAAGTCCTCCTAAGATTTCGACACATTTCAATAGCTCTTGTTTGAATTCAGGAAGGCTAATTTCAAAGGAAAGGCAAGGAACAGAGCGATGCAAACCCTGCAATACCTCCAATTCGAATCCCACAACGTCGATTTTGATCAGGGCTGGAACTCCATAGGCATCGATCAAATGGTCAAGAGTGGTTGTCTCGACGCTTCTTTTTCCCTGGTATTCGATTGGACCCAACGGATGCTCGGGCGGATTAGGATCATTACTCAGGATGGCGGCCCCCTTCTTGCTGACGGTGTTGAAAACGGATCCCGGTGCGCACGTCAGCAATGTCTCAACGCCAACTGTTGCGCCGACTGCTTTGCCGATTATCGTGACTGGCCTCGGTGTCAGCCTATATCGGAGGAACTTCTGCCCTAAGATCGCCTGATTGCGCGGATCTGGATCCACGGCAATCACTCGCGCCCCAATCCGCAGGAAAGTGTCTGTCTTATCGCCTATGTTTGCCCCGATGTCAAAAAACAGGTCTCCCGCCTTGAATCCAGGTATTATCTTGCGGTAGAAGGCGTCTTCTCGCTCCCTGTCTTCGAACAACTTCCTATTCTTCAGGAATAGGTAGAGACCGCAAACTGATGAGGCTCTTAGCCGGTGATAGATACCGGAATTTTTCAGCATAGAGGCGATGTTCTGCCATGTTGCGCACATGTAATCTCCCGCAGTTCGAACACATACTTGCCGCAGAGTCGGGGCACTGGGCATCAAAATTCTGCGCTCGGCCCAACACAGCGCACGCGGCCGGATGGTGCAGCCAAGGCCTGCACCGGTCCGCCCGAAGGCCACTATAATCCGAAGATACATTGTCGAGAATAAGGGAGCGCACGCGATGGCCGCCGAATCGGCTCTGGTTTCCCCGCTCAATGTTGTTGTTTTGATACCCGTCCGCGACGACTGGGTTTCAGTAGCGGAGCTCCTTCGCCGGCTCGATCAGGTCGTTTCCTCGCATCCTTATGTGATCGACGTCCTCCTGGTGGACGACTGCTCAGTCGAGATCCTTGGCGTTGGGGAATTGTCGTCGCGCTTTGCTGCGCTGCGAAGCATACGGACGCTGCGCCTACGTCGCAATCTTGGCCACCAAAGAGCAATTGCAATCGGTCTCGTACATATTGAAATGGAGATTCCCTGTGATGCCGTTCTTGTGATGGATGGCGACGGAGAGGACACACCCGACGGCGCCTTGCAGTTGCTCAGCGCTTTTTCCGGCGAGACAGCGATTTTTGCGAAGCGGAGCCGGCGGACAGAGTCATTTGTCTTTCGTGTGTTTTTCCAGTTGTACAAGTTGCTGCATCGCATGCTCACCGGCGTGAGAGTGGAGGTAGGAAACTTCAGCGTTTTGCCCTCAAGCTACCTTCGCACGCTTGTGGTGATGTCGGAGTTATGGAATCACTACGCTGCCGCGGTTTTTCGTTCCGGATTGCCGTTCACCACAACGCCGATCCCGCGAGGGCACAGGATCGCGGGGAAATCCAAGATGAATTTCGTCTCCTTGACCGCGCATGGTATGAGCGCGATCTCCGTTTTTGGAGATGTGGTCGGCGTCCGGCTCCTGATTACATCGATGGCCGGTGCAGTAATGGCTTTTGTCGGCATTGTCGCGGTGATCTGGATTCGCGAGTTCACCAGCCAGGCGATTCCGGGCTGGGCTACCTGCGTTGCCGGAGCGCTGGCGATCATCCTCATTCAGTTTGTTACCATGGCGTCGAGTTTCACATTCACATTCGTTTCCAATCGAATCAGCCTGAGTTTCGTGCCGCTGCGCGATTGCGGAGTGCTTGTGGAAGGGATCCAGGACATTTACCGCAATGGCTGATTTCAAGTATGTGGGCGCTGAGCTGGATTTGTTTGCCGAGGTCCACAATTGGAAAACCTACTGGTCGCGCTCCGTCCGGCCCTTCATTCACGGCGACGTCATAGAGGTGGGGGCCGGAATCGGGTCAAACACGCGATATCTCGATTCAGGCGGCCATGGGCGATGGGTCGCTCTCGAACCCGACGCGGAGCGTGCCGGAAGGTTGGCGGAGAATCTTGCGCAAATCCGGAGCCGACGCGCGTACGAAACCGCGACCGGCTCCATTAAGGACCTGGATGCGGTCCGGCAATTCGACACCCTGATCTATATCGACGTTCTCGAGCACATTGAGAACGACCGGGAAGAACTTGAGAACGCCGCGAAGCTGCTTCGCGCGTGCGGACGAATCATTGTGCTTTCGCCTGCGCACCAATGGCTGTTTACGCCCTTCGATGCCGCAATCGGACATTTCCGGCGTTACAACCGCGCCAGTTTGCGCAGCGTCACTCCGCATGAGCTTGCGCTGGAACGGCTCTTTTATTTGGATTCCGCTGGTTTCGTCCTTTCCATGGCAAACAAGCTTTTCTTGCGCCAATCGATGCCGACCAGGACGCAACTGGCAATCTGGGACCGCTGGGTAATCCCTGTCTCTCGCGTTCTTGACAAGTGCTTATTCAACGCCCTGGGAAAATCGATTGTTGGTGTTTGGCGGCGGAATGGCGAGCAGTAAACCGCCTTGATCGCAAAGAGTCCCGGACTGCAGCCCATCGGATTTGGGGGGTATGCGGGAGCTGTAAGCCGAGCCGCAATCTGGTCCTGACCGAAGTCCGCGCAAAAAAGTTTGAAAGATCAGCAACCACGCCGATCAAGTCAGAATTTAGGCGGCTCGTACACTCCTAGCCGGATGGACTCACACAAAACCCCGCGAAAAAAACCGCGCAGTGCGGTCACAGAATCGGGTTCAGACGCTGAAGCCTGAGTCGGTCCATCGAACCTGCCCGCTGGCGAGTGCTCAAACGCAGCCATACCCTGAACGAGCTGATCTCTGCGCCTTGACATCTCTCGATATCCCCGCAAATCCATGGAAAGTGAGAATGCCACCGAAACGATAATCACAGCCCAAAGCGACGTGTTCCTGAGCAGCGTATCTTGTCGCTCGTGAAAGAACTCTTCGCAAATGGCAGCCCAGGCCAGGATCAGCAAAAGCAAGCCGAAGATGGTGTAGCGTGACGTCACACTCGTTCTCAGTCCTAGACCGGAGCGCATACTGGCCACACCCAGTGCCGTCAGCAAAATGAAGAGCACGCAATAAGAAACGAATTGATTCCGTTTGGCATATCCCCGCCGCAGCAGCCAACCAAACAATGCAAGAAGCAGCATGGCCAACGCCACGGAGATGGCCACACTGGGGCGCGACTCGCCGGCAATTGCGCCGGCATTCCCCATAAAGGCCAAGGCATACACGGGGTGTACCCACAAAAAGACAGCGAGCGTCGAGCCATAGGGAGGGGCCTGCGAAGACATGATGTTGTACTGGTATGCATAGGCCGCAAGACAGATTGCTGAAACAGCAATCCAAGCCGCGATGCGAACGAGCTGGCGCCGTCTCACCAGAATCAAAAGGCCTAGAGGCAAAAGAAGAAGACCATTTCCCATGGCGCCAATCGCCAGCACGTAGAGAACAATTGCGCCTGCAAATGATTTTCGTGAGGGTCGCAGCAAGCAGTCAATCGCCCCCATCACAAAGACAATGACCCACAGATTTTGCAGCGCGTCCACGGGCCAGTCAATCGCCTCCCAGTACTGCAATTGGAAGAGCAGCCAAGGTATAGGCACGAAGAAAGCCAGGCGCCGGGCGAGGTCTTTCTCATTAGGAAGAAACCTCGACCACAGAATCAATGCAATTAGCAAGACCGCGCTATCTCCGAGCAAGCTGATGTACGCAAAATTCACTCGGCCGGTCAACGCTACCTCCGCCGAAGTCACACCGTGAGCGAAAAACAGCTTATACTCGTTGTTCTGCGCAGCAAGAAAATACAAGAACTTCGTCGCGTTCCCATGGCTCTGGACGATGGTGTTGGTGAACTGAAGCAGCGTCGGGTAATCGTCCCAATAGGGTATGTCTTCTAGAAAGCGCAGCGCAGCGCCGGTGAAAAGAACGGCCGGGATTGTAGTTAAGATCGCCGGCAGCGCTCTTCGAGAAATGGATTTCTTTTCCGGAGTGACTGCTTGCATCCGCTACCTCAAGTTCCATGGGTCGCTTCGGCTTCCGGCCACTAATGCAGTAACCTCCGCCGGGAATTCCTGATGGTGCCCGCAGGAAACATGTCGTATTGTTAAGTACAGCAACATCCTACTATGTCCAAGAGCGCAAGGGGGTTACGCTCGATGGCGAGGAGATATGGGGCATCACTACTCCACGCGCGATTTCTTCCGGCAGATGCCGAACCGGCTGCTGGCCCTCTACTTTGAAGGGCGCGGTGTGCTGGCAGGGCTGGACTTTGCAGCCATGATAGAAACCCGGATAGATGAATTGTTTGCCGCATGGCTGGAATTGCCGGAGGGAGCGCCCGATTGATGTTCCAATCCTTCACTTCCTCTGCGCCGATGAACCGAACGTTTTTTTTGCCTCATCCCGGCTGGGTTGGAGGAAAGTTGCTCGTCAGGAAGTTAAGGAGAGGTCGATTCCGCAGGACCATATGAATGCCCTGCATGAAACATGCTTACCGGCAATTGTGGCGGTCATTCGAAATGGTGCGGGTTTTACTCGCTCGCCAGCCGGTCATAGACGGCAACGGTCTGGTCAATCATTCTGGCAATGGAGAACTCATGGAGTACCCGCCGGCGGCCTGCACTGCCCATTGCCTCCCGTTTCCCGTCGTCCCGAATGAGTTCGGCCAGCCGCGCGGAAAGCGCAGCAGGAGCGGCGGTGGGAACCAGCCAGCCGGTTTCGCCATCTAGCACCAGCTCCGGGAGCCCGCCAGCCGCACTGGCAACTACAGGCAACGCTGCGGCCATCGCTTCCAATCCTGCAATCGGAAAACCTTCGTCGAGAGATGGCAGAAGAAAGATGTCCCAGCCGGCCATGACGTTCGGCAGATCCTCTCGCCAACCGATCAGGGAGACGCGGCCGGAAATCCCAAGTCTGCGAATCTCTTGTTCCAGGAACGGGCGCAAACTGCCATCACCGGCGATCTCCAGACGAATGTCAAGGAATTGGTCGGCAAGCAAGGCCATGGCCTCGATCAGATAAATCAGTCCCTTGACTGGCTCAAAGCGACAGGCCGTACCGATTACGATCCCCGAGTGCGGTTTGCGTTCGACTGCGAACGGCGAAATATCGATGCCCGGGTAAATCACCACGGCGCGCGGATCCCGGGAAAACTCCGCCACGATACGCGAAACGGCGATCAAGGCATCCTGTTCCGGGAGTTCGCAGTGAGATGGAACCATTCCACTGCTTTCGACGGCGCGGGAGTGGAGGGTGCGCACAATCCGGGCACGGGTCAACCAGCGGCCCATGCCAGTCAGGAACCGCCCGCCGGTGTGCTGGTGGATGACGCTGAATTCGGCCGATCGCAGCAGACGCGCATACCGCACCGCTCCCCACGGATCTCTTGCGCTGCCGTTCCAGTGGACGCAGGTGGTGGGAATGTCAAGACGGCTCAAGTGTTCCACGCGTTCGCCCGGCTTCAGAAAGCAAACGTGAGCCTGATACCGCGCCGGATCCATCCCGGCTGCCAGATCCTCAACGATCTTGGAGATTGCAATGCCCGGCGGCTCGGCGGTATCCAAGATGTGAAGGACGCGCCTCGGATTCATTCCCGCCATCCCCCATCCATCGGTGTTTCCATGTCACCGGCTGTCACGCCGCTGCGGGCTCGATTGAAATTTCGTCGCGAGCATAGCATGCGCCGCCGCGTAAAGTCGCGGCTGAGGTTCAGCGGTGTTCCAGGCAGGTCAGCAGCAACCTGGACCGCAGAACCACGCGTCTGCCTGGCCATGCCGTTAGCCTGAGTTGGCGATGGCTGATCGAGAAGGGCTTCGGCTGGCTCAAGCAAACCGGCCCGCTGCGCCAGGTCAAGCTGCGAGGTTTGGAGAAAGTGGACTGGCTGTTCGTCTTCAGTTGCGCCGCGCACAACCTGATCCGGATGCCAAAACTCATGGCTCAACCACTGGGCAGGCTCAGGGAGCAATGTGTCTGAGCAACGGTTGCGGGTCTCGGGGATGCTTTCCTGAGGTACGCAAACCCCTATAAACACTGGTCAGACCTTCAGTTCAAATAGATTGCAACCGGGCAGGGACGCAAATCACCAGGGAATTCGTCACAATGGGCGAATTTCAACAAGTTCTTAGGTCACCTTGATTCACTGCTTATGAAACATACTCTACCAGGATTTGATTCTTTTTGGAGACGGAGAAAAATACGAAGTCCTGCCAATGTAGCGCGAACGCGCAAAGGCCAACCGCTGGTGATAATTGGGCCAAAATCGGGAGAGCTTCGGTACCAAGTGAGGGGTTTTCGGCGCAAGCGGGCAATTAAAAAACTCAATAGCTCGCGGCGATGTTGAGGAAATTGGACAAATAAGAAAAGCCAGTATGCGATTGCGTGTCCCGCTTCCAGGCGTACATCAAGTGGTTTGTAATCGTGGATTACTGCAGCTGTTGGAACATGTACGGCTCGAAACCCACTGTCAATGAGCTGAATAAAAGCGTGACTCTCCTCGCCACCTCTTATGAGTGCTCCGCGTCCAAGGCGAAGATCGAAAACATTCTGATCGGTACAAGCACTTTTCCGCAGGGCCATATTTGCGCCAATTCCGAGACCTCCGAAGGCAGCGACCTGAAACCAGGGGTTGTCCATCTTGCTTAAAGAGCGGTGCGGATCAGCGTCCAAAGCTGTTACTGGCAAATCTTTGGCCACGATCCCACCCGTTACAACTGCAACCCGCGAATCTTTGAACGGTGCCAAAAGAAACTCTAGCCAATTCTTCAGTGGAAAAGCGTCATCATCGATGAACGCAACTATATCGGATTTGCTCTCCAACATTCCTCGGTTTCTTGCTCGACTCAAACCACGATTCGCTTCTCGAACGTAGCGTGTGCGAAACTTCTCAGCCAGTTGTTGGGTTTCAATATTCCCAGTTGTGTTGTCGACCACGATGATTTCATCCGGCTGAGGTTCCAGTTTGGCCAAGGCTTTAAGGCAGTCAAGAAGCGTAGCTGGCTTGTTACACGTGCATATGACGATTGACACCGTAAGATCCTCCGATCGAATATCGGACGGAGTGTGGGTGATATATTGTGCTCCAGTTTGAAATGTATTTTCTACTTCGGCCATTTAGGACGCCTCATTGCGAATTCTAAGAAACCACTGGTTAACTACGGGGTAGCCGGTTCGCGTATCAGGCGCCGGGATCCAGCAGTCCGGCTGGCCCAGCCAGCGAACCGTCCTTCTGCTGACGTTGGCGGCCGGGAACCGGGTAGTTGGCGTGGCTCAGAAAGACGTGATAGCCGGGCTCGTCACGCAAGGGTAGCAGCAAAGGATCGCCCGGAAACCCGAGGCTCCAAAGCGAACCCCTGCGAAACGACTGCTCCAGCCACGGCGTCGCATCCTGCTTTTCACCCAGCGCAATCAGGATGATGGCGATGGCGTAGGGATCGGCGCCCCTCTTGCCATCGACTGCCTGTGTCATCGCCTCCAGAATCTCCTTCGCCTGCCGAACCTGGCTGTTCAGCGCAAACGCGTAACCCAGTATGCCGCGCAGCAACGCGTGATTCGCAGAGTCGGCCGCCACGGCCTGTATGCGAGCAATGCATGCATCGGGCTTTTCACAATGAATGCTCGCCAGGGCCTCTACCGCATCCAGGACAGGATCGGAGTGCCCGCTATATCGCGCCTCTTCGATGAGTTCCAGTACATCGCGGTATTCTCCGGCGAGATAGTTGCTCCAGTAATACAATGCGGCGGCGCGGGAATTCAGTGCACTATGCTGCAAGAGCTCCTGCAAAAGGCTCGAAGCTTCTCCGGGAGATCCTTCGGCAATGTGCAGCAGGGCACGTCCAACGATTGCGCGCCTGCTGGGAACCGGCTGACTCAAGAGGCTATCGAAGTCCTGGCGCGCGCCAAACCAGTCTCTGTCTGAAACCATCTTCAACCAGGCGGCCGCACACCTCGCTTCCGTCAATTCTGCATCGAGTTCAAACGACCGCTGCAAGGTCTCCTTCGCGGAAACATAAGCCTCGGGGATGCGCAGGCTGCCCATGACGCCCCCTGCGATCAGGGCATGGGATAATCCCGCAAATGCCTCCGCATTGCCCGGATCCAGATCGATGGCCTCCCGAAAAAGCTGAGCGATCATTCTTGCATTCGAATTGGAGAGGCTGGCCGAGATTTTGTGCGCGAATGTGACCAGCGCAGCAGAGCGCCCCTTCGCCGAGCCGGGGATGCACGGTAAGTCGACAGCCCTGTGGGGCTGAAGGGATTCTGGTTGCTGGTTGAGACCGCGTGGGAGCTCATGCCCGGGAAGCTCAATGAGCGTACCCTTTGCGGCGCCGGCTCGGTTCCTCAGCCAGCTATCCAGCTCGTCCATGTAGGCATAGACCGAACTGGAGTCTCCACCGAGGCGGCGAACCGGGAGGCCATACGCGCGGTGCCATCGCTGGACGGTGCGCGAGCTTCTGCCTAGGTACTCAGCGATCGATTTCCAGGAATCGATCCTTTTCTGGCGCGGCGGTTCAATGGTGGTGCCGGACATTGAGCAGCGATCTCCCAAATGCCTTCAGCGGGGCCCGAACTGCGTTTCAACAGAGTGAATGTATGGTGTAAGGGAACATGAGCCGCGTCTGTGGAGAATCAACCAGCGACTTGTTGTCGCTGATTGTCATAAAATGTAGCACAAACCTAAGGGTTGCTTGTAAATTTCGTAAATTGCCAACGCTTTGCGCGGGGAAAGTAACTTGTAAAGGTTACCTAATTACGCAACTAACAATCTCTTAAGTAATATATAGTCAATTATTTGCAATCCATCAATGGGCGCTGGCGCACTTTGTCCCTTCGTAGTTGCGCATAATCGCTAAACGCCCGACTGCGTGTCCTATGGCGTTGTTTGTCGCTCTGATGGCACTATTCGTCACTCTTTGACGGGTTCCAGGGTCTGTATGAACGCCTAAGATTTCCTTACTTCTCTTCTCTCCAGCCTCGAACGGAGCTGTGTTACTGAATGTTTCCTCAGAATGAAGTCTGCGATCAGGGAGTTGTGCCCCTCCTCCAAAGCCCCACCTCCCTCCATGAAGATGCTGCAGGGCAAGGGCCCTGGCATGTTCTACACGTCCGCTCGAACCACGAAAAGCGCGTTGCACAACATCTCGCGGTCCGCGCCGTTGAGCATTACCTGCCGCTTTACAGTGAGCGGGTGAAGTGGACGGACCGAACCGCCTTGACAGAACGGCCGCTTTTCTCCGGGTATGTCTTCGCTCGATTCTCGCCCGATGCCAGAATCACCGTGATCAGCACGCCCGGCGTGGTGCGTTCGCTGGGCGACGACGAAAGGTGCCTCGTCAGCTCCGCCGAGCTCGATAGGATTCGAGAAGGACTGTCCAGCGGACTCCTGCTGCGTCCGCATCAGTATGTCTCGTTGGGCCAGAGGGTACGCGTCCGTAGCGGGATCTTCGAAGGGGTGGATGGTGTGGTAACGCAATTCCGCCAGCAGTGCAAGGTGATCATCTCTCTGACTGCGGTGCGGCAGTGCTTTTCGCTCGAACTGGAACTCGGAGATATCGAAGTCCTGAAGACACCTATCGTTAATACCATTCCAAGATTGCGAACGGAATTCCAGTACGGCGATTGAAGCTTGTCTTTGCCAATAAGATCTAAGTCTGGCGCTTGAGGCGGTGAGCTCTGTTCTCTTCCCACGACCCTGATCGCGGGACAACCAATTAAGGTGTCCTTCCTTGTCGAGTGACAAAAGGCGCCAAGAGGGGACTGATTTAACGCCATCGGTCACCTCGGGCTTAGTGCAGGAGAGGCACTTCTTCTGCGAAATCTTCTTTAGGGTGAACGTTGCCAGGTAATATGCGAGACATAGCGGCAAACACTGGGAGCTTGGGGACAAGGGTTCTTCGCAGCAGGTCGGCAAATGGCGCAATCACGTTCGGCTGTGTTCCGCCGCCAAAGGACCGCGTAAGCCGAACGTAATCGGAGTCGGAGATAGGTATCGAGATATCCCACGTATTCAGAGGGCTGATGCCGTCCTGCCATTCAAAGGATTTCCCGGCAAGCGTCATTTGAACCCTGTGAAATCCTACATCCCTACTTGCGCTCGAAATGACCTCCCAACAGCGCTCTGGAGTCGGCGCGGAGATCAGCTGTTCTTCATATATTTGCAATGAGATCTGCGAATTCAGCGAACGACGAAATGCGCCGTCGAGGAACATTCTACCGGCGGTGCCGAACTCGACGTAGCCGAGGTGTTGCACGCCAATCCAAGTCATTCCACAAAAGATGATGATCACAATACTTGGCGAGCGCTGACTCATTATGAGCAGCGAACAAATGGCGCCAAGCGCACAGAATGCATACAGGATCAAAACCACTTTGCGCGGAGTCAGGCCGCGATCGAGGAGACGGTGATGGATGTGGCCACGGTCGGCCATGAAGACCGGATTCCCCCGCAGAAAACGTCTCGCAATCGCCAACGCGGTGTCGAGCAGGGGAATGGAAAGCGCCATCAATGGTGCCGTCATACCTAAAATCGTCGCGGCTTTTTCGCTCCAGACAACTCCAAAACAGCCCAGCAAAAATCCAGTGAACAAGCTGCCGCAGTCACCGAGAAAGATTGTTGCCGGATTGAAGTTGTAGCGCAAAAACCCAAACAAGCAGCCAGCCAGCGGAGCAGTCACCAGCGCAAGGGCGAAATTATTCTGCAACATGGCCGCGAACAGAGTTGTGCAGGTCGCAAACAGGCCCGCACCTGCTGCAAGCCCGTCGACGCCGTCGATCAGGTTTATGGCGTTCGCGCAGGCGACCAGCCACAAGACGGTCAAGGGCAGATTCAACCAGTCAGCAAGATGGTATCCGGCGAAGTAATGCACATGGATGCCAGCCCAGTACGCTAGCAACGCCGCTCCAACTTCGCCGGTAAGTTTCTGCCAGACCTTGAGTCCCCAAATGTCATCGATGAGGCCGGTGGCGAAAACGATGAGGGCAGCGGGAACAAACCGCAACACGTAATCGATTTCATGCAAAATCTTTTCACCAGCAACAGTGTGGACGAGCAGGATACATCCGTAAGCCAAAGCATATGCCAAGAGAATTGCAACTCCACCCACACGTGGGATCGCGTGCGGATGCGGTTTGCGATCGCCTGGATGGTCGAGAATGCCGAGATGGCGGAAAGCATTCCGCACCACTGGCGTGATGAGTAAAGTCAGAAGGAAAGAGACGGCAACGAGGAATGCCAGAGAGTACATGATTATCGCCCCGCTTCAATGTTTGGTGACTCTGGTGTGCAACCAACTGAGACGAAGATTGCTCGTTTCAACGGGAGGTTCCTACGAAGAAGATCTATGAAGGGCGCGCAGGCGCTGGTATGGGCACTGGAGCCAAACGCACGGCTGAGGCGAATGCAGTCAGAGTCAGAAATTGGCACGATGACTCTCCAAACGCTGGATGATGGCGTATCGCACTGCCATTCAAAAGTCGAACCGGCAATTGAAAAATGCGCTTCATAGAAGTCGAATTCTTTTAAGCCCTCTTCGACAATCGCCCAATATTCTCTGGGCGTAGAAGCGGCTTTGAGACGGACTTCATAAGACTGGAGTGCTATCTCCGCATTTAGTATGCGGTGGAAACTCCCTCTCGTAACAATGCGTCCGGCCACAGCAAACTCGATGTAACCGAGATACTGAATCCAGATCCAGGCTGCCCCGCAGAACATGACGAGCACTAACCATGCGCGTTGATTGGTAAAAATTAGCAACGAGGCTGTTGCGCCAATTGCGGAGCATGCATAGAGCACCAATCTGACTTTGCGCAGCGAGAGGCCACGACTCAACAGGCGATTGTAAATATGGGAGGTATCGATCCCCCTAAAAGGCTTGCGCCGGAGGAACCTGCAAAGCGTAGAGAGTATCGTGTCAAGCAACGGAACAAAAAAGATCAGCAGCGGTGCCAGCGCCCCGAGGATTGTGACAGATCTTTGGCTCCAAAGAATGCTGTAGCAGCCGAGCAGAAATCCGATAAGCAGGCTGCCGGATTCACCCAGATGAATCGAGGAGCGATTGAAGTCATACCGGAGGAATCCCAGAATGCTGCCAACAAGTGGAACAGCAGCGACCGCAAGTACGAGATTATTCTGAACCAGTGCAGCGATGAGTATTGCGCAAGAAGCGATCAGTCCGACGCCCGATGCTAAACCGTCGACAACGTCGATTGACCCGATCGCGTTAGAACAGGTGAAAATCCAAGCGACTGTCAGCGGCAAGCTCCATCCACCGACATGATGCGTACCAATTGTCTGGATATGTACTCCAGCCAAGTAAGCAAGGAGGGCAACGACGATTTGGCCGACCACCTTGTGCCAGGGTTCTAAGCCTTTTAGATCGTCAATCAGGCCGAGGGCAAGGATCAATGCTGCGGCAGGAAGCAGGCGTGTCGCGAAACCCAATGACTGCCAGATCACATAGCTGGCCTCCGATTTCGCACCAAGCAGCAGGGCATAGGCTGCAAGATATGCGAATACGATCGGAATGCCACCAATCCGCGGGATTGCTTCGGTCGTCCGACTACGAGCCAAATTCCTAACGGCTGGTGTCAGAAACAACGAAAGCAGGAATGCTGTCGCGCCTAGAATGATCAGTGAGTACATGTGGGTGCTTCACGCTCAGAATGTTGATGATGCGCCGAGTTCCAATTCGGACGTCATAGTGCTGTTCAAATGCCTGGCGGCTATTCCTACCAATGTTATGGACGAGCTTACGGTCACCCTCTAGGTGCTCCAACAGACGAACAAGGCCGTTAACGTCGCTCGGATCGATACGCCAGCCACAGGAGTGGTGGCCAATGATTCGAGCTGGAGTCGAGTCGGCAGGTCCAACGTACAAGATCGGGCGGCCGGCGGCCATGATGCCATACGTCTTGCTCGGCACGACTGATCCGCAAGTTTGTGGAAGTTGCGTGACGAGACCAATGTGACCTTCAGAAAGGCTCGAACCGAGTTCGCCCCTGGAACAATACGGACGGAAGATAACGTTCTTGATACCATGCTTTTGGCAATAGTTCTCGAGGTATTCTCGGCGGGCCCCACCGCCAGCGAAGGTAAAGCAGAAGCGCGGATCGTTGCGAAGGCGATTCATGGCGCCGGTGATCGTGTCGATGTCATGGACGAGGCCAAGCGTACCCGAATAGTGCACAACAAAGCGTCCTTCAGGAAACGGCCTTGGAGTAATCTCGTTCCCGTTGGCCCAGTTTTCAGCCACGAAGATCCGACCTTCCGGGATACCTCTGGCAATCAGACGGGCTTTCATGTCGTCGCCGAGAACGATAATGCCGTCCGCATGGCGACGAGCCCAATCGGCGAAGAAGCCAATGATGCTTGTAAGCATTGAATCACGGCGGAGAACCTCTAGATCGACGGCTATGTCAGGGTAGACGTCCATCTCCCAGATGTAATGTTCGCAGTCGCGCATCAGCTTGATCATGTGCCCCAAAACCGAGATCAACGGAGGCGTAGTCAGGGTGATGATGATGTCGGGGCGTTCGATTCGGTGACTATTCCAGACTGCTCCGGCAATGAACGAACCGTAGGAGAGAAGGCGACCAAGCACGCCTCTGGAGAATCTTAGACAACCTGTACGGAGGATGCGTGAAGGCGGCGGCGATGTTGTGTCCTGAATTCCATAATCAGAATTCCCACAAATTACCGTTGTCTTAACTTCATTGCCCTCAGCGCCGATGGCACGGCTCAGGTCAGCCAACATTTGTCCTGTCGCGGCAGTATCGGGCCAAAAGAACTGATTGATGAACGCTATGTGCATTAAATGACTGGGAAGGTTGAAAGCGAGGTTCAGCGCGCGGCTGGTCCCCGAGGTCTCGGTATCTATCGAGACCCGGCAAAGCCCTTGTTCGGCGTCAGAATAAGAACTGCGCATTTGGTGCGACTCCCTTGAGGATAGTCATCTGCCTGTGACTCGAGGTTGCTACATGATTACTCGTTCTTAGTCAGAACAAAGTCGGATCGCTCGAGATCTGGCTTGCAGCTGAGTGATCGGATAGGCGAAGCGATTGAAGAAGAAGGTGCTCAGCATCAAGCCACCGACGGGCTACGCCTAGAGATAAACATTTCCCCCAATACAAGCACATCCATCTTGGTGCGCAGGAAGCATTCGAGCGCTTCCTTAGGTTGGCAGACAACGGGTTCGTTCTCGTTGAATGAAGTGTTGAGCACCATTGGCACACCGGTGAGATCGCGGAATGCTTCAATCAGCTGGTAATAAAGCGGATTGGTATGGCGATAGACCGTCTGCAGCCGACCAGAGCCGTCAACATGCGTCACTGCTGGAATCTGCGCGCGTTTATCCTCGCGGATCTGGAAGACCTGCATCATGAACGGCACGGCATCGTCTTCCTCGAACCACTCCGCCACCGCTTTGTCGAGCACCGACGGTGCAAAGGGACGGAAGGATTCGCGGCGTTTTATTTTGGCGTTCAGGATCGCCTTCATGTCGGCACGGCGAGGATCACAGACAATGGAGCGGTTTCCGAGCGCGCGCGGTCCCCATTCCATGCGGCCCTGGAACCAGCCCACAACCTTGCCTTCAGTGATAGCTTCTGCCGTACGACGGCAGAGTTCGCCCTCATCGGCGATCTGTGCGACCGCGCAGCCTCCTGCTTCGATTTCGCCGCGATGGTCGTCGATCAGCCGCGCGACGTCGTCGGGCGTGTAATGCGGCCCCCAGAACGCATGGTCCATGACGAAACTGCGCGAACCGCCAAGCTGATCCCACACGGCAAAAGCAGCACCAATCGCCCCGCCGGCGTCGCCCGCGGCAGATTGCACATAGACCCGCTTGAATGGTGTCTGACGCCGGACCTTGCCGTTGGCGACTGAATTTGCAGCGCATCCGCCGGCGAGCGCTAGATTGGTCAGCCCCGTGCGCTTCTGCAACGGCTCGAGCAGATTGAAGAATGCTTCCTCGTACATTGCTTGCACGGAGCGGGCGATGTCACGATGACGATCCTCAAGCGGGTCGCTCGGCCGGCGCCGCGGGCCCAGGAGATTTTCCAAAGCGGGCGAAAAGAGATCTCCCACTTCAGGAGAACCGTCCGTCCAAGTGTACGGAACTTCCTCTTTATGATGCCGGAAGAAGGACAGGTCGAGCTCGAAGCTGCCTCTGGGCTTCAGACGCACGATCTTGCGCATTTCCGCGAGGTGTGCAGGCTTTCCGTACGGCGCTAGTCCCATCACCTTGTATTCGTCGCCATAGTAAGGAAAGCCCAGATACTGCGTGAGCGCTTCGTAGAAGACGCCGAGCGAATGCGGGAAGAACACGCGTTCCTCGATTGATATTTTTCCGCTATAGCCGGCGCCCCAAGCCGCGCTTGAGAAGTCTCCGAAGCCGTCCACTGACACGACAGCAGCGTCCTGGAACGGCGAGACGTAATAGGCAGAATACAGATGGCATAGATGATGCTCGACATTGTGGAACGTGCCCTTAAAGCTCTCGCCTGGAAACGCTCTCGCTAAGCGCTCAGGAACACCCTCGCGATGACGGCGCGTACGAATGCGCTGCAGCACCAAACCGGGACTGGGCAACCTGCGCAGAAGATAAGACATTTTGCGCCACAGATGAGCGCTGCTGTCTTGATTGATAGCGATATGGTCAACATCCGCGAGAGTCGCCCCTCCTTCCTTCAGGCAGTAGGCAATGGCCTCCGACGGAAACCCTGCCCAATGCTTAAGCCGGCGGAATCGTTCTTCCTCTGCAGCCGCGATAAGCTTCCCGTCGCGAAGGAGCGCGGCGGCAGAGTCGCCGTGAAAGGCGTTGAGGCCGAGGATGATCATGGTTGTTGCACCAGATGATTAAAGCTTTTGAAGTATTTCATTATTGCCCATTCCAAATTGAATTCTTTCGCATGTAATGTGCGCTTCACTTTACAAGCACATCCGCTCAAGCTAATGTTCCGGCGCCATGCGGCAGGTCCGATCGAGAGTTTCACTGATGCCGTTCATTCGCAGTAAGCTCACGTTTCGATCCCTGGTCCGAATCCATAGTCGACTTGTAGAGGTCGAACATCGCCTTTGCCGCGGTCCGCCAGCCATAGTGGGTACGAACGTGCTCCCGGCCCCGCGCGCCCATATCGTGCAGCGCGATCTCGTCGCATGCCGTGGCCTCGATGAGGGCGTCGCGGATCGATTCAACCGTCGGAGCGGCCCACCAGCCGAGCCGCTCCCCTACAATCTGAGGCCATGGCACACCTGTCGTGGTCAGCACTGGCAGGCCGTGCGCGAAGGCTTCGGCGACCGCCATGCCGAAGCTCTCCGAGTAGCTTGGCAGCACGAATAGATCTGCGGCTGCGTAGGTGCGCAAGCGATCTGCCGGATCAACCGCCCCCAAGAATTGGACCTCGTCCTTCAGCCCGTGCGCGGCGACCCTCCTCTCTATCTCCGCACGGTGACCGGACTCGTCAGGTCCGGCAAGGACCAGGCACCAGCCTCTGGGCCGCGCTTGTGCCCAGGCGTCGACGAGCATCGGCAGACCCTTCACGGGATAAAGCCGCCCAATGAACAGGGCGATTCTGGTCTCCGAGGGGAGGCGCAAATTGCGCGCCGAGGTCAACTCTTCGTCGCTCGGAACGTCGACGCCATTTGGAATTGTGGCCACGCGCACCCCAAGCCCGAGCCCGCGCAGGTTTCTCGCCTCTTGTTCTGAGGTGGCATGGTGTGCCGCCGCACATGCGAGGTCCCGCCGTTGATAGACCGCCCAAGCGATGCGTTTCTTCCACGCTTTGTGCGCGCGGGCCCATGGCTCGAGCATGCCTCTCGTGCTGACGATCCTGGATATGCAGCGCGATCTGGCCATGGTGCTGAGACTGTGGTTATGCTGCCGCCAAAGCCCGTTGTCATGGAGGATATCGATCTGCCCAAAATCGGAGATCGCCTCCTGGCAAGTTCCACCGAGCCGTCGCACCATTGGTCCTAGAAGCTGCGGGGCGTCCTGTGCGGACTGATCCGGCGCCCAAACACCCACCTCGACTCCCGCCGCTCCCAGTTCATTGGCCAACATTGCAACCGACCATGCCGGGCCGCCATAAGACGGTTTGAAACTTGTCCCCGCCAAAAACAGGCACAGCGAGCGCATGGTCTACTCGCCCTGCAGCCCCGGGCCCGTCGCGGGCCGCGGCCGAAATACTGCCCCCTGCGCTCCGCCCCTTTGCCTCGCTGCATCGGCGGTCGTCGTGCCATAATTCCTGGCAGGTGCCGGGAATGGAAGTCGGATGCGCCGCCGAGCCCTATGCCGGCACCACCGCTGCCAGAGAAAGTTCCATCCATACCCCGCCACCAAAGCCGAGGCGGATCCGGCCGCCAATTCAACCATAGAGCCATCGGGTTGAATCAGGGCGACCGCCGGCAGGAAGAAAAGAATAGAGCGGCCATAGTCGCCTCGGGCGATAGCGGCCCCGGCCCTCAGGTCCAGGGTCCCGATGCTCCAGCCCAACAGCAAGAAGCCCAAGATGACGCCGGGCAGTCCAAAGTTGATCTGCAGTTCCATAACATTTCCGACCCCCCACGACGTCGAATTCGATAGATTCAGCCCAGTCATATTACGAACAATGCTGCCGCTGCCGGCCGCAACCGGTTTGTCCGCCCAGATCGCCCGCGGAACTAACGCAATTGCTGCCTCCCAAACAGAGCGGCCGAGGAGATATCCTGATTGGCCCTGTTCGATTCGTTCGGCGGCCCGCCCGACAAAATAGTTCTGGTTTAGACGCACATCGAGGGATTCCGCCTGCTTAGGGTCCCTCGGATCGAACAGTTGGAAGTTAGTAAACATATTGTCCACGCTCGCCAGCCGATCCGAGAGCGATGCGCCACCCCATACTTCCTTCCGGATCGCACGCCTGTGACTGAAATAATTCACAAACAGACTCAATCCGAGAAATGCTGCGAGTGTGACCCCCAGGAAAGCGCTGACGCGGTTCCGCGCCGATGCCAATACGCCGGAACCGACGATAATGACCACGGCCGATCCGTAGCTGAGAAAGCCCCCCAGGATGAGCATTACGACCGGGTACACCAAGAGGGCGCTGCCCCAAAACAGAATTTTTGTGACGGAGGCCCGCGCGATCCCTTCCCGCAGACCGAGCATCACCCCGAGCATCCAAAGGGCTCCAGCTTCGTCTACCACCGCCCCGACGCTCGGAATGTTGTGTAGTGGGCTGAGGATGTAAACAAACGCCCAGCCGCCGAAGAGGGAAAAATACCGAAAATTGCTTTCGGCATAAAGAATGCGCAAGCCGCCATTTCCTCTCTTCTTCGATGCCAGAGAGACGCCAATGACGAAACAAACCGCTGCAATTGAAGCATAATTGAAGCCGATGCTGGTCTCTCTCATGTGCAACAGATGATCCCCTGAGAACAAATAAGCTAATGCTCCAGGGACGTGAATGAATAGAAGACCGAAAAGATATGCGATCGGAAGACCGAGTGACACCCGCCGGTCCAATACAAGCCAAATAAGCCATACAAAAGCGATACCACAGACAAGAAGCCCAATAATCATTTCGCACTCACGGCGGCGTTTTGTTTTTGCGCGATTATGTCAGTCATTTTCCGCATCCATGGACTCACAGCCCGCCAACGCAGCGAAAGCTTCGACTCCGCAAAGTGAAATCCGTGCGCGTTGAGTGTATCCACAGCTGCAGTAGCTGCGCATCGCGCCTCGGGGTCGCTCGACCAGTTGAGCTCCGTAAAGATGGTGGAAATCCGACCCTGTCTGAGGAGGCTGTGCGCGATACCAAGTCGGCGTGCACTCCATCGTCAGGACGCTCACCTTCACCAACTTATCGTTCAACCGGCATGGCTCGGCCTGCGCACGAAGACAAAAATATTTCCTGTCACACTCTTCGGAGCGAAACCGTGAATTAGCGAAAAAAGCGAGAAAGCAATCTTGTTTCCAAAGTGATACTGCGGCTCTGCAGTATATACATATGAATAATTCTCCCAGCCCGCAAAAATCCTCGAAATGTCAGCCATTTTATTGAAGCGATAGGCCGTCGGGAAAATATCCTCTGTCTTTCGATACGGCTGCGCCCATCTTAGTAACCACGTACGGCGGGCGTTCTTAACGATGTGGGCTGTGATCACGACATAGTTCAAAGCATGCGGAGTGCGAGCGCAAAACAATCCACCCGGTTTTAGAATACGGGCAATTTCGTCACGAAAAGCAATCACGTCGGTGACATGCTCAAGGACATAATCTGCTATGATCACGTCGGCACTGGCATCGGCAATCGGAATGTGTTGGCCTGCTATGAGAACATTTCTGTGAGTCGTGGGATTATCAAGGACAGAAGGATCGATATCAGCACCGATGTACTCGACAACTTTATCTCGAATGTTACGCAGCGCCCGATGATATTCGCACCGGTCTTCGTAGTACCAAGCACCTCGTCCTGCACCAAGATCGAGTACAACAAAATCTGATCGTAAAATCGAATTGACCCGACCGTAGAACTCAACTGTTCCGTCCAAAGACGAATACCCACCAAGCATCGATTCCTCAGGCCTGAACTCTGCAGCTAGTGTTCTGAAGAATCTCGATTTCATGATCCAGCACCCATCGATGAAAGGATCCATCTCAAGCGTTCGACGTGTGCGTCTCCGGGTTTTTCGCAGCGGTCACGCCCAACTCGCGCGATTCGCACGCAGCGAGAAATAATTTCCGCCGTTGTAATCATAACGCTTGGGCGTCTCAGCTCTCTCCGATTGCGGCCAACGCGGCCCGCAAACGATGAATGTAAGCATATTGGGAATCGATGCAGCGCTGACGCCCGCGCGCGGCAATCGTGGCCCGCGCATCCTCATGTCCGGAGTAGTAGCGGGCCTTGTCGATCAGTTCTTCGGTGGAGCTGAAGAACTCAGCTTCCTGTCCCTCCTGGAAGAAGCTTTGGTGTTCCTCCGTGCGGTCGGCGAGCAGCATGCTGCCACAGGCTGGGATTTCGAAAGTGCGCGTGGTGTATTGATCGGGGCAAACCTTGCGCAGGAAACCGAGCCCGATCTTCGCGCCTGTTAGCGCACGAGCATAATCGTCGGCATAGACTTCACCACCTTGATGAGCGGCCGCGAGTAGCGGGTCTTTATGGAAACGAAAACTGTCGCCGAGTGCTAATTGCCGCAAGATCAAATGTCGGCGCGGAGTCCACCGCCCATCTCGCAGGAATTCCCAGAAAACGCCCCATATTTTCAGTTGCAGGCCGTTTGCCACGACCGTATGCAACAGTCGTTCGCGGCGTGGCTCCCAGCCACCGAGAAAGCCAATCGCGGAAGTCCAGCGCGGATCGCCCGAGGGAAGCGGGCGATGCACTTCATCGCAATAGCCGAGCGGCATATAAATAAATCTATTCCCAATTTTTTCGTAACCGGAACGCTCGTACTGCTTACAGTAAACCAGGACGTCAAATGCGCTCATCGCCTCGTCCATGAGCCGCGTGCGCTTCCAAGAGAGGCTGAAATACGGATCCGGCGTGAAATGAACGAGTCTCGCGCCACGCTTGCGCAATTTTTCGATTGTCTCGATGCGCAGGAATTCCTGCTTTTCGGCCCATACGATATCCGGCTGAAATTCTTGCGCAGTAGCGGTCACGGAACGATTGATTTCGTTCACGATGCTTCCGCGCTGCAGCCGTCTTTGCGTTTGCCGTTTCAGCCATTGCGCGCGCCGCCACGGCTCCATCGTATTGACACCGCGGACAGTGTAGCCCAGGCGCTCGAGCGCGCGCATCCGCATCTGCGAGGTTTGCCCTTCGCTGATTTCTCCAAGGAAGAGGATTTTCACGCCGCGACATCCTCAAGCACAGCAGCTGTTGCCCGACCGAAGGGTTCCGGCGCGCAGTGATTTAACATCCATAACCGTCCATTCATCATGAGCCATTGTCGCTCCGCTTCGCTCAGCCTCAGGGCCTCGGCCAGCTTGGTTGCGAGGCATTTCGGCGTCTGTGTGTCATAAGTCAACCCCCGGCCGACTCACGGATGATTTCTGCCGCCCCGCCAGTCTTGGCGCAAATCGTCGCACTGCCCCCGCGTCCCAAGCCTCGAAGATTATTCGACCGAGCGGCTCGCGATACGACGGGCACACCAGGAACCTACACATCCGTAGCAGTGGCGCTACCTCTCGGACGAGGCCGATCCAGATTACCCTAAGCGGTCCCACATAAGATCGACGCCTTGTCTGCCGGCACGAACACGAAGTTGTTCACGCCCCCGGCGAGACCCAGCTTCCCTCCGTCCTCCGCCTCGATGTTCATGAGTGGGCGAAGACAGCCGCCGTCGAGGGCACATTCCCAATAACCGCGACCCTCGAACTGTGCGCGGATACGCGCCAGACCGCCGGCGTTGTGGCGTTCCTCGATCTCGCAGATCACGGTCGGGCGGTTGCGATCCAGAGTTGCGGCGGCCCCGCGAAGCACGGCCTCTTCATGGCCCTCCACGTCGATCTTGATCAAGACGACGTCGCTCAGCCCGAAATCGTCGAGGCAGGCGGCGGTGACGTCCTTCGTCTCGATCTGCCTGATCCCTACATTCTCGGTCAGCGGATTGCCCGTCTCGATGGTGCCGATGCCCGTGTTGTTTGGATCGAAACGCAGTTTTTTTGTGCCGGAGCTGTCCGAAAGGGCCACTGCATGCAGCGTCACTCTGTTCGGCAAGACGCGCCGCAATTGGGCTAGGCAGATCGGGTTTGGTTCGAAGGCATGAACGTGCTTCGCATACCTGGCGAGTTGCAGGGACCAGTAACCCTCGTTCGCGCCAATGTCGATTGCGACACCGCTGCGGTTCACGAGCTTCGGGACCAGCCAGAGCTCGGGCTCGCAGTTTCGGCTTTGCGTCCGCAAATGATAGGTGATGAGGCCGCGCGGATAGTACCAGGCCAGCAAGGCGCCGATTGCACGCTTTCTGTTGGTGAGAAGGCTCATGGTCAGGCTGCTGTCTCTATTCGAGTCGGACGGGCTTCAAAAGCGCCCATGAAGATCGCTGATACGCCAGACGCCCTGGTACTTCTGCTCATGCGCGGCCTGCAAGGGCGAGAAGTCGCTAACAATTCGCAACGGCGGTGGGAGGTTGTAAGGCGGAAGCTGAAGATTGAGCGCGCGCCAATAAGGCATGACAGTGTCCCTATTGGCCGTCAGGTCGGGAAACGTCGTGGTGACCAGGTACTGCGCGTCCGTCCGGCCGATGTTCACGAGCGCCTTGATGACATCGCGATTGCCGAGGTGAATGAAGCAGTCCCGGCATAGGATGGCATCGACCGCCGGCAGTGGATCGGTGAGGAGATCGAGATGAAGGAACTCGCCGATGTCCGGATATTGAATGCGGTTTTTCTCGATCAGCGGCTCCACGATATCTGCGCCGATGTATTTCTCGATCCCGAGAGGAACGCGTTTGATCCACTCCAGATCACCGCACGGGATGTCGAGCAGCGACTTCACGCCCAGCTCCGCGAGCAGCCCTGGCAAGGTGCGCCGAAGCTCGGCGGTCTCTTCCAGCGACGAGCCGGGGCCGGAAACGGACGAGCGGTTGCCCCAGGCGTTCTCCTGATAGATCTTCAGGAAGACCCGTTTCCTGTTTTTCGATCGGAGTGGAGCGTAGATGCGATAGCGTAGGAACTCGTACAGGCCGGGTATACGTTTCAACGTAGAAATGAGCACTCTCACTCTCTCCCGTTCAGCCCCAGCCGCATATTGTCGCGATTTTCTCGGCCCACTCCATGTCCGTGGGAAACCGGGGAATGCACTGATTCTCGACCGCGCCGCTCAAGATATTGCTGACCATCGTGCGGATCGCCAAAGCTAGATCGTCGCGCCCCTGATCGATCACGGCGACCCACGGCGAGTTACCGAAGATCTCGGAGACGCCCGACTGGCGGTGAATGATGACCGGCACCTCCCGGGATAGAGCCTCCAAGGCGGGCAAGCCGTAGCCCTGGATCGCTGGCATCAGGAAGAGCGCGGCACCGGCGTAATGCGCCTCCAAGGCTTCGTCGGAAGCCCGACCATGAAAGATCACGCGGGACTCGATGCTCAGCCGCCGCGCCAAATCTTGCAGAGCACCGGCCTGTGAACCGTCTCCGACAACATCGAGAAGCCAGTCGCATTGCGCGCTGAGAGGAGCCTTTGAGGTCTCCAGCATTGCTAGGGCCTCCAACACCCAGTCGAGCCGCTTGTTCTGTTCGAGGCGCGAAACCGACAGCAATCGGAACGGTTTGAGTTTACGCTTCTGCAGCCGGGATACTACCGGCGGGGCCGCTACGCCTTGCCGGACGACCATGGCTTCCCGGCCGTAGAGCCGGCGCAATTCGTCCGCATTAGCATTCGCCATCGTGATTAAGGTGCGGGCGCGGTTGACGCCGCGCCGGTTAATCCGGTGCACGACCTCGCCCCTGATTTGCCGCAGGACACCCGACGATTCTTTCGGGACATTCCTCGAGAAGACACGGCGCAAAGAAGGGGCGAACTTGCTGACATCAGCGGGTAGCAGGCTCGGGGGATCAGTGAGATGCAAATTGAAATCGGGACAGCGGAACAACCCCGTATAGAATGCACTCTTCAAGTCGAACAGCAACGGTGCCGGGCCCATCGCCACCCTGCGCAGATAACCGCTCAGGACCCGCGCCTCCGAGATGGCGTTGCGGGCCGGTTTCAGTTCGTGCACGCGCATCGGCCACGCCGCCTGCGCCGTGAACTTGATCGTCTGCTCGAAGCACACGATCGTATGATCCAGTCCGCGGCTGTGCAGATAGTGCGATAAGGAAACGATCAGTCGCTCAACCCCCCCGAAGACATGGATGTAGGAGACGAATATCGTGATGGGATTGGTGCGGCCCAACGAACGATCGCGGTCCGGCATGGCTCTCACGGGACCCTCCATCAAATGCAGGCCCCGCTGTAGACTTGCGCCAGCCGCCTCGCCGAGGTCTGGATGGAAAACTCCGATGCCTCGACCGCCTTGCGGGCTACCTCCATTGCCACCCGGGGTGTCTTTAGCGTCGCAAACAGCGCCTCGGTCCAATCCGCGAGCGGCGCGCGCACCGGTAAAGAACGATAAAGCTGCGGTATGACCTTTGCCGCGGCGGGCACGGCGTCGCTCGCTAGGACAGGCAGACCCGCAGCCTGCGCCTCCACCGCCACCATGCCCAATCCCTCCTGGCGCGAGGGGAAGAAAAGCATATCGGCCGCCCGCATCAACCTGGGAATGTCGGTCCGCACGCCGAGAAGGCGGAACCGGTCTGACATGCCCCAGGAAGCGATGTGCCGTTGCATCTCGATCCGCTGGAGCACGCCGTCACCGGCCATAAGCAGGTAAATCGACCCTTCTCTCTCCGCGGCCGCCTTCACCGCGTTTAGCGCCAGCCAGGAGTTCTTGTGGTTCTGTGGGTGCTCGAATTCCAGCGCGCGGTCGAGCCGCCCCGCGAACAGCACGATGCGCGCGGACTCGCTCCAACCGAATTCGCGCAAGACTGAGGCACGGTCCGGACCGATGGGCGCGTTGAAGCGACCAACATCGAAGCCACAATGCAGCACCATGGTGATCGGCCGCTTGTCCGATTGAAGCGAAAACCCGTACTTTTCGAGAATATCGCCGGACGTGCCGCAGACATGGGTGGCGAGGCGCCGGACGAGCGACTTTCCGGTCCGCGCAGCGAACCGCCGCATGGCGCCGGTGCCGTAATTAGCTTCGATGTGCACCCACGGATTGTGGACATGCGCGACGCGCACCGGTGGAAGGCAGCCGAGCCCCCAAAGGAAGTGCATGCCGCCTGCATAGTCTGCGTGATCGTGAATGGCGTCGTAATGTTCCTGCCTCAGGATGCGCCGGTACTCTCCGACGAAACGCGGGAGATGAACCCGGCCATACGGCAGATAGTACAGCTTGGCGCCTAGTTGCTCGGCCTCCGCGTCAAACACCTCCCGCTGGCCGCCAGTCAGAAGGAAGTCCATCTGCCCGCTTCCGTCTGCGGTCCAGCGGCGCAGCACTTCCATCAACCAAGTCTCGGCCCCACCCACGCCAAGCCCACCAATCACCTGAAGCACTCTGACCCGCTGTGCTGGCTCACGCATACAGGCCCAAGAGATCGTCGAGCGCCCGATCCATGTCCATCGGTGATGCGCGAAGGGCGACAAGGGCTGCCGCTTTCGACGGCGCAGGAGCATCCCAGAGTTCGCACGCCGCCTGCGCCCAGGCAGCTGCGCCCGCATCCAGCGGTAGCCTGCGATAGACGGCTGTGGGCAGAAGCGGATCGTCTGCAATGCCGCGAGACAAAAGAAGCCGTAACCCCGCAAGCTGGGCTTCCACAACAGCGATACCAAATCCCTCCATCGGGCGTTCGGGACGCGGCAGGATGAACCAGTCACTGCAGTGCATAATGTCGGCAATGTCGGTCCTCCAACCCAGGAAACGAAAGCCGCTCTCCAAATTCAAGTCGCTGGCCTGCTCTCGAAGTTGCGCTTCGAGTCCTCCCGTCCCTGCGAACACGCCAACGACCATTGGATCGATGTACCGCATTTCGGCCAGCACTTTGAGCGCAAAGAGCGGGTTTTTCTCGGGCACCATTCTTCCGGCGAACAGCAGAATTTTCGCGCTGTCGGGAAGACCCAGCTCGTGCCGGAACCCGAGCCGGTCGGCGTCAGCCGTTTCGTAGGGGCTCGAATCGATTCCGTAATAGTGAACAACATCGCGCCCCGGTCGCCGCCTGCGGCCATGCAGAAACGCGTCCAGCGTGTGATTCGAGATGCCGACCACGCGATCGGACATCGTGAGGCATACCGCCCGCAGCGGCTCACGCACCAAAAACTGCTTCACCCGGCTGGGCGTCAACAGCGACTCGTCGGCATTGTGAACATGGACGATCCGCCTCGGGATTTTGAGGTTAGCGCTCGCCAATAGGTATATCCCGCTGATGAGGTCGTGATGACAATGCACGACATCGTAAGAGCCGCCGTGCATCTCGCGGCGCAACGCATTGATGAACCGCCATTTTTTACCGATCGGAACTGGCGAATGGACGATTCGCGCCCCCGCCCCTGCCGCGATTTCCCTTAGCGGCCCGTCGCCGTCGGACGTGCAGTAGAACGTCCATTGCAAGTTCATGTCGCGGGACTTGGCATGCACGAGCATCCTGACAAGCCAGGTTTCAACCGCGCCACGACCCAGATTTTCGACGATATGGAGCGCTTTCACATTCATTCATGGGTCATCGTTTAGCAATTTGGCCAAGGAGGATTGGGCTGAGCGGGACTTCTACTCGGTCTAAAGCTCTCCTTTGGTCGGAAGCGAAAGTTGTCCCTGAAAAAAACGCTCGTCGTAGCAGCATAGCCATTGCATGGCGAAAAGCCTGTGAAATCGATCTGAATAAAACCCTTTGTACGCAGCACTTCGCACGCCTTTAAGCATTGGTCGCTGTTATCGAGGATTATGAATCCGCCGGGTTTTAGACGGCTTGCCGCGACCTCAGCACAGTGCCACCGAAATGGGCCGTGATTGTCAATCGAAAAGATATCGTGATTCGAGACAGGCTCGTTGAGCAGTGCCTGTACTTCCGCATCGACGGTTGTTTCGACTCCTCTTAGCTGCACGGAGCTAGGAAGTGTCTTACGCAATTTCTCAATCCAAATAGGGTTCGATTCTACGGTGGTGATACTCTGGCACCGGCCCGACCACCAGAAAGTAGAAGCACCCCCACCCCACTCGAATACCGTGGCATCTGCAAAGTCGAATTGCGACAGAAAGTCGATCGCCGGATAGGTTATCCAAGGCAGTGGTTCGCCAGCGGAGTCGACGGGTCGACCCTCTCGCCACGCACGTAGCCAGCCGTACTGAAATAACAGACCGCGTTGGATCTGAAAGAAAACGCGCACCCAATTTAAGAATTGGCTCACTTTGGCTTCTTGAATCCCGAATCGAACAAATCAACGGCCCGATCACGCCCGCGATATGCAGCATGCAAAACCTGCCGATGAGGCTTCGGAAGGCGCCACACACAGAGGGTATCCATCAGACGGCCGGCGACGCCGCGCGCGGCTCCTATTCCGCCTAAAAAGGTCCAGGAGCCGCCGACCCCACTCGAACACTTCCGCGTTTCCAAATTCCAATTGTGGAAGAGGTAAATGACAGGATAGGTTATCCAGAGCAATGGCTCGTCGTCAGCGTCGGGAGGACAAGAAACAATACGCGATGCTGAAGACCTTGAAAATCTGGCATTCAGCTACCGCCCGCAAACGCTTCCACGTACAGGCTTTCCCATGAATACTTCGGATCATCGAGAGCCATCCCAAAAGCGGTAGTCGTTCCATAGGTGCTGCGTCGAATTTCCGTAAATCCGGCGCGCGACAGCATGAGTCTCATCGTGGCCCAATCATAAAGGAATTGATGTTCGTAGCGCTGGCGGAAATACGAATTGACAACCTCCATTGCCGTTTCGCCATCGTGACGCCACGCAATCAGCTTTTCGGGTGCTTCAAAATAGCATTTCAAAATGAGTTCAGCATCTGGAACGATGATCCGAAAGCAGCCGCCAGGGACAAGGATGCGGTTGACCTCCCTCGCAATATTCTCTCCGTCGGAGAGAGAAAAATGCTCCAGCACGTGTTCACAGAAGACGCCGTCAAAACTTCGCGCAGAAAAAGGCAATCGCCGTGCGAAATCGAACAGAAAATCGACGTTAAGATCCTTGTATCCATCTACGTTGATCCAGTGCTCGTCGCGTCGGCCCCTTGGGCCCGATCCAAGATTTAGAAATACCGGCCGCGTTCGGCGCGCGACGGAGCAGTTAGCCTTTGCTTTCTGACGTGTGAGTAGATTCCTGAACCGGACAACAACAAAGTGCAGATCCCAACGCGCTATTGCGAGAAGCCGATGACTAAAGATGAAAAGAAGTAGGCTCCGCATTTTATAGGATTGGATAGTTCGCAACTTTGGTTTTGATAGCTCTGTCGACCTTCACTGACGAATCCAACCCAGCCGCCTAGAGAAGCAGCGTCGATAGGACCGCGATGCGCTTCCCGATTGAGCCTTTGGCTGTGTAACGCACTTTGTGTTCACCGGTACTAGCGACCGTCCGATTTTGGGATGAGCATTCGAATAGCTCGGTTGCGGCCCCGGTAAGCGGCACACATGATTTGGCGGTGAGATTCTGGCTGGCCCCACGTTCGAACACTGTCTGCCACGCGCCCAATGATATTACGTGCCTTCGCGGGCCTACCCCATTGCGCATCGAGAAGCGTCGCCGAGAAGTAAGTACCCTCGGCAAGACGACGCAGATAGTCGACTGTTAAACGCTCGGGCGGGATCAAATGCGTCAACTTTAGCGCGGCGATCAATCCGACACCGAGCCCGATAGAACATGCGCAGGCGGCAAGGTCGTTGTCCCCTCCCGAGAGGAGTGAGTCGCCGGTTCGGTCATACTGAAACGAACGTGCCCCGGATTCATGAAGATACAGATAATGGCGCGCGACGGCACGGCGAACACATAGTCCGGCGCCGCACGGCATGGTGTCTGCGAGCCGCGGCAGATTCGACCAGACGTCCCGGTCGAATTCCCGGATGACGAGGTTGCCCCAGTACCGCCGGGTCCATTCCGGTGGCGGCTCCTCGAAGCACGGCCGGCATTGGCCGCTCCAGGAGCCAAGATAAGGACGTTTTTCTGCGATTCGAACTGCGACCTCAAGATAATCGGGATCGAGCACATTGTCGTCATCAACAAAGACCAGCAAATCGCCCGCCGCTTCGCAAATGCCGCGAAGGCGTGCGGGCGTAAGCCCGAGCTTTTCTTCCCGCAGCGTGCGCATATTGGGATGCCAGGAAAAATCGAAGCGATCCGCGACAGGCGACGCGCTGCAATTGTCAATGACAAGAAGTTCCCATTCCTGGCGCGGTAGCGACTGCGCGGCAAGGGCTGTGAGCGTGCGGTCCAAATAGTCGGCGCGCGGATTGTGCGTGCAGATAAGGACGGAAAGCGTATGTGCGCTCATGATAATCAGCGATCGAGCAGCGCCAGATGATCGTACGGGACGGCGAGAAGATCGGTCATCGGCGGACGGGTAAACCCCTCGACCGGCAATAGCTTGAGACCATGGCCGCACAGCCCTTGGGCGAACGTATGGGTTGGGCCGCCGCGCGGATTGTAGTCGCACGGACGGCAGAAACAGGTGACGAAGCCTACTGAGTCGAGAAATGCGATCAGTTCGCCAGGCTCGCAGACGCGAATAAGAAATTTCTCGAAATATTCAAAATAGATGGCCTGAATGACGCCCGCTCGCAGCGCGTCCTCGGCGCCGCGCAGCGTACTCAGTTCATATCCCTCGACGTCGAGCTTCAAGAGCTCAATGCGCGAAATGCCGTTTTCGGCGATATAGCTGTCCAATGTGATGGCGGGCACGCTGACACCGTTTTCGCCCGCGACGCTGATGTGCGAAGCGCCAGTCTGTTTCGCATTGATCGTAAAAGACACCGTGCCGGGCTTTTCGGACACCACCACCGGGTTAAGCGCACAACGCATATCGGGGAAATTGGTAAGGCTGCGCCGGATCGTTTCGACCAGCATCGGGTTGGGTTCGAAGAGGTGGAATTCGATCTGCCGCCCATGGCGGCCGGCCAAACCGAAACTCAGCAGACCGAAATTCGCCCCCACATCGAAAAACACACCGCCCTCTTCCAAAAGCTTATCGGAAATGGAAAAGAAATCGTGCTCGAAATCGCCGTCGATCACGATCAGCCTCAGAAAGCCGTCGCTCATATCGGCATAGCCGAAGATATCGTCGCGGATGCGCACGAGTTGAATGGGCGATTCGCCCGTCAACCGCATCCAACCGGTCATCAACTTGTGACGGCGCAGGAAGCGCGGCAGCTTCTCGAACAGCGTGGCGGCAGTCGGCAACATCGGAGCTTTATTCCTTCAGGACACCGGCCGGCGCACGGCCAGCATGTCCTCACTGTTAGCACGGGCAACCAGGTATCTGTGACGGCCGAGAAGTTCGAGCGCTGCCTCCTGCTCTTTCCGCTTCATGTTCTTGACTTCCCATTGCACAATGGCGGGCTTGATCCGCTCGAACGGAAACAGCGAGAGGATATAGCCGTCGGCGCCTTCGGCGTCGATTTGAAGGAGATCGAGCCTTTCGCCGGGAAGTTTTTCCAGAACGTCTTCGATGACGATGCACTCGACCTGTAATTCGCGCATGCGCGTGGCAATGCCCGGAACCAGATAATCGTGCTTGAGGATATGGTCGCGGTCGAAAGAGGCCATGCCGCCCGCCCAGGCCGAAATGTCGTCGGCTTCGACGGTATAAAGCGTCCGGGTGCGGCGGCGGCCATCGAGGGCGGTTTCCATTACAACGATGCCCGGATTGTCCTTATAGAGTTCGCGCAGGCGGGCGGCGGGGCGCGGCTGCGGCTCCAGCATCACACCGCGCCAACCGCAGCGTTCGATATATTTGCGCAAGGGATCGGTGGACACACCATCATAGGCGCCAACCTGGATAAAGACGCATTCCTCGCCATGTTCAAACATGTGGTGGCAGATGACATCATCGAAACAGAGCGTGCGCATCCGCTCCGGTTCAAGCAGTTGGCGCGGCGTGTAGCGGATGCCCTCTATCCGGTAACCCATGCGAGACAAGAGCGCCCTGACCGCCTGTTTCATGCGCCAATGCTCTGCTTGACCAGTACAACAGGCCGTTTAGGCAGGAAGCGCCCGAACATCATGCGGTACCGGAGCCGGAATGGAAGCGCGATTTTGTAAGACCAGTGGATCTGCACGTGCCGCCAGAGTGCCAAAATGCGACGCACCCGGCCCAGCGGCAGCCTCGTATAGTAATAATCCTCGTAGAACTGGAGCAGTTTTCCGCCAACCATGTTGTGTAGAAACATTGCCTTCATTCCGGCCCAATGGATCACGAGCGCAGGCGCCTTGCCGGAGGTCACGGCCTCCACGCTCAGATCATCTATCCCGTAGCCGGGCCAGCGCATCAGTTCCACGCGGTCGATGCGCAGGCCTTCGAAGGCCTCCTTCTTCAGGACGACGTAATTCATCACGCCCTGATCGCCGCCCATGAAAACATCGGGCATGCGAAGCTGGCGCGGGAGCGCCCAGATCACCAGATCATCGAAGTCCTCGCGACGGATAAGGCCCGCGGTGCCAAACCACTGGCCGACATTGAACGCCTTGCGGGCGGACTGCACATCCGGGTCTACCTTGGCGAGCGCATCCCAATCGTAGTAGAGACGCTTGAAATCGGCGTCGGACAGTTGCTCGTTGTCCACCCAGAAGGGCGCATCACTCTGCGCGCGGCGGTCAAGCACACCGCCGGTGAAGACGGTGTCCACGTCGCACACCATGAAACGCTGGCCGGGCGGGCCGAACAGCGGCTCGATCTTGACGAGGCCCCATCCATAATCGCCGCGCGGCAGATCGGCGACTCCTACATTCCAGTATTTCTGAAGCTCTTCGGCAAGGCCGTGCTGCAGGATGTCGCCCGCCAGGATTTTGATCGGAACGTCCGGGTAGAAATAGCGGATGCTCGCCACGCAGATACGCGTCAGCCTGGCATCGCGCGAGCAGGCCGCGAGATAGATGACATCGACCGGGTATTTGTGATCACTCATGCCTTTGCCGGTTTATTCTTCCGCTCCGCAGAGTTGGTGCGACTGCACACTAGGTTTCTTGGGATTGCGATCCCCGGCACATATTGGCACGGAGTAAAGTCTTACTTGGCCTCCTCAGGGCTCTCCAGAGCGGTTCGCAACCAGAGAGCGGTGGATGAGGATGCTGCAGCGGTTGCATATCCGCTGACTTTGAAACAGCCAGCCCATCTAAGTGCATTCGGGCCAAAGTAGCTCAGGAGCCTGATCAAATCTTCAGCCGGCTTAGTGCGGGGCGACGAGCTCGGCGTTCGTTCGAAGGCGCATTAGGCCCTTCCACTTGCCGATCGCGCGCTCGCACGGTAGACCCAGCGACAGCGCGACAAGCAAGGACGCACCCGACAGGTGGAGCGTCCGCGTTGCCAGGTAGCGGGCGCGGACTGCACCCCACGCCCTTAGCGCCTCGCGAGTGTGACCCGATGCTGCCAACAAGTGGGCAATGAAGAAATAAAGGCTGCACACGCCGCGCTGGCGAATCCAGTTCATGCCGGGACCCTCGCGGATCATGCACTCGATCTTTTCGAACAGCGCCGCGGCCGCCTGCAGATGGCGGAAGGACTTGCGCTGATCAGCGCTCACACGGCCTACACTGTTGTCCCAGCGGATGTGATGATCGACTTCCGGAAACCGCAGATAGCGCACGCCTGAGGTCAACGCCCTGATATGGAGCTCCACGTCTTGCCAGCTCAGAAGCGATTCATCGAACAGGCCGATACGTTCGAGCGAAGCTTTGCGCCAGATGGGCCCACTGATGACCCACGGCAGTTCGAAGAACAGGAACTGGGTCAGATGATCGCCGTCCAGATCGTGATCGACGCGGTGCGCCTGATCGTCGATCTCGTTGATGAAAAAGCTGCATTGAAAAGTGACGAAATCGGCATCCTGATTGCGGGTGAGCCGTTCAACGCGCTGGCCAAGGCAAGCGGGTGTGATCAGGTCGTCGGAATCGAGCAGCATGACGAATTCGCCGCGGGCTGCACGGATGCCGATATTGCGGCAGACGCTGGCGCCCGCCTTTTCGCTGCTGCGCCGAATTAACCGAATGCGCGGGTCGGCCGCGGCTCGGCGCTCGACCTCTTCGATGGAACCGTCATCCGATCCGTCATCGACAATGATGTGCTCCCAATCGGCTAGTGTTTGCGCCCGAACTGAATCGATCGCTTGACACAGCAGGGCAAGCCGGTTCTTGGTGGGCGTAATGACTGAAACAAGTGGCCTCATTTCTCCGCGAAGTAGCAGGCCAACTTCTTCAAGGCTGCCACCAGATCTCCTGCATCCTTCGGCCCGAGTTGCTCATGAACGTCGACGCGCACCATCATGGCGTTGGCCCTGCGAGCGTTCGGCAATTCGAAGGCCTGCGGCTTCTGCTGAACGAGCGACCAGGGGAGGCCACTCGACCCGTAAACGATCGCGTTGCGATACCACGGGTGGTCCGGCGGGAAGAACGGATACCCACCATACACGCCGCCGATGCCCTCGGCTGCGAGCGCATCGCCGAATTCCTTCGAGGTGCAGCACAGCTTCGAGAAGTCGAGCCTCACCAGCAGGAACCAGTAGGCGCCGACGGAATCTTTCGGAGGACGGACGAGTTCCAGGCCGTCCACGCCCTTGAGGCCTTCGTCGACTGCGGCGACGAAGGCACGCCGCACTTCGAGAGCGGCTGGCAGTTTTTTCAGCTGTACGCGACCGATCGCCATGCTGATCTCGTCTTGGTTGAAGTTCAGCGACGCGATAATGTTCCCCGACGGACAGACAACCCCGGAAGGCTTGCCACGGTCCGCGATCATGCGGGCCCGTGCAAACAGCATGGTGTCACGTGTGAACACGACGCCGCCTTGCGCGCCCGTCGAATGATGTTTTCCAAACATCGTTGAGAAGGCGGAGATCTGTCCGATCGTGCCGATCATCCGGCCCTTGTAGATGGCTCCATGCGCCTGGGCGCAGTCTTCCACCACCGGAATTTTGTGCTTGGTCGCCAACTCCATGATGGGGTCCATGTCCAAGGGATGGCCCGAGATGTGTGCGATGAGAATTGCGGATGTACGCGGCGTGATCATCTTTGCGATTTGTTCCGCCGACGTATTGATGGAGCTGGGATCGGAATCGGCGGGGACCGGAATGCAGTTCATCATCGCGACAGGCATGACCCCACCTTGGTCAGTGATTGGCGACACGATCACTTCGCTACCAGGCTCAAGATCTAGCGCGCGTAGTGCGACATATACAGCGTTGGTGCCAGAATTGACTGCCTTGGCGAAACCGCCGCCGAGGTACTCGGCGAACTCCTGCGAATATGCCTTCTCTTCCGGACCGCCGTAGACGATGGCGCCGCCGCGACGGAACTCGCGGTGCATCAGCTTCACGACGGCATTGAGCTCACGCTTGTCAAAATGCCGGCGCCTCGGCCACGGCCAGCGGCGCGAACGCGGGCCACCGTTGACCATTGGCGGCTTTTTAAAGATCGCTTTAACAAACGCCGGTTCGATATTGGCCGCGAGAAGAGCCTCCTTTGCGACCGGACCAACTCTCCTTCTGATGGCTCGAAGCATCGATCTTTTCCTTGCCTACAGCGCAATCATTTGTTTGCTTGCGTAGCTGCGTTCCGCCGCATCGAGCAGCGCAATTACGTCCAGGGTTTCCGCCGGACTCGGATCGACCGTCTTACCCGGACGTCCCGACACAGAGCCGGCGTCCGATGCCCGCCAGAGCCTGGGATAACCGCCGGGCGTCAGCACGTCGAGTGCCGCCGCCAGAGCACGGGCCGAGATCGCACCGCCCGCTGGAACCTCGAGCGTGCGCTTGTTAGTCTCGATGCTCAGCGCGAACGTGCCATCGTAGTGATCGCCGATCAAAGTCGAGCGCCGACCATCCTTGTGTTCGATCTCGATGTAGTCCTTGGCGCCCTCTGTGCGGGACTCGACATTGGCGGCGCCGTTGCCCATCACCGCCAACAGCATGTCGGCGGCATGGATGCCGTACCAGAAGAAGCGTCCCTGCGTGGGCTGGATCTGGCCCCAATAGCGCGCCGTGCAAGCCTTGACATTCTCGCCAGAGGCGCGGATTGAATTGACGGCCGCGACCAGTCCGTCCGACCAGCGGAAAGCCGAACTGGCGAAGAACTTGGTGTTGGTCCTCGCGGCAAGGTCATAGATCTGAATTGCATCGGCCAGCGATACCGCCAGTGGCTTGTCGATGAATACGGGCCGGCCCCGGCCTGCAACAGAGCGAAACAACCCGGGATGAGTACGACCATCGCATGACAAGATGAAGACGACGTCGGACGCGTCGGCCACGGCTTCCGGCGTATCCAGGATCGGCACTCCGTATTTCTCGTGCAGCTCCTTGGTGAAACCGTCGACGCGCTCCCAGCTGACGGCCATATCCGGCGAGCCACCAGGAAAGGCGGCGACGATCTTCGCGCCGGGAATGTGGTCGTCGTTGAAGGGGTTGTGCAGTAAGTCGGCGAAGGTCGTGACGTGCGTTGTGTCGAGGCCGATAAGCCCTATACGCACGTAGTTCGTCTTCGGCAGCACCGGAACGGCCGGGAATTCGATCATCTTCGCGGGCACCCGGGAAGCGTAGCTCTCTTTCGTAACGCCGCCGTAAGCCTCGGCCTGTGTGTCGAGCGGCAGCACGATCTCCTTGCCCGCAATGGCCGATTCGTACGCACCGGTGCAAAGCTGAAGCGTCTTCATCCCCTCGCTGGCCGGAATCGGCATCGGCTTGCTGCTGGCGACGCTTTCGGCAATGGCGCGATAGAGCAACGCGTGTGGAGTGATCTCCGGTTTATTGGACCGACCGAGCTTGCGGGCAAGCTTCCGCATCGCGCGGTTGGGCAACGACATGGACGCGGGCTTCGTATCGGGCAGTGCCCGATTGACCGCCGCGATGGCGCTTGCCTCGCAATTGGGATCGTTCAGGGTAAGCTTGCCGGGAGAAATCGATCCCAAGCTGCCATTAATGACAAGTTTTCCGCGCATCTGGCCCGAATTGACCGACGCCGCAAAGCGCGCCTTGACGCCCTTGTCGAATTGGATCGTTCCGTCGATCCAGTCCTCAGATTCGATGGGCGTGAAACGCGTATCCATCTTCGCGCTGACGGAGTGCGGCTGGCCCAGCGCCAGCAGCAAGATATCGAGCTCGTGGATCATTTGGGTCATGAGCACACCGCCGCCGGCAATGCCCCACCTGCCCCACCAGCTGCCGTTGCCGGCTGCAGAGTGCGGTATGTAGCCGTGGCGCTCGACTGTCGCGCTCTCGATCGTGCCGATCCAGCCGTTTTCGATCAGCCAGAGCATCCGCCGAACTAACGGCGTACAACGAAGCTGAAAGTTCACTGATAGACGACCTGGATAGCGCTCCTCCGCGGCAGCCATGCGCTCCGCACTTTCCAGAGATTGCGCCAGCGGCTTTTCGCAAAGAACGTACTTGCCCGCTTTCAGCGCTGCGACGACGGCCTCCTCGTGCAGCGACGGCGGCGTCGCGACGACGACGAGATCGACTTCCGGATCCGCGATTAGTTCGGCGCCGTTCGCGTACCAGCGCGACACGTCGAATTCTTCGCAAAACCCCTGCAAGCGATCCGATGCGATGTCGGCCACGGCAACCAGTTTGACGCTTCGGCCTAACATCGCGATTGCTTGCGCATGTTCCCTGGCTATGAGCCCCGTTCCAATGATGCCGATATGAAGCATAGATCCCTTTCACTGCAAACTGCTTGTGCAGGACTCGTATAAGAAGTCGGGAATTTTCTTCAACCGTTCTACGAGAAAATCGTGAACCTTCAGCGAGTCCGGCACGTAAAGAAGGCTGCCGCGGCCCAAAGTCACCCGACGGACGAGCCCAGCCCTCTCCAGCAGGTCGCCTGCTTCTCGAAAGCGGCGGGGCGTCCAAGACTGCCGTTTCCCCTGAGTCTCCTGCGGATTTCCCCATTCATCAATCACACTAAGCCGATCAATGGTGCCACGCTCATAAGCAAATTCGCTGCCGGAGGCATCTTCGGCAGTGTGGAAAAACGTATAGGAGTGAAACGAAACTCCAAACATCAAAACCTTCGTCCGGCGCTCCAGGAGACGCGCATAGGGAGTGCCCGCCCCGCAGGGAGTGTCGATGCGATAATGACCGCTACAAAGTTGCTGTGCCAAGGGTCCAGCGACGGCCATTGAATGCGTGGCATGGATGCTCCGGATTACGCCCGCCTGATTTCTGAACACCTCTGTCAAGAAGCCATTTTGGGATGGCGTACTTGCCGCATCATAGAGCGGCCCTGCTTCCCCAGCCGACTTCGGATAGCAGTAAGTGTGCGTTGGGTATCCCACGGTCTGACAAAACTCGCGAATGCCACTCAGAACGTCCTGCGGCCCCGCAGTAAACCGACCGCAACTCGAAAGCGAAGAAAAGACGAACAGGAAGTCTGCTCCGCCTCCGGTGACACGATCCAGGGCCGAGCGCATAGCGTCCGGCGAAATTGGGTTGCGAAACCGGTGCCACCTGCGACTGGCCCATCGCTTGACCTCGGAAGCTTCGCGTCGGACTCGCGATAAAATGAGCATTCGCCTGAGAATGAACTTACCGATTGAGAATCGCCCGGCCGACCTTTGCAAACGGCCGACAGCACGTTGCTACTATTTTGGCGAGGTGGCGCTGCAAGGTATCGGTTCCGAATTCTTCATGGCGTCGGGGAGGCAGCGCTAGAATGTCCTCGAATTCGGCTTCCGACCATCCCAACTTCTTGGCCACATATCGGAAATCCCGCTTCTGCCGGACCGGATCGTCCGCTGGTTTGGTTAACTCTTCCATCGCTTCTTCCCGCGTCATCTCGCCATTGCAAATCAAATTCGAGAGGTGCGCCTTGCGCTTATCGATCCCGTATTTCACGGGCAGCCAATAGCCCTGATAGAAGCGGGTGAAAACGGACTCATAATGTTTACCGCCGTAATCCCTCCAGCCGAACTCGCCGACTAGCAATCTCTTGGCTTCCAACTTTCGGTACGGGATCAACTCGAGAATCTTTATATCCTGAATGAGCTTCACGCGCTCGTAATACAGCCGCTGCCAGACTCCGAGTTTGGGAAGGTGTTTCAGTGGGAGCTCACCGAATTTCCGGTGGATGCTTTCCAGGTTCCTAAGGTCGAATTTCGAGGAGTACCAACGGGGCGGAAGGAGCCACTCGGTGGCGAAGTTGTTGCCCGAAAGTATATAGCGGATCCCGTGCTGCAGTGCCACGTTATGCAGCGCCCCGAAAATCATGTGGTCCGCGGGCACATCCAGGTCGAGCACGGAAGCTTTGAAATACGCTCGCTGCAGATCGCGGAACTCCGGCCAATCCATCACAAAGGTGTACAGAGGGAATCCCAACTTCTTCAGCATGACCTCTATATTCCCGACCGCCAACTCATCATCCCATCCATAATCGAAGTGGACGATCAGAGGCCTGAGGCCCCACTGCTTTGCGAGATACACCATGTAGCAACTGTCTACGCCACCACTCAGGCCTAGAATGCAGTCGTAGTTTCTTCCCCTTCCGCTTTCCTTGATCTGGCGTAGTGCCTCGGCCAGCCTCTCTGCCTGCCGCTCCGGGTCGGGACGGCCGCGCTGGATTCGGTGGTAATCATGCCACCAGTTGCTAACGCCCTCTGCATCAAAGCAGATGTCGGGATCGGTATTGTCCATCACCGTCTTGGTGCAGACACGCAGGATCTCGGGCTCGAACGGCTTACGCGGCCGGGGGTCGGCTGCGTTCTCCAAAACCATTCCGTTGGCTACGCGAGATGACACCAGAACTCCTCCTCCAGTTGTGACTGGGCAGGGTAGTTGATCAGGACGCCTTCACCCTTGGCCGCGAACACAAACATGCTGCTCGCCGCCACAGCGCCGCACTTTCCTTCGTTCACCGCGAACTCGAAATCACCAACCTTCGCGGCGCCGCCGTTAGCCACAATAGGAACGCACACCGCGCCCGAGACGGTCCTCAGAAGCGCTGTGTCGTAACCCAAAAACGTTCCCTCGCGTTCGATCGACGTGACGATGATCTCGCCCGCGCCGTGCTGTTCCGCCAAGCGCGCGAGTTCGGTCGGCTCGAACTTCGTCTCCTTCCGGCCGTTGTGCGTGTAGACCTTGTTCTTGCCCCAAAAGTTGCGTTTGACGTCGATCGACACAACCACGGCCTGCGCACCGTATCGCTCCGCTACTTCGGTGATCAGTTTCGGGTTTTTGGGCACGGCCGAGTTGATCACGATCTTCTCCACGCCGCGCTTGAACAGTTCGACGCATTGATCAAGCGAGTTGATGCCGCCACCGTAGGCAATGGGCATGAACGCCTCGCTGACGATATCGGAAACCCAATCGTAATCTATGCGGCGCTTTGACGTTGCCTCGATATCGAGTACAGCAAGTTCATCTGCACGCTTGTCGTTGAAGATCTTCACTGCGTTGATCGGATCACCGAGATAGCGCGGTTTCGTGAAATTCCTGGTCTTCACCATACCGCTGTTCGACAGGAGCAGGATGGGAACGACTCGGATGCGAGTCATGTCGCGGAACCCATCTCAGCGAAGTTCTTCAGGAGCTGCATGCCGTAGGCGTGGCTTTTCTCGGGATGAAACTGCACGCCAAAAATGTTGCCTACTGCGACACCGGAGGCGAAGCGATAGCCATGCTCGGCGCTGCAGATGACCATCGCGGGATCATCACATACGAAGTGGAAGGAATGGACATAATAGAACCGCGCCGCTTCGTCGAGACCGCTGAACAGCGGGCAATCCTCGTGGGATGTCGTCGCCCAACCCATGTGCGGGACCCTCTCGCCGTGCGTCAACTGGCTCTTGTCGAATGCGACGATGTCCATCGGTACGTAACCGAGCCCCGGAACTCCGCCCTCTTCGCTGTGTCGGCCGAGGATCTGCGCGCCAAGGCAAATGCCCAGAATGGGTACATGCGCTTCGATTACTCTCTCATTCAACACGTTCACTAATCCGCGCCTTTCGAGTGACTCCATGCCAAATCGGAAGTGGCCGACGCCAGGCAGGATCAATTTCTCGGCGGCGCGGATCTCGGCAGGGTCACTCGAAACGATGGAGTCGAATCCGATTCGGTGCAGCATATTTTGCACCGACCGAAGGTTGCCCAGCCCGTAGTCGATAATACCGATCACTGCATTTCCTCCTCCTATCCATTTACACAATCACGCCGACAAGAGCGTGCGATGCAAAATCGTCATAGCTGATTTTCCGCCCCCTAAGAACATGCTTCGGTCGAACGTCGAAGCCTATCGCAGGTTCAATCCTTTTTGCCAGCAATCGGATTAAGCCGTGAGAGGAGGCGGTTCTTCTCTTTATCCCAAGAATGCTCTGCCAGGGCCTGTTGGTGGCCCGCCTTTCCGAAAGCCGAAGCGCATGAAGATGCAAGAAGCATCGCCTCAGCCATTCCCTCTACGTCTCCCTCATCCACTAGCAGGCCAGTCTTGCCCTCGAAAATGGCCTCCGGGATGCCCGCGTGGCGCGTGCTGACAACCGCAAGGCCGTGGGCCATGGCTTCCTGGATGGCAGCCGGGAGGCCTTCCTCGTTTCCGGTATCGGGGTCCGTGATGCTGTGCTGGACGTAAACGCCGCATTCGAGCAGCAGGCGTTGCTTTGTTTCCTCGCCCACGTCGCCATGGAGACGGACGCGCTCAATAAGGCCATAGGCATCCACGAACTGTTGGACCGCAGGGAACAACGGTCCCGTCCCACCAACATCCAAAGTAATCTCGCGATCGCGGGCCGCGGCTTGGCGGAACGCTTCGAGCAAATAAACTGGGCCCTTCTTGGCCACGAAGTACGAGACGGTCAGGAAACGCTTGGCGGCGCCGGCGTCACGCTGCGGCACTTGAGGCGGAACATCGACCCCGCCAAAATTCACGTGGATCTTTTCCGCCGGCAGGCCAAGGCTGATCAATCGCTGACGGTGGAACTCAGAGCGCGTCAGGATGGCGCGGGCCGACTTGTAAGCGAGATACCGCTCAGCCATTCCCGGTGCGCGCAGGGCAGCACTGACGTCGATTCCGTGGCCTTGTACAACGTAGGGCAATCCCATGCGATCCAGTAGCGGAACGAAATCCAAGAACTGGTCGAGGTATTCTCCAAGAACAACCTGGACCTTGTGCTTACGAAGGAACTGCCCGATGGCGCGATCTCGCAGCCTGGAATCCGAAAACCCAGCGCGCCGTGCCAGGCGAACTGGCACTTGGAGCGCCCACCGATCAATAAGAAAGACAGGGCACGAGCCGGTCCACAGGTTCGCCGACCACCCCGTAAGGTCCGCGTGCCGAGCAACGGCTACCGTTTGACCCGGCATGAGCCCATTGATGTGCCGGTTCACGAAGTTCTCCCCGAGTGTAGAGGTAAACACCGCTAGCATCGGGATTGAGCCCCCGTATTTGCCTTTGCAATTGGCTGACGAAGCTGCCGCAACATTCGCTGCCGCTCGGATTCTGGCACACAAAACGCGGCGGTCGATTGGCGCGGCGAAGGGCGAAGAACGTCAGAGCCAAGATAATCGCGGCGCGCCGGCGACGGGAGGAGGTTCAGACCCAGCAGGCGCCGAATGTAGTGCTTTACGGCTACCAGGCCGCCTGCGTGATACTCGCGCAGTGCAACATTCGCCAGCTTTTCATATCGGCCGAGCACAGCGTGTGCATAATCGCCGTACTGCCAGATGCCAACTTCCCGGTAGTAGAGCAGGTCGGTACAGGTCTGCTCTGCAAATTTCAGGATGTCCTCCACCGTTACATCTTCATCCACGGGCTGCATTCCGGCAGGATCACGGAGCCGTCCGTGCTGCTGTAAGGCCGGGGTCGGAAACGTCATGATAACCCTGGCTTCATCGGCGAGGAAAGGGTTGATTGCGGCGTGAAGGGCCGCCCGGTCGTTCTGGACAATGTGCTCGTAGACGTCCATCAACACCACTAGATCGAACTTACCGGCGAGCACACCCTCGCGAATCAGTCCGAGGTGATAAGCGAGATTAGGGAGCCGAAAACAGTTTCGTGCGACTTCGATGGATCGCGAGCTGATATCGGCACCAATGACCTCGGCCTGGGACCAGGCACGCGCCATACGCCACGATGTTGCACCAATGCCGCAACCGATTTCCAACACACGGCGAGGGGCGGGTGGCGCCCATTCGGCGATCGTTTGAATAGCAGCTTCGATGCGTGGGTTAAAATCCGTAAAATCGCGCAGTTTTCCTTCAACGCGCTCGTCATAGTACGCTTCGATCGTATTGCGCGTCGCGTTCGCCTCGTTTGCGATGTCGATCATACGTGATTGGCTGATTCCTGTTGCGATGCCTGGCACGGCCTTCCGTCAGCTACGACGACATGTCGGTCGGCTAGGGGATCGATCCGCGAAAAAAACCGCGCATCGAAACCTGTCACTCTTTTTTGGGGTCGCTGCATAGCTTTGCGCAACCTCAGTCTGAAGTTCGCCGGGAGGATCGCCTTTGCGAACCTTATGGCGAGCGGTCTCCGCGCTGGCGCTGTGGAGGTGGCCGGCATCACCTCGCGGCTGGCGCGACACGCTGCCCAAATTGCAGTGTAGTCACTTTGCTGCGGTTGTGTTCGGAATATCGGTACGCGAGCCGTACGGCGCGCGATCAAAAACAGGTACACGGGTTCCGCATTGCATAGCGTGACGCGGCCCGCAACTTCGCTCGGTCTCTTGACCAAATGCCAAGCGGGCTTTTCAACGTCCTCGAAAGCAATCAGCCGAACGACCTCGAATCCGTTCTCGGCCGTGAATACTGTGTAATAGGTTTCCGGACTGAATTGATAAAAGCCATGGCCGAAGAAATTATTCGCCGGCGTGATTGCCAGATAGTGTCCCCCAACCCTGACCATCTCCATGCAGTTCTTCAAGGCGACGGGAAAATTGAACACATGCTCAAGCGAACCCCCATCGAGGACAACCGTGTACCGCTCCTTCAGCGCATCGGGGATGGGCTCGTTCATGTCATGAATGTACGTGGCGTTCTGATAATCGGAATAGTCAAGCGAGTCCGCTTCCTCAGCTCCGAGATAGTGGAAGAGGTTCTCGGAGTAGCTCCTGCCCCCCCCTTCGAATACCAAGGCTAATTCTGCTTCGCTGGGTTGCACTCCGAACGAGGTCAGGACCTTGCACAGCCTCTGCGGAGTGACGTACAGATTTTGACGGCCGATCGTCAACGTGCGCGAGAACTCGACGCCCAACCCTCTTGCATACGCCAGAAATCCAGCTCCATTGGCGTCAATTCCCATGGGGAGCTCCGTCTGGACTGGAAGGGCACAAGTCGGCATCACGCAAGTCGTCCGCATCTTCGATGTGCCACTCAACATCCTCAAGATACACGGCCGAATTGGGCGCCCAGTAGAAATCTCGGATCTGATCGATCACTGCCACCTCAAACGGACAGATCTGCTGTGGTGCTTGGAAAACTCTGCGAGGCTCGCTAGCGCCAAAATAAAAAGACATTTGATAATGCCCTGGGTAAAGACGCAGTCGAGGAAATTTACATCGCAGGCGATGCGTTCCCGCATGGCGCAGCATGGGAACTTCTGAATCCAGATTGAGGACGTGAAGCACGGGCTGATGACTGCTCGTCAGAACCTGAAACGAAATCGCAGCGTTGGGGACCGGTTGGGGCGAATGGACTTCGATATCGACTGTCATGGGCTTGCCATACTGTTGGAGATTTCCCGGTCCACTGGTCTGCAACTCCACGCGCGTGATTTCCGGTTGCGTTCCGCTGGCCGGTCGTGCATAAACGATATCTTCGGAGGTCTGCTCGGCCAGGTATTCGTCAATCACTACTTTCGTCGCACCGATTGCAGTAATGGAGCCTGATCGAAGCAAGATGGCGCGCTGCGTGAGACCGGCTACCGCCTGCATATTGTGACTGACGAAAAGCGCAGTGCGGCCGGAATCAGCGACTTTTTGCATTTTGCCCAGGCACTTCTTCTGGAAGACCAGATCCCCCACCGCAAGCACCTCGTCCACAATGAGAATCTCAGGCTCAAGGTGAGCAGCCACCGCAAACGCGAGCCGCACATACATTCCCGAACTGTACCGCTTGACAGGAGTATCGAGGAATTTTTCAATCTCGGCGAAGTCCACGATCTCGTCGAATTTGCGTTTGATCTCGGCGCGCGTCATGCCGAGGATGGCGCCATTGAGAGAGATGTTTTCGCGGCCAGTGAGCTCCGGGTGGAAGCCGGTGCCCACTTCAAGGAGGCTCGCCACCCGGCCCTTGATGGTAACCCGGCCTTCCGTTGGCTCAGTGATGCGCGAGAGGATCTTGAGCAGGGTCGATTTTCCCGCGCCATTTCGTCCGATAATGCCGAACACCTCGCCACGCTTGACCTCGAAGTTCACATCCTTGAGCGCCCACAAATCCTCGACAGTGTCGCCGGGCACCACCACGCGGCCGTGTACCATGTCGGCGGCCATGCGCCAGGCGTTCCGGGCACCGCGAGCGATGACGTCGCGCAACGCCACGTAGCGCTCGCGCTCAGTCTCGTGGCCGATCACATATTTCTTGCCGAGTCCTTCGGCGCGTATGACGATATCGTCGGCCATCAGATCAAATCCGCGAAGGTCTTTTCGGTGCGGCGGAAATAGGCAATCCCGAACCACAGGAAGAGAGCCACGACACCGAGGCTGAGCAGGAAGCCGGGCCAATAGAATGCGCTCTGTCCGCCCAGCACACACCAGCGAAACCCATCGATCACGCCCACCACCGGGTTGAGGTTGTACCAGAGACGCCACTTCGCGGGCACGACTGAACTGGAAAAACCGACCGGCGAGACGTAGACGCCGAACTGCACCACGAACGGGATGATGTACCGAAAATCGCGATACTTTACGTTCATGGCGGTCATGAGCAGAGACGGCCCGAGGCTGGCCAACATGGCAAGAGCAATAAAGAAAGGCAGAAAGACCATGTGCCAACTAGGCAGAAAGCCGTACCAGAGCATCAGCACGCCGAGTAGGGCGAAATTGATGCCGAAATCGACCAGCGCCACGACGGCTGTCGCCGATGGCACAATAATGCGTGGAAAATATACCTTGCCAATCAGATTGGCGTTTGTGACTAAACTGGTCGACGCCCCGCTCAAGATCGAAGAGAACAGGAGCCAAGGCAACATGCCGGCATAAACCATGATCGGATAGGGCGCGGCTCCCTCGCTCGGCAGTTTGGCGACGCGGCCGAAGATGATGGTGAAAATGATCATGGTGAGGAAGGGCTGCACCAGCGCCCAAGCAATTCCAATCGCTGTCTGCTTGTAGCGCACCGCCACGTCGCGCCAAGCCAGGATTACGAATAGCTCACGATAGGCCCATAAGTCGCGCCAATAATGTTTCTCGGCACGTCCGGACTCGAGAATCAACTCGCGTGGCTCGGCAGTGAGGACCGTTCCCATTGTTGTCCTACACCTCCAGGGGCCGCAGCATCGCGGAGCGAACGGTGTTAGCGAAACGCTCGCGACCGAAGCGTTCCCGCACCGCGCCGGATAACATCTGTGAATCGCGACCTACAGTTGAGATCATGCGCGCCAACGTCGCCGCTAATTCCTGTTCCTGCGCCATCTGACCCAGCTCTCCGTCACAGAGCGCATCGCGCGCACCGGCCGCATCAAGCCCCAGCGCCGGCGTGCCACAGGCCATCGCTTCGAGAAACGTGATACCGAAGCCTTCGCCGGTAGATGGCATCACGAAGAGATCAGCCATGCGATACGCCTCAATCAGTGTTTCGCGAGGCAGGGCTCCAACAAAGCGCACGCGGTCGCTGACGCCATATTTAAGCGCGAGCTGTTCCAATCGCAGCCGGTCATCGCCCTCGCCGGAAATGACATACACAATGTCGTGGCCCGCGGCGATGAGATCGGGAAGCGCTGCAATCACTCGATCCTGCCCCTTGTAACGTTCACTTGCCCACATGCGTCCGACAGTAAGCAATACCCTCTTGCCTTCAAGCCCCCATTCTTGACGCAGCGCAGCGCCATCCCCAGACGTGAAGCAATCAGCGACCGTGTTGGGCAAGACCATGGCTCGCTCTGGTGGGATCGCTGCCCAGTCGAGCAGACGCGCGCGTGTGTAGCGCGAAACACAAAGGACGGTGGAAGCTCGTTCGCAGCTCCAGCGGACGATCGGAGATGGTCGCGACCATGCCTCGATGCCATGTGTCTGCAACACAAGCTTTGCGCGCGCAAGCTTTGCGGCCAGCCAACCAAGCGGCACCATGGTGAGATGCCCGCAAAAGACGACTTTGGGTTTGCTCCGCCAGGCATTGGCGATCACCACGAGCGAATACCTAATGCGGCCCGCTCTCGGTTGGTGTTGCAGCACGCCGGGAGGCGGATATGCCCTATCCGGCGCATGGCGCGGAATCGCAACAATGGAATACCCCACAGCGGCGAGAACTGAAAGAAAGTCACGGTTGTATTGCGCAATACCGCCGCGCCCACCGAAGGCGTCAGTTACGAGTGCGAGAACACCTGGCTTCATGCAGCAGGTACCATCCGCATGCCGTAGCCATCCAGCACCACTTTGGACCAGCCGCGTGAGGCTTGCCCCTTCGTGGCCGACCGACCTGGCATAATAGCGCGTGAAATCCAATCGCCAGTCGGTACGGCGAAACCGGTTTTGGCGCGGTTGCGAACCACTCCTGGTAACTGCTTGGACGGCGCGAGCGCAAGAGCGGCTTTGCCATCTCCAACGACAAGAGACGGGAGCGAGGGGGCCAAGGCCTGAGTCAACCTCCAATCCACAAGGGGCACGCGGATTTCAAGCGAATGCGCCATGCCTGCCCAATCGGAGTCGCGTAAGAGCTGATTGCGCATATAGTTTGAAGCCTCGAGCACGCTCACGCGGGCCACGTCGCTCCCGGGATCTGGCAACAGTTGGACCCCGATTGCATCCGAGAACTCAAGGCGCCGCATGCCTTCCCGCACCACCTCACACCCAAGCAGCGCAGGTAACTCATGGGGAAGAAAGAGTCCGCGACGCAGAAGATAGGTGCCGGCCCAACTATTCGCATATTCGAGCATGCCGAGCGCTTTGGGCTGGCGGAGGGCTGCGGATGGAATCAGCGCCTGAGCCAATGTGCGCGCAGCACGACCGAGGAATGGCACGGAAGCGAATGCGCCAAAGCAGCGGCGCCAGTGCGGCAGATCAACGAAGCTGGGATAGCCCGCCAGAAACTCGTCGCCTCCGAGACCGGAAAGCGCTACCTTGAGGCCGGCTTCCTTGGCTGCTTTGGACACGAACCAGGTGTTCACACCGTCGATCGAGGGCTGGTCCATGGCGTCGAGGATGCGCGGCAGGTCATCGCGAAACTCGTGCTCTGACACACGTCGGATGATGTGTTCTGCGCCGTAGTGTTTCGCAACTTCGGCTGCCAAGGGTACCTCATCTTCGGCCGTGCCTACAAACTCATCGAAGCCTAGGGTGATGGCGCGAATTTTTTCCCGACCTGCATCGCACATCAGGCCCAGGAGTGCGCCCGAGTCGATCCCCCCCGAAAGGAACACGCCGACTTCGACATCGGCTAAGAGATGCGCGCTTACGCTGTCGAGGGCTGCTTGTTGCACACGTGCACTCAATTCGGATGGCACTGCGCGGTGTCGAGCGCCTTCTGCCAGCACGGCTGCGAGATTGGCGAAGCGTTGCGGCTCCCGCGGGCCGACCTCGTCGACCCATTGAAAATGGCCTGCCGGCAGTGCACGGATCTCGCGATAGAGCGTGAACGGTTCAGGAAGGTGGCCGAAGAGATGAAATCCGACGAGACCCGCCGGTTCCGGATCGCGGGAGACCTGGCCACCGGCAAGAAGCGCCTTGACCTGCGAGGCAAAACGAAAGGTCCAGCCGTCGTTGGCGGTGTAGAGCGGCTTGATGCCGTAAGGATCGCGGGCGAGGAACAAAGTGCGTTTGATATTGTCCCAGATCGCGAATGCGTACATGCCGCGCAGCCGGTCCAGCATTGCGGCGCCGTCGCGGGCGTAGAGATGCAATAGCGCTTCTGTGTCGGACCTAGAGCGGAACAGCACACCTTGGCGCTCAAGCTCCGTACGGAGCGCCGGATAGTTGTAGATTTCGCCGTTGAAAACCACAACATAACGACCGTCTGCACTGATCATCGGCTGCGATGCTCGATCCGATAGGTCGATAATAGACAGCCGACGATGGCCGAATCCGCAGCGGCGATCTTCGTTCCACCAGACGCCCACGCCATCAGGCCCGCGTGCACGCATGTGCTCGCGTGTGGCGAGGAGTTCGGCCTCCTTCGGGAGATTGGCCGCCGTGTGGAACGCGTAGATGCCGTTAATGCCGCACATATCAGTCAGACAGATTCCAGGATCGCCGCATTGCTGCGGTTCGACCACGCCCAGGCGGTTCCAATTATGTCAGCGATTGTGGTATATCTCGTCAGCCAGCCAAGGTCGCGATTGGCAAGGGTGGCATCGGCGACGAGGGAGACGGGATCGCCAGGACGGCGGGGCCCTTTCAGCACCGTGAAGTCGCGGTCGGTCACGTGCCGCGCGGCGTCGATCACTTCTTTCACCGAGTGGCCCTTGCCGGTGCCGAGGTTATAGGCGCGTTGGAGCCTACGCTCGCCCAAACTAGTCATGGCGCGGACATGTACATCGGCCAGATCGCTGACATGAATGTAATCGCGAATGCAGGTACCATCCGGTGTCTCGTAGTCATTTCCGTATACGGTGACGTCGGTCCTACGGCCCGCCGCGGCCTCGAGCACCAGCGGGATTAAATGAGTTTCGGGGTCGTGGCATTCACCCAGTTCCCCGTCAGGATCGGCGCCGGCGGCATTGAAGTAGCGCAGAGAAATGCTCTTGAGGTCGTAAGCGCTGCCATAATCAGCGAGAATCTGTTCGATCATCAGCTTGGACCGGCCGTAGGGATTGATCGGCCGTTGCAGCGCGTCTTCCGTGATAGGGATCCTGTCCGGTATGCCGTAGGTGGCGCAGGTGCTGGAGAATACGATCTTACTGACACCGTTCTGGCGCATGGCATCCAAGAGGTTCACCGTGCCGACGACATTGTTGCGGTAATATTTGGCAGGATTTTGGACAGACTCGCCGACATAGGCGAAAGCCGCGAAGTGGATGACCGCGGCCGGTTTGTACGTGGCAATAACCTGCGAGAGACGCGCCGCATCGAGAATGTCCCCCCTTTCGAGCGGGCCCCATTTGACGGCCCATTCATGTCCGGAAACGAGGTTGTCATAGGTGATCGGCGCAAAGCCTGCGCGCGACAGAGCCTTGCAGGTGTGAGAGCCAATATAGCCGGCGCCGCCGGCGACCAGGATGTTGATCATTGTTTTATGTTGCTGTGGCTATGCTGAACGAGCCGTCGCAAACGCTCGAATTCAATTGTCACGACGAAGTTGCATCTGCTCGCAGATTTGCCCGCCGGACATCCAACATAGGCACGCTTGGAGCCCATCGAGCTAGCATCCTTGCCAAATTGTGTGACGGACTCTCGATCGAAAGGTAAAATGCTGCACAAAATGCGGCGCAAGCCAGCCAAACCTCAAGAAATCGGATCATCCCGATCCGTGGCGGCAGAGTGAAGGCTGCTAATACAATTATATGGCAGAGATAAACGGAGTAACTAGCCCGCCCACAAACCTCCAGAACCTTTACAGTGCCCCTCTCTTGGGCGGCTCGTATCTCTTCCAACACCCAATAAAATGCGAGAGGTGAAAAAAGTAGCATGGAGAACTTGTAGTGCACCGGTGAATGGAAATGGAGCACAGTGGCGATGCTGGAAGCGAGCCAAACGGCTAAGCGTAAGCACATGAGCCTAGAACGGGTGAGCGCGGGCGATGGGGTGCGAGCCCTTTCCGCCAGCAGTACGCCGAGAATCCAGACCGGCAGGCCATAAACCCAAGTAAGTCCCAACCCATAACCCCATATGAAGCCCCCATTGTTGCTCACAACTAGTACCGTCAGGGCCGACGCGATCACAGAAGCCGCGAGAACAAGATGCCACCCAGTGGCCGAAGCGATCTTCAGTAGGCCAGGATAGATTGCGTAGTAGATCAGCTCGCAGTAGAGCGACCATAGAACGGGGCCCAAGGTCGAGCTTTGACCCAGCAGAACCCCCGATAAGATGACTGCACCAATCAATGGTGCGCCTACGCGAAGCCCGCGCCTGACCCAAAATCTAATTGGATCGAGCTGGTTCGAGTTCACGACTGGAAGGTGTATACATAGCCCTGATATCACAAAGAACACAATTACGGCCGCTACACCATCGAACGCGGCACCGTTTACAGACGACACGAAGCGAAGGATTGGCTCTGGAATTCCGACATGTGCCAGAAGTGCAGCAAGCGGCAGACCTCCGGCATGGGAGAGTACGACCCACACTGCGGCAACGATTCGTAAGGTATCGATGCCCGCAATGTGAGACGCTTTTGTTGACCCTGCAGGCAAAACGCGGCTATGCGCACTGGTCGGCTCGGGGCCCGCGGATGAATGAAATGATTGCAACTCCCTCAAGCTCACCCCATGCAACTGTCGACGCGGCTGTCGATCAATTCAGGCTTCCAACTTGTCCGTCGCGGACCGCACCTTTTTCTCAAATACCTAGCTCTCGCCCGGACGTGAAAGCACGATGGCATCGGGCATGCTTAAGAAGCCGGAACCTGGTGCAGGCGCTAGGTGATTGACAAAAAGCTATCTTCGTTGAGCGCATTTTTCTCAATTGCGGGGCCTCTCTTACGAATGTCTTGGCGGCTCATAGTTCGCTCCGCGGCTTACGACTACGAGTCGGCGTGCGTCTGCTCCGGGTCTCGATCACTGTAATATCGGTTGTAACCGTAATGGGAATACCCGCCAGCGGAGGTGTCATGTTTCACCTGATTTAGAACCACGCCCACGATGTTGGCTCGGAGCCGACGGAGAACGGAAACGACTTCGGCAACGGCTCTGCGTTTCGTTTGTCCAGCACGAGCCACGATCAGCACGCCATCTGCAGCCACCGCCATCTGGAGACACTCCGCGAATCCGAGGAGAGGGGGGGAATCCAGGATCACGAGATCAAATTCCTTGGCAAACTCGTCGAGGAGAGTGGCAAGGCGGGGGCCGATCAGATCGGCGGCGCGATGGGACCCAGGGCCGGCCGGAAGAAAGCTTAGATTGGGCTTACCCTCGATTTGGATTATGGCCTCTTGCCATGGCAGTTCGCCCATGAGTACGCTCGATAGGCCTTGGTTCGGGGTCAGGCTAAACTTGGAATGCAGGCTGGGGCGGCGCAGGTCGCCATCAACCAAGAGCACCTTCTTCCCTCGATCGACATTGGCGATTGCAAGGTGGGCTGAGAGCGTGCTCTTCCCCTCGCCCTGATCCGCACTTGTGATCACAAGTGAACGCAACCGCCCTTCAAAGTCAGACAGCAAAATCGTGTTGCGAAGTGTCCGCACCGCCTCATCAAAGCCGGATCCAGACTGATAATATCCCCCTCGCCTGTCGCCATTAGATGCCTTTGGTACGACTTCTCCTTTGGCGCCGGCAGCAACAGCCGCTGCCGGCTGCGGAAGTTGAGCAGCCGTACGATCGCTAGGCATGGTGGCAATCACATCAGTGCCCAGAAAACGGCTAGCTTCCGCTGGATCGCGAAGGGTGGTATCGAGTGAATCCAATAGAATAGCCAGTCCAATCGCCAACAAGGCCGAAATCAGAAACGCCAGAATGAGATTGCGTCGAATGTTTGGTGAGACAGCCGCCGGGGAAGGACGAGCATAATCCGCGATCCGGAGGTTGTTATTCCGGAAGCCCGCATTAATGTCTGCTTCTCGAATCTTTTTCGTGAGCTCGTCGTAGAGGGCCTTGTCCGTATCGGCCTCCTGCTTGAATCGTTGATACTCAAAAGAACGCGCATTGAGGCGGTCCCACTCTGCTTTGGTCTCGTCCACGGCGGCCTCAAGCATTTGTTCGCGATTCAGGCTTTCCTTATACTGCGCTTCAGCTCGATCGGCAATGCTGCGGCGGGTATCGTCAAACTGCTTTTCAATTTCGGCTAGTTCAGAAGCTGCTTTGCGATATTCAGGGTGGGTCGTTCCATACGTAGCTTTTACCAGAGCGAAGCGCTGGCGTGCCCTATTCAGCGTGTCGGTTAGCGCGGCCAGCTGGTTTCCCTGTGAGGAGGCCTCAGCAGCCTCGAGGGAGCCAGCCTTTACCGCGTTCCATGCCGCCTCCGAGCGAATGCGATCCGCCTGGGCTGTCGTGTAATCGCCATTCAACTGCTGGAGCCGCGCGGAGAGGATGTTCGTTTTTTGGTCAGGATTGATGACATCCAAGTCTTTCTCAAACTGCGCTAGCGCCAAACTTGACCGTTCCATTCTTGCCCTTAGTTCATCGAGCTGTTTTTCCATGAATGACGAAAGGCCGGCCGACGATTGAATACGAAGGTTGTATGTCTGCAAGATATAGGAGTTCGCGACCGCATTGGCCAAATCGGCGGCTCGCTGTGGATCCGTGGATTGGTAACTGATTAGCAAGAGGTAGGTACCGGATGGGCGAGTGACCTTAAGGCCACCCATTGTGACTGGGGCCGCGATAACCTGCTGCGTCTTTGCAGAATCTCCGCTTTTGATCTGCTCGCCGTGGTTTAGAAGGTTATTTTGCTCAATGACCGGTCTCAGTACAGCGTCGGATTGAATGAGCCTGATTTGCGTTGCTAGAAACTCGTCCGCCTCATCAGGGTCGAAGGGCGTAACAGAAGATGTTGGGCCTTCACCTACGACGTCTGTGGGTGCACTCCAATCAACAACGATCGTTGCCGTAGACTCATAAATTCGCTGCTGCCGCGCGGAGATCACGAATGTCGCGATCACACATGTCACAACAAAGGCGACAATCTTCCAGAGATGTCGCCGAAGAATCCAAAGATAATGCGACAGCGGTACACGAGGCGCTTCTGGCTCAATTTCCTGTTGCATAGGAATCTGGGCGTAGTATGGCTCAACTGTTTGGTTCCTCGGCAGGTGAAGAGGCGGCACTTTGGGCAAGCTTCCTTGGAGCGACATATTTCGTCCTCTATATCCTATCGATATATGGAGAGGAGCGATACGGCGACAGCGACTGCGAGACTAAGGGTCGTTTCCAGCACCGTCGCACTGATGTGCCCCCTGGCTTCGGGAATGTACAAAATGTCATTGGCTTCCAGGGCAACGTCGGGTGATTTGTGGTCCATGATTCTTCTCAGTTCCACTGGCATCATATTCCGTCCACCAGCGCCGCCTTCCATACGATAGATATAAGCCGTATGCCCTGCACGCGGCCCCAGTCCCTCAGAAAAAGCCAGCGCTTGCAGTACGGTGGTCTCTAAGTCGTCGGTTAGGTAGAAAGTACCTGGCTTTTTTACGTCACCCATGACGAATACCCGTCCAGCCTCTGGGACTCGAATCACTTCTCCGCCTTGCAAACTCAGGTTCAGAGATGGATTCACATCTTTGAGAAGGCCGCGAACACGAATCCTCTGTGTCAGCGTCGTCGATTTCCCATCTGTTCCCGGCGTCTCCCGGCTTACCAGGATTTCTGAGCCAGCATTCTCGCTTAGCCCTCCAGCACGGGATATGGCGTCTAAGAGCGTTACGTTGCCCGTAGCCTGAAACGTCAAAGGCGATCTTACGGCGCCAACAACAGCGATCGGGCGGCTCCTGGACTCAACTAGGGAAACGGTAACAATCGGATCTACAAGCACATGATCACGGATCAGCGCGGCCGCAATGATCTCTTCCAAATCTTCCGGATAGATGCCAGCCGCGTGGATTGGCTCCTTCACCATCGGAAGCCAGATATCGCCTTCTGGGCTTACCCGCACCGTACGGGTCAGTTCAGGGGCGTCGTACACCGTGACTCCAAGCAGGTCGTCGTCACCGATTTTGACCACGGGTAGATTCGAGGAATCGCTGAGTGTTGTTGCCCCTGCACCAACACTGGATGTGGCAGGCCCCTGCTGTGCCGAAACCGCTACTGCCGCGGCGAACGCAAGAACCGCAAATGCAATACTTTTCATATTGGCTCCGTGGCTTTCCGCGCAAGCGAATCAGCAGTCAAAGAACAGATGGACTCAGACGCCGCGCGGTACGCATCTCATGAGGATTGCTGGGTCTTTGACCGTTCTGGAGACATCAGTTGTTCCCTTAGTTCATCGATTCGCCGATTGATCATCGCCATCTGAGTTTGGACCGAATCGGCAGCGGTGCTAGGAAACCGATCATGATTTGAAGCACTCAAAAACATGCGCATCGCGTCGCGCGCGAGGTCGGAGAGACTGTGCGCACCGATCTCGGCCGATAGACGGCAGAGCCCTGCGTATTCTTCCTCAGAGAGCCGGATGCTGATCATCCGTGATCGAGGCTTGAGAACTTTCATAATGTCTGAATGCTGGGGGTAGGCGGGATGAAACTGGGCGGGCTTCGCCCCTTTTAGTCCCAGAACTAGGATCTTCGGGACACTACACTTCTTTTCGGTACGATGTTGCTGTCTGTAGTAACGGGAACCAGTGGCACCAATTTCAACTGAGAGTACAGGTTAAGAGAATCTAGCACAGGCTACATGAAAGTGAAGCGAAAAATGACAAATGTCTGTCATTTGCATGACGAAGGTGTCCCTGGAGCCCGCTCGAAGGTAAGTTACCTTCTCGAGCGATGCAGTGTCAGCGCCAGAGTTTCCAAGGATCGATTGGTTCATGAACGACAAGTGTAAGGAGACAACATTCTAAAACTAAATGGCTTATTGAGGACATTGTCGAACGAGGAGATGACCGCACAGGATGCGACACTCTCTTCCCTTCCCTTCCGAGCGAGAACCAGAGGTCACCCCTTACGTGCAATAACCTACAATCAAGGATTTGTTTTTGAAATTGCCGGACAAAGCTGCCATCGACGAATCCTACGGGCTGGCAGAGGGCTTTGTCGCTTCGTATATACCGATTCCGAGGCCCGTACCAGCTGCGGCTATTGCTGTGGTGAACCAGATCAACCCCGCTTTCGTCGTAAACCGGCCCGGGGCCCCCCCATTGATCCTTTTCTTTTTTACGTTGATCTGGGGAATCCCCGATGGTGTCGCAGCCTCTTGTAGCGTACCTTCGACAATGAGTTTCGTGCCAACGTCCTTCTGAAAGTCTTGTCCGGTGATCAGGTACTTCGTCCCGTCGGCCGTCGTGAGGTAGTATTGCCCGTTCTCCACACTCACCAAACCGATTTCTTCCACTTCCTCGGTCGTTCCATTTGCTCCCCCAGCACCTGGCGCCTGACCAAACGACATTACTGTCCCTGGCGACACATGCGTGAGTGAGGGATTCGTAGCGTCGGCAATTCGGAGTTCACCCGTAACAGCAGCTACTTGAAATGTTTTCGGAGAACTCACTGAAACCACACTAAGCGTGTTCGGCCCAACGGGCACCACCCGCAAGCCATCCGCCTCGACGAAGAATGAAGAACTTGACGCCTTCAGCTGGCTTTGGCCTTGCAATAATACAAGCCGGTCACGGTACACAATGCCGCGCGAATGAATCGCCATCGTGATCTCAGTGCCGTTCTGCAACCTCAGTGTCGCAGTGGCCTGACTCGTTTCCACGGCTGTGCCGTCGAAAAGCGTTCCGTTCCCCTGGACCGTGTACCCATCGACGCGCATATTGCCTCGCGCGTTGACCGTGCCGATCGAGTTTGAACCGCTCGCCGCATATGCACACGGGAAGGAGAAAAGCATGAATGTAACCAAACAACCTTTCGCGGTCATTCCTCGCCTCCATGCGGGAGTCGTGTCACACTTCCGCCACACTTTCACCCCTACTATATACGCCAAGAGTCCATGAAATTCAAGCCATTTATTTTCAGTGCATTAGTCAGACACTTGTCATACAACCATTTCGGGATCGCCTCACTCGTGCATTTCCTTACTCCCACCTCGACATTGCACGCGCACAGCACTGGGATTTCGAGAGGTTTCACTTCAAGTGTCAGCTGCGCAGTATCCAGAAGCGGAAATTCAGTGTTACGCTGGATAGCCGTGACCTGGCTTCGATTTCAGCTGCTCGCGATGATGTGCCGAATCATCATTGTTGGGATCTGTGCGCTCGGCATTTGGTACTCCTGGAACTTGGCCCGGGCAGACTATCTGTTCAGGCAGGATACAGAGGATTCCATTCGCGCCGCCATCCACATGGAGCCAGACGCGTGGAAATACTACATGCGCCTCGCCTCACTGGATGACGCGCACGCGCAGCAGCTCCTCGAAACCGCGATCAAACTGGACCCTTATGATGCGGAGGCGGACATCGAGCTGGGTTTGAGTCTTGAAGCCGCGGGTGACTACGGCCGCGCGGAGAGGCTGTTGCTCGACGGCTTCGCAATTGACCGCACTTTCCTGCCCCGCTGGAGCCTGGCCAACTTCTACTTTCGTCGTGACAATATGCCGGCGTTCTGGCTATGGGCCCGAAGGACAGCAGAAATGCCTTCTGATAGCACAGGACCTTTGTTCGAACTGTGCTGGCGTGTATCGCCTGACCCAAATGAGATTACGCGAAACATCCTGAACGACAATCCAGAGCTCATCCGGCAGTATCTCAATTTTCTCCTCGCGAAAAACCAGTTGCCGGCTGCTGTTGGAATTGCTCAGCGCCTCACACAATTTGGCGATTCCAAGACAGATGATCCACAGATGTTCTCGGTGATCGATCAGCTGATCGCAGCCAACGACGGGAGCGAGGCCAAAACGCTCTGGAACGCCTTGATCGAAAGGCGTTGGGTCCTCGCCGATCAGGGCACGCCAAACAATCCGAATTTCGCGCGTGACCCGCTGCCCGTTGGTTTCGATTGGGCACTGAATTCATATTCCGGCCTACACTCCTGGCCGGGACCTTCCGGCCTGGAAACAGAGTTTTCCGGGATACAGCCGGAAAGCTGCACCATCGCTGAGCAGGCCGTTGTCCTTACGCCGGGCAATTACGAATTGGAGTATTCCTATCGCACGCACGAAATCCCTCCGGAGACCGGACTCCGGTGGCAAGTCATAGCTCCTGGCTCGGAAACGCCGCTAGCGGAATCTCCTGACCTTTCAAGTGAGACCCTGAACTACCCGAAGGTATCATTTGCTGTTTTGCCCGGAACCTCTCTTATTCGCCTTCGTCTTCAATATCGACGCACTCTCGGTACGCCCCGAATTTCGGGCACACTCGTGATACCATCGATCCAAATTCACGCACGTTCTTAATATGAACTGCCCGAAATGCGGTAGCGATGACATCCGCGTATCTCATCATGCGCACAAGATGGATGTTATTCATCACATGCGCGGCGAGGAAGCGTATCGCTGTCGCGCGTGCCGCCATCGTTTTTACGATTCAAAATCCGCCGCAGTAGGAATGAAAAAATCTCATCGACCGGTGAGATTTCTTCGCGTACCGCAATCGCGTAAGCGATTTGAGAGGCGCGAGCGCTTGCCGTATCAGATCATGACCGTTACGTTGCTTGCAATTGCGCTCTCGATCTTCTGGTTTTTACTTCGCTTTATTGACATGCTCCACTGAATCCGTACCGATGAATTGATTCTTCAGCGCTTGAATTCCACAACGCGACGAGAATGATTTGAACTTTGGGCCTCTTCCGGTCTTTGTCTAAGCCGATCCGAGGATCGCGCTATATAGAGGAGGGCCAGCATCGCAAATAGCCAGCCTGAGACTGCGGGACGAGGGAAGGGATAATCGAAACAGGCGTGGATCATGACGGCGATCAGTCCAAAACCCCAAGGATGACGGAGCGCAGTCGGCACAGCGGCAGCAAAAGGAAGAAATACCAGCAGGAAGAATGGAACCCCTCCGTCCGCGGCAAACTCCGCCCAATCGTTGTGGGCATGGTTTGCGTAAACAGGAAAATCCTTAACCGCGTGTTGCTGGTAGACTTCCGGAAATGTTCCCAGCCCATATCCCGTCAGCGGCCGGTGCTCTGCCATATCAACGGCTGAGAGCATGAACTCGTACCTTCCCTCATATGGGTCACGATCTTGAAAGCGCTCCCAGACCCGCTGCCAGCCCACCACGCACGTGAAGATTGCTGCAAGAAGAGGAACTGCAACCAGGGGTAGTGTGGCTGCGTGGAACAACCATCCTGGCTTTTGCCGTTTGCGCAGAACCAGCCCGGCCGCCAGCACCGCTAGCAACTCAGCTGTGCAGATGACTGTGCCTGAGCGCGAGGCGGAGCCGATCACGGACGCGTAGAGCACACCGCCAGCGAGTGCATATCCCCACCCGCGCCAGCCATCGCGCAGTGCCCACCAAAGGGCAATCGGTAGGGATATTTCGACGAATTGCGCGTAGTTGTTGTGGTACTGGAACGTTGCGAATACTTCCTTGTATCCCGACGGGAAAACCCATAAAACGCTGCCCTCTGACGTAAAGAGTTGGATGAGGCAAAGCACCGCCATCACCGTCGCAAAGCACAAATACGTGAGCAGTGCGATCTCGCGATCCGCGCGGGAGCGAACGACGACTTGCGTGAGGAAGAACACCGCGGCCAAGGCTCCCCAGCGCAAGACTGCTTCGCGAGTTTCGAACGTTGAAGCCGTCGTGTGCGCAACGATTTGAATCACACCCCAGACGGGAATGAAATACACGAGCCACGGCGCCAGACCGCCGGCCAGATCCTCTTTTCCCCGCCGAATGCCATAGAGCAGATACGTTGCGGTGAGCGCATAGATTCCGATTTGAAACGCTTCAGCAGGCCAGGCTTCCCTAACAAACACTGTGCAGGTAGTGAACATGAGCAACAGAATCAGCGTTGCGCCTGTTGCGATCTGGACCCGCCGGCCCTTTGTGCCTGACGGCTTTTCTAGCTCTGCGACTGTGAGTTTATGTACGGCTGACATTGCGCCCCATTCTACTTGAGTTTTCTCGCGGGCAAAAGAATGGCGTTTTTCAGGGCTGACGAAGAACACCAGGAGATCCATGTTTCAACATATCCCTCCCAGCATCCTCTCAACTGGTGTTTCGATTTAGGGCATTACTTTCGTAGCGCCAGAAAACACCGATAAGCCACAACGAGCGTTAGTTCATAGGCGGTGGCACATGCTCGTTGAGCCAATCCTTAAGCGCGCTATCGGAATCGCAGTTCTCATGGGAGGCTGCGGGTGTTTTGCACAGCAGACTCCGATTCCATTCGCACAGATCCAACGCGACGCGCAGTTGTCCGCAATGCGGATGCCGTCCAACTCCGATCTTGCAAGCGCGTCCCTTCCTGAACCCGCTTCCGGAAGTTCAAGTTCCGCGCTTCCAGCCTTTCTTGCGCCATCGGCTTCGGCTTCGTCCTCTGCAGGATTCAAACGCGTGCCCGCCGGTCGAAGTCCGAGAATTTTCGATGCAAGATACTTCTGGCTCAATGGTCTGCACCTGACCTTGGCTGTTTCCGACATTGAGATGACGCAGCACTGCATCGATGCGCACACGTGCAGAGAAGCGAATCCGCTCATGCCGTCCTCACATGCAGGAAAAATCGGCGTCAACCTCGGGCTTGTCACCTATACGGCAGCCAGCAGCTATTGGCTCAGGAAACACCAGTCGAAGGCTTGGTGGCTGGGACCGACAGTAGGCGCCGCCGCTCACACCGTCGGCTTGACCTCGGGATTATTGCACCGATAAGCGCAGTCGAAGCAATCAACTTGCTCGTGTATCAGCCATATCGCGGCCATGAGCGCGCTCATGGCGTTACTTGAACTCTGAGTTTGCCTTAAGCCCGTGCTCCGCGAAGTACAACTTTTGTGTGTAGAAGATTCGGAAGACGGTGATTGACTTCAATATTCAAAGCGGACATACAGTGGATCTATTCAATCGAATGGTTGTCGGCCAAAGGGCCGGCAAAAAAGGGCCTGATCGAATTGGGAGTTTTCTGCAAGATACGGGGAAACCACAGGCCCGAATCCTCATGGAGGAGCTGGCCGTGTCCGAGATATTTAGCGCGTTGCAAGTCTTAGAACTGGAACAGCGCGGACAGCACGCAAACACGAGTCGTTCACGGGTACAGCTCGTGGCATCGACGGTAGGTGCCAACGATTTTTCCGTCCTCAGGGAATTTGTTGCGCCGCGAGCGGACGGACTGGAACTACTCGAACAGCAGTTCAGCGCGAATCAGGAAGTAGAGCATGCAACATTGGAGACAAGTACGAACGATTTTTCGGCCCTCGAGGAACGGATCGTTCGCGTGGCGGAAATAGTAAAGCAGGAGCGGCAAGAGCGTACGGCCGCCGAGGAGCGCGCCTTGCATGCAGAAACGGAGATGAGCGAGCAGGCGCTGCGGATTGAAGCGCTCAAAAAGGAGCTGAGTGTGCACAAGAGCGAGCGCCACCATGCACATCAGCGCGTCGAGCGAATGTTGAATCTACTCGATTCGTTGGAGCTTTGACATAGAGAATGGCAACGCAATGGGCTGGGAAACCCACCGGGGGTGGCCAGCCTTCAGGTGAGCTGCAAACCCTTGGAAACAAATGAACTCCAACAGGCGACTTCACGTATCGGGGGTTAATCACGAACGATATATACCGATCGCCTGTCCCTGAAACCAACTGGATCTATCGTTCCTTGATCCCCTCTACCCTCCAGGCCAAGAAAAACCCTTCCGTGGGAATAGGCCCCGGTGTTACCCTAACGCCGTAGGTCGACCGTTCCCTGTTCTTAGAACAATCTGAGACCTACGTTTTCTAATCCGTTAAGCTGATTGCGCTCGCAGAGTTCTTCCCAACGAGGTCATCTCATCAATCCGAGCCCATCCGGGGGCGAAGATGTGCTCGATATCCCAGGAAGCGCGTCCTGGCAGTTCGTGGGGCTCCATTTGCGCGGATCTTGGACTGGATACACCCAAAAGACGTTTGCGAGGCAGAATTGTGGCACAACCGCGTCCGAATGCGAGGGGGCTGGCAAGACACTGGATTTCAGTGATTGTCACCATTCAGCTAGGCATCATCATCGCTTTTGCTGCGAACTCAGCAAGCGCTAAGCAGAATCCACAATTCGAACAGGGACGTCGGCTGACCGCCGAACAAGCCGCATTGGTCCAGAAAGCCATTGCTCAGGAAAAGGTCCTGATCAGGAACATCCAGCTGCGGACGCCACTGGTGGAGACCTACATTCAGGACACCAAGCCGGACGCGAAGCTCTACGACGTTCCCTCCGCGGACCACTACATGCTCAGCCGCGTGGACTTCGGCGAGACCTTCTTCGACAGGAGCTATGCGCCGAAGCAGGAGCAGGCCAAGCATGGTTTCTTCAAGGGCTCGCACGAAGCCATCTCGGGTCTGACCAAGGCGCTGCACCTGGATACGCAGTTTGCGTATTCCGACACCGGCTTCATGGAGATGATGTTCATCGATCCGTCGGGATTCGACCGACAGCACTATGAGTTTAGCTTTGCGCAGCGTGAGTTCCTGGGCTCGGTGCGCACCATGGTGTTCGACGTGCACCCCAAGGCGGACGTGAAGGGCATGGGCCGCTTCTACGGGCGCATCTGGGTAGAAGATCAAGACGGCAACGTGGTCCGTTTCAGCGGCAGCTACACCGGACCCGCCGTGATAGACCCTTCAAGGTTCTACTTCCACTTCGACAGCTGGCGCGTGAACGTGCAGCCGGGTATCTGGCTGCCGGTAGCCGTTTATGTCGAGGCGACGCAACGCAACGAATCCGACAAGTCCGTCGGATTGAAGGCGCAGACGCACTTCTGGGGCTACTCGCTGAAGCTGCCCCCGCGCGAGAGCGAAAACGTGACCATCAAGGTGGATGACGCGGTTGATCGCAGCGGCGACTCGCAGGATGTGGCACCGCTGCAGGCCTCGCACATGTGGATTACACAGACCGAGAAGAGAGTGATCGACCGCCTGGTGGTAGCCGGGCTGGTTGCGCCGGTGGAGGCAGGAGGCTATGAGAATAAGGTGCTGGATCAGATTGTGATCAACCTGGCGGTGCCGAACAATCTGCCCTTCACTGATCAGATTCATTGCCGCATCCTGCTCACCGACACCATTGAAGCCACCACGGTGGGCAACACAATCCTGATCAGCAGAGGACTGATCGACAGTCTGCCCAGCGAGGAAGCGATCGCGTCGGTGGTGGCCATGGAACTGGCGCACATCGCCATGGGCCATCACGTCGATAAGCGTTTCGCTTTCACGGAAGATCTGCTGTTCCCCGATACGGCGACCTTCCAGACGATCAACCTGAACCACTCCGACTTGGACAACGACGCCGCCGCGAAAAAGGCGATGGAGTACCTGGAAAACTCCATGTACAAGGACAAGCTGGCGAACGCGGGCCTCTACTACGAACAGCTGGCCGACAGAGCCAAGGTTTTGAAGGCGCTGACTACGCCGAATCTCGGCGATTCTCTGCTAAAGCCCGATGGCACACCGTGGATGGCTGAACTCGAGCGCATGGCACCCAAACTGAATTGGGACGATCTCGCTCAGACGCCGGCGCTGCCGCTGGGAAGCTGGTTGAAGATCGATCCATGGGACGACACGGTACATATGCTGAACGCCACGCGGTATGCGCCGATGAATGCCCGCGACAAGATGCCGTTTGAAGTGACGCCGATCTTCTACAAGCTGCAGCGGTTTGCAGCCTCCGGCGTGACGTCGCCGACCGCTACTCCCACCGCTCCGCCGCCGAGTGGGGAGCCAGCCGCCCCACCCGAAAACGCACAACCACCATTGCCGCCGCTCCCAAATCCAGGCCCTGAGAACCCTGGGAGGCAGGGATACTAGACGAAACCGAAGGGATTTCCGCCAAATTCCAATAGAGAAAATAATCCTCGACCTACACCTCCCCAAGCCTTTCGGTTCTTCGCCCTTGGACGAATGCGAAAAAAGGTGTTGAGCCGAGCACTCGGGGATATATACTCCGATGGCCGGGCAAGCAAAATGGAAGTTCCGGTTAACATCGGGCAGTCCATCCTAGAGCGCAGGCCATACGGTAGAATTGATCATCCGAAGGCTCTCTCCACCCAAGGTCCTCCCCCTCTGAGCCTGGTTATTTGCGCGTACCATAAGTGTGAGTTGCAGGGTCGAATCAGGTGAGAATCTCGATTTTTCAGACATTCCAGCACGCTTGACGAGTTGACCGGCCATCTGGCCACGCCCAAGCTCGATGCACTGCTGAAGGGCGGGGGTTGGAGATGCTAGCGCAGTATTTTGGATTCCAAGAAGAACCGTTCGGGGCAGCCCCCGATCCGCGATGGCTGTACCGCAGCGCTCAATATCGAGAGGCGCTGGCGTCGCTGCGCCATGGCTTTCAAAGCAATCGAGGTTTTTCGACACTGATTGCGCCTCCCGGCCTGGGAAAAACCACGCTTCTGTACCAGTTCCTGCACGACATTCGGGATTCCGCCCGTATTGTCTTTCTATTCGATACCCAGAGCGGGCCGCTCGGATTGCTGCGATACATTTTGCGCGATCTTGGGATTACTCCGGCAATCAACGGCGACGAAATGCACGTGCAGTTGGAAGACGTTCTGGTCAAAGAGGCCCGGGCAGGGCGAGTCGTCGTGGTGGTCGTCGATGAGGCCCAGAATTTGTCGGATGAAGCGCTGGAAATGCTGCGCCTGCTGACGAACTACGAGACACCGC
>Ga0326728_10000894_pt1 | contig 111292 bp, 92 predicted proteins | sample MB3enrmetagenome_FD_207602 | JGI IMG/M metagenome (GOLD analysis project Ga0326728, IMG submission 207602) | Lab enriched peat soil microbial communities from McLean, Ithaca, NY, United States - MB31MN | ecosystem: Environmental > Terrestrial > Soil > Wetlands > Peat | place: USA: New York... | reverse complement strand
GCCGGGGGCCTGGCGGTGGACGGCACGCTGGCCGCCAACCAAACCAACCTGAGCATCGTCAACCAGACGATAACCAACTGGCCCCCCGGGGCGGCGCTGTGGCTGCTTTGGGTCATGGCCGACCCGACGGGCAAGGCCCAGGGCCTGGCCATTGATAACCTCAGCTTCTCCGCCTATTCCGGCGCCTCCGCTTCCAACACCCCGCCGAGTCTCAGCCCCATCCCCGACCAACTGGTTCTCCTGGGCCAAACTCTCAACCTGACGGCCACCGCGACCGAATCCGACCAGCCGCCGCGGCTCCTGACTTTCAGGCTCGGGCCCGGCGCGCCCCAAGGGGCTGCCATCGACCCGGTCTCCGGCCTGTTCACTTGGACCCCCGTCGCCACCGCCGCTCCCTCGACGAACTCCGTGACCGTCATCGTCGCGGATAACGGTGTTCCAAGCCTCAGCGCTTCGCAGACCTTCACCGTCACAGTCCTGCTATCGGCGCCGGCCCCGCAACTGGGCGCCGTGAGCCTCAACAAAGGCTCTGTGAGCTTTTCCTGGCCCGGCGTGCCCGGACAGACCTATCGCGTCCAGTACACGGACGCCCTGGAGGCGCCCGCTTGGAACTCCATCACCCCCGACCTGGCCGGCACCGGCGGCCCGCTCTGGGTAACGGTGCCCGCGGCGCCCGCCTCCGGCGCCCCGCAACGCTTCTACCGCGTCATTTTGATTCAACCGTAATGTTTCGTTTCATAGCTATACCGAGGCATGGCTTCGCATAATCTCTTTGGCGCGTTGCAGGAGTTCGATACAGGGCAAGGCAAGCGGGGGACATTCTGCTCGCTGCCGCAGCTCGAGAAGGCCGGCGTCGGCCCGGTGTCCCGGTTGCCGGTATCGATTCGACTGGTATTGGAGTCGGTCCTGCGCAATTGCGACGGCCAGCGGGTGACAGAGCAGGATGTGCGCTCGCTGGCCAATTGGAAGCCCGAGGCCCGGCGCACGGAGGAAGTCCCGTTTGTGGTTGCGCGGATCGTCCTGCAGGATTTCACCGGGGTGCCCTTGCTGGTGGACTTGGCGGCGATGCGCTCGGCCGTGGCGCGGTTGGGCAAGAACCCCAAGCTCATCGAGCCGCTGGTGCCGGTGGATTTGGTCGTGGACCACTCGGTCCAGGTGGATTACTTCGGCAGCCCCACGGCGATGCAGCAGAACCTGGAGATGGAATTTCGCCGCAATCGGGAGCGCTACCAGTTTTTGAAGTGGGGCATGCAGGCCTTCGAGACCTTCAAGGTCGTTCCGCCCGGCATCGGCATCGTCCACCAGGTCAACCTCGAGTACCTCGCCAAGGGCGTCCTGGAATGCCCCTGGACGCTCAACTCCCGACCCTCGACTCTTTACTATGCGGACACACTGGTAGGCACGGATTCCCATACGACGATGATCAACGGGTTGGGAATCGTCGGCTGGGGCGTAGGGGGGATTGAAGCCGAAGCGGGGATGCTGGGCCAACCGGTCTATTTCCTGACCCCGGACGTCGTCGGCGTCTGCCTGACCGGCTCGTTGCGCGAGGGCCTGACGGCCACGGACCTGGCCTTGACGGTCACCCAGATGCTGCGCAAGGCCAAAGTGGTGGGCAAGTTCGTCGAGTTCTACGGTCCGGGCGCCGCCGCCCTGCCGGTGGTGGACCGGGCGACGGTTGCCAACATGGCCCCGGAATACGGCGCGACCCTGGGTTTGTTCCCGATCGATGCCGAATGCGTGAATTATCTCCGCGCCACCGGGCGCAGCCCGGAGCATTGCCGGACCTACGAGAACTATTATCGCGCCCAGGGCCTGTTCGGCATGCCCTCCAAGGGCCAGATCGAATACTCCGCCGAACTGGAGCTGGATTTGGCGACAGTGACGCCCAGCGTGGCAGGACCCAAGCGCCCGCAGGACCGAATCGAGCTGCCCAACCTCAAGAGCGAATTCGTGGCCGCCTTAACCAGGCCGGTCACCGAGAACGGCTTCGGGAAAAGTGCGGCGGACTTGGACAAGAGTTTTGTCGTGAGCATCCACGACGGTTTCCACTCGGGCGGCGGCAGCCAGGAGCCGGTGTCCCGGAGCGAGGCCCAGGCGCGCAATACCAATCCGTTCACGGAACTGGAGATGGCCAACAACCGGCCAACGCCGGACTCCGTCGGCGCCGTGGCGGTCTCGTCCGAGGCCCGGATCGGTCACGGCAGCGTCCTGATCGCCGCCATTACCAGTTGCACTAACACCAGCAATCCCTCGGTGATGCTGGCAGCGGGCTTGCTGGCGAAAAAGGCCGTGGAACGGGGGCTGCGGGTCAATCCGCTGGTCAAAACGTCCCTGGCGCCCGGCTCGAGAGTGGTGAGCGATTATCTCGCCAAGACCGGTTTGCAACCTTACCTGGACCATCTCGGGTTCAACCTCGTCGGTTACGGCTGCACCACCTGCATTGGCAATTCCGGCCCGCTGCCCGCCCCGGTGGATGAGGCGCTGGCAAAGTACGATTTGGTGGCCGCGTCCGTGCTCTCGGGCAACCGCAATTTCGAGGCCCGCATTCACCAGAACATCAAGGCCAATTTCCTCATGTCCCCTCCGCTGGTAGTGGCGTTCGCCCTGGCGGGCCGGGTGGATATTGACATGGGCCGCGAGCCCATCGGGAAGGGGAAAGACGGGCTTGACGTTTATCTCAGGGACCTCTGGCCGAGTTTGCGGGAAGTGCGCGACCTCCTGCAGGCGGCCCTCAAACCGGAGGTGTTCCGCCAGCTCTACCGCGATTTCGCCGCCCAGAACCCGAAGTGGAATGAAATCCCCGCTCCGACCGGAGAAGTCTACCACTGGGACAGCCGGAGCACTTACATCCAGGAACCGCCATTCTTCGCCCATTTCAGCCCGCAACCGGGCGTCATCGGCGAAATCAGGGGCGCCCGCGCCCTCGGGATTTTTGGCGACAGCGTCACCACGGACCACATCTCGCCTGCGGGCAGCATCAAGAAGAGTTCACCGGCCGGCAATTACCTGCTCGAACATGGAGTGGCTTTCCAGGACTTCAACAGCTACGGCTCGCGCCGGGGCAATGACCGCGTGATGACCCGCGGCACCTTTGCCAATGTCCGCATCAAGAACCTCATGGCCCCCGGCACCGAAGGCGGGGTGACCCGCTGTTTTGCCAGGGCTGGCACCTGTCCGCCGGGGCAAGTGGTCCCGATCTACGACGCGGCGATGGCTTACCAGAAGGAAGGCACGCCCCTGCTGGTCATTGCCGGCCAGGAATACGGGACCGGCAGTTCCCGCGATTGGGCCGCCAAGGGCACTGCCCTGCTTGGCGTTAGAGCCGTCGTCGCCCAGACCTACGAGCGCATCCACCGTTCCAACCTCGTCGGCATGGGCGTCCTGCCCCTCCAGTTCAAGGAAGGCGCCAACGCCCAAACCCTCAAGCTGGACGGCGGCGAGACCTACGACGTCCTGGGCCTGGCCCCGGGCATCAAGCCGCAGCAGGACCTGACATTGCGCATTACCCGCGCCAACGGGCAGGTGGAAAGCGTGCCTGTCACCTGCCGCATCGAGACGCCCGTCGAGGTCGATTATTACCAACACGGCGGAATACTTCCCTTCGTCCTGCGGCAATTGCTCGCAAGGGCCCCTATTCCCTTCACTTGAGGGCCTGTTCAATCTTCGATGGGTGTGCTATCGTCTATAAGATCGGCGACGCCACCAGGCCAACGGTGGACGGCAACAAGACCGGGTTAACCGCTGCGCCGATTATCTCCTGGGGGTCAAGGCCAAGACGGTATCGCGCTGGGCCCAGGCGGGATCGGGTTTGGGGTAATCCAGGTTGGAGTTGAGCCCGCGGCTCTCCGGGCGCTGGGAGGCGCTGCGGATGATCAACTCGGCAACGGTGGCGATGTTGCGCAGCTCGAGCAGGTCTTTGGTGACGATAAAATCCCAATAGTACTCCTGGATTTCCTCCTGGAGGTTTACGATGCGCTTGAGGGCGCGCGCCAGGCGCTTGTTGGTGCGCACGATGCCGACATAATCCCACATGGCCCGGCGGATTTCGTCCCAGTTATGGGAGACCACGACCATTTCATCGGGGTTATGGGCGTTGCCGGACTGCCAGGGAGGAATTGCCGGCGGCGGGGGCAGCGGCTGGGAGGCGAGGGCGCGATGGGCGGCGCGATGGGCGCAGACGACGGCCTCGAGGAGGGAGTTGCTGGCCAGGCGGTTGGCGCCGTGCAGGCCGGTGCAGGCCACTTCGCCGATTGCCAGGAGTCCCTGGATTTCGGTTTCGCCGTCCAGGTTGGTCAGCACGCCCCCGCATTGGTAGTGGGCGGCCGGCACGACCGGGATCGGTTCTTTGGTGATATCGATGCCGAAACTCAGGCAGGTCCGGTAGATGTTGGGAAACCGCTCGATGATGAACGGCGCCGGTTTGTGGGTGATGTCCAACAGGACGTAGTCGGCGCCGCTCTGCTTCATCTCGCTGTCAATGGCCCGAGCCACGACGTCGCGCGGGGCCAGCGACTTCAGGGGATGATAGCGGTCCATGAACTCGGCGCCCTCGAGGGTCTTGAGAACGCCCCCCTCGCCCCGGACGGCCTCGCTGATCAGGAACGATTTGGCCTTGGGATGGTAGAGGCAGGTGGGATGGAATTGGATGAATTCCATGTTCGCCACGGGAGCGCCGGCGCGATAGGCCATCGCCACGCCGTCGCCGGTGGCAATGTCCGGATTGGTGGTGTAGAGATAGACCTTGCCGCAGCCGCCGGTGGCCATGAGCGTGATGGGCGACGCAAACGAATGAACCTGGCCGGTCGCTTTGTCCAGCACATAAGCGCCCAGGCAGCGGTTCTGCCCGGCCTGGCCGAGCTTCTGGCTGGTGAGGAGGTCGATAGCAATGTGGTTCTCAAAGATCTCGATGTTCGGCTGTTGCGCAACCGCCGCCAGCAAGGCGCGTTCGATCTCCCGTCCGGTGATGTCTTTGGCGTGGAGAATCCGGCGTTTGGAATGCCCGCCCTCCCTGCCGAGGTCCAGTTCGCGCGCCCCGTGCGAGAAGGGGATTTCCCGTTCCGTGAACTGGATTCCCAGGGCGATCAGCTCCGCAATGCGCGCCGGTCCCTCCTCGACGATGGTTCGCACCGAGCGCTCTTTGCAAAGACCGGCCCCCGCCTCGAGCGTGTCGCGCACGTGCAACTCGAAGGAATCCTCTTTGCTGGTGACGGCCGCAATGCCGCCCTGGGCGTAGTTTGAATTGGACTCCGCCCGGTCCTTCTTGGTGATGATGGCCACCCGCCCGCCCCGCGCCACTTTCAAGGCGCAAGAAAGCCCTGCAATCCCGCTGCCTAGCACAATGAAGTCGAAGGATGTCATAATCGTCCGTTGTCAATGAGCCGGGTCTTGCCGACAAACACGGCCAATGCCATCTGGGCGCCGCGGCCCGCCCTGGCCACCGGGACAAGCGTCTCCGGGTCGAAGAATTCCACATAATCCAGCCTCGCCGCGGGCGCCTGCCCGACGATGCGCCCGACCAGGTCTTTGAGTTCGGCTGCCGGGAGCGGGCGAGCGGAGCGGCGCACCGCCGCCCGCGCGTGGCGGATTGAGCGCCAGAGGACCAGCGCTTGCTCCCGCAAATCGCCCTCGAGATACTCGTTCCTCGAACTCATGGCCAGGCCGTCGGGCTCGCGGCAAGTCGGGGCCACTACCACCTTCAGTGGAAAGTTCAAGTCCCGCGCCAGGCGCTTGACCACGGCCGCCTGCTGATAGTCCTTGGCGCCGAACACGGCCACATCCGGCAGCACGAGGTTGAATAACTTGGCCACCACGGTTGCCACGCCGCTGAAATGGGCCGGACGCGACGCCCCTTCCATGCCGCGGGAGAGCGTCTTTTCGACTACGCAAGTGCTGGCGGGGCCCTCTTGGCCGCGCACGTACATCTGCGGGTCGTCCGGGGCAAACACCGCGTCCACCCCCGCCTGGCGGCAGAGGCGAACGTCCCGGTCCAGGTCGCGGGGGTAGCGCGAAAAATCCTCCTGCGGTCCAAACTGCGTGGGATTGACGTAAATGCTAACGACCACCTTTCCGGCGGGGCCCGCCAGTCTCCGGGCCCGCCGGACCAGGCTCAGATGGCCCGCGTGCAAATAGCCCATGGTCGGCACCAGGCCGACTCGCGCGCCTTGCCTGCGCCAGCGCAAGGCCTGCCGCTGCATGGCCTGAACCGGCCTGATGATCCGCATGGCCAAAGGGTGCGGCAGCGGCGGGCGAGGATCAACTTGAATCTGATTGCAGAGAGGAATGTTGGGGATTCCAATTGCAAACACACCGGTTGGCCGGCGCGTCGGCCTGGTGATCGGTTCTCTCCACCAGGCCATTGCTGATTAGCCAATCGCCCTTTCCGTCACCGCATCGAAGAAGTGCGCCCGGCCCATATCGAACACGAGGCTGACCCGCTGGAGGGCGCGCACGCGCTCGGTGGCCGGAACGCGGGCGACGAATGACTGCGCCATCCCCGCCAGATTGAGATAGCTCTCCGCGCCCATCGGCTGGACGACCTCCACCAGCGCCTCCGTGGTCTGTGCCAGCGGCGAATCCGGCACAGCCGTTCCCAAGGCAATATGCTCCGGGCGAATCCCAAGAATGACGGTCCGCTCCGCCCAGTTCTTCATCCGCTCCGCCGTGCTGTTCGCCAGGGGCAAGGCCAACCTGCCGGGCGCGGAGGCGCCGGCAGGGGCTTGCTCCTCAAACACGAGCGCGCCGCTCCCTTGCACGATCTTGCCCTCGAAAAAATTCATCGCCGGGAACCCGATGAACCCGGCCACGAACAGATTGGCCGGATGCCGATAAACGACGGCCGGCTCGGCCACCTGTTGGATGACCCCTTCTTTCATCACCGCGAGGCGCTGGCCCAGCATCATTGCCTCTGCCTGGTCATGCGTCACATAAACCGCAGTGGTCCCCAACCGGGCCTGCAACCGGGCAATCTCCGCCCGCAGTTGCGCGCGCATTGGCACATCCAGGTTCGAGAGCGGTTCGTCCAAGAGAAACACTTTCGGCTGCCGCACCAAAGCCCTTCCCAGGGCCACGCGCTGGTGCTGCCCGCCGGAGAGTTCCCGCGGCCGCCGCTCCAGGCAACCCGTCAACCCCAGCACCTGCGCTGCCGCGTTGACCCGCCTCTCAATCTCCGCCGGCGGGCACTTCCGCAGCCTCAGGCCGAACGCCAGGTTCTCATAGGCCGAAAGATGCGGATAGAGCGCGTGATGCTGAAACACCATGGCGACCTGCCGGTCCTTGGCGGCCACATCGTTGACCACCTGCCCATCGATTGCCACCGTGCCTGACGTCGGCTCCTCAAGCCCCGCTATTATCCGCAAGAGGGTCGTTTTGCCGCACCCGGACGGCCCCACCAAGGCCAGGCATTCCTTCTCTTCAACCGCCAGGCTGACTCCTTGGACTGCCCGCACCGGCCCGCCCCCCGGCCCCGGAAAGACCTTGGTCAGATTCTCAAGAACTACGCGCGCCATGGCTAAAGGGGTGGATGGTTTTGAAAGGCCATGCCCTGGTGTATGAAATGAAATGAAACACCCAGGGTCAAGTGCCGCCCGCGATCTTGCCTGTTGCAACCGGGCCGTCCTGCGGCTATAACATGGCCCATGCTAAAGGCCGGCATTGTCGGACTGCCGAACGTGGGCAAATCCACGCTCTTCAACGCGGTGACCCGTTCGCACAAGGCCCCTGCTCAAAACTACCCCTTCTGCACGATCGAACCCAACCTGGGAGTCGTCACTGTGCCGGACGGGCGCCTGGCCCAACTGGCCAAGGTCGCCAAGGTTGGCGCCCTGGTGGCCGCCACCGTTGAATTCGTCGACATCGCCGGGCTGGTCAAAGGGGCCTCCCGCGGCGAGGGCCTGGGCAACAAGTTCCTGAGCCACATCCGGGAAGTCGATGCCCTGGTCCACGTGGTCCGCTGCTTTGAAGACCCGGACATCGTCCACGTCACCGAGGGCATCGACCCGGTGCGCGACATCGAGATCGTCGTGACCGAACTGATCCTGGCCGACCTGGAGACCGTGCGCAAACGACTGGAGAAGATCTCGCGCGAGGTCAAACGCGGCGAAAAGCATGCTCAGATCGAAGCGCACCTGCTCGAGAAAATCGGCCCCCACCTCGACGCCGGCAAACCGGCCAACACCCTGGCCCTGCCGCTGGCCCCGGACGAGAAAGCGATCTTGCGTTCCTTCTGTCTGCTCACCGATAAACCGACCGTCTTCGCCGCCAACATCAACGAGGCCGGCCTGGCCGAGGGCGAGTCCGATCCGTTTGTGGCTGCGGTGCGGCAGTACGCCGCCACTCACCATCAATGCAACACGGTGGTCATTTGCGCCCAACTCGAGAGCGACCTGGCCGACCTGTCGCCCGAGGAGGCGCTGGCCTACCTCAAAGAGGTGCACCTGGGTGAATCCGGCCTGGATGCCCTCATCCGCAGCACCTACAGTCTCCTGGGCCTGCGCACCTTCTTCACGTTCAATGAAAAAGAGGTCCGCGCCTGGACCATTCACCAGGGGGATACTGCGGTCAAAGCCGCCGGGGCCATCCACTCCGATTTGGAGCGGGGCTTCATCAAGGCCGAAACCGTCCATTGGGAGGACCTCGTCAAGCAAGGCTCGGTCGCCCACGCCCGCGAAACCGGGCGCTACCGCCTGGAAGGCCGCGATTACCTCGTCCGCGACGGCGACGTGCTCCTCTTCAAATTCAGCGTGTGACCAAGCCCTCAATTGGCCGACAGGCGGTAGCTGAACGCCCCTTTCACCGGCGTCACATAGGTTAGACCCTCCCTGGCCCGAAGCTCGGCCGGCCCGAGTTCGTGGTTGTCTTTGTCCAGCGCCACGGCCGATGCGGCGCTGATGGCGAAGCCGCACTGGGCATCCTGGTAGAGGATGATTTCGTATTGGTTTTTCGGGAGGATACGGCATACGCCAAGGCCGTTGCCGGCGGCTTTATCGAACCGGGCGAAGGCGCCGCGGCCATCCACGTAAAGGTAAGCAGGGGTTGCGGCGTAATCGCAGCGGCGGCCTCGGGCGTCGCCGCTGATGACGTCGATCGAGCCGTCGCTGGTCCAGCCGGCATAGCCGTTTGGGGGCAAATCAAGCTTGCGGCCGAAGGCCTCGCAGCGGAGGCGCTCGGCGCGGCTGCCGTTGGCGGCGGTTACGGTGCCATCGGAATAGCGGGTGACGACCTGGGAGCGCTGGAAGACGCCGCCGGCCACGGCGCGGCTCGAGTCCAGGAGCTGGCCGTCGGCGGCGACGTAGCGGATTTGGTCCGCCTCGGCCAGGCAATAGCGGCTGTGAAGTTGCTGTAGCATGTAGTAGCTCCGAAGGGCATTGCCGTAGCCGCCTTCCATGACCAGAAAACCCGGATGCCCGAAGGCCACCGTCGCGGCGAGGAAACGGTCGATTTGGGCGTCGCGCTGTTCGGGCGTGTCGCGGGGCTGGGGCGCGTTGGCGTAAAACATATCGAGGTTGCCCATGCCGAAGTTGCAGCCCAGGGGGTGCATCTCGAGCAGGTCGAAATCGACCAGCCACGGGTTTTCCGCCGGACGGTAGCTCTGGTCCTGGCCGTAGTTGCCGTCGGTCAGGCCCATATAGAAGCAATGGTAGTTGCCTTCGGAATAGACCGGGCCATTCCAGGCCCTCTTCTGGAGGAGCATGATTTCGCCATAGGAATAAAAGACGGCGGCAAACGTGCCGGCGCCCGGCGCGCGCGGGTCGTAATCCACGCGGTGCCACGGGGCCACGGCGGTATGGACGTCGCAATAGGCGGTGCTGAAGTGGAACTTGGCCTGGATTTGCGGGGCGAGCCGGGCGCAATACTCGACCGCGCGGGCGGGTTTGGGCGCGTAACAGCGCATCCAGGCGTGCTGAAGCTGGTTCTGCGGGTCGCGGGCGACCATGTCGAAATTCCAGAACTCGTTCACCGGGGCGAAGTCGGTGAAATTGTTGTAGGGGCCGTAGGTGAAGCCGAGCTTGTCCTGCATGAGACGGGCATAGTCGTAGGCGCCCTGGTCGCCGCCTTTGCCGGGGGCGGCCCGGGTGCGAAAGGTGAAGCTCTCCCCTTCATCGCGCCAGAGCGTCTCGTGGTCGGTCACGACCATCTGCGTCAGGCCGTAGCGGCGGGCCTCCGTCCAATACCGGGCGTCCTGCTGCCTGTCCGAGGAGGCGGCGTGGGCCCGCCAGAGGCGCGTGCCGGTGATCTGCTTCCAGGGCGAAGGCGGATTCGGGATTGTGGGCAGCACTTCCTCGTAGCGCGGGGAGAGCGTCACGAAGAACCGTTCGAGACAGTCGTTGCGTTTGCCGTTGGTCAGCGGGAGATAGCGGGTGCCGCCGTTGTAAACCACCCCCTTGGCAGAAATGGAGTTGGCAGCCCATAAGATGGAGCCGTTGGACAGATACCAGTCGGCGTTGCCCGCAAGGAAGAGCGGCCAGTCGGGCGTCCCCGAGACGAGCACGGCGGGCCGGGCGCCTTCGGCCGGATAGAAGGGATTAGTCACCAGGCGCGGGGTTTGAAGGCCGGCCCCGAGCGCGCGGCCGAAACGCACCTCGGCCACATTGCCTCCGGGCGCGAGCACTTCGATGACGAGCGATTTGTTCCAGAGACGATAGATGTAGGTGACTTCGACGGAGACGCCCTGCGCGCTCAAGCGCCAGCGCGATTCGATGCGGGCGTCTTTTTGCTCTGTGCCGAGGTGCGCGGCCTTTTCAGGCAGGGCAGGACCTCCGGGGGTCTGGAGATACACGCCCCCATCCACGCAGGGCTGGACCCGGCAGGCCCGCTTGTCCTGGGGCCCTGCTCCCGGGCGCGAGGGAAACTCCCATTCAACATCGAGGTCGTCCCAAGTGCCGGTCTGCGGTTTCAAACGGCAGACAAGCCGGCCATCGACGCCCTCATAGCAAAGGGTGAAGGCGTCAGAGGTTCCCGGCATCGGGGCCTTGATGGTGTTGGTGAACTGATCGGTGAGATTGCGCGGCAGAATGGTTTGCTCCCGCGTGGGAAAGGGCAGGCGGCCAGGGCCGGTGTTGGCCCCGGCGGACTGCCCCGGCAAGAGAGAGCAGCCGCGCAGCGGGCGCGGCTCGAAGGTGAGCGGCTGGAATTGCTCGGTGAACACGGCGAGGTTGTCGAAATAGAGAACGCGGTCGTCCTTGTTCTTGCCGTTGGTGATGAGCAGGCCCTTGAACCGGGCGCCTTGCTTGACCCTGGCTATCTGCTCGGGCGTCAGCCGCCGATGCAACAGGAACCATTCCTTCCAGTCCACGCTGTAGAGAAGGACGGAGAATTCCTCTCCCGCGGCATCCAGGAAGAGCGCGGTGACGCCCACATGCGGAGTGGACGGGTCGGCGGCCCAGCCCCAGTTATTGCCGTAACACCAGAGGGTGACGGCATCAAAGGGCCGGCTGATGACGATCGGGTTGGGCGGGAGAACCCGCACCTCCGGCGCGGCCCCTGTGCCGCGATAGCTCAGCTTGCCCACGTGCTCTCCCCAAATCTGTTGCTCCCGCGTTTGCTCGAACTTCGCCTCCGCATCCTTGCACTCAACCCGCCAGCCCCTGAGGTCCTCGAAGTCCACGAGCGGCGGACAGTGATCCTCGGTGCGATTTGCCCAGTCCAATTCGTAGGGCCTTTTGCCGACTGCCTGGATTCCGTTGGTTTGGGCAGAACCGTCGCCGGCTGTGAGAATGCAAAGGGCAAGGAGGGTTTTTGTCATGACTTATGGGGTTTACAGAAAAGAGTGAACTCTCGTCAACACCCGGCTTCGGCCTGAAAAGCCAAAAGGAGGCCCCCCGCGCTGGCTCCCATCCGTGAAATCCGTGAAATCCGTGGTCGATCTCCCCTTCATTGGCGCGCGGGTCCGGCCACCACACGCTTCCAATCGAGCTTGGCTTCCCTAAAGTTGAGGAGCAGCGCTACCTCCAGGCCGGGTTTCAGTTCATTGAGCACGGCCATGGCCGCGCCAATGATGTCGCCAGTGAGTTCCTCGTGTTTCACGGCAGGATTTTTACCACGGATGGCACGGATGACACGGATTTTTCTGAGCTCCGCAGGCCAGCCCTCTCCGCGCCCCTTCAGCGCCAAGTCCGCTCGGCGAGGTCCTTGGCCGCCTGCTGGCCAAGAGCGCGCATCTTGTCGCGGTTTTGGTAAGCCCACTCCAGTTTGTCAATCGCGTCGTCGAGATCCGGTTCCGGCCAGACTGCCGCCGGAACGCCTCGGCCGTCACAGAAGCCCGTGTTAAATCGCGCGCCATGACGCTTCAGGACCGCTGGCGCTTCCGACGCGCAAAAGGCGTAACCCGACAGGCCGGCCAGGTACCAGACCGCAGGGTTGTTCGCCCCCGCCACCGGGCTGAGGTTGTACGCAGCCGAATAATACAGATTACTTGGCTGGCACGGGGACACAGGGTCGCTGTAAGGGCCGGCGGGCCCGCCCAACAATTCAATTCCAGGCGTGTCGCCTATAGCGATCATCTCGCTCGGCCTGGCCGCGTCGCCCTCCCTGCGCGGGCCGAGGGTGCTGAAGGCCCAGCTTCGCATGACGTAAGCTCCGGAGTTCGGGATCAAGCCCAAGCCGCTCTGGGCTCCCGGCTCGTCGCCCGAGAACGAATATACGCCCCCTCCATTGTAGCCTTAGCCGCCAACGCTTGTCATTACCCACATCTCCCCCATTTTCATTGAGCGGACCTGATGGTGTCTTCCCAGGCCAACGGCTTGGTTCATACCAGCCCAGGGCAACGCCCTGGGTTTCCGCGCCGTTTTTTTGCCAGTTGCAGGCCAGCGGCCTGCTCATAACATTGGGGGTAGTCAGCCCGCACAGATCGCCTCAGATGCGCCTCGCCTATGCCTCAATCCCTCAGCCAAGTCATCCTCCACATCGTCTTCAGCACCCAGGACCGCCGCCCCTTGACCCCGCTATCCGCCCGCGCATGCACGCCTATCTGGCGACCGTGTGCCGCGATTCTCGTTGCGAGGCCTACCGCGTGGGCGGCGCGGCCGATCACGTCCATATAGCGGCGCGACTGGCCCGCACCATCAGCCAGGCCGACCTCCTCGAGCCATGAATCGCGCTTTCAGCGCTCAGAATGGGCTTCGGCCGAGAAACCCAGGGCGTTGCCCTGGGCTGGTATGAGAGACGCCGTTGGCGTCTCAAACAGGCCCGCGACCCAAGGCGTTGCCCTGGGCCTGGAGTTTGGACCTCTTCCGGCACCGCGTAGCGGTGATTTGAAGGTAGCCGTGGGGCTTCAGCCCACGGAATCAGCGGCCCGTAGCCGTCGCGTCGCGCCAGCGACGCTTGCACCCCCCGGCCTGCCTTGCTCGTCGTATTGAATCTCATGGCGGTCCAATAGCGCCCGGTACTCCTCTTGGAAGTTCTCTTTGCGGTGGTGTTGCCGCTGCTTGGAGATATACGCCTTGACCTGGGCGTCCTGCGATTTGCTCACAGTGAAGGCCCCGTAGCCGTCCTGCCAGCCGAAGCCGCGGCAGCCACGGATGTTCTGCTTGATCCACCCGGAAGACCCGCCCTTGATGCGCTTGAGCGCTTCACTGACGGCGACGGTGGGCGGTATCCCAAGCAAGACATGGATGTGATCCTCCGTGCCGCCGATGAGCAGGGGCCTCAATTGATTTTGCCGCGCGATGCCGCCCAGGTAGGCCCAAACGCGCTCCTGCATGTCCAGCCGCAGCCAGGGCTCGCGGCCTTTGGTGCTGAAGACAACGTGGTAGTGGAGACTGGTGAAGGTATCGGCCATAGTGTAATTGACGCGGTTGGGTTGAGTGAACGCGCTGGGTGTAGCAGGCGTCGCTCCGCGACGCAATACTGATTCGGGGCCCGCCACCCGTGGGCTGAAGCCACACGGCTACCTTCAAGACATCGCTCCGCGATGAGCCTCGGGCAACCAGCGCGAACCCGGGAAAAAGCCGGCGAAAACGTCCAAACTCAAGGCCGGCGGTCGTAGCGGAGCTGCGACCCCCGGTCAGTTGGGGGGGTATCCCGCGGCACCCCGGAGGGGTGCCAGAGAACGGGGCTGCCCCTCTGGCACCCCTCCGGGGTGCAGGCCATCCACGCCGTCGTTCCGGGGGTCTCGCCTGGCTTCGACCCCCGGCTACCCTCTTTCATCCCTCCGGGGTGAGTGCCCTGACCGTAGCGAGCTTGGGATTTCGAGAAGGGGGTCGCGCACACGCCATCGCAGATCCGCGGAAGGAGCAGGGCAGGGCGCGTCACTCCGTGCGCGCCGGCTGGTTTCAGGGCGTCGCGTCGGTTGCGCTCACACTTTCTATGTCAGGGGCGTGGGTACGGGTAGCAGAGGTAAAACACAAGGGACAGAGCTGCCAGGGCCCATTGCGCGGGGGCAACCTGGCGGGGGCGTCCGGCCAGCGTCTTGATTACCGGATGGGTGATCAGGCCGGCGGTGACGCCGACGCCGATGTTGAAGGTGAAGCAGGTCAGCACAATGGTCAGAAACGACGGGATCAATTCCGTGTAGTCCTGGAAATCGATCTGGCTCACGGGGGCTATCATGAAGATGCCGATCCCCACCAGGGCGGCGCCGTAAGCGTGGGGCGGGACGACGGTCAACAGGGGCACGCAGAACAACGACACGGCGAAGAGGCCCGCGACCACCAGCGCCGTGAAGCCGGTCCGGCCGCCTTCCTCGATGCCGGCGGCTGACTCGATATAGACGCCGGAGGTCGTCGTGCCCAGCAGCGGGGCGGCCAGGTTGGACAACGCATCGGCGAGCATCGGTTTCTCGATCTCGGGCAGGTCGCCGTGTTCGTTCAACAGCCCAGCGCGCGAGGACAGGCCGATCAATGTCCCCACCGTGTCCACAAACGCCATGACGAAAATGATGGCGGCCACGGGCAGGCCCTTTGGCGAAAGAGCGCCGGCGATGTCGAGCTGCCCAAAGAGCGGCGCGGGACTCGGCGGCAAGGCCAGCCAGTTGCGCGGGGCCGGCGTGACCCCCAGCAGGATGGAGGCGGCCGTAATGGCGAGGATGCCGATGAGGATGGCGCCGCGCACCCGCCGCACCAGCAGCCAGGCGATGAGAAAGAACCCGGCGATTGCCAGCAGGGTTTGGGGGCTGGACAACGCCCCCAGGGCAACCGGCGCGCCCTTGACCCCCAACGTCACAATCCCCGTGTCGTTCAGGCCGATGAACGTCAGGAACAGCCCGATGCCGGCGGCGAAGCTGCATTTGAGCGAGAGCGGAATGGCGTTGGCCATCCAGGCCCGCACCTTGATCAAGGTCAGCACAGTGAACAGGGCCCCGGCCAGGAAGATTGCCCCAAGGGCGATCTGCCATGACAGACCCATCCCCTTGACAACGGTATAGGCGATAAAGGCGTTTTCGCCCATGTAAGGAGCGATGGCGAAGGGTCGCCGGGCGTACACCCCAACCAGGGCGGTCCCGAACACCGCCGTGAGGATCGTGACGGTCGTCGAAGGGCCCTTGGGAATCCCCGCCGCCTCGAGGATGGCGGGGTTCACGACCATGATATACGCCATGGTGAGAAAGGTGGCGCAACCGGCCACAATTTCCCTGCCGTAATTGGTTCGGCGACCTTCAAAGTCAAAGAACCGCTTCATGCCGGAAATCAAGGCGGAGGCGGAAGCTGGCTTTCATCCAGGGCGCGCAAGTAGCTCAGGACCACGGTCGCCGAATTCTCGGCCGCCAGTCCGAAAAAGGCGGCCACTTCGTTCTTGGCGCCGCCGCCCGCCAGGTCGGATAGGGAACGGAAAGCAATAAAAGGCACCCGGTTCACATAAGCCACCGTGGCCACCGCGGCCGTCTCCATGTCCAGGGCGTCCGCATGGAACGTCTTCCAGACCCACTCACGATAGGCGGCGTTATCCACGAAGGTGGGGCCGCTCACCCCTCGGCCTCCCACCACCACGCGCGGCGCCCCGGCCAGGCTCCGGCCCTCCCCGGCGCCGCCACTCAGCGCCAGGCTGTAGGTAAGCCCTTGCGCCACCCGCAAGCTCGCCGCATCGGCCGGGAACCAGAACCGCCTCTCCGCTGCGTCCGGCGCCCCGCCCGCCCGCGTCACCTTCACACTCTGCGGGTGCATCATGCCGTAATTCGGGAAATCGGTCGGCCAATCTCCGGTTTCCCACCCGCCGGGAACCTCGCGCGCAAACAACTGTTCCTGGTACTGGCCCCATTCCGCCGGGACCGTCACGTCGCCAATCCTCAGGTTCGGATTCACCCCTCCGGCGATGCCGGAAACAACGATCTCACGGATGGCGAAATGGTCTAGCAGGGCCTGCGCCGTCAGGGCTGCGTTGACCATGCTCACCCCGCTCAAGACCAGGACCACCCGGTGCCCGGCCAGCCGTCCCAGGTAGTGGCTGCGGCCATGAATGACCTTGACCTCGGTGATTTCGGTCTGTTCCCGCAGTTTCTCGAGCTCGGGCTGGAAGGCCGAAAGAACCGCCAGCCGGGGCGTCGGGTCGTAGCCGGCCCCGCTGAGCGCGGGCTGCCGGGCGGTCCGGCATCCAACGCCAAGGAGCAGGCCGGCAACCAGCCCAAAGGCCGCCAGCCACAGCCACGCCAAGCGGACGCCATGCAATCTCTTCCCGGCTTGCGTAGTCGTAGCGAGCCTCTGTTGCATCAGGTCAATCACGCCCGGAGCCTACCACAAATACACTGCACCGCGCAACGCAGTGGTGTCGGCAACCTCTTGCATCGTCCAACAAGGTAGTGAGCAAGAGTCTAGAGCTTCTCCGCTTTCTCATAGACCACCAACTCGTCCGAACCGTCGAGGTCGCCGGGGTGGTAGCGGGGGATGGGCATCTCGAGCTGTTTGAAGCGGACGGGGGCGGTTTTCTTGTCTGCCAGGCCGAGGGCGACGGCTACGCCGTAGATGATGGCCTCGGGCCGAGGGGGACAACCCGGGATGTAGAAGTTAACGGGAACGATCTTCTCCACCGGGCCGAGGACCGGATAGGAATCGAACCAGATGCCGCCGCCGCAGGCGCAGGAGCCGATGGCGAAGACGAGCTTGGGGGCGGGCATGGCCTCGTAGGCGCGGCGGAGGGCCTGGGCGGTGGCGCGCATCGCGGGGCCCTGGCACAACATGACGTCGGCGTGGCGCGGGGAGCCGACGAGCTTGATGCCGAACCGCTCGACATCGTAATAGGGGGTCAGGACGTTGAGGACCTCGATATCGCAGCCGTTGCAGCCGCCGCTGTTGGCGTGGTAAACCCATAAGGACCGGCCGAACATTTTCTGACAAAGGCTCTTAAGCATGGGCGTGGTTCGCGGGATTGGCTCAAGGTCCATCCAGGTCGATCTTCAGGTCGTCCACTGCCGGTTCGGATTCCAGGCAGGCCCGAGAGCGGAGGACCCAGCGTTCGTTTTGAACGTCGTCGAAGCGGTAGCCTTTGAGTTTCAACTGGTCGAGCCAGGACGTTTCTTTGAAGCAGCGGCCGCACCGCTGGCAGGTGCTCATGAAAAGGTCCAGGCGCTGCCGGAGGTCGCCGATGCGGTCGGTTGCCGTTTCGAAGTCCAGGCTCAGGGTAATGGCCTTTTCAGGGCAGACATCGGCGCACCGCCCGCAATAGGTGCAGCGCCGGCCCAGGTATTGCAGCACGCGTATCTCCTGGCAAAGGTCGCAGACGAGGATCTCGCGCGCCGGACAGTTGTTGGCGCAGCCGGCGCAGCCGATGCATTTGGCCGCGTCGAAGACGGGCCGCCCTCGGAAACGCGCGGGCGCCGGGCGCCCCCGCGCGGGGTAGGGCAAAGTCACGCGGCCCGCCTTAAGGCAGAGCCAGGCTTCCTTGAGTTTGCTTAGTGAAAGCATAGTTAGTTGGTTAGTGTCCATAACTGGCCAGGAGCAGGGCGCCCAGGGCGGCGGCCAGCAGGCCGGCGAAGAAACGGATGGCTTGGTCGATACGGTAGCGGGCGTGCGTCGCGGCGACGACGGTGACCAAGAGCACCACTCCCAGCACCTTCGCCCAAAACAGCAGCCAGCCGATTGGAAACGCCAGCCCGGAACCCCAGGGGACAAACAGGCCGACGAAGAGCGCGCTATAGACTACCAGCCTCATCATCTGCGCGTAGCGGAACAGGGCAAGCTTCGGACCCGAGTACTCCATGAGCGGCCCGTCCATCAACTCGGTTTCCGCTTCCGCAATGTCGAAGGGCGCGCGCTGGACGAAGGCCTGGAACGAGACCAGGATGACTCCAAAGAGAACCAGCCCCGACCAGGGAAAGCCGGCCGTGGCGTAAACCGAGCCGTCCAACACCTGGTTCACGCGCAACGAACCGGTGTGCACGGCGCCGGCCAGGATCGTCACGGCGAACAACGGCTCGAGGGCAATCATGGTCATCATCTCGCGGCTGATGCCCACCAGGGAATAGGTGGACCCGGCGGCCAGACCGCCCAGCAAGGTCCCGATGCCGGAGAGCGTCAGGAGATAGATCAGGAGAATCGCGTCCCCCACCCCGTTTAGCGGCGCCGGAAATCCCATAGGCACCAGGCAAGCCACCGTCAGCGCGGTCGCCGGGGAAAGGCAGGCGGCAAAGCGCTGGACCCAGGGCGCCTGGCCGGACTCGAGGTCCTCCTTGCCGAGCAGCTTGAGCAAATCGAAATAGGCCTGGCGGAGCGGCGGCCCCCGGCGGGATTGTATCAAGGCCGTCACTTTCCGCAGCAGCCCCTCGCACGCGGGGGCGACAATCATCACCAGCCCGAGGTTGGCCAATCCGCCGAGAAGTATTCGTGGGAGATTCATGGCCGCAGGTTCCGAATCAACTCCTCCTGCGTCCAGATTCTGGTCTCTCCGGATTTGAGGTCAATGGTCTCGATGCGGTCGGTGCAGGAGAAGCAGGGGTCGATGCTGCCCAGGGAAATCGTCATGTCGGCGATTTGTTGATCTTTGATCATCGCCGGCACGGCCTGGAGATTCTGGTAGGTTGGCGCCCGCACACGCCAGCGGCGCGGCCGGTTGTTCTCGCCGGTGATGACGAAATGGTGGCTCTCGCCCCGGGGCGCCTCGACGGAGGACAGGCCGAGCCGGCCCACGGGCAATTCCGCGGCCACGGGAGACTGCAACGGTCCCGGCTCCATTTTCTCGAGGCATTGGCGGACGATGCGGACGGACTCGAAGACCTCGTTCATCCTCACAACCACGCGCGACCAGACATCGCAGCCGTCGGCCGTGATCACGTTGAACTCGACGCGGTCGTAGGCCGCGTACGGATGGTCGCGGCGGCAATCAATCTCCACGCCCGCCGCGCGGGCCACCGGACCAATCAAGCCGGCGCTCTTCACCAGGGCCGGGCCGGCGACACCGACGCCGCGAGTGCGCTTCTGGAGGTTCTTGTCCAGGCTGACCGCCGCCGCCACGGCGCGCCATTCGGTTTCCAACCGATCGAGCACCTGGCGCAGTTCGAGGGCCAGCTCAGGGGTGATTTCCCACCGGACACCCCCGATGAGACAGAGGGCGTAGGTCTTGCGGTTGCCGCTGATCTTCTCGGCCGCCCACATAAGCGGCTCGCGGATGCGCCAGCTCTGCATGAACAGGGTGTCGAATCCGACGATGTGGCAGGCCAGGCCCACCCAAAGCAAGTGGCTGTGGAGGCGCTCGACCTCGAGCATGATCGTGCGTATGTACTCGGCGCGGGGCGGAATCGTTACGCCCGCCGCGCTCTCGACGGCCTGCGCATAAGCGACGTTGTGCACACAGCCGCAAATGCCGCAAATCCTCTCGGCCATCATCGGGATGTCATTGTAGGTCAGGACCGATTCCGCCAGCTTCTCGATCCCCCGATGCACCATGAAACCCCGGTACTCGCAGCCGCGCACCCGTTCTCCCTCGATAAAGAGCCGGAAATGGGCGGGCTCATCGAGCGTGGGGTGGAAGGGGCCGAAGGGCACCACAATGCACCCCTCCGGCGGGTCGTCGAACTGAAACTCGCGCTCGGGGTCGAAGCCGGCCGGCACCTCGTTCCAAGGCGCATCTTTGCGGAGCGGGTGGGCATTCTCCGGCCAACCGTCGGGCAGGACCAACCGCTTGGGGTAAGGATGGCCCACCGGCTCGATGCCGACGAGGTCGCGGATTTCGCGCTCGGCCCAGTTGGCGGCGGGCACCACGCCGGAGATGCTGTCCGCCTTGGGATTCTCGGCCGGCAAGTGGGTCAGCACACTGCACAGCAGGTGGTCCGCGTCGAACGCAAAATCATGGGCCAGGAGGAACCCGCCGGAGTAGGGCCGGTCGTCGGCGCCGATGCTGACGACATAGCGCGCATCCAGGTCGAGGAACAGGTACCGGCAGACGGCCTTCAGGGCGCAGGACTCGACATACACGAAGAGCCGGTGGTCGCCGGGGACGTCGGCCCGCCGGATGGCGGAGCCAAACTTCGTTCGCAACTGGCCGAGTCGTTCGCGGGCGGTCATGGGTCTTTGGAGGGTTCCTCGCGGCGGGGAGGCGGGGCGCCGCCGAGCCAGCGGAAGCACCGCTTGACCTCGCCGTAGAACTGGTGGGCGCAGTAGCGATGGCAATCCGCCTCGAGGGCGTAACCGCAGAGCCACGGGGCGACGGCGCGCCGCTTGGCAAAACCCAGCCTCGAGAGCCAGCGGGCCGCAAGGAACAGCGACCCCAGCACCGCGCCGAGCGCCAGCGGAGCGAAAACGGCCGTGGCGGAGGCGTTCTCCAATCGCAGCCAGGCCCCGGCGCGCATCGTGGCGGTGTCGGCCAGGACGGTTCCGTAGCCTTGGCGGCTGGCGTCCAGGGCCGATTCCAGGAGGCGGAAGCCGATGGCGGGCAACACCCCGAGCAGGACGCACAGCAACGCCAGTATCACCTGGGGCAATTGCATCAGCCAGGGGACCTCGAGCCGTCCCTGGGCCGAGGCGCGCGCAACCACCCTGGCGCTGGCGCGGGACAAAAAGCTGCCGCCAAAGAACTTCACGAACGAAGCCAGCGTCAGCACGCTGGTCAGGATGGCAATGGCCGCGCATACGGCCAGGTATTTCACCATCGCGGTCCCCTGCACCGTCGCGGCGTAGATGCTCCATTTGCTGACGAACCCGTTGAAAAGCGGGACGCCGGAGATGGAGAACGAAGCAACCAGGGCGGTGGCCGCCGTGAGCGGCATGAATTTCATCAAGCCCCCCATCTGGTTCAAGTCCTGGGTGCCCGTGGCGTGCAGCATGGACCCGGCATTGAGGAAGAGCAGGGCCTTGAAGATACCGTGATTGAGCACGTGGAACAGGGCCCCGCACAACGCCAGGGCGGCAAGGCTTGCCGCCAGAGGCCCCGCCGCCGGCAGCAAGCTCATGCACGCGCCGGCGCCCAACAGGATGTAGCCCACCTGGCCGATACTGTGGAAGGCCAACAGGCGCTTGGCCTGCTCCTGCTTCAGGGCCTGGGCGGTGCCCGTGAACAGCGTAACGACCCCGAGCAGGGCCACGACCATGCCCCAGCGCGCCAGCGGAAAATCGGCTTGCGCGGCGGGCGGCGCCAGCCACAGGAAATAGCGAATCAGACCATACACGCCGGTCTTAATCATCACTCCGGAGAGCATGGCGCTGACGGGAGACGGGGCGGCAGGATGCGCGTCCGGCAGCCAGACCTGGCCAAACGGCCACATGCCCATCTTGATGCCGAAGCCGATGAGGAACAAGGCGAAGGCCCAGGCCGTCGTGGCGGGCCGGGTTGCCAACATAAGGGGCAGGTTGCGGCTGACGGTGTCGAAATCGTATTTCAGGCCTTGGCTGCCGCCGGCGGCGGCGCCGGTGACCGCCAGCAACTCGGCGCCCACCATCGTCGCCGCGCAAGCCAACTGCATCATGATCAAGAACTTGTTGGCCGCCCGGACGTGGCCGGCCCGCCGGTGCTCGAAGCGGATGAGCGCGTAACCGGGAAGGGTCATCAACTGCCAGAAGATGAAGAAAAACCACATCATGTCGGTCGTGCTGACCAGGCCGTACATGGCCGCCAGGAAGAGCAGGAAATAGGCGTAGTAACGTCCCGCGCTGTAGCCTTCGTAATGGCGCATGTAAAGGATCGAATAGAGCGCGGCAGGCAGGGCTATCCCCGCGGCCAACAGCAGGAACAGGGCAGTCAGGCCGTCCACGGAAAAGCGGAGCACCAGGCCGATCTGCGGAATCACGTCGAACCGGGCTTGGGGACCCGCCCCGGCCCTCAGCACGTGTCCCACGGCTCCGAAGATGAGCGCCGCGCTCGCCGCCGTGGTCCCGAACGCCAGCCAACCCGCAGCGGTGCGGTGGCGCCAAGCCAGGAGAGTCAGCACGGCTCCGGTTGCGCAAACCAGGATGGCAGCCAGGACTGATTGTTCGGGGGTTAGCATAGGAGAGGGCACTCGGCCCGGAACACATCGAGCAGCCGTCCCAGGGTTTCCTGGACCGGCCCCGAGAGCGGTGAGCCGGGCTGGACGGAGGCCGGTTCAACGCCCAGCAGCCAGGCCTTGGCAACCCCGTTCGCCTCGACCCATCTCGCCAGCAACCCGAGCGAGAGAGCATGGGTCGAGACCTGGGGAAACCGGGCCTGCATCTGGTCCGAGTTGAGCAGGACCACCGAGCCGGGCGGGCCGCCAAACTCAACCGCATCCAGGAAGACGAGGTGATCGAACCCCCGCGCGGCTAACCGGCCAACGAACCGCTCGGGCTGAGTGCCGGCGATCAGGCAGTGGAGGCTCGAGCTGAGGGCTTGAAGTTCGCCGCGCGCGAAGGGTCCGGGGGCTCCGCAACGGATGAGGGCTTCGGCCAGGCGCACGCCGAAACCGTCATCGCCGGAATCGACATTGCCGAGGCCCAGGAGGCAGATGCGGCCGGGGAGGCAGAGTTTGAATTGCTCGAGAAAATCAGCCATCAGATGTCCTCGCCCAGTCTCTTGATTTGTTCGTAGGTGAAAACGGGGCCGTCCACGCACACATAAGCCACGCCGATACAGCAATGCCCGCATTTGCCGACGCCGCACTTCATGTAGCGTTCGAGGGTGGAGACGATCTGGCGTTCCTGGAAGCCCATTGCCAGGAGGTCCCGGATGACGAAGCGGAACATGATGGGCGGCCCGCAGACGAAGGCGGTCGTGTTCTCGACCGGCACCTGCACTCCGGCCTGCTTGAAGAGGCTGCCGACGACGCCGACATGACCGGTCCAGCCATCGGCCGCCCGGTCGGCCGTCAGGTGGCATTCGACGCCGGCCGTCTGCCCCCACTCGCGCAGGTTGGCCAGGTACATGAGTTCCTTGGGCGTTTTGGCGCCGCAGAAAATCTGGATGCGCCGATACTGGTCCCGATGCCGGAGCGCATATACGATGCACGAGCGCAGCGGGATCAACCCGATTCCGCCCGCCACGAACACCAGGTTCCGGCCCGCGTAGGCGTCCATGGGAAAACCGTTGCCGTAAGGGCCGCGCACGGCGAAAGGGTCGCCCGGTCCAAGCCGATGCAGGGCGGCAGTGCAACTGCCCACCCGGCGGACGGTGAAGAAGGTCTCGTCTTCGGTGGGGCTGGGAGGCAATGAAGCGGGGAATTCCCCCACTCCAAAAAGGGACACCTGCGCAAACTGGCCGGGCCGGAACCGCTTGAACTTGCGTCGCTCTTCCTCGTCCTGGAAGTGCCAGTAGAAGGTCTTGACCTCCGGAATATCGTCCGTCACCCGGTCGATGATCGCGAGTTTGGGGAGGTAGATGTTCTCGGTCTCAGGCGTCATTATGGGCTTGGTATTGACTCGAGGCGGTCCTTCTCGGCGGTTGCCCGGCGAATCATCTCGACCACGCTGGGCATCCCCACGTCACCGTGGCACACCGCCGCGCAGCGTCCGCACCCGACGCAGGCCATCGACAACTCGCGTTGGACAAAGTAGTGGGCGAGTTTGCGGAAGAAGCGCCGGTTGCGCCGGTCGTGTACCGCCCGGCGAGGATTGAAGCCGCCGGCCATGCGGGTGAAGCCTCGCAGGGCGCAGGAATCCCAGATGCGAACGCGCTCGATTTCGTTGGGGCCGGCCGGGCGGTCCGTCACGGTGAAGCAGGTGCAGGCCGGGCAGACATAAGTGCAGCCGCCGCACTCGAGGCAGCGGTTGCCGATTTCCTCCCAGGTCTTCTCCAGGACGGCGTCTTGAGACACGTAGCGCACGGTCGCGGAGAACCAACTGGTGGTCGTCTTGAAGCGCCCACGGACGTCAGCCAAAATGGCGCGCCGCCGCTCGACGTGGCTCTGCGCGCACGGCTTGAAAAGCGCGTCACCGAAGAGCGATTCGCCGGATGCGGAACCGGCCACGGCCATGAACTCCTCGCCCAGGTCCATCAACTGCAAGTCGAAGTGGTCGTGCGCGGCCGGACCGGTGTCGGCGCAGGGACAGAAACAGTCCTCGCCTATGTCCAGCTCGGGGTCAGTGCAGGCGAAGTTCACCAGGAACAAGCCCCGGCGGCGTTTCTCGTAGTAAAGGTCGCGAAACTCCCGTCCCAGATAAAACCGATCCAGGTGATAGATGCCGGCCACGTCACAGGAGCGGATGCCAAACAGAGCGCGTTTGGGCTCCTCGTAGGTCGGTTCGACCCGGAACGTTCCGTCCTCACGCCGGACTTTGAGCAGACGTTCTATATGCGGCAGCACAAATCGCTTTGGCGGGTAGTAGGGGTTGGGCAGGTGGAGTTGGATTTCTCCCCGGTTCTGGTCGGTTACGGTGTCGAACCAGGTATCCCGCTTATGCCCGCGGAAGGGAGCGAGGACCTCGTATCCCCCGGCGCGCAGGAGGTCCACAATCTTGAGCACGTCGCCACGGGCGACCACGCGGGCCTTCATGCCACCTCCTTTTCGACACAGACCGCGACCGAGCGAACGCCGTTGCCCGCCGAACGCCGCAACTTCTGTTGCACCTGGCGCACGAAATAGGGCACAAACACCATCCCGCTCCGCACCTCGGAGGTGACGCGGGCGACCGTGGCCGCCGAGCCGGCGGCGGAGCGCAAGCGGATGCGCTGGCCGTCCTGGAGACCGAGTTGCTTGGCATCTTCGGTATTGAGCTCCACGAACCCCTCCGGGTAGTCCAGGAGCAGGATGCGGTACTCGCGCTTGAGTGTTTCGCTATGCTGGATCAAGACGTTGCGGTGCCAATAATAGAGCGAGTGGCCGAACACGAGCGTCAAGGGATACTTCTGTGGGGCTGGGGCCTCGGGGCCGGCCTGCGATTCGGCGGCCAGGGCGGGTTGTGGCGGGCGACCCGCCCCGCCCGGGGGGCCGAACTCTCGCGGGAGGGGTGCGAATTGGAATCGGCGGGTCGGGGCGCTATCCGCAAAGAGAAACCGGGTCCCCAGCGGACGCTCGAGGGTGCAGGGCCACTGCCGGCCATAGTCGCGCTCCAGATTGGCGTGGCTGGCGCCTCGGTAGAAGGGAACCACCCGGCCGATTTCGTCCATCACGTCGGCAGCCGAGGCGTAATTCCAGTCCGCGCCCATGGCCTGGGCGACCCGGGCCAGTTGCTGCCACGCGGTCGTGGTTCCGGGCTGCGGGTCAATGACGCGCTCGGCCAGTTGGATGCGGCGATCGGTGCTGGTGAAGGTGACGCGCTCTTCGCCGAAGGCGGTCGTGGGCAAGAGGACGTGCGCGAACCGGGCGCTCTCGGTCGGGAACAGGTGCTGCGCCACCACTAGCTCGCACTCGCGCAGGGCGCTGGCTGCGTCGCCGAAGAAGGCCGTGCTGGCAGGATCGTAGCGGCACAGCCAAACCCCCCGCACCCGCCCGCCGGCGCGGTCGCTCAGGACAGAGCGGGCCGCCAGCCCGGGATTGGAGGGCAGCTCGACGCCCCAAATCCGTTCCACTTCGGCGCGCGCGGCCGCGCAGGCCACGGGGCGATAGCCGGGCAGACGGTCGGGCAACAAGCCCATATCGCAAGCGCCCTGCAGGTTGTTGTGCTCCGTCAGCGCATAGATGCCGGCGCCTTCCCGGCCCAAGTGTCCCGCCAGCAAAGCCAGGTTTATGGGCGCTTCGACCGCTTCGGTCTCGCGCGTCTCGATCCCGGTCGAGTACAGAATTGCCGCGGTCCCGGCTCGAGCGTAGGCCAGGGCCGCCGCCTCGATGCGTTCAGCGGGCACGCCGCAGTATTCGGCTGCCGCCAGCAGGTCATAACCGAGCGCGGTCGCCTCGAAGGCCTCGTACCCCGAGCAGCGCCCCTGGATGAAGGCCCGGTTGGCCAGGCCCCGATCCACGATCACCTTGGCCATCGCTCCGTAAAGCACCGCCTCAGTGCCCGCCTTGAGCTGGAGGAAATGGTCGGCGCTCTCGGCGACCCGATGGCGGCGAGGATCGATCACCACGAGCTTCGCGCCGTTGAGCTTGGCGCGGATCACGGCCCCGCCGATGGTCGGCAACTGCCGGGCCAGGTCGACCCCATCCACGACGATGACCTCGCTACGGGCCAACTCGCCCACCGAGTTGGTCGTGGCCGGGACGCCCAGCATCCGCAACAGGACGTTAATCGAGTTGTTGGAATAGACCCCCGCCCCGTGGTCGACATTGTTCGTGCCAATCACCGAGCGGGCCAGTTTCTGGAGCAAAAACACTTCCTCGTTCGAGCAACGGGGCGAGGCCAGGAAGGCCAGCGCATCCGGCCCGTGCCGGCTGCGCAACTCCTTCAACCGCAGGGCGATGAACGCCAACGCCTCCTCCAAGGTGGCCTCCTCGAGGCGGCCTTTCCGCCTCAACAGCGGCCGCTTCAGGCGGTCGGGGGAGCTGGCCACCTCATGCACGTGCCAACCCCGCAGGCAGATGTGCCCGCCATTGGTTGGGTGCGACATGCTGGGATAAGCGCCCAGCATGCGGTTGTCCGCGGTCTCGAGGTACAAGCCGCAGCCAACGCCGCAGAAAGTGCAAGTGGTTAATCTATGAGCCATACATGCCGGCCGCTCCGGGGCGCACTCTGTCCCCTGCCCCGGCCCAACCGGTTCCACCGACGCTCAGGAAAAAAACAAGCCCGAGAATCAGCGTATCTGATTAAAACTCTCGGGCTGGCACTGCGCATTTATGGATGCCATTTCTAGCGGACCTTCTCGAAATGTAAACACCTTTTTTGAGGTGGAGAAAAGAATGCCCGTCATCGCTATTTCAGTGAAAACCCGCTTGAGAATCGAGAACCCTCCCGATTACTCTCCCGTGTCATGTCCACCACACTCAAGTTTCTCCGGGCCTTGTCGGACCCGACGCGGCTGCGCATCGTGGCGCTGCTGGAGAAGGACGAGCTTTCGGTCAATGAGTTGCAGGAGATCACCGGGATGGGCCAGTCGCGCATCTCGACCCACCTGGGGCTGCTGCTGGATTCGGGCCTGGTGCAGTCGCGGCGCGAGGGGAAGCGGACCTTTTACAAGCTCAGCCCGGAGCGCAACGGCGCGGCGGGGGCATTTATCCAACTGGCGATTGGCGGGGCCAGGGAGTTGGCTGAGCAGGCGGGCGATCAAGTCAACCTCAAGCGTGTCTTGAACCGCCGGCGCGAGCAGGCGCAGGTTTATTTCAACCAGGTGGCGGGGAGATTCGACCGCGTCTATGGTCCGGGCCGTTCCTGGCAGGCCTTCGGCCACCTCCTGCTGCGGATCGTGCCGCCCTTAGTGGTGGCGGACCTTGGCTCGGGGGAGGGCCTGCTCAGCGAATTGCTGGCCCGCCGCTGTAAGAAGGTCATTGCCGTGGACAACTCGGAGAAGATTGTCGCCTTCGGCGCTGCCAAGGCCAGGAAGAACAATCTCAAGAACCTCGAGTTCCGGCTGGGCGATTTGCAGAACCCGCCGGTTGAAACCGAGAGCGTGGACCTGGTGATACTGAGCCAGGCCCTGCATCACGCCGAGGAACCCGCCCGGGCATTGGCCGGGGCTTACAGGATTCTCAGGCCAGGCGGCCAGATCATGATTCTGGACCTGGCCCGGCACAAGTTCGACAAGGCCCATGAACTCTACGGCGACCAGTGGCTCGGCTTTGCCGGGAGCGACTTGGAGCGCTGGCTCGAGGAGGCCGGCTTCAAGAAGAGCGAAATCAGCGTCGTTGCCCGCGAAGAGCAGCCGCCCCACTTCGAAACCATCCTGGCCAGCGCCCAGAAATAAGGGGGAGTTACGGGGCTGGGGTGCCAGTTCAATTCCCAGTTGCCAGGCGCGTGATTTACGCCCCCAGCCCCGATCTGTGACCACTCACAACCAGCTGTGCGGTCGCTTGCCCCCTTTTTACTATCGATGCGCGTCCCGGCAACTGTGCGTCCGAATGCACACCCCTGTGCGTTTCGATGCACAGGGCCGCCACACTAGGGTCTGAGGACAATCTTGCCCGCCAGGGCGCCGCTCTTGCCAATCGTGCTTTCTTCCTGGAGCCGATGGGCCTGGGCGGCTTGCGACAGAGGCAGGATGCGGTCGAGGCGGGCTTTGAGCTTGCCCTCGGTCAACCAGCGATTGACGGCGTTGGCGGCCGAGCGCTGTTCACGGGCGCTGGCGTTGAACATGGCAAAGCCTTGGAGGGAGCAATCCTTGACGTAAAAGGGCCCTACCGGCAGGGGTGGCCGCGCTTCGCGTCCGGCCATGAGAATCATCCGCCCGCGCAGGGCCAGCAAAGGGATGGTTCGCTCAAAGTTCGGCTCGCGAACGGTCTCCCACCAGAGATTCACGCCGTCCGGGGCGAAGGCCTTGATGGCGGCGTCCACGTCCTGGGTCTTATAGTTCAGGGCGAGGTCGGCGCCCAATTGCCGGCACGCCTCGACTTTCTGGTCTGTGCCGCCCGTCGTGATGACCCGGGCGCCAAGGACCTTCGCGATCTGCACCACGCAGGACCCCACCCCGCCCGTCCCGCCGTTGACAAACAAGACCTCGCCCGGTTTCAAGTTCGCATAATGCACCAGGCCGATGTGGGCCGTCACGGAGACGAGCGAAAGGGCGGCCATGTCCTCATCGCTCACCCCCGGCGGGGTTGGGTTCAACCACCGTTCATCGACGGCGGCCAATTCAGCGAAGGTCCCGGGCCGGCCGTCGGTTCCCTGGCTGGTGGCCCACACCCGGTCACCCGGTTTAAAGCTCTTGACGCCCGCCCCGGTCTCCAGGACGGTCCCGGCCAGATCGCGGCCCAGAATGCAGGGGAACGACAATTTCGCCGGGATCGAGCCGTTGCGAATGTAAATATCGATGGGGTTTACATCCACGGCGGCGACTTTGACAAGGCATTGTTTGCGGCCCGGTTTGGGGTCGGGCAGATCACCGTAAACGATTACCTCGGCAGGGCCGGTCCGCTCAATGTACGCCGCTTTCATGTCTTGAAACGAATACCCCAATACTTATCGTCACGCAAGAGGATTGACAAAGAACCCGGGGCGGCTACTCTGTGCTGTGAAAGAGCTTCCCACGAAGATCGTGTGTGGTTTGAAAGATGAGCCGTGGCTGAGAAAGACGATTATCTGGTAGATATTCTGGTGGACCTTGGCTTCGTCACCCCGGACCAGGTGGCGGCCCATCGAGCCGAAGCCCAGGCTGCCGGGGTGGGCGTGGTCGACTTGATGGTGGCCAACAAGGTAATCCGCGCGGCCGATGTGACGCAGGCCAAGGCCGCGCACTTTGGCGCCGAGGTAGTGAACCTGGCCGAACTCAAGATCGATGACGATGTCATCGCGGCTGTTCCCCGCCACATCGCCCGCAAGTACCGCGTGGTGCCCGTCTTCAAGCACGACAACAACATCACGGTGGCCCTGGCAGACCCGTCGGACCTGGACACCCTTGACAGCCTCAGGCTCTTGTTGAGCGCGGAAGTGGACCTCCGCGTGGCCTCGGAGCCGGACATCGAGGCGGCGCTCAACAAGTACTACGGCGGGGAGCGCGGGGCGTCGCGGGCCATGGCAACCGACCCCAAGCTCCAGCAAACCATCAAGGAACTCACCGAGGAGCATGTCGAGGTCACCGGCGCAAGCGCCACTGACGGCTCAGTGGTGGACGCCGACGCGCCGTTGATCAAGCTGGTCAACGGCATGATTACCGAGGCCTTCCGGATGCGCGCCTCGGACATCCACCTGGAGCCGCTGCCCAAAGCCTTCCGCGTCCGCTACCGGATTGACGGTGTCTTGCACGAGATCAAGCCGCCGCCCAAACGGCTCCAAGCCGCCATTATCAGCCGCCTGAAGATCCAGTCCAATATGTCCATCTCGGAGCACCGGGTGCCCCAGGACGGGCGCATTCAGACCAACGTGGGCAACAAACTGATCGATCTGCGTGTCTCCTGCCTCCCCACCAATCACGGGGAGAGCATCGTTATGCGTATCCTGGACAAGGAAGGCCTGCGCCTGGGCTTGCCGGAGCTTGGGTTTTTCACGGACGACCAACAGACCTTCGAGCGCCTCATCGGCCTGCCGGACGGCATTCTGCTGATCACCGGCCCCACCGGTTCGGGCAAAACCACCACGCTCTATTCCTGTCTCCATTTCATCAACCGCCCGGACCGCAAGATCATCACCGTCGAAGACCCGGTCGAGTATATCCTGGCCGGCATTAACCAGGTGCAGGTCAATGAAGCCGTCGGCCTGTCCTTTGCGAGCGCCCTCCGCTCGATCCTCCGCCAGGCCCCCAACGTCATCATGATTGGCGAAATTCGCGACCTGGAGACCGCTACCATCGCCATCAACGCCTCGCTCACCGGCCACCTGGTCTTCTCGACCTTGCACACCAACGACGCCCCCAGCGCCGTAACGCGCTTGATCGACATCGGCGTCAAACCGTTCCTGGTCGCCTCCTCGACGCGCGGCCTCATGGCCCAGCGCCTGGTGCGGCGGGTTTGCAAACAGTGCACCTCCCCCACAATGCCGACCGAAGCCGAGATGCGCAGCCTGGGCCTTGACGCCGCCGGCACGCAGGGCGGCAACCTCGTCAAGGGCAAAGGCTGCCCCAACTGCAACAACACCGGCTACCGGGGCCGCTTCGGCATTTTCGAGATATTCGTCATCGATGACGAGGCGCGCAAGCTCATCTATGAGAAGGTGCCCTCTTCGGTGCTGCGGGCGCGCGCCCGCGAAATGGGCATGCGCACCCTCCGCGAGGACGGGGTGCGCAAGGTGCTCGCCGGCTTGACCACGCCCGACGAGGTCATTCGGGCGACGGTGGGTGATGTGGATTGACCGGCGCCCGTTGCCCTATGTGTGTGGTTTCCCCGGAATCCCCGCCGTGATGAATATGCTTCACTGTTGTCCAATTCCTCTGCTATATTCATTGGCGGACTGAACCGAGTTAAGCATGTCCTACTCAATGTCTGATTTGTTGCAGTTGGTGGTTTCGGAAGGTGCTTCCGACCTCCACATCCGGGTGAACACGCCGCCCACCATCCGGGTTCACGGCATCCTGCACCGGGTCGAAGGGCCGTCGTTGAAGGCGGAAGACGCCGAGGAACTGATGCGCAGCATCACCTCCGAAGAGCATATTCAGCACACGCGCGAGCGGGGCGGGGCGGACTTCGGCTTTGCCTTCGGCGACATGGCGCGGTTCCGCGTGAGCGTGTTCAAGGAAAAGGGCAACTTCGGGGTGGTGCTCCGGCAGATTCCCAACAAGCTGCTCACCATGGAGCAAATCGGCATCCCCCCTTCGGCCAAGGAACTGCTCTACAAACCCCGCGGCCTGGTCCTGGTGACCGGCCCGACCGGCTCGGGCAAGACCACCACGCTGGCTTCGATGATCGATATCATCAACGCGGAGCGCGATGAGGCCCATATCGTCACGATCGAAGACCCCATCGAGTACTACCATACCCACAAGAGGGCCCTGGTGACCCAGCGCGAGATCGGGGTGGATGTCCCCAACTTCGCCGAGGCCTTGCGGCGCGTCCTGCGCCAGGACCCCGATGTCATCCTGGTCGGTGAAATGCGCGACCTCGAGACCATCGATGCGGCCATCACGGCGGCGGAGACGGGCCACTTGGTTTTCGGCACCCTCCACACCACGGGGGCGGCCAAGACCATTGACCGCGTGGTCAACGCCTTTCCCACCAACCAGCAGGAGCAGATCCGCATTCAGCTCTCCACTGTGATGCAGGCGGTCATCTCGCAGTTGCTCATCCCGCGCGTGGACAAGCCGGGACGGGTGGCGATTTTCGAGATCATGGTCAACACCCCGTCCATTGCGGCCCTGATTCGCGACAACAAGACCTTCCGCATCCAGTCCGACATCCAGACCGGAGCCAAGTACGGCATGGTCACCCTCGACAGCTTCCTGATCGACAAATACCTGGCCGGCATGATCGCGCGCGAAGAAGTCGTGACCAAGGCGCAAGACCCGGTGACGGTTCAGGCCAAGCTCCAGGAGCTCGAGCTGGCCCAGGCGGTGGGAGCCGACACCGGGGCCCTCACTGAAGGCAAGACCTAATCCCAACAGACACCCGCTATGGCCGAGGAAATCTCCAGTCCCCTTCTCTCACTGGTCAAGAACCAAGGCCTGATCGACGACCTCCAATACGAAGAGGTCGCCGGCGAGTTCAAGCGCACCGGCAAGGCGGTCCTGCAGATCCTCCAGGATTTCGGCATTCTGGACCTCGATACGATCCTCCAGGTGATCGCCGACCATTTCGCCGCCCAGGTCGTCACCATCCGCGAAGGCGACCTGAACCTCGATTTGCTCCAGACCATCCCCGCCAAGACGGCCCGGATGTACCAATGCCTGCCGGTCAGCCTCAAAGACGGCACGCTGCAAGTCGCCCTGGTCGACCCCTTTAACGTCGGCCGCATCGACGAACTGAACTTCGTCGTCAAAAAGGACATCCAACTCGTGGTCGCCGATCCCGCCAAGGTCGAAAAGGCTATCGAGAGATTCTATCCGGCGGCGGGCGACGGCGAGCAGACCGCTGACAGCGTCTCGGAGTTGCTCAAGCAACTGGGCGACGACAAACAAATAGCTGAGGAAGTCAGCGCCGCCGTGGCGACCGACGACAAGTCGTTGATGGAAGACCTGGCCAACCAGGCCCCCATCGTCCGTTTTGTGAATCTGGTCCTTTTCCAGGCCGTCCAGGACCGTGCCAGCGACATCCACTTCGAGCCCTTCGAGACCGACTTCCGCATCCGCTACCGCGTGGACGGCGCCCTCTACGAGATGTCGCCCCCGCCCAAGCAATTGGCCCTGCCGGTCATCTCCCGCATCAAGGTCATGGCCAACCTCAACATCTCGGAAACCCGCGTTCCTCAGGACGGCCGCATCAACTATTCCCTGGGCAGCCGGTTCGTCGACCTGCGCGTCTCGACTCTGCCCACCCAGTTCGGCGAATCGGTCGTGTTGCGCGTGCTGGACCGGGCGGCTGTGAGCCTGGAACTCGAGGGCCTGGGTTTCCCCAAGTACCTCTACGATTACATCTCCGAGGCCGTCCAGCGCCCCAATGGCATCATCGTGGTGACCGGCCCAACCGGCTGCGGCAAGACCACCACCCTCTATTCGTGCCTGCGCCGGGTCAACACCATTGACTCCAAGCTCCTCACCGCCGAGGACCCGGTCGAATATGACATCGAAGGCATCATGCAGGTGGCCATCAACGAGGCCGTCGGGTTGACCTTCAGCCGCGCCCTCCGCTCGTTTCTGCGCCAGGACCCGGACATCATCATGGTCGGAGAAATGCGCGACCTGGAGACCGCCCAGATTTCCATTCAGGCCTCCCTCACCGGCCACCTCGTCCTGACCACGCTCCACACCAACGATGCCCCGGGGGCTGTGACCCGCCTCATCGATATGGGTGTCGAGCCCTTCCTGATTTCCTCCACCATGGTGGCCGTGGCAGGCCAGCGCCTGGTGCGCACGATTTGCAAAAGCTGCCGCACCCCCTTCGAGCCCACCGAGAATCAACTGGCCTTGCTCAATCTCTCTCCCCACGACCTGGGCGACAAGGTCTTTTACTATGGCCGCGGCTGCTCGGTGTGCAACGACACCGGCTACCGCGGACGCAAAGGGATTTTCGAACTGCTGGTCATCAACGATGCCATACGCGCCTTGATCAATGAGCGCGCGCCAACCGTCGTCTTGCGTCAGAAAGCAATCGAGATGGGCATGATCCCCTTGCGCGAAGACGGCCTGCGCAGCATTTTTGACGGTGACACCACCATTGAGGAAGTCGTCAAATACACCTAAGCCGAAAACATCAGGAACAGCAGAGAGTATGCCAAAATACAGTTACGTAGCGATGGATGCCCATGGCAAGGAATCCAAAGGCACCTTGGAGGTCGCCAGCCAGAACGAGGCCATTGCCCGGGTCAAGGACATGAACCTCTTCCCCACTAAAATCGTCGAGGTGGATAAGGCCAAAGCCAAGGACAAGGGCGACAAAAAGGCCAAGCCCGCCGCCGGCAAAGGCGCAGCCAAAAAGAAGAGCGGCGCCCTCAACTTCGAGATCAAGATTCCCGGCCTGAGCGGCAAGGTCAAATCCAAGGTCCTGTGTACGTTCACCCGCCAGTTGGCCACTCTGGTGGACGCCGGCCTGCCCCTGCTGCGGGGGCTGCGCGTCCTGGAGAAACAGGAGCGCAACGTGACCCTCAAAAACATCGTTGGCGAACTGGCCCTGGCCATCGAAGGCGGAAGCACTTTCTCCGAGGCCCTGGCCCAGCACCCCAAGGTCTTCAACCGCCTCTTCGTCAACATGGTCAAGGCCGGCGAACTGGGCGGCGTCCTGGAGGTCGTCCTCATCCGCCTGTCCGAATTCATGGAAAAGGCCCAAAAGATCAAGGGCAAGGTCGTCTCCGCCATGTTTTATCCCATTGCCGTTCTCGTCGTGGCCACAGCGATCATGTTCGTCCTGATGACGTTGGTTATCCCCAAGTTCAAGGAAGTCTTCGCCGGCCTGGCCGAGGGCGCCCAGTTGCCCGCCTTCACGCGTTTCGTCATGGCGGTCAGCGATCTCGTCAAAAACCACGTCGTCTATACCGCAATCGGCGTCGCTTGTTTCGTCGTGGCTTTCATGCTCTTTAAGAGCACCAAGTTCGGACGGCGTCTCTGGGACCTGTTCAAGCTCAAAATGCCGGTCGTGGGCCCCGTAATCAACAAAGTCGCCATTTCCCGCTTTACCCGCACCTTGGGCACCCTGGTCAGCAGCGGTGTCCCCATCCTCCAGGCCCTGACCATCGTCAAAGAAACCGCCGGCAACGTCATCATCAGCAACGCCGTCCACGCCGTCCACGAAAGCGTCAAGGAGGGAGAAACCATCACCGCTCCCCTCGAGGCATCCAATGTCTTCCCGCCCATGGTCATCAGCATGGTTGACGTTGGCGAACAAACCGGCGCGTTGCCGGAAATGCTGCTCAAGATAGCCGATACCTACGACGAGGAAGTGGATAACGCCGTGGCGGCCATGACCTCCCTGCTCGAACCCATCATGATCGTTTGCCTCGCCGTCATCGTCGGAAGCATCGTCATCGCCATGTTCTTGCCCTTGATTGACCTCATGAACCGCGTCGGTGACAGCAGCGGAGGCAAGGATAAGGAGTGATCGGCTGGTTTTCGCCTGTCGTATTCCTGGGGCGGATGCAGCGCCGGCTCAGCACGCGTGGCGTGCCGGTCTTTGCCTATCACAAGCTTGCCTGCCCGCCCCGCGCCGCCGCCGACCCCTTTCTCTACGTCAGCCCGGCCCGCTTTGAAAGGCAACTGGCTGCCTTGAGACAGGCCGGCTGGAGTTCGGCCTCCCTGGCAGACATCCTCACCGCCGGCGACAATGCGGCCCGAAGGGCGGTGCTCACCTTCGATGACGGCACGGCCAACGTGCTCCAACACGCCCTCCAGCCGCTGGCCCGGCACCAGTTCCGGGCCATCGAATTCCTGGTTCCCGGCTTTCTGGGCCGCCGCAATGAATGGGACATTGCCAAAGGCGACGTCCCGGAAAAACTCATGGACGAGGCCCAAGTCCGCGATTGGCTGGCGGCGGGCCATGAAATCGGCTCACATTCCATGACCCATCGAAACCTGCGCCACCTCAAGCCGGCGGAGGCGCGCCAGGAAATTGCCGGGAGCAAAAAGGCCCTCGAGGATCGGTTCGGCCTGCCAGTCGCCCATTTCTGCTATCCCTACGGCTGCTGGAATGAGGCGGCCCGCGACCTCGCAGGGGAGGCGGGTTACCGGACCGCCTCCACGCTCCTTTTTGGAGTCAACACCCTCAACACGCCCAGGCTCCAGTTGAGGCGCATCTACCCGCTCTCCAGCCTCCAACTGCTGGCCAAGATCGGCCACCGATTGGCCCGCAGGATTCACCCGCTTTAGAGCAGCCCCCGGAGACAGCATTATAAAATGCGAACAACAGTTGCTTTCTCACCCCGGTTGCCTTAAAAGCAGTCGACTCAGTCAAGCAATTACTATGGGCACAAAACTATACTTGAACCTCCCCCCTTGAATTTATGTCACCTGATCCGCAACCAACAGACGCCGGAACCCGCCAGCAGCGGTTCGAGCGCATTCTGTCCCAGGCCCGCTTCGAGGGGCTCAAAGCGATTCTCGAACGCCTCTGCGCCGAGCGCGAGGTGCTCTATGCAGCAATCCTGGGAACGAGCAATTATGAGCAACTCCTGGCCAGGCTGGGCCACAAGCTCGTCTTGACCCGGCAAATCCACGTCCAGGATTCCTACACCCGGCTGGGCCGGGCCGGCGGTGTCAAGGCCGTCTTGCCCTACTACGATATTCCGACGCAAAGCTCGCTGCCTACCCTCGTGAACTTCGATTCCACCCTGACGACCACCCCGAAGGCCGCCGCCTTTTTCGAGGCGCTGTTGGGCGACCTCAAAAACCAGTTCAACGCCCAGGCCTGATTCAATGGTTGAGGCGCGTGCTTGCGGCTTGGCCGGGCTGGGCAATATGCGGCCCACTAAGCTTGGGGCGGGGTCTCCGCCGGGGCCGGGGCCGGGGCCGGGGCGGGTGCGGAGGCCGTGGCCGGGGCGGGTGCGGGCGCCGGGGCGGGGGCTGGGGCTGGGGCGGGCGCGGGGGCTGGGGCCGGGGGGGGCGGGGGGGCCGGGGCAGGCCCTTTGGCTTTAACATGGGCCGCCACTTTCTTGCGCTTGATATAGCTTTGCCGCCGTTGCCGTTTTTCAACCTTGTTATATTGCTTGCTCATATCCGTCTTTACATTGCCCGCATTTTGCGATTGTCTGGCGCACTATGATGAATCATTGGAATCGATTCAATGGTTATTTGCTCCCGGGGCTGACATTGGCCCTGGCGCTGGCCTGCGGGTGCCGCAGCCCCGAAGGCAAGCACGAAGCGGCCCTGAGCACGCTGCAGGTCTTTCTGGAAGTCAACGGGGACGCCTCGAACCGCAGTAAGCCCGTTCCCATCTACCGCGACAACCCCGTCATGGTCAATGTCGAGTCGCAGCCCTTCCTGACGGAAGCCGACGTGTCCGAGGCTCGAGTCATCGAGGCGGTCGGCGGTTTTGCCATCCGCATCCAACTGGCTCGCCGAGGCGTCTGGCTCCTGGAACAATATACCGTGGCCAACCGGGGCAAACACCTTGCCATCCTCACCCAGTTCCCCGGTCCTGTGGCTCCCGAGGTTCACCAAAACCGATGGCTCGCCGCCCCCTTGATTTCGGGGCGCATCTCCGACGGCATCCTCCTCTTCACCCCCGATGCCACCCGCGAGGAGGCCTACCAAATCGTGCTGGGCTTGAATAACGCCGCCAAGAAAAACAAAACCGCGCCCGATACCAAATCTTCAAAGTGGTAAACCCGTCTGCTGCACAGCCTGGCGAATCGCTTTCTTGAAGGCCTCGATCCCTTCGTCAAACGCTGCGGCCATCGGCAGGAGGCGCGTCTTGGGGATGCGGCGCTTGAATTTCTTCAAGTTCTCCGCCGCCGGCGGTTCGTCCATTTTGTTGGCCGCGACCAGGCGGGGTCTTTGCGCCAGGGCAGGGTCGTAGAGCTCGAGTTCGGTGAGCAGGTTCTTGTAATCCTCCCACGGCGCGCGGCCGTCCGTGCCGGCCATATCGAGCAGCAACACCAGGACCTTGCACCGCTGGATGTGCCGCAGGAATTCATGGCCCAGGCCGGCGTTGCGATGCGCCCCTTCGATCAGGCCCGGCACATCACACACCGTCAGCCGGTGAAAATCGGGGTACTCCACGATGCCGATCTGCGGGTGCAGCGTCGTGAAGGGATAGGGGGCAACCTTGGGGCGCGCGCGGGAAATGGCCGTGAGCAAGGTGGATTTGCCCGCGTTGGGATAGCCCACCAGGCCGGCCTCGGCAATAATGCGCAGTTCCAGAAGGAACTCGCCCTCTTGACCCGGCTCCCCCGGTTGGGCGAAACGCGGAGTTTGGCGCGCCGCCGTGGCGAAATTGCGATTGCCCAACCCCCCTCGCCCGCCCCGGCACAGGACAAACCGCTGCCCGTGCTCCATGAGATCGACCGCCAATTCACCCTTGGGCCGCCGGCCGGCTGCGGGCGTTTCCCCGGCCCGTCCCGGCTCGGCCGATGTTCCGGCAGGGCCCGTTTCTGCGGGCGCGGCCTCCGGCTCCAATCTCCAAACCAAGGTGCCGCAAGGCACCTTCACCGTAAGGTCCCTGCCCGCATGGCCGTCCATTCCTTTGCCCAAGCCCGCCTGTCCGTCCTGCGCCAGCAGGCGCGGCTGATAATACTGGGCGACGAGGTTGTTCAGGTCATGGTCCGCCTCGAGGATGACGTCTCCTCCGCGTCCCCCATTGCCCCCGCTCGGCCCCCCCTTGGGCCGGTACTTCTCCCGCTGAAAGGCCACGCAACCTTTGCCGCCGTGGCCCGCGCGGGCATAAACCTGAATCTCGTCGACAAACATCGCATCCGGGTCCGGACGAAAACGGCGAGGCCGGGGCCTCGCCGCGCGCAAATTGTCCTGCAGGCCTAACTCGAGGCCGGTTGAGTCACGATGTTCACGCGGTGGCTGTCTTTGTCGAAAGCCACCTTGCCGTCTTCCAGCGCGAAAAGCGTCCAGTCGCGGCCGGTGCCGACATTCTGGCCGGCGATGAATTTGGTGCCGCGCTGCCGCACCAGGATGCTGCCAGCGCTGACGAATTGGCCACCAAACCGCTTCACGCCCAACCGCTTGCTGGCGCTGTCTCGACCGTTGCGAACGCTGCCTTGACCTTTCTTGTGTGCCATAATACCTGAATTGACTGGTCTTGCCCCAGGTCGTGGCGCGGCCTCATTGCCGGACCTTGCAACCCGGGGCCAAAAGTTATTGGACCTTGATTTCCTTGATCTTGACCACCGTCAATTCCTGACGATGCCCAATGGTCTTGTGATAGCCCTTGCGCCGTTTCATCTTGAAGGCCACCGTCTTCTCGCCGCGGATGTGCTCGACAACGTCTCCCACCACCGTGGCACTGGCCACCGTGGGCGACCCCACGGCAACTTTGCCCTCGTTATTGACCAGCAGGACACGCTCAAAGGTCACCGGTTGCCCCGCCTCGACGGCCAACCGCTCCACCTGGACGGTGTCCCCCGCCGCCACCCGATACTGCTTGCCGCCTGTTTCCAACACTGCGTACATAAATTTCAAACCTAAAGAAAGATAAATCAGACCACAACCCGCTGCCTCTGTCAATGGCGCATTTTGTCTTTTCTGCAACACCCGTAAATTTGGGCTCCCGCCTCAAGGTCGCGGAATCTCGAGCTGCCTGCAAATGGCGCGAACGGTACGTTCCTTGATTTCACGATGGCAAGGCACGCTGGCAATCTTGCGGGCCACCTCGTTCCGCCAGATGGTGTGCGACCCGCCTTCCCGGTAGAGGGCGCAACCCTGTTGACGCAGGTGTCGCTCCAGCGCCTGCAGCTTCATGCTTCGGCCAGGAGAATCGGCTGACGCACGGCGTTTGCCGAAACCTCTTTCTCAGCAAGTTCACGATAGCTTCGCAGGACAAGTTCGAGTGCCTCGAGCAGATTCCTCTTGGCTTCTTCCAGTGTTTCCCCTTCAGAAATCGCCGCCGGGATCTCCTCGACGAAGCAGGTGTATCCACCCTCCTTGGCAGGCTCAAAAACAGCGGTCAGTTCCATGCCGTGAACATACCATGCTCACAGCCCCCACATCAAGACCATCGAAGGGAACTAATCTGCGGACGGCCGGAAGTTTGCGTTGCAGGCCGGGCCGAGTTGGAGTAATTCCGGGCATGAGAAAAGAGTATTCGAGTCCATTCGCGTCCATTCGCGGTTGGACGCTCCGTTCCATAGCGCCTTCCCCGAGCGCGCTCATCATACTGTTGCTCATCCCGTTGATGCTGCTCGAATTGGCCGGCATCGCGGCTGAGGGCCGCAAACGATACCACACGTTTGAAGGGGCCATCATGCTGATGGCCGCCGCGCTGGCGCTGGTTTGGAACGTCATGGGGGGCGCCGCTATGTACCTGGGGCGAAACCGTGTCCGCGGGTTGGCCGGCAAATCCCCGCTCGGCAGGGGCGCCACGTTCGTGTGGTTTTCGGTGGCGTTGGCTTTGCTGGAGGAAGCCGTGACGACGACATTGACGAACCTGGCTCCGGTGTTTGGCAACTCGCAGGCGTTTATCACGGCGTCACGCAACTATCTCGAGGTGGTTGTCTGGCACAGCGTCATTGTCATTGCGCCCATGTTCATGGTCTGGGCCTGGTTGCTGGCCAGATACAGATTCAGCCCAGGCTCCGTGTTTCTCCTGTTTGGGATAAATGGAGTTCTGGCCGAATTCCTCATTGGCGGCCCGGCCCTGCTCATGGCGCCTTTCTGGATTTTCATCTATGGCCTGATGATCTTTCTGCCTGCCTACAGCTTCCCCGGCGGCACTGATGCCCGCGCGCCGCGCTGGTACCACTACCCGGGGGCGATCGGGGGTTGCCTCCTGGCCTCGGTCATCGTGGCGCTGGTGGTAAACCTGCTTTCGCCCCATCTGCCGCACTTCGCCTCAACGCTCACCTTCCCACGTCTGATAGGTTTTTTCGCGCTACGGCACGGCTGATTCATCCGGTTTTTGGCAGGGGGTAGCGTAGCCTGCGTTTTCGGCGGGCTTTAACTCAACCCTGTCCGAGAGTCGGCGTGCCGTGGGTTTGCGACCGGCCCGGCAAAGCACTCACAACGGCTTGCCCGTCAGGCGCTGGTATGCCTCCAGGTACTTCGCCTGGGTCTTGGCGACCACTTCTGCGGGCAAGGCAGGAGCGGGGGGGGTCTTGTTCCAATCGAGCGTCTCGAGGTAATCGCGGACGAATTGTTTGTCAAAACTCGGCTGGCTTCTCCCGGGTTCATACTGGTCGGCAGGCCAAAACCGCGAAGAGTCGGGCGTCAGGACCTCGTCGATCAGGATCAGTTGGCCGTCGAGCAGGCCGAACTCGAATTTTGTGTCGGCGATGATAATGCCTCGCTGGCGGGCGTAATCTCGGGCGAATCGATAGAGCCGCAGGCTGGCGGCTCGAGCGCGCTCGGCGACGTCCGCCCCCACAATCCGCGCCGTTTGCTCGAAGGCAATGTTCTCGTCATGCCCGCTCTCGGCCTTGGTGGCCGGCGTAAAAATGGCCTCCGGCAGCTCGGAGGATTCCTTCAGGCCGGGGGGGAGTTTGACGCCGCAGACGCTCTGGCTGGCGCGATACTCCTTCCAGCCTGAGCCGGCCAGGTAGCCGCGCACGACGCACTCGATGGCCAGCGGCGCAGCCTTCTTGACGATCATGCTCCGGCGCGCCAGTGGGCCGGCAAAGGGCTGCAGGTTGCCGGGCAACGGGCTGTCCGGGCGCCAGGCAAGGTGGTTCGGCTGGAGCGCCGCGGTCTGGGCAAACCAAAAATAGGAGATCTGGGTCAGCACTTCCCCTTTGCGCGGAATCCCGTTGGGCATGATGCAGTCAAAGGCCGAAATCCGGTCTGTCGCCACCATCAGGAGGCGGTCGCCCAAGTCGAATATCTCCCTCACCTTGCCGCTCTTGAGCTTCCTGATTCCGGGCAAATCCAGTTTGAGCAACGTCTCGTCTGCCATGGCGCCGATTATGGAACGACGTCCACCGGCGGCGCAACACAGATTTCTAACAGCACGGAGCAGCCGTTTGCGCCCCCATCGTCCGCCGGGTGCAATGCAACAAATGTATGGCTATTCCGGGGATGCCACACTAGTTTCGTGCCGATGACACCAACCGGATGAGTCTGGCTATCGAAACAGTCGGTTTGACGCGTCGCTTTGGCAGTTTGTGCGCGGTCGATGCCATCCACCTCCAGGTCGAGCAGGGGACGTTTTACGGTTTCCTGGGCCCCAATGGCGCGGGCAAGTCCACGACGATCAAAATGCTGACCGGCCTGCTGGCGCCAACCTCCGGGGCGATGTTCCTGCTGGGCGAGGACTTGAGCGACCTGGAAAAGTCGCGCCAGGTCAAGCGGCGCATGGGTGTCGTGCCGGAGAACCTGAGCCTGTTCGAGAACCTCACCGGGCGCGAATACCTGACGTTCATCGGCCGCATGTTCCTGCTGCCGGCGGCGACCGTCCGCGAGCGCACGGCGGAGTTGCTGGCCATGATGGGCCTCGAGGGGGAGGAGAAGAAACTGGCCCTCGAATACTCCCACGGCATGCGCAAGAAGCTGGCCCTGGCCGCAGCCCTGCTGCCCAACCCCGAGCTCCTTTTCCTGGACGAACCGTTCGAGGGGGTCGACGCGGTAGCGTCGCGCGTCCTTCGCGACACGCTCAAGCGGTCGGTCGAGCGCGGGGCGACAGTGTTTTTGACCTCGCACGTCCTGGAGATTGTCGAGAAGCTTTGCACGCACGTCGGCATCATTGCCCAGGGCAGGTTGGTCCATCAAGGGGCGATGGAGGCGCTGCGGCACAACGGCTCCCTCGAGGAACGCTTCCTGGAAGTGGTTGGCGCCGGACAAATCGAGCAGCAGAAACTGAGCTGGCTGGAAGGAGGGCGGTGAACTGGGAACAGCTCAAGGCCATTCTCTGGCTGCGTTGGCGGCTGAGCCGCAACCAGTTCATTCGCGGCGGTTCGCTCAATGCCGTGCTTTCCGTGGTATGGACGGCCCTGCTCGTGATGGGGGCGCTCGTCTTGGGCGCGGGCGGCCTTGTCGGAGGCTGGTTCGCGGGCGCCAAGGCCCCGCCGGCCGTCTTGCTCGCCGTATGGGACGCTGTCGTGTTTGCCTTCCTTTTCCTATGGGCCAGCGGGTTGATGGTGGAGATTCAACGGTCCGAAAGCATCGATCTTCCCAAGTTGCTCCACCTGCCGGTCACCCTGCGGCAGGTCTTCGTTTTCAACTATGTGGTCTCTCTGCTCACCCCGAGCATTGTGCTGTTCCTGCCGGCCATGCTCGGGCTGTGCGCGGGCCTCGCCCTGGGCGGCGGTCCCCTCCTGGCCCTCATGGGGCCTCTGATGCTGGGCTTTGTCTTCGCCGTCACTGCCTGGACCTACTGCCTGCGCGGTTGGCTGGCGGCGCTGATGATGAACAAACGGCGCCGCCGCGCCATCATTGTCTGGGTCACCGTCATCTTCGTCCTGATCTTTCAGATTCCGAACCTCGTCTTCAACTCGCCCCTGTTCCACTCGAGATTGCATCCGTCCCGCGCCAACCGGCCTGCTCAGGCCCAACCCGCCAAGGCAAACCCCGGCAACGGGGCGGTTGCGCTGCCGCAGGTCGTGCTCGATGCGCATATCGCGCTGCCGCCCGGGTGGCTGGGATATGGGGCCATGACACTCAAAGAGCACAACCCGTGGCCCGCCCTGGGAGCGACGGCCCTGGGCTGGCTTATCGGCGCCATGGGCTTGCGGCAGGCCTACCGCCTCACCCTCCGTTTCTACCAGGGCCAGGAGGGCCGCGCCCGCCCTGCGCCGGTTTCCCGCCCCGCCCCCCAAGGCCCCTCGCACCCCTCCAAACCGTTGCTGGTCGAGCGCAGCCTCCCGGGTCTGCCCGACGACATCGCCGCTCTGACCCTGGCGCTGTTTCGTTGCCTGACGCGCGCGCCGGAACTCAAGATGGCCTTCATCATGCCCATAGTGATGGGGGCCCTCGGGGCCTCGATGGTCTTCACCCGCCACGAGGGAAGCATCCCTCCCGCTTTGACGGGCTTTGTTGCCACCGGCGTCGCCGTCTTCGCCGTGTTCTCCATGGCCCCGAGCATGGCCAACGCCTTTGGAATGGACCGGGACGGTTTCCGCTCCCTGGTCCTGCTCCCCACGCAACGCCATCACATCCTCCTGGCCAAGAACCTGTCTTTCTTTCCTTTTGTGGCCGTGGTGGCGGTGGCGCTGCTGGCCGTGGCGGCAGTGGTGACCCGCATAAGCTGGGACGCCTGCCTCACCGGCCTCGTGCAGGCCCCCACAGCATTCCTTTTGTTCAGCCTCCTGTGCAACGTCGCAGCCGTGCTGGCCCCCTACCGAATGGCCCAGGGCAGTCTCCAGATGAAGAAACCCAAACCGCTCGTCTTCCTGGTGATGTTCCTGAACCTGCTCCTGATGCCTTTGGTGCTCCCGGTGCTCCTCATCGCCCCGGGACTTCAACTCCTGTTCTCCAGCCAGCACTGGGCCCCCTCCTGGTTCCCCGTAGACCTGCTGGCCGCCATAGCCACCCTGGCAGCCGTCGCCTGGCTCTATCGCTCTCTGCTCCCCCTCGAGGGACGCCTGCTCCGGCGCCGCGAACAAGCTATCCTCCAGGAAGTGACCCAGGAAATCGAGTAGCCCGATTCACCTTTTGTATTGGCACGACCGCGAGTCGCTTTGCGCCGCCCTCTGTGCGGCCGAGCGAACTGAACTGCCAGGTTCGGTACTTCCTCGTTGCGCCTTTGCCCGGTCCTGGTCATACTCCCGCGCCAATGCCGGCATTACATAGAAAGCTCATCATGTCCCTTTCCAGATCACTCCGTTTGGGCCTTTGCGCCCTCCTGCTGCTGGCAGTGTCTCCGTTGAACGCCCAGCAAGCCGGCCCTGGCCCCAAGCTGGGTTTCCTCAGAGGACCGACCAACGCCCCGCTGGGGAGCGTTGCCAGGCTCGCCGTGCCGGCGGGCTACGTCTTCCTGGACGCCAAGAACACCCGCCTCTTCCTCAAAGGCCGAGGCGAGCCTGTCAACGGCCATGAGGTGGGCTTCCTGACGGGCCTCAAACAGGAGTGGGCGGTCTTTTTCATTTTCGACGAGGGCGGTTACGTCAAAGACGACGAAAAGGACAAACTGGATGCGGACAAACTCCTGGAATCCATCAAAGAGAGCGCGGCCCAGGGGAACAAGGAACGGCAGCGCAACGGCCATCCGCCGGTCGAGGTGGTCGGGTGGGAGCTTCGGCCCAAGTACGACCCCGGCACGCACAACCTGGAATGGGCCATCCGCGGCGTTTGCGAGGGCCGGCCCCTGGTGAATTACAACACCCGGTTGCTCGGGCGCAAAGGGGTAATGGAGGCCATCCTGGTCGTCGCGCCCGAGAAACTGCCGGAGACGCTGCCGGCCTTCCGCAGTGTGCTGGCGGGCTGCACCTATCAGCCCGGCCAGACCTACGCCGAGTATCGCCCCGGAGACAAAGTGGCCAAGTACGGGCTCGGGGCGCTGGTCGTCGGCGGGGCGGCGGTCGGGGCGGCGAAATTGGGATTGCTGACCTGGGCGGCGGTGCTCTTCAAGAAGGTCTGGAAGCTGATCATCGTGGCCTTTGCGGGCGGCGTCGCCTTTTTCAGAAAGCTCTTCTCGAGGCGCACCCGGCGCGCCAATGAGTGACGTCCAACTGCTGTTTGCGGTCCTGGGGGCGCTCTATGCGTGGGAGTGCGCCTGCTGGGTGCCCCGAGGTTCGGTGGCCTTCGTGACCTGGTTAGGCCGGCGCTGGCGGGCGGCGCATCCCGGCGCCGTGCTGGGCAACCAACGCGGCGGGTTAATCTTCACGCCCCCGTTGCCCCCGTTGGGCGCCATGCTCACCGGGAGCCAGTTTCTCCTCTCGCTCTCTCCCGAGGCAGCCCTTGCATTCGTGGCCTCGAGCGTGAACCCCGGCTCCCGCCCGATACAGACAGGCGAGTTTCTTCCCTGGGACACCGTTCGCACCGTCGAGGCAAGCGGCCGGAAGGTCCGTGTCAATGGCAGGGTCTTGCTCAAGGCCGCCTCGCCGACGCTTGCCGCGCACCTGGCCGGCCAGTTGCAGAGGCTGAGGCAATCCTCCCCGGCCAGCCGGGCCTCGGCCATCCGGAGAATCATCCGGGACGCCCTTGATACTGAAGCGATACGGAAGCGATGGGGCGAGTTTCAGCGGCAGACCGCCGGCATGCGGTGGCTGGCGAATCTGCTGGCCGGCTTTGTCTTCGTCGCCGCGCCGCTGCTGATCCGGCAGTTCGGCTTTGGGCGGTGCTGGCTCGGATTGCTGGCTGGGGTGCTCGCGTTGACGACCGCCACCGCCACGTTGTTCCATCGCGCTCACAAGACCCTCTACCCGGCGGCCCAGGACGAACGCCTGGCCCATTTCCTCACGGTCCTCCTCGCCCCCGCCACCGCCATGCGCGCCCTGGATATTCTCTCGCGTCCCTTGCTCGAGACCTTTCATCCCCTGGCAATTGCCAGGGTGTTTTGTCCCGACCCGCAATTCCGCGACTTTGCCCGCGATATCTGGCGGGAGCTTTGTCACCCTGCTCTGCCCGTTTGCCCTGCCGCTGAGCCGCGCGCCGAGGCGGTCGAGCGGCACTTCCGCGCCGCCTTGCAGGACTGCGTCGCGGAACTGCTCCGGCAAAGCGGCATCAGTCCCGAGGCCCTGGCCGCGCCCCCCGCCCCCGCCGACCCGACGTGCCGTTCCTATTGTCCGCGCTGCCTGGCCCAGTTCACCGCCGGGCAGCGCGTGTGCCCGGACTGCGGGGGCCAACCCCTGCGCCCCCTGGCTGGGTGTGAGGAACCATGACCTGCGGCGGAGCCGCTCGCCACTCGCTGCTTCTCGGCGGGTTTGATTGACCTCGCGCCCTGGCTGGGGTCTAATGGGGTCTCGTTGACCAGATGAAAACCACCCCGTTTCTCCCCATCTTTGTCCTGGGTTGCGCCGCTGCTGCGGCGGCGGCTGCCACTGACCCTGCTCCTGGAGCGGACCCTACGCAAGTCCCCCGGGCCATGCATGTGCCCGCCAAAGAGCGTCCCCATGTCACCGTGGGCCTGCGCGCCGGGGACATCACCGGGGGCGACAACCGCGCGCTCCAGGCTGCCCTGGATTACGTCGCCGGCCTGGGCGGAGGGGTGGTGGACATCGGGCCGGGTGAATACACCATGCGGGACTCGCTTCACCTGCGGCCCCACGTGACGGTGCGCGGCGTCCCGGCTCAGACTGTCCTGCGCAAGGCGCCCTCGACCGCCTCCACGCTGAAGGTCGACGGGGATTACGGCGAAGAACAGATTACAGTGGCGGACCCGGCCGGCTTTGGCGTCGGAGACGGCGTGACGGTCTGGGACAAGAATTCCGGGGGTTTTCATACCACGGTGGCGCGCATCACCGGCGCCAGTGGAAACACTCTGGCCATCAGCCTTCCCTTGAACGCCGATTGCATGGTCGAAAATGGCGCCCAGGCGGCAACAGCCTTTCCGGTCGTGAGCGGCTATTACGTCGAAGGGGCCAGGATTGAAGACCTGGCCATCGAGGGGAACAAAGACCAGAACGTGCCTCTCAACGGCTGCCGGGGTGGCGGGATATTCCTCTACCGTTGCCACGGGGCGGTCCTGGAGCGGTGCATCGTCCGCAATTACAACGGCGACGGCATCAGTTTCCAGCAGTGCAACGACGTGACGCTCCGGGGCTGCGTCAGCGAGGGCAACACCGGCCTGGGCCTCCACCCCGGCAGCGGCTCCCAGCGCCCCGTCCTCCGCCAGTGTGTCGCCCGGAACAACGGCCAGGACGGCCTGTTCCTCTGCTGGCGGGTCAAACAGGGGGTCTTCGATGAAAACATCCTGGAAGACAACTGCGGCTTCGGAATCTCGGTCGGGCATAAGGACACCGACAACCTGTTCCGCAACAACCAGGTCCGGCGCAATCACGCCGACGGGGTGTTCTTCCGCAACGAAACTGAAGGCATGGCGCCCCATCGCAACCGCCTGGAAAACAACCTCATCGAAAACAACGGCCTCCAGGAAGGAACCGCCGGCATTCGGGTCCGGGGGCAGACCCGCGACCTGGTCCTCAAAAACAACATCCTCCGCGACACCCGCCCCGCCGGCCAACGCAAGCAAACCGTCGGCATCAGGCTCGAAGAAAAAGCGGGCCCCGCCACAATCGAAGGGAACCAAATCGAGGCGCCCAAACCCATCGATGACCTGCGGCGCCAAGGAGCGGTCGAACCGTGAGGCGGGCCGAGGGGCGAGGGGCGAGTGACGAGTGACGAGTGTCGAGTGACGAGTGACGAGTGACTGTTCGGGTGGAGCGTGCGCACCAAAATGTCCGGATAACGCCCGGGTCTGGGAAGTTCTTCTCGCACGGGCGCTCACTCCGCGATCACAGTCACCTTCTTGCGGAAATCCTCGAGGCTGAGCTTGTCTTTCTGGAAGGAGTCGATGTCTGCTTTCCGGGCCCGGAGGATAAGCCGGCTGCCCCGGCTGTCGGCCACGGCGCGTCTTGCCCAGGCTACAATGCCGCCGCCACCACCCGTGCTACCCCCGCTCATGCTGCCGGAGCCACCCCCGCCCATGCTGCCCGAGCCACCCCCGCCCATACCGCCGCCCATGCCACCCCCGGCCATACCGCCGCCGCCGCCCCCGGCATGCCGAGTCGTCCTGGCCCCTCTGATCTTTGCCCCTGCCTTCCCGCTGAGGCCCGCGACGACCACCGTGACCGTCTCATCAGCTTTCAACCTGCGGATGTGCGAGGCATTTTTCAGGGCGGCGATCAGATCGCCCTTGAGGGTCTCGACCTTGTCGGCGTCGTATGCAGACCCCTGCGTGGCGCCGCGCTCCTCTGTTAGGAGTTGCTCGCGGAGGATAAAGCCCGGAGGTCCTGATGGCTGGGCCAGCTCCCGGCGGGCCGCCTCCCAATCGCTGTTGGACTCTTCTTTGGTCTCGGATTCCGCCTTCCTGGCCGGAGGCTCGACCAGCGGGTAATTGACACCGAGGAAGAAGAGGGCGCCGTAGCCTTCCAAGTAGAGGTTTTGCGGCACGCTGGCGCGGCCGAGTACCTCCCTGTGAATAAAGATGCCCATGGCATTGGGGGACTTCTCGGCGTCGCCACCCGCGGCCTTCTGGAGGATGTGAGCCATGATTTTGAGGTCTTCATCGAGGTTGGCCAGGTCTTTGGGCTCGGCGGTGTCCTTGGGGATGATCAACGAGCCGGTGGCCAGCGTGGGCGGGAGTGTACCGGAGACGATCATCGAGTAGTCCTGGATCGGAGAGCCGGCCGCATCGGCCCCAGCCTGGGCGACGCTGAGCTCCTCCTGGGCCTGATTGGGGTCATTCTGGGCGCGGCCGGTATCAGCAGCCAGGATGGGCGCCGCCAGGGCGGCGATGAGCATGAGTGCAAGGTGATATTTCATAGAGGATTGTGTTCTGCTTGTTTTTCTTTGTTTTGCTACTTGGATTCGGGGCCGAAAGTGGGAACGGCGTTGCGGGCCGGGGCTGAATACGAGACCAGGCGCTCGAGGTTCTGGTGGGTTTGCTGGAAGCCGTCCTCGGTGTTGAGGGCGACGGTTTCCAACGCCGCGCGGAGTTGGTCGAGGCGCGTGTCGACCTTCCGGAGGGCAAGTTGGAAGCTCTGCTGGTCCAGGGTTCGCTCGGAATCCTGCGCGCGGGCGTATTCGGAGAGCAGGCGCAGGGTCTCGGCGCCGGCGCTGGCGGTGGCCAGGGCCACGTAATTGCTCCAGGCCGATTGCTCGCCCTGAACCCCCTGGGCAAGCCGGGCCACCGAGAGCTTGAGCTCGGACAACTCGAGCGCGCCGGGGGCCGTCCGCCGGCCCAGGCCAAAGCCCAGGGCCAGCACCAGGGCCGCCGCTGCGGCCCATCTGAGGAGGGGCAGGCCAAGCCGGGCGACGGCGCGGACGGACCGGGCGCCGGGCTGCGGCGTCCAGGCTCGCCGCCAGTGGCGGGCAGGCGGCAGTTCCCAGCCGTCCAGGGCGCTCTGGCTGCCGCGCCAGGCCGTCACCTGCGCGGCGCAGGCGGGACAGGAGGCGAGGTGAGCGTCCATTTCGCGCCGGCGGGCCGAGGGGGTCTCCCGGTATAGAAAGGCCATCCATTCGGCGGGGTCCGGGTGTGTCACAGCACTCGGAATTGGGGTGTTTGGGTCTTGCGATTGCATGATGCGTCTTCGTTTAAATTCAACGGCCTCAGCAGGCGCCCCAGTTGCGTGAGCGCCTCGGCCGCGCGGGACTTGACGGTGCCTTCGGGGATGTCCAGGACGGCGGCGATTTCGTGGAACTTGAGGTGCTCGTAATGGCGCAGGGCCAGCACCTCGAGGTACTGGGGGGGCAGCTTGAGCAGGGCGCGCCGGACCAACTCGCCTCGCTCCCGGGCCTCGGCCTGGACATCCGGCGGCGGGTCCTCCGCGGCCAACAGGTCGAGGCGGCCGCCTTCTTCGGCGAGGGCATCGAGCGAGCATTCGCCCCGGCGATGGTTCTTGCGGAGTTCGTCATGGCAGAGGTTCAAGGCGATGCGCCACAGGAAGGTCGAGAACTTCCCCCGCGCCTCCCAGCGGGCGCGCGCGGCAAACACCCGGACAAAGACCCCCTGGCAGAGGTCCTCGGCCCGGTGCGGGTCGCCCGTCATGCGGGCGCACAGGCGCTGGATGGGCGCCTGCCAGCGCGCCACCAGGCGGGCAAAGGCCGGGCCGTCGTCCTCCAATTTGACCCGCCACATCATTTGCTCGTCCGTGGCGCCCAGGAGGGATGTGAGGAGGTTACTCATACCGCGTCACTGGTGGAACGCGCCAGGAGGCGATTTGGTTCGAAAATTCTTTTGCGCTTCCCCGGCCTCTGGTCAGCCAAACAAATCCAACTGCGCGGGCGGGGCAAGGCGCTGGAGTTTCTCGCGGTCTTTTTGGCGCCGCGCGGCTTGGCGGACATTGCCCTCCGGGGTGAGTTCGGATTCCTCGAGGTTGCACAGGATTTCCTTGGCGCGTTCCAGAACGGCCTTGGGCAGGCCCGCCAGCCGCGCCACCTGGATGCCGTAGCTCTTGTCGGCGCCGCCCTCGACGATCTTGCGGAGGAAGACGATTTGATCGTGCCACTCGCGGACGGCCACATTGTAATTCTTCAAGCGCGGGAGGCGGCCGGCCAATTCGGTCAACTCGTGGTAATGGGTGGCAAAGAGCGTCTTGGCGCCGACCTGGTTGTGGAGGTGCTCGACAATGCCCCAGGCCAGGCTGAGACCGTCGAAGGTGCTGGTGCCCCGCCCGATTTCGTCCAGGATGATCAGGCTGCGAGGGGTGGCGTTGTTGAGGAGATTGGCCGTCTCGCACATTTCAACCATGAACGTGGACTGCCCGCGCCCCAGGTCGTCGCTGGCGCCGATGCGCGTGAAGATGCGGTCCGCCAGGTCCAGCCGGGCCTCCGAGGCGGGGATGAATGACCCGGTATGGGCCAGCAGGGTCAGCAGCGCCACCTGCCGGATATAGGTGCTCTTGCCGGCCATGTTCGGCCCGGTGATGAGGGCGATCTGGGTCGCCCCGTCCAGGCAGGTGTCGTTGGGCACGAACCGCTCCTCGCTCAGAATCTGCTCGAGGACCGGATGGCGGCCGTCGCGAATGAAGAGCGCTCCCTCGCAGCCCATCTGCGGCCGGCAGTAGTTGAAGAGCCGCGCCGTCTCGGCAAAGGCCCCCAGCACGTCCAGTTGCCCCAGGGCGGCGGCGGCGCCCTGAAGCTCCGCCACGCGCTCGAGCACGGCCTGGCGCGCCTGCTGAAACAATTCGTATTCCAGCTTCATGCTCCGCTCCTCGGCCCCCAGTATCTTGCCTTCCATCTCCTTGAGCTCGGGGGTGATAAAGCGTTCGCCGTTGGAGACCGTTTGTTTGCGGACGTATTCCGGCGGCACTTTGTCCAGGTTGGCCCGGGTCACCTCCATATAGTAGCCAAATACCGAGTTGAATCGGACCTTGAGGGACTGTATCCCGGTGCGTAGGATTTCCTGCTGCTGCAATTTGGCAACCCAGTCCTTGCCGTCCCTCGTGGCGGCGCGCAACTCGTCCAGGCCGCGATCAAAACCGTCGCGAATCAAACCCCCTTCTCTCAGGCCCAAGGGCGGCTCCTCGACAATCGCGCGGGCGATCAGTTCCGCCAGGTCCGGCAACTCGGCGACTTGCTCCGCCAACCGGCCCAGCAAGGGTGGAGCGCCCTTTTCGGCCGGGGCGGCCGGGGGATTAGGATTAGGATTGAGATTAAGATTAGGACCGGGGTTATCGGGCGCCGGGCCGGCCAGGGCCAGGTCCGCCAGGGTGGCTTTGAGGCCCGGCATCTGCTCCAGCGCTATTCGCAACGCAATCAGGTCTCGCGCATTGCCGGTCCCGGCGCTTAATCGCCCGGTCGTCCGCTCCAAGTCCCGGACTTGGCCAAGTTGCGCCCGCAGCCGTTCCAGGCGCGGGGGATTGTCCAGCAGCACTTGCACCGCCTCCTGGCGTCTCCGGATCGGTTCCAGGGCCGCCAGCGGCTGGGAGAGCCAATCGCGCAACCGCCGGGCCCCCATCGGGGTCACGGTGCGATTGACGGCCCCGTAGAGGCAGGCGTTGCGCGGCGCCTGGGCATGGAGCGGCTCGATGATTTCCAAATGACGCAACGTGGTGTAGTCGAGCCCCAGGCAATCGCTCCGCTGATAAAAGGAAAGGCGCGTCAGGCTGGTTGCATCGCGCCGCAGGTGCTGGGTCACATAATGCAGCACCGCTCCCACGGCCCCCACCGCCCCCGGGCGGTCCTTTAACCCGAAGCCGTCCAGCGAGGCGACGCCGAAATGCTCGCGCACGGTAAAGAGGGCCGTCTGGGGCGCAAACACCCAGTCATCGTAGCCGTTGAGGATCCAGCCAAAAGAAGCCGGGGCGTTCCTGAGGAGGAAAGGCCTTTGGCCCGGCTGTGCGGGCGTCGGAGCCGCGCCGGGCGCAAGGGCAGGACGGGCCGTGGGCAGACCGGAAGACGGGCCGGCCAGGCCTCGCAGCAAGTCGCCGAGCGTCTCTGCGCCGCCCGGATAGACAATCTCGGCCGGGCGCACACGTTGCAGTTCCGTGAGCAGGGCCGTCTCGTCCTCGACCTCGGTGGCCCTGAAATCTCCCGTGGTCAGATCGGCGCACGCCAGGCCGAAGACCTTGCCCAAGGGACAAACGGCGGCCAGGTAATTGTTGCGCTCGGCCGCCAGCATCCGCTCGTCAAAATGCGTGCCGGGGCTCAGTATCTGCGTCACCTCGCGTTTGACCAGTTGTCCGGCGCGCGCCTCTTCCATCTGGTCGCAGACAGCAACCTTGCGCCCGGCCCGAAGCAGCCGGCCGATGTAGGCATTGGCGGCGTGAAAGGGGATGCCGCACATGGGCACGACGCCGCGCCGGGTCAGGGCCACATTGAGCAATTGCGCCCCCGCCTGCGCGTCCTCGAAGAACATTTCGTAGAAGTCCCCCAGGCGGAACAGCAGCAATGCGTCCTTGGGCAGTTCGCTCTTGATCCGGCGATACTGCGCCATCATGGGTGTCAGTTGGGCATCGCTGGCCATCGTTCGAGAGGTTAGGCGCAAATCGAGTCGAGGTCCATAGTGGTTTTCAGGCTGCGCGCTCGGAGTGGCGCGCCCTGCCCTGCTCCTTACACGGATCTGCGATGGCGTGTGCGCGACCCCTTCTCGAAATCCCAAGCTCGCTACGGTCAGGCCATTCATCCCGCAGGGATGAAAGACGGTAGCCGGGGGTCGAAGCCAGGCGAGACCCCCGGAACGACAGCGTGGATGGCCTGCACCCCGGAGGGGCGCCAGAGGGGCAGCCCCGTTCTCTGGCACCCCGCCGGGGTGCCGCGGGATACCCCCCCCAACTGACCGGGGGGTCGCAGCTCCGCTACGACCCCCGCTGGAGTTTGGACGTTTTCGCCGGCTTTTTCCCGGGTTCGCGCTGGTTGCCCGGGGCTCATCGCGGAGCGATGTCTTGAAGGTAGCCGTGTGGCTTCAGCCCACGGGTGGTGCGCCCCGAATCAGTATTGCGTCGCGGAGCGACGCCTGCTACACCCAGCGCGTTCACGCAACCCAACCGCGTCAATTACACTATGGCCAATACCTTGACCAGTCTCCACTACCACGTTGTCTTCAGCACCAAAGGCCGCGAGCCCTGGCTGCGGCTGGACATGCAGGAGGATTGACAAGGCAAGCCGTGGGGTGCAAGCGTCGCTGGCGCGACGCGACGGCTACGGGCCGCTGATTCCGTGGGCTGAAGCCCCACGGCTACCTTCAAATCACCGCTACGCGGTGCCGCAAGAGGTCCAAACTCCTGGGGGGGTCGCAGCTCCGCTACGACCCCCGGCTTCTGGCAGCCCTCCGGGTTGCGAAAAGCGGCCCAGACCCGCTTGGTATCGGTCAGGCCACAGGTTGGGGTCGAATCACCTTGGGCCCCCGAAGATCCGTGTAAGGAGCAGGCCCTGCCTGCTTTGGCTCGATGCGCCGGACGTCAGTGGGCGTTTGCCAATTTCCCATTGCCCAGGAAATCGCTTTTCGGGTTTGGGGATTCATGATTATCTTGCGGGATGCGAATTCTATCAGGCATACAGCCCTCGGGCACGCTGCATGTGGGCAATTATTTCGGGATGATGCGGCCGTCGCTCCTGCTGCAGGAGCAGGGAGAGGCCTATTATTTCATCGCCAACTATCACTCGATGACGACCCTGCTGGATGCGGAGGTGAGGCGTCGCAACACGCTGGACGTGGCCCTGGATTTTCTGGCCTGCGGCCTGGACCCGGCCAAGACGGTGTTCTTCCGGCAGTCCGATGTGCCGGAGGTCACAGAATTGACGTGGCTGCTGGGGACGGTCACGCCGATGGGCTTGCTCGAGCGGTGCCACTCCTATAAGGACAAGGTAGCCAAGGGGATTGCATTCAACTTCGGCCTGTTTGCCTACCCGGTGTTGATGGCCGCCGACATCCTTGCTTACGATTCGAACCTCGTTCCGGTCGGGCGCGACCAAAAGCAGCACGTCGAGATCACTCGGGACATCGCCATCAAGTTCAACGAACAGTATGGCCGCACGTTCGTCGTGCCCGAGCCGCAGATTCAAGAGGCGGTGGCCGTAGTGCCGGGGACCGACGGACAGAAGATGAGCAAGAGCTACGGCAACACAATCGATATTTTCGGGGATGAAAGGTCGGTTCGCAAACAGGTCATGAGCCTCGTCATGGACAGCCGGACACCCCAGGAACCAAAGCCCGACGCCGAAAAGAACCTGGCGATACGCTTATTGAAGCTCTTTGTGCCGGCCCAGGCGGCCCGGGACTACGAAGACCGCCTCCAGGCCGGAGGATTGGGCTACGGCGATCTCAAGAAGGCGCTCTTCCAGCATTACTGGGACTACTTCGCCACGGCCCGCGCCAAGCGCGCGGAATTGGAGGCCAACCTGGATTATGTCCGGGAGGTCCTCAAGGACGGGGCCGCCCGGGCTCGGGCCAAAGCGGGGGAAGTGCTGGCCCGAGCCAAGGTGGCCGGAGGGTTGTGAAATCCGCTTACCTTGCGGGTTCGAGTTTGCGGAGGCGTTCGAGGATGTCGGGGTGGAGTCTGGCCAGGTTGGCGCGCTCGCCGGGGTCGGCGTCCATATTGGCCAGGAACCATTGCTTGTCCTGGGGGTCAAGTTTGCCGCCGGCCTCGTCGTTGGGGGTGTGGAGGAGCTTCCAGGGTCCCTGGCGCACGGCCCATTGGTCGCCCAGGCGCCATTGGAGAACGTCATGCGGGCTGGGGGCGGAATCGGAGCGGATGACCGGCACGAGGCTGCGTCCGTCCAGTTTTGCCTTGGGCAGGGCGGCGCCGCACAGTTCAGCCAGCGTGGGCAGCCAATCGCATCCGTGGGCAACCTGGTTGCGGACCTGGCCTTCGGGCAGGCGCCCGGGCCAGGAGATGATGGCGGGCAGGCGGATGCCGCCCTCGAAGAGGCTGAATTTGGCGCCCCGGTAAGGTCCGCTGCTGCCGCCGCCATAATGGGCGCGTTCCTCCACCGAATGGCCGTTGTCGGACTGATAGACCAGGATCGTGTTTTGGCGCAGGCCGGACTCCTCGAGGAACTTCACCAGGCGCCCCACGCGGTCATCGAGCGTCGAGACGAAGGCAGCGTAGAGCTTCCGTGGATAGGGCAGATTCCGGTAGTAGTCGAGCCATTTGACCTCTCCCTGATACGGATAATGAGGCATGTTGATGGCGAAGTAGATGAAGAAGGGCCGGTCGCGGTGGGCGGCGATGAAGGCCGTGGTTTTTTCCAGCATCAGGTCCGGGAAAAAGCGCCCGGGCAGGCGCACGCGCCGGTTGTTTTCCCAGAGGTCGTGCCGGTTTGGGCCGCCCCAGTAGCAGAAATGCGTGTAGTTGTCGATGCACCCGCCCATGAAGCCGAAGGAGTAATCGAAGCCGTGGTCCAGCGGTTTGTGGCCCGAACCGGAGCCGAGGTGCCATTTGCCGATGTGGGCCGTGGCATAGCCGGCGGCGCGGAACATGTCGGCCAGGGTGATTTCGCTCGAGGGCAGGCCCGGACCGGTCAGGGTCTCCAATTGGTCGTCAGCCTCGGTGGGCGGGCCGGCGCTGTTGTTTGGCATTCCCGCCGCCCACGGGTAGCGGCCCGTGAGCAGGGCCGCCCGGGAGGGCGAGCAAACGGGAGCGGCTGAATAGAATTGGGTGAATCGCACGCCTTGCGCGGCCAACCGGTCCATCGCCGGTGTGAGGAGGTCCTTTGCCCCGTAACACCCGGCATCGATGCTCCCCTGGTCGTCAGCCATTATGACGATGACGTTGGGTTTCATGGGCTGGGCCCCGAGGGCGGGCGCAAGACCGAGGAGCAGGAACAACGCAGTGAATTGGTTCATAGCTCTTCGGGAATTTGCAATTCTCGATTTGCAATTGTCAATTTACATTTGTGATTGACGCAAGGCGCAGCCTCCCGTAGGCTTCGACGCGGGCAGACAGGATGTTGGAAGTGCCATGAATAGCCGCCTCGAACGTGTCACCGATTGGGTCTCAACGTCGCGTAAGGCGCGCTACCATGTCGCCTCTTGCACACTGGACTTCCTTGTTCGCCCGCGTAAAGCCACTCATAATTCTCGACGATGACCGGGCGAGCACGACAGAGCTCTACGTCGCCGGCGTCAAGCCAGATGCAAAACGATATGAATACGCTTTGCCAATGGAAGGGGCTTGACTACACCCAAACGCGATACCAAATGCAGCAGCATCCCCTCCAGTAGGAGCACGCCAACCGATCAGCAGACATACGAGACCCGCACGCTGGATATGAAGACAACTCAAGCAAGCACGCGCGAAAGCGCACAGGTATGTTTCTTTGGCAAGCGGCTTCGCTGCGAGCCCCCGACCGCCCCGCGCGTCTGCGCGAGGTCGGCCGGCCGCGCGTCGGCTCGGCAGCGGAAGAGGACCGCCGCCGCGGCGCTGGCGGCCCTGGGCGTGGCCCTTGGGGCTTTCGCGCAGGGCTCCGTGGCGCTCGACAACAGTCTTTCATCTGGCCGCCTTTGCGTAGCCACCACATTCCCTTACGCACCCGGAGACGCGCATGAACCCTACGGCGGCCCCTACGGCCTCGCCGTTTATGAACTGAATTCGGCGACCTTCGACCCGAACCAAGTGAACAACCGACTCTTTCAAGGCCCAGGTGAACTCGGCGTTGTGGGCTTCACGCTCGTCGCCACATTTGCAGGACTGGACAACACCACGACGCCGGGCATCATCAATCTCGGCGAGTTGGACATGCCCCAGGTCAACCCGAAGGGCTCCACGGTCGCCCTTGGGTTGGTCGCATGGGGGAGCTCGGAGTCCTTTGATCAATATTTCGGCGCCGGCGGCGGCGGATTACCCTTCCTGGGGCCGCTCGGCGGAGTGGTATTCATCAACCAGACGGCGGACTACACAGCCCTCCCAAAGCCCAATCCGCCCGCGCTGAGCGGGTGGAGTGACGATCTAGTCATGTACCAGGAGATCCCCGAGCCCTCCGCACTGCTCCTCGCTGCGTTGGGTGCTGCAGCGCTCTTCCCCCTGCGCCGGCGGGAGTCGTGAAGCCCCCGTCAGCGCCACGCAGCGCCGCGTCCTCCCTCCGGCCGGCAATTGCCGCAGGTCGAAAATCGATCCGCCAAACTCCTACCCGGCCCCGATGACGCCGAGAGAAGACAGACAGCAAAACCACAGGGTATTTCACCACGTCATGCCATAGGCACCTTTGCCATCTTGCTATCGGGCATTGTGGGCGCAAGGAGTCTCTGACCGGTCCTCGGCCCAGCGAAAACCTTCTCCCCCGGAAACCGTTGGTTATACACAGCGTCAAAAGTCCCTGCGCCGCGTGCCCTCACGCGGCGTCACTTATGTCGCCATGCATAGAGACTTACGTCGTCTCCTACAGTGGCAGAGACTCCTTACGTCATCTCCTACAGTGGCTTGCGGGGGAACTCTGTCACTGGTCCTGCAGCCCACCAAGCTTAATCAGGCGCGAATTTGCTGGCCTGCCCGGGGCGGTTGCAGGATACTGGCGCGGTCCGACCCTAAACAAGATAAGGCAACATTCGACGGTTTTGGCTTATGAGCGAGATTCAATACCGCGGCCGGCGGGCGCACGTCCTGACCAATGGAACCCTGGAAATCATCGTGACGGTCGAAGGGGGCCACATTGCCGAAGTCAGGGACAAGGCCACGGGCCTGAACCCGCTTTGGGGGCCGCCGTGGCCGACGATGGAGCCCTCGCAATACGAGGCCTCCAAATACCCGCAGTACGGCGGGAACTCGGAGAGCAAGCTCCTGGCGGGCATTCTGGGCCACAATCTGTGCCTGGACACCTTTGGCGGCCCTTCGGAGGCGGAAGCGGCGGCCGGGATGACTGTTCATGGCGAGGCGTCGGTGGCAGCGCACGACATTGCCGTCAAAGGGGACACGCTCAGCCAGGCGGTGGTGCTCAAGGAAGCCCGGCTCAGGTTCACCCGCGACATCCAATTGCCGGCCGCCGCGCGCGTGGCAACGATTACCGAAACCGTCGAGAACCTCTCTGCCTGGGACCGTCCCATCGCCTGGACCGAGCACGCGACACTTGGGCCGCCGTTCCTGGAAAAGGGCCGCACGCAGTTTCGAGTCACCGCGACCCGCTCGAAGGTGGAGGAGGCTGATTTTACGGGCGGCAAGGGCCATACGCGGATGGGAGCCGAATTCGACTGGCCGCTGGTTCCGTGCGTGGACGGCAGCTTCGAGGACCTGCGGGTGTTCACCAACCGGCCCGTGTCGGGGGCGTTCACGACGCACCTGATGGACCCGGGGCGGGAAGAGGCCCTGTTTTCGGCGTGGAGCCCGGCCCATCGCTTTGCCTTCGGCTATGTATGGAAGCGGAAGGACTTTCCCTGGCTTGGCATCTGGGAGGAGAACCATTGCCGCCTTGCCGCGCCGTGGAACGGAGTGACGCTGACTCGAGGCATGGAATTCGGGGTGTCTCCTTTTGCCGAGTCGCGGCGGGCGATGATCCAACGCAACGAGTTGTTCGGGACGCCCGGCTACCGCTGGGCGCCCGCGCGACAGAAGCTCAGCGTTCGTTACCGCGTGTTCCTGGTCCCGGCCTCGGAGTGTGTCGAGCGCGTCGAGTGTGTCGAGCATGAGAACGTTGTGGTCTCGGAGCGTTCCCCAGGCGCAGCGCTGTGACACAATTATGAATTATGCATTATGAAGGCCAAGCTGTCCCATTCAGCCCTGCCGGGGAAAAACCCTCTCAAAGAACTCCTTCGAAAAGGGCAGTCGGCCATCGGGGTGGTCGTCACCGTCAACAACGTCGAAGTGGCCGCGCGACTGGCCGCGCTGGGCTTCGATTTCCTGTGGCTCGAGACGGAGCACTCCCCGCTGAGCCTGGAGACGATCCGCAACATTGTCCTGGCCACCCGGTGCTTGCCCGCCGTGCTGCTCGCCCGTCCGCCCGTCAGCGAGCTTTGGACCGCCAAACGCCTCCTGGATATGGGCGTGCTCGGGGTCATCTTTCCTTTCACCAGCAGCCTCGAGCTTGCCCGGCGGGCGGTTGCCGCTTGCCGCTACCCACCGACGGGATTGCGCGGTTCGGGCGCCGACCTTGCCCGGTTGCGCTGGCCGGAGGCGGCGAACTACTACGATTTTGCCGATGAGAGCGTATTGGTTGTGGCCATGATCGAGGACGTCGAGGGACTTTCCTCCATTGACCAAATCGCAGCCGTGCCCGGCATCGATGTCATCTTCATCGGCACCAGCGATCTCTCCTTCTCGCTGGGCCTGCGGGGCGAGCAGCATCATCCGCGGCTCGAGGCGGCCGTGGCCAGGATAACGGCGGCCGCCAAACGTCATGGCAAGGTCCTCGGCCGGCCGGGCCGCACGCCCGAGGAGGTCCGCCGGTTCCAGGCCCGGGGGTTCCGCTTCTTTATGACCGGCAGCGAGTTGGACCTCCTCGAGGCCGGCGCCCGGCGGTTTTTCAGATCGCTGAACCGCCGTTGAGCCACATTGGTGAAGCCAACAAGGCTGCGCTGACAGCAATCCAGGGCCTTGGCGTAATCGCCGCCACGATTCATGCCCCGCCGAGCCCGCCGGTGTTCATCAATACCTGGGGCGACGCGGTGTTCGCGGCATTTTCGATTCCGAACCCCGGGGTTTCCCCTGGGTCAAATTCAGGCCCATCCCCAATAGTATTGACTGTCGGTTTATGCCATTATGACGCCATGGTTAGGGCATCAATGGTTGGCGCAGACTCAAGGGAGTCGCCGATAAACAGGCAATCTCACCCTTTGCCTACGGACTCCTGGCTGGTCCGAAAAGAGGACGACCATGGCCTAAAAGGGGATAGACGATTCGGAGTTCTCTGTGTTACAAGCTGTTGCAACCCGCCATTCGGACCGCCGGAGCGGGGTCATCACAGCATCGTCATCGGGCTCAGAAGCCGATGGGGGTCACTACAGCGTGTGGGTCAAGCCGCAGGTGTGCAGACATTCCCAGGCTTGGGATGAAGACGTTAGCATCGCAAACCCCGGACAGCCGGATGATCCGGCGGGCGGCGCAATTCCTTTACGAACGCCACGCCAAGGTAAAAGGTTCCGAAACGGTTGAGGTAGGGATCGTCGAGAGTGACGACAAGGCGCGTCAATTCATGGCCGCCATTGTCGGCGGGACACCGGGCCTGTGCGTGCTCTGTGCCGCCGCCAGCGGCAGGGAAGCCCTTTGGCACTTCGTCCAGCACCGCCCCGGTTTGTTCATCGTCAGCCTCTTCCTGCGCGATATGGCCGGCACGGAGTTCATCCGGCGCGCCAGGGCGCACTGGCCCGGCGTATCGCCCATCCTCCTGATTCCGGATAATCAGCCCCACCTCATGCTTGAGGCGCTGGAATCCGGCGCCTGCGCCTATCTGCCCAGGCCCTGTGGGGCCGACGAGCTGATCCGGGCCATCTGGACCGTCCACCGGGGCGGGGCGACCGTTTCCAGCCCCGTCGCCAAGGCCGTAGTTGATTACTTTCAAGCTCGTGGCGCCGCCCTTGCTCGCCTTACCGAGCGAGAGCAAGAGGTCTTGCGTTGCCTGTCACGGGGACTCCGCCAGGAGGCCATCACCGCCGTTCTCGGCATTGATAAGGCGACCGTCCGAACTCATGTCCATAACCTGCTGGCAAAACTCGACGTCCGTTCCGCCACGGAGGCGGTCGCGTTGTACTTGAATCCAAGACTGTCCTCGACCGCGAAGGAGCGGCTCTTGCCAGTTGAGGCCGAACCGCTCCCCCGCCTCCCTGGCGGCCGGCCCCATTCTATTCTGGCTCAGGCGCGGAAACCTGCTCGGCGGTTATCCTCGGCTGTCCCCTTGCCTCCTGAGAGGGAGGGTCCGGCGCGCGCGAGGAGATTGACCCAGCCCGAAAGCTCCCCCCGAGGCAAGGCTTGAACCGCCTTTTACCCTTCGTAGCTCAGCGGAATCCCCAGTAAAACCAGGGTCTTCTCGGTGCTTCTACACCTTATGAGGTAGAAACGGGGCATTTTTCGCCTTAATCCGCGCCCAATATACGCATTAAGGTGGATGCGCGTTTTATTCCGACCACTTACAGTCACCACCCGGAATCCTGTTGGTCCTGGAATCGTTTTCCAGGTCTTCTCGAGTGGGCGCGATTCCGGTTCTTTTGAGTGTCTGTGATGCCTTTAAGAGGGCTTGTAGGTCCGCCAAAGCCCGAGGGTCCTGCGAACTGACCGGCACGGAGTGCGTCAACCTCTTGGCTAATGCCGCCGCCGGCCCGTTGCCGGCCCTTACAACCGAAAAGGGAACGATACGGCAGAGTCATGGATGACCTGTGGCCAGTTATTCCCCCGATATCAGCATCCGCGTCGCGGTGATTGAGGAAAACGCGGTCGAACGCGAGTACTTGCTCGCCCTGGTCTCTCGCGCCCCCGGCGTGAAGGTCTTGGCCGCCTACGGCAGCCTTACCGGGACCGTGGCGGAACTGGAGCAGGAACCGCCGGACCTGGTCATCGCCGATCTCCGGGTCCTCGACGATTTCACGGTGAACTGGCTGCGAAACTTCCGCGCCGTTCTGCCGCATACCGCCATGCTGGTCCTCTCGGACGAGAAAGAGCGCGAGCCGGTCTTCCAGGCCCTGGAGGCCGGCGTTTCCGGGTGGCTGCAAAAACCGTGTACGGGGGACCAAATCGTGCGCGCCATCCTGGTGCTCCACGACGGCGGGGCGGTGTTGTCGAGCCCCGTCGCCCGGCAAATCCTCAAGTACTTCCACGCCCGAGGCACATCGGTGGATTGCCTCAGCCACCGCGAGCGCGAGGTCCTGAACCTGCTGGGCCGCGGACTCCAAGCCGCGGACATCGCCGCAAGACTCGGCCTCACCCCCTCCACCATCCGCACCCATGTGCGGAACCTGCTGCAGAAACTCAAGGTCACCTCCCGCACCGAAGCGGTGGCCAAGTACCTGAACCCGGTCTCTTGAACTGGATACCATGCGCTCCACACTCCTCCTCCTTTTCGTCAGCCTCCTTGCCGCGCCCACCCCGGCGGCCGACACCTCCACCCCCGCAGCAGACCCACACGCGGCCGATCCCCAAACCTGGCTACGGTCATTGGCCACCCAGTGGGCAGCCGGCCTCAGTTCCAATTCCCTCGTTCGGATGACGAATTCCCAACCGGCGACCCCAGGTTCTCCTCCTGACGCACACGCTTCGAGTGCCCCGGCGATGGTCACCGACTCCGCCCTCCGCCCCCCGCCCTCGTCCGCCGTAGCTTCAGCGAAGGCGGAGCAATCCGCACTTGCTTCCGCCGGCCTCCAGCCTCCCCTGGCTGCGCCGGAGGCTTCGCCGAGGCGAGCGCCCTCCGCGCTCGACGCCTCGAACGCCTTCTCGACCATGGACACCCTGGACGGCAAGCACAAGCTCGTCCTGGGCGACCTCGTTAGCTTCCGCATCGTTGAGGACCAGGAGGACCCGCGTGAAACCATTGACCCCAGGCTCGCCCTTCTCCCCATCCCCGTCACCGACTCGGGCGACCTCGAAGTCCCCTACATCGGCCGCTTCCCGGCCCTGGGCAAGACGTGCAAACAGTTGGCAGGTGAAATCAAGGTCGCGCTTGAGAAAAAATACTATTACCAGGCCACGGTCATCATCGGCCTGTTCCAGGTCACCAAGAGCGGCGGCCGGGTCTATCTCGTCGGCCAGCTCCGCACCGGCGGCGCCGTTGAGATCCCCGGCGACGAAGTCTTCACGCTCAGCAAAGCCATCCTCCGCGCCGGCGGTTTCACCGAGTTTGCCGACAAACGCCACGTGAAACTGACCCGCAAGAGCGGCGACGCCGGCGCCCAGACCACGAATGTCACCGTCGATGTGAGCGACATCTTGGAGAGGGGAAAAACCGAGGGCGACCTGAAGCTCGAGCCCGGCGACCTCATCTTCGTCCCCAGCCGCACTTTCAACTTCTGACCTCCGCCCCCCGACCTCCGACCCCTGACCCCCCATGCCCTCCCCTCCCGCCCCCGCTCCCCCTCCCGACGGCGCTGCCGTCCCGTACGCCGGCTACCCAGGCGCCCCCGCCTACCCGGCCGCTCTGCCACCTGGCGCGGCGCCTTGGCACTTCCGGCGGTATCTCACGTTCCTGCGCCGGGAATGGTGGCTTGTCCTGCTGTCCGTCCTCGTCTTCGCCGGTCTGGCCGCCGCCTACATCGTGCAGTGGCCCGCCAGCTACGCCTCCACCGCCCACCTATGGGCCGCCGGCAGAACCGGCCTCCGCCTCAACGAAGGGGCCACTTACGATGAAGACGCTCAGACCTTCGCAGGCACCCAAATCGAATTGCTCCAAAGCGACGTGATCCTCGGGCGCGCCTTCAATCGGGTTCACGATACCCTCCACCTGAGCTTTCCCACGAATTCCGAAGGCAAACCTCTCCTCCCCGCTATCAGGGTCTCCCAACTCCCCAAGAGCGCCGTCCTCGAGCTCAGGGCCAAAGGCCCCTCCCGGAAGCTTGTGCCCGCCTTCCTGAGCGCCGTCATGGACGAGTTCCTTGCCTACAAAAAGGAAGTGCGCTCGGCCACTTCCGGCGGCTCCTATGCCTCCGTCTCCGAGCAGACAGCCAAGCAGGAGGCCGAACTCAAGGCCGAGCAGGACAAGCTCAACGCCTATATGCGCGAGAACAACGTGGCCGTCCTTGAAGAGCGGGCCAAGGCCGCCAGCGCCTACCTCATCCAACTCCTCGCCCAATCCTCCGAACTCAAGCTCCAGCTCCAGCTCCTGGAAGCCGCCGCTGCCGAAGGGCCCTGGGCCATCGGCGCCTTTACCAACGCCCTCGCCGGCGCCCCCGACCCCCGCCAACTCGCCAACCCAGCCCTCCCCTTCGCCAGCCCGCCCCCTGAATTCCTGAGCGCCCAACAGGAACTCGAAAAAGTCCGCATCCTCCGCGCCCGGCTCAGCAAATATCTCCGCCCCGAGCACCCCAAAATCGTCAAGCTCGATGAACAAATCGCCCAGGCCGAAAAGCTCCTCGAATACTTTAGCCGCCAGAGCCGCGAGCAGCTCGCCAGCGCCAGGCAGACCGTCAAAATGAGGACCGACCGCGTCCAGGAAACCATCAAGGAATGGGAGACCAAGGTCAATGACGCCAGCGAACGCATCGCCGAATACGAACGCCTCAAACTCAACGTCGACCGCCTCCAGGCCCTCCACGCCAGCCTCCTCAGCCTCCTCCAAAGCGTCGATGTCTCCCACAACCTCGACCAGGAGCAGATCACCATCCTCGACCGCCCTTCCGAGGCCAAAGACGCCAAAAAGTCGGCCCTCGTCACCGCCTTCCTCCTCTTCCTCGGCCTCGGCGCCGGCCTTGGCCTCGTCTTCCTCGTCGAACAATCCGACGACCGGGTCAGGTCCCTCGAAGAGCTGACCGGCCGCTTCGACGAATGGGTTGTCGGCCAGGTCCCCGAAGTCCCCAAAGCGAGGAAGAAAAAGCGGCCCGCCTTGCTCGAGGCGAATGACGGCCGCCATGCCTTTGCCGAGTCCTACCGCAACCTCCGCTCCGCCCTCGCGTTCGCGACGGGCTTCAACGGCGAAGACAAGCCCAAGCTCCTCCTGGTCACCAGCGCCATTCCCAATGAAGGCAAGTCCACCGTGGCGGCCAACCTCGCCCGCACCCTCGCCTTCGCAGGCGCCCGCGTCCTCCTGGTGGACGGCGATATGCGCCGCGGCGTCCTTCACCACCTTTTCGGCCTGCCCCAGGAACCCGGCCTCTCCGACCTCCTTTCCGACGGCGGCGACCTCCTCAAATCCGTCAAAGACATCCCCCTGGCCCCCGTCAATGGCGCCCCTCGCCCCACTCCCTCGTCCGCCGTAGCTTCAGCGAAGGCGGAGCACTCCGCCCCTCCCTCGTCCGCCGTAGCTTCAGCGAAGGCGGAGCCCTCCGACACTCCCTCGTCCGCCGTAGCTTCAGCGAAGGCGGACCACTCCGACACTCCCTCGTCCGCCGTAGCTTCAGCGAAGGCGGACCACTCCGACACTCCCTCGTCCGCCGTAGCTTCAGCGAAGGCGGAGCACTCCCCTCTGACCTCTGGACAGCTCCACCTCCTCCCCCGTGGCAGATCGGTGGACACCCCCGGCGAGCTCCTCCTCGGGCCCAACTGCAGCCGGTTGCTGGAACGCGTCCGCCAGGAATACGACTGCGTCATCCTCGACAGCATCCCCGTCTTCGCCGCCGACGACACCACCAGCCTGGCGCCCAAATTGGATGGCATCCTCTTCGTCGTCCGCAGCTCCTTTACCAGCGCCGACACCGCCCGGAGCGCCCTGGAACTCCTTTACGAACGACAGGCCAAAGTCCTGGGCCTCGTCTTCAACCGCGCAAACAGCCGCTCCGGCTCCTACAAATACTACAAATACGCCAGTTACTACCAAAACTCGAAAAACGGAAAATAGCAGGCTGAAAATAGAAAGCAGAAAGCTGAAAACAGAAAGCAGAAATCCATTTCAGGTTTCAACTTTCAAACCGGAAAGTAGAAAGCAGAAAATAGAAAGCAGAAATCAATTTCAGCTTTCAGCTTTCCAAATTTCTGCTTTGCCTTCGAGCTTTCTGCTTTGTTTTTGAGATTTCTGCTTTCTGCTTTCCACATTTCTGCTTTTTGATGAACGGCCGCCTTCCAGGCGAATTCCGGGACCGCACCAAGCGTTATGCCGCCGCGGCGATTCGGCTTTTTGTCAAACTGCCCAAACAGAAGGAAGAGGTGAGAGTGCTTGGAAAGCAGTTGCTGCGCTCGGGCACATCCGTCGCTGCCCATGTCCGCGAAGCTTCTCGCGCCCGATCCGATGAAGAGTTCGTCTCGAAGCTCGGCGGCGCTCTTCAGGAAGCCGACGAATCCGCCCTCTGGCTGGAACTCCTGCGTGAACACTGTGCCATCCCCTCTGCCGACACGTTGCCAATGGAAACGGAAGCCGATGAACTCATCGCGATCATGATCACGATGATCAACCGAACGAAGGGAAAAAGCTGAAAGCTGAAAGCTGAAAGTTGAAAGTTCAAATCAATTTCTGCTTTCTGCTTTCCCAATTTCTGCTTTTCCCTTGCCAATTTCTGCTTTGAAATGAGCGCCCCCGGCCTCCGTTTTGGCGTTTGCCACGCTGCGGGAATCTGGTAGATTTACCGTATGCCGCTTGTGCTACAACTTGACCGGATGACGTTGGAAGAAAAGCTCCGCGCTATGGAAGCCCTCTGGGACGACCTTTGCCGTCGAGAAGAAGCTGTCCCTGTGCCGCAATGGCACAAGGACCTCCTGGACGAACGCGAGCGCCTGGTCCGGGAGGGCAAAGCGCGATTCATTGACTGGGAGACCGCCAAAAAGCGCATCGCCGAGCGGACCTCATGAGGATCGAGGTCCTTGACATGGCGGCCGAAGACCTGATTGAAGGCCTCCACTTTTATGAGGACCAACAAGCCGGCCTCGGCTCTTATTTCCTGGCCAATCTCCATGCCGACATCGAATCCCTCCGCCTTTACGGCGGCACCCACCGCCAGGCTTACCTCGGCTATCACCGCCTCTTATCCAAACGATTTCCCTTTGCCGTGTTCTATAAAGTGCAGGATGACACCGTATTCATCTATGCAGTAATCGACTGTCGCCGCGATCCCGCGTGGATTCGTCGCCGCCTGGAATAGCCCTGGCCGCTGACGACTGACGAGTGACGAGTGACGAGTGACGAGTGACCACGGACCACTGCCCACTGACCACTCACCACTGACCACTGCCCCCTGGCCCTTTCTGCTTTCCGCTTTCCCAATTTCAGCTTTTCCCTTGCCAATTTCTGCTTTGAAATGAGTGCCCTCCGCCGTCCGGCCCCCGGCGCCCGTGCATCAATCCACCAATGCACCAATCCGCCGCTGACTGTGGACCGCCCTGCGCCCGCCCATTTCTGCTTTCTGCTTTCCAAATTTCTGCTTTTCCCCGCCCCCCCTTTGGCATGAGATCTGCCTTCTAGACTGGCGATGAAATGCCTTTGGCTGCGGCTCGCCGCGTTCGGTCTCAGCCCTGCTGGAATTCTGGGGGCCTCATCTGCCGCATGCCACGCCGCCGATTTCTACGTCGCCACCAATGGAAATGACTCAAATCCGGGCACGATTGCCCAGCCTTTTGCCACCCTTGAGGCGGCTCGAAACGCGGTGCGGTCTCTAAACCAAGCAGGTCCCCTCCCAGCCGGCGCGATAAACGTCTGGTTGCGGGGAGGCAGATACATGAGGCAATCGCCGTTCACGCTCACTTGTTGGGCAACGCCAACTGACAGCGGCACGCCAACTTCGCCAATTGTCTATCAGGCTTATCCGGGAGAAACTCCAATCATCATCGGCGCCATGAGCGTCACAGGTTTCCAGTCCGTGACGGATCCGGCCATTCTTGCCCGGCTTACCTCCGCCGCCCAAACGAATGTGTTGGTGGCCAACCTCGTGGCGCAGGGCATCACAAACAGCGTGTCAGGCTCGCTTGGGCTCATCCCGCTTGCCAGGCACGGCTACGGTCTTTGGTGGAATTGGACCGGCCAGAACGAATTGTTCTTTCAGGACCAGCCCATGCAGCTCGCTCGCTGGCCAAACTCGAACTGGCTGACCATCGCGTCTTCTCCCCTTCCCGGAACGAATTCGTTTGGATACACCGGAACGAATCCGTCAACCTGGGCCAGCTTGAGTGACGTATGGGTTCATGGCTACTGGCACTATGATTGGGCAGATGAGTGCGACCAGGTGGTCTCGATTGACACGACGAACCACGTCGTCTACGTCTCGTCCCCCGCAAGCATCTACGGCTACGCCATAAACCAACGGTTCTACTTTCTTAACGTGCTTGAGGAACTCGATTGCCCAGGTGAGTATTACATCGACCGTGTGAACGGACTTGTATATTTCTGGCCACCGAGCAGCATCGCAGGCGGAAATGCGTTTATCACCACGGTCGGCGCGGGTGCCGGGACTTGGAACGGTGCGCTGGTGAACTTTCAATCCGTGTCCAACATCCTTTTTTCTGGCATTACATTTGAGGGCGCCGTCGGGCCGCTCGTTCATCTGGACCGTGGGCAGAACAATGTCATCTCGAATTGTATGTTGAACGGCAGTTCCTGCGACGGCATGGAGCTGTGGGACACAATCGCAACTCGTGCGAGCTACTCCACCATTGCCAATGCCGGTGCGATGGGTATATATGTCTATGATGATACCAGTGATCGTCTCACGCTGACGCCCGCAAGCAATTCCGCGACGTGCAACACCATTTACAACATTAGCCGCCTCTGCTGGACCTATAATCCGGGCGTCTCCCTGGAGGGTGTCGGAAACTATGTCGCGCACAATCTTATCTACAATGCCCCGCATAACGCGGTTTTGGTTTCCGGCAACAACCATGTTATTGAATACAACGAAATTCATCATGTCTGCAACGAGACGGCCGATGCTGGCGCGTTGTACATGGGTCAAAGTTGGACTCAGCGTGGCAACATTATCCGATACAATTACATTCACGACATAAACCTTGGTGGAGGGGCTACGGACCCCTCGGGTGTAGTGGGAGTTTACCTTGACGACTTCTTTAGCGGAACCACCGTGTTTGGCAACATATTCTGCGCGGTGGATCATGGCATCGAGATAGGGGGAGGACGTGACAACAATGTTCGGAATAATATCTTTGCTGGGTGTACTAGTTGCGCCATTGAGGGAGACCAGCGTGGACTCTATTGGGAGGCCAATTTGGTCACCAATGACAATTCTGCCCTGTGGACGGACCTCAACTCCACGCCATACCAAGTTCCGCCTTGGAGTATTCAGTACCCAGCTTTGGTGAGTATTGCAACAAATAATCCCGGAGCCGCCTTGGGAAATGTAATCCAGCAAAATATCTGCTACAATGGCCAGTGGCTCCAACTGGTCGAGAATGCCAGCGCCGTGATGCAGATAACTAATAACTTCACATCCGGCGATCCACAATTTGTGAACTATCCTCAACGGAATTTCAATCTCTTGACAAGCTCCCCGGCTTGGGCGCTCGGTTTTCAACCGATACCGGTCACGAGGATAGGAGCGGTGCCAGTTGCGCCCGGACACTTGAGAGCGATTGGCCCCCCGTAGACCTACCGACTCGTCCCCCCAGCAAGCCAAGTCATGCTCATAAGCTGGCACCAGATGTCTGTTTGGTCACAGCTCCTGCTGGGGCGGCGTGCCCCCGCTAACGCCAGCCAGACGCGCTATACCCGAATGGGCCAGGCCATGGCTACCGGCTTGGCAGGCAAGGGGGTGGCTGTTCTGGTTAGCCTCGTATCGGTTCCCTTGACGGTCCGGTATCTCGGCGGAGAGCGCTATGGCCTGTGGATGGCGATAAGCAGCATGCTGGCCTGGCTAGCCTTCGCAGACCTTGGCCTTAGCAACAGCCTCATAAACGCCCTGGCAGAAGCATACGGAAGACAGGACAAAGAAATAGCTCAGAGGCACGTCTCTTCCGCCTTCTGGTTGCTCACTGCCGTCGCGGGCGTCCTAGGCATTATCGGCTTCGCTACCATCGAGTCCCTGGACTGGGCGACCGTCCTGAACGTGAGAACGACGCAGGCGCTCGCCGAGGTCAGACCCGCGATCCGCACGGCTTTCCTTATATTCCTCCTCCAATTCCCGCTATCGATAGTTCCTAAGATACTGACGGCCCACCAGGAATTGCGGATTGCGAATTCCTGGTCGGCGGTCGGGAACGTGCTCAGCCTTTTGAGTCTCCTTGTTGCGGTGTTTTTCCACGGCGGTTTGGTGGCGCTCACGCTCGCCTCTGCGGGAACCACGACGCTCTGCGCCTTCGTCAACGCCATCTGGCTCTTTTCGATCAACCAGCCCCATCTTGTTCCAAAGATCGGCATGATCTCGCGGCAGAGCATCCGCCAGCTCGTCAAATTAGGCTGGATGTTCCTCACGCTCTCGCTTTGCAGTATATTCCTTTACCAGTTTGCCAGTGTAATAATATGTCATTATTCTGGGCCCGAGGCGGTGACTCCCTATAGCATAACGTGGCGCCTGTTTTCGCTGATGCTTGTCCCGGCGACTATCATTTCCACGGCCCTGTGGCCAACCTACACCGAGGCTCTCGTGAGGAAGGATCTTGGCTGGGTGAGACGGACCTTTTGGGCAACCATGAAATACACGCTCATCCTCAATGGGGCCGTATCCTTCTGCCTCATTCTCGGTGGAAAGCACTTCATACGCCACTGGGCAGGCCCCGCCGCGGTGCCCAACCTCGTGATGCTTCTTCTGATGTCCGTTTGGTTCACGACAAACTCGGTCGGCGGCGCCATAGCCACCCTTCTGAATGGCGCCGGCCGTGTTGGCATCCAGGTTCTCGTTGCCCCCCCAACAGCCTTGGCCAGCCTTGCAGGAGCTGTGCTGGCCGCCCCGGGCTTTGGCCCAAACGGTGTTCTCGGCGCCATGGTGCTGGCCTACACGATAGGGCTCGGGGTACTAGCCCTTTGCCTGCCCCGACTACTCCGGAACGTCTTTCGCGTGCCTGTTGCCTCCTTGAATTGCCGGCTGCTCACTTAGCCAATCAATGAGAAATCACTATTCCATGCGATATGTTAAGCCCGTCGCCAGGTTGATTCTTCGTCCCTTACGGAGGTGCCTCGTTCTGCTCGCTGCGGCCAAGACTTGGCTGCTGCGTACCGATCTGCCGCGCTGGAAGAGAGTCTCTAAGCAGCCCCCACCATGGGACGAGCGAAATCGACTGCTCGCCGCCCTTGTTCCACCAGGTGCCGCCGTGCTGGATCTCGGATGCGGAGCGCAGACCCTTCGGGTGCACCTGAAGCCGGGCTGCCATTACCAACCATGCGACATCATTCCGAGCTCTCCGGATGTGATCCACTGCGACTTCAACTCCGGCAATTACCCAGTTCTCAACCGGAAATACGACTTTGTCGTTTGTAGCGGCGTCTTCGAATACACGCGGGAACCTGTTCGCTTCATTCACGAGATCAAGGAGTATGGCCGAGTTCTACTGCTGTCTTTTAATCCCCGCCGTCCAGCAGAGTCTCTCGTCGGTCGTTTTGCGCTCGGCTGGGTCAACCACTTGAGCCAGGATCAGATCGAGGGTCTCTTCTCGGACAACGGTCTCGTTTGGAGGCTCGTTCGTCGAAAACCTGTGCCCCCGGCCGGCGACGAGCTGATTTACGAGCTCCGCAGGGGAGATGCGCAAGTTGTCCGAAAGTAGAGTATCCTACGCGAACCATAGACCAACCGCGCGGCACGGTCGCGCTCAGCCCGGCAACCGTCCCAACCGGTGCTCCGCGCGCCCTCTCCTGTTGTACACTCTATGCTGCGGGGCATGGACAGCAATGACACGAACACCGAAATTCAACGCTGCACCCGACACTCGAACGTTGCCATGGGCATCCGGAACGTTCTAAACGAGGTCGTGGCGGTCGGTCTGTGCTCAGGCTGCGGGGTCTGCGCAGCGCTCTGCCCGGTCAGGACGTTGCGAATGGGATTCAATGCAGCCGGCGAGATCGCGCCGACAGACGGCACCAAGTGCCTGCCGCGCTGTACCATATGTCTCGACGTCTGCCCGCTGTTCGACTGCTCCGCGGACGCGACCGCAATCGCCCACGGCCTTTTTCAGGACGTCGCAGGAAATCACCACGATCCAGTGTTGGGCTACCATCTCGGGGCGTACGTCGGGCACGTCACGGACGAAATCCAAAGATTGAACGGGGCTTCGGGCGGAATTGCCTCGTGGTTCTTGGCCCAACTACTGCGTTCGGACCTGGTCGATAGGGTTATCGCCGTCAGGGCGACGGAAGCGCATGGCAAACTGTTTGAGTATTGCGTCTGCGATTCTCCGGCGGCGGTACTGCGCGCTTCAAAGAGTGCCTACTATCCAGTTGAATTGTCCGATGTGCTGCGCGTGGTCATCGGGAACCCAGGACGCTACGCCGTGGTGGGACTTCCTTGCTTCGTTACAGGTCTCAGGCTTGCAGCGCGCCGCGATAAGCGCCTTAAAGAGCGACTTCGGGTGCATGTAGGTCTGGTGTGCGGCCAGCAGAAGTCCGCCGCGTTCACTAATTACCTAGTTAGCAGAATGGGCCTCGATCCGAGGCAGGTGAATAAAGTGTGCTTTAGAGGCAAAGATCCAGCTAGGACCGCATGCGAGCACACCGTCCTCACCGCTTCTGACGGCGTCCGGGCTGCCAGTTCCTATGGGTGTGACGGTGTTCACGAAGTCTTCAGAACAGGGCAATTTAAGCTGCCGGCATGCAACTACTGTGACGATGTATTCTCGGAACTTGCCGACGTGGTGTTCATGGACGCCTGGTTGCCTCCATATATGTTCGACGGGCGGGGCACAAACATTGTTGTCACCCGCTCACCGCTAGCGGAGTCAGTTCTCAAAGACGGCGCGGCCCAGGGCCGTCTTTCTCTCGCTCGAGTTGCGGCGAATCGCGTGGTGGAGAGCCAAGAAGGCCGGGTTAAGGACAAGCGCGAGAGTCTTTCGCACCGACTTTGGCTCGATTGGCGAGGCGGGCGCCGCATGGCAAGGCGGCGCGTGGCCCCTGCCAAGCCTGGAATTATAGAGCGTATCGCCCTTAGAAGGATGGACAGCATCGGGAGTGCAAGCCGCCTGGCCGCGCTTGAGGCCTCTGGGGGAGGCCCGAAAGAATGGCTCGATGCGTCCACACGGTATATCACGCCGGAGCTTAGGCGAAACGCAAACTTCACGAAAGCGCTCCGCATCGGCCTGAAACTACTTCAAGCTGCGCGAAAACTCAGGACATCGCTGCACGACATCGTCCTTAAGCGAGACTTTTTAAGCCCCGCGGGATCGAAAGCAAATAATGAACATCCTCGTTAGCGGATGCATTTATGGGGCTGGCAACATCGGCGACGAGGCCATTCTCGAGGGGCTACTGCCGCTGTTGCCGCAAAAGTCCGAGGTACGCGCACACGCCGAGAATCCCGCCCTCTTTCGATCCGTTCATCGACTACGGTGCTTCCCGACTACTTTCTGGGGACTGCTGAGAGGTCTGGTCTGGGCTGACCGCATCGTGCTCGGCGGAGCTAGCCTTCTGACAGACCCCTTTGGCCCCTGGTACCCGATACAACACTGCTGTAGGCTACTGCTATGGAGCCGCCTCATGGGCAAACCGGTTATGTTCGCAGGAATTGGTGCGACCAAGGTCACCAGCAATGAGTCGCTCGCCTTGGCAAGGTGTTTTTACTCAACGGCCGATTATTTCACGGTTAGGAACGAGCTGTCAAAGGCGGCAATCCTGTCGCAGATTCCTTACGACCCTAACCGCGTGATTGTGTCCGCAGACCCCGCTTTCGGCATGCAACCGGGCTCGCTCGCGTCCGGCGTTCGGGCCAAGCTGACCGAGTTAGGGATCAAGACGGACGAGCGTCCCCTCGTGGGGGTGAGCGTAGTAAACGAGTCTTTCGCAGATCGCTCCGACTACCACGTTCAAATCGCAAAGGCCTGCGATGATTTAGTCAGCAAGCACAATTGCAGGGTGGTTTTCCTATGCTCGGAGATACGGGACGGTGAGAAGTTCGATCAGGCCGCTTCTCGCCGAACAGCGCGTTATATGAAACAGGAGTACTGCGCTCTGCCAGCTAGATTCTACCCTCCCCAGGAGTTTCTTGATCTCATAAGTGCCTTTGACTGTGTGATCACCATGCGCATGCATGTGCTCATTCTTGCTGCCGTGGCTGGCGTACCGGCGGCAACTATCGTTCGGGAGGAGAAGGTGCTTCAGATCCTTGGCGAATTGGGCCAGAAGCCCTGTGGCACTGTTGATAAGGCAGTGTCCGGGGAGGTGGTCGAACAGGTGACCGGCTTTCTTCGGTCAAGGAAGGTGGAATCGGCACGACTCCTCAGGGCCGTAAAGGCCCAGAGGGAGCGGCTCTCCTTGACTCGAGAAACGCTCGAGCGCTGGACCGCTCAGCATAAGCGGGCGAACCGGCCGCGAGCCGCCGCTTGGTTTGCTGAGGCATGTCGTGTTCTAACCCGTAAGCCATTTGCTGCATACTACTCCCAACAATCCCCGCTCGTGGGTGGGGGCCAATCGCCGCTAGGTGCGAAACGATGAACTCAGCGAAGCGACTCGCTTATGATGTGGTCTTGGCCTGCCTGCGCGGCATGGGTATGCGAGGCGGCAGCGCCCGGCCGGCGGTCACTTTTTTCAAGCCAGACCGCATTGGTGACTTCGTGCTCGCCACGGGAGCGATCCGATTTTGCTCCAGAGTGTTCGGTGGAAACTCGCAGGTGCTCGCGGTGTCCTCCATGGTCGCCCCGCTCGCTCCACGCGATCAACACGTCGATGCTTTCGGTCTAAAGGACACATGGAACGTGGAGGCCGTAGCTCTGGCAGCGGTGGAGTTCGCAGGGGAGTGGCGCGGTAAAGCCTACGGTCACTCATGCGGCTCCAGGATGCTGCAGCCAGAGGCCGTGACTTGGCTGGCACTTCCGGCTCGATTAGAGTGAACTTTGCGAAGGTACTCGTTTATAAGGCGGTCCTCGGACTGCTGCGGAGCGCGCGCCTGGGCACGCCCAAGCCTGCCGCTGGTGTTGTCCTTTTCAAGCCCGATCGAATCGGCGATTTCGTGCTGGGAACCGGCCTTGTCAGACTGTGCTGCGACTTGTTTCGGGGCAGGCCCGTGGTTCTCGTTACCTCCTCTTTGGTCGCGCCGCTTGCTCGGCGAGAGCTCCAGGGAATTCAGGTCGTCAAGGTCCCCTATGGCAAACAGAGTCTTCGAGGCAGCCTGATTTCGAGCTATGTTGCTGCTAGACGCGCCCTGCGTGATGTCAAGGGTGGGATTTTGGTATCCATATGTTATCATCCCACACTCTACGAAGACCTCTTGCTCGAAGGCTTTGGCAGCGGCGCCAGCTACGGATGCGCTGGAACGGATCTCGGCACGTGCCCCGAGTTGTCACGTTCCCGGCGTTTCCGGCCGACCCACGAGTTCGACTATCCTAAGGCGACCAAGCGAGGACAACCGCCCCTGGAATTAGAGGCCCATCGGCGCCTGGGCGAACTAATTGCAGGCAGGCCGGTGTCACTCGAAGAGGTTTGGCCTGGCCTGAGGACTTTTCAATCCCAGGGCAATGGAACGCTGCTTGTGCTGCCGCGAGGGAGCCAGCCGGTCAGAGATTATCCGCCCGAGCTTCTAGCGAGCGCTATCGCCCTCGCCAAGCTTCCGCCGCACGCGGAAGTCAGGATCTGCGGGGAGGAATCCGTGAAAGGTGAGCTCGAGAACCTGGCTGCTTCCATTACCAGGCGCTCTGGCCACAATAACGTTCGCCTCGTCTGCCCGGGCTCCGTGCTGGGGCTCGCCGAGGAAATTGCTGCCAGCCAGTGCGTACTGACAATGGAGTCTGCCGGGGCGCATCTGGCAACTGCCCTGGACAAACCGGCCGTCATTATCCTGGGTGGGGGCCACTTCGGTCTCTTCAGCCCCTGGCAGAACTCGGCGCGCCAGCGCTGGCTTTGGCGGGAAACGGATTGTTACAACTGCGACTGGGAGTGCCGACACTCGAGGCCCCTCTGCATAACGGGCATTCCGGCGGAGCGCATCGGAGCTTGCATTCATGAGCTTTGGCAGCAGACGTAATTCCGCCCCCCGCCTCCCACACCCTTGGGGTGCTCGCGGGCTGCTTCTGGCTTTCGCGGGCTGTTTCCTTTTCCTGCCGAACACAGATGCTTTCATGGCCCGGCTTCAGTCATTCCCCGGGCTTTTTGAGGCGGTGGGCGGTTCGATCACGGTTGAAATCAGCCGGCTTTTCACGCCGCTGGTCGCGACCGGGCTTGTCCTGGTGCTGATGGTATTGAAGTGGCGTTTTCCCAGAAGCCCAGCATTTTACACTACTTGCCTTGTCTCCGTTCTGACACTTGGGTGGGCGTGCTGCATTTCCCTGGGAAAAGGCGCTGGCTACATGGCTATTCGTACGGATTCATTCTTGAACATTGTGATCGTCACCCTGGCCTTTCTCGTCGGCTGCTTGTTGGCTTCGCGGCCAAGGTCGCTAATCCCCCTATTCGTAGGTATTGGCTTCGCTGTCCTCCTAAAGCTCGCTTACTCTGTACTGATGTTTCGCCACTTCGGCGGAATCGAGCTCATGAGCGGTGTGGAGACAATCCAGGGCGATGGCGGCACTCTTGAAACGCAAGCATTTTTGGCAGCAGTGACCGCGGCCATGGCCTTTGACGGCGTGCTCCGCAAGAAATGGAAGTTCGCGCTCTGCATGACGCTTCTCTGCCTGATCCTTGCGGGCGGTCTGGCGGCCAGCTTCCGCCGGATGCCGCTGCTAACGATGGCCGGCGTAGGCCTCGGCAGCATGCTGCTGGTGTCGTGCCTGCAAGGGCAACTCAGGCGTGGCCTTGCCGTCGCCACAGGAGCGTGCGCAATCTTAGCGCTGGTCATTTCAGCAACTGCCGTGGGTGTCTTCGGCCTTGAGCAGGCCACGGATCGTCTGGCTAGCCTAAGTCTGTCCAGCCAGGGCGCCAAAAAACTGGGCGAGTCCAACAAGGAGTACGTGGACGAATGGACCGCCTTCGCGTCTATTCTGGAGCGCTCGGCAGGAGTTGGAGTGGGCTTGCGGGAAAGTTATGGAATTCACCGACTGATCGATGACGGCTCCGCGGAGCGTATTCCCTTGCACACCGGTTGCTTCGAATTGTGGGCTTCTTTAGGAGTGGTCGGCGTTGTCTATCACCTCACGTTGTTCCTTTTCCTACCGTTGGTGAGCATTCGCCGCGCTCTGCGTGCGAGGCCGTCCATCAGCGACGGACCTTTCTTCTCGGCTTCGGCAGCTCTTCTGCTGTGGAATGGATTGGCCCCCCTCGGATCCCCCTTTCACTGCTGCCCGCAACTCTGTCTCCTGTTAGGGCTGGGTTTGGGCTGCATGGCGAGTGTGAGCGCCACCGTTGCAGGCTCCTTCGCCGCGACTGCACGTCCAAAGCGGCTCCTTGCTCGCCGCGTCCTCGGTCCTCGACCTGGCCAGATGCGAAATGCTCCAAAGCCGGCGGGCCATACATTTTACCGAGCCAGGCGGCCAGGAATAGAGCGCCGAGGCACAAGCCCTCCCCCGTGGGTTGGAGCTCAAGATGCGCATATGAGGCCGGGGGCCAAGCCCCGGCTTGTGATTACCATTGTTGCCGCAACGCTAATGGCAGGCGGCATGGTGGAACATAACCTGCGCAGCCTGATGTTGCAAAGGGCCGGCTTCGAGCATACGGTGCAGAATAGCAGCAGGCGGGATGACACTGGTGAGTTCCTTGCGCGTTATGGGGGCCAGCGCGCTGACCGCTCCTCGATGATTCTGACGGAGACATGAGTGATCCATTCTTCTCGATTGTGACGGTTACGCTCAATTGCCGCCAAGACGCGCTGCTGACCGCCCGGAGTCTCTGGAGCCAAGAGGGAGCCAGTTACGAGTACGTTGTTAAGGATGGCATGTCAGGCGATGGTACGCCGGAGGCCATCCGGCGTGCTGGCAAAGCTGTGGTCAGGGTGCAGCGCGACAGTGGGATTTTCGACGCGATGAACCAGGCCCTCCGGTACTGCACGGGAAGGTACGTCCTCTTTCTCAACGCCGGAGACATACTGGTCAGGCCCGATGCTCTTTCGGTCGTCGGCGGTTACGCAATGAATCGGGGCTTTCCGGAAATTCTGTACACTCATTACATTCATCTCTTGCAGCGTGCCGAGATCCGTCACCCATCGCGGCCAAGCCGCTTTTACCTGTTCCGCGGCACCGTCTGCCACCAGGCGACTTACGTGCGGCGCGACTGCTACGAGAGTTTTGGTGGTTTCGACCTATCCTTCCCGGTCCTTGCGGATGACGAGATGCTTGCGCGGCTTGTGTGCGGCCACGGGCTGAGAGCCGAACTTTGCCCCATTGTTTCGGTTGCCTACAAAGGGGGCGGCTTTTCGTCCACTCCTACAAATGTCCGGTGGGAATTCACGGGGCGGCGACGCATCCAAGAACGGTACTTTTCGTGCGCTGAGAGACTCCTATTCCGCGCAGTGCTCCTGGTTACACTCCACCCCCTGCGGGACTGGCTTCTGCACAGCTTCCGAAGTCGGCTGTATGCCCGAGCGCACCGCTGGGTGTCAAATCGTCTGGTTGGTGGGCCCTCGGTTCCGGCAGTGAATCTGAGGCGGGTGGATGGCGACTAAGCGTCCCCTGCTTGCCGGACGGGGGCGAGTGGCCGCTTCGAAGCCTGCGTCTGCCACATCGCCGGCCTGCAGAGTCTCGTGCGTCTGTTGCTTCAGGCCGTCCTACCTCGGGCGAGAGTTCTTGAAAAACCGGCAGCCAGAGCTGCAGGAGGCGCTGCAGTCCGGAACAGACAGAGAGAGGAGGGAGCAAAATATTCAATGAGCGAAATGAGTTCCCGTGGCCGACCGCGCCTGCAGCGAAGCGCCGACCTTTGGACTCAGCGGTCACTGCGGAGATGCCTTCTGGCGTGGGCGGGGCGAACCGCGGAATCAGTCGCGGGCATCTTTTCCTCGTTCCCTGCCGGCCCCGAATGGATTCTGTTTCCATACTATCACTGGGTGCTGGACGACGAGCGCGAATCGTTTTCTCGCCAACTGCGGTCCCTCCGGCATTGGGGTGATTTTATCACCCTGGATGAAGCGGTGGCGGCGCTTGGCTCCTCCTCCGGGCTGGGCGGGCGCTACTTCTGCCTGACGTTTGACGACGGTTTCCGCAACTGGATTACCAATGCCGTCCCTGTCTTGAAGGAGCTGGGCATCGCTGCCGCCTTCTTTTTTCCCACGAAGTATGTCGGTCTCGATGTGGATGCAGATTGGGAGCAGATTGCCCCGTTCTACCAGCACTCTTACTCCACATACGGGCGGTTTTTCGAATTCGTGACATGGGAAGATTGCCGGCGGATCGCGGCGGCGGGTTTTACCGTGGGATCGCACACCCACTCGCATGTCCGTTTATCTCAGTTGCCGCCCAGCGAAGCCGAGGAAGAATTGACCCTTTCCAAACAGATTATTGAGAAGGAATTAGGGGTGCCGTGCCGCCACTTTTGCTGTCCCTGGGGCCAGCCCGGGAAAGATTTCGACCCGGCGACACACCCTGAGCTCGCGCGCCGGTTGGGATATGTTTCATTTCTCACGACCCAAGAGGGAGCCAACTATTCCGGGCAATCGCCCTTCCACATCCGGCGCAACGATGTGGCACCGGGGCAAGGTCCGCTTCTATTTCGCTACCGTTTGCTTCACAGCCAGCGATGCCTCCTGCGCGGCCACCGCGAATTGGAGGACCATAAAATATGAGCAGTAACTCGTTCCCTCGGATAAGCATTGTCACCCCATCCTACAACCAGGGGCAGTTTCTAGATAAAACCATTCAGAGCGTTCTTACTCAGGACTACCCGAACGTGGAGTACATTGTTATTGATGGCGGATCAACGGACAGCTCCGTCGAAATCATCCACAAATATGCGGATCGGCTGGCTTACTGGGTGAGCGAGAAAGACAAAGGTCAATCTGACGCCATCAACAAGGGTTTCCGGCGGGCAACCGGCACCATTTTGGCTTGGCTCAACTCAGACGACTTGTATTGCCCAGGCGCCTTGAGCCGAGCGGCACAATTCTTCCGGGGACATCCGGCGTGCGGTGCTGTAATCGGAGACCTTGGGTTCATCGACAACGACGGCCGCGCGATGTACGTGAAGAAGGCCGTGCCCGTCAATTTCCGGCGGACGCTTTATAGCGGCTGTGCCGTGCCTGAGCCTGCGGCGTTTTACACGCGCGGAGCGTGGGAAGCGACTGGCGACCTTGACGTAGGCTTGCACTATCTCCTGGACTACGAGTATTTTCTGCGAATGCAAGCTCGGGGCGTCCGCTTTGGGCTGGTCAAGGCCCCGCTTGCCCAGTTCAGGCTCCATGCCGACAGCAAGACGGTGTCAGAATACCAGCGGTCATTCTGGGCTGATTTTGGTCGGGTCCAGGATCGGTACCTGAAAACCCCGTTTCACGGCACGTCGCGGGAGTACTACCGCCAGGCGATGAAGTGGCTCTACCGGCTGCAAATCTATCTCCTGCGCGCGGTAACGCGGGGAACGATTGTGCCATTCCGTGGTACCCGTGCCCGCAAGCGAGCGCTACGTGGGGCTCACCCTGACTCGTGAGGGGCTTGCATCCCAGAAGCTCGCAAAATCCGTGCGCATTGCATTGATTGGTACGTTCGGCGCCCGGCCAGACGAAGGCATGAGGAAGCTTTGCGCCCAATTCGAGTCTGCCGCGCGCCAGCATCACGACGTGATGACTTTGCAGACGGGCGACTTCTGCAAGGGACGCTCGTGGAACACGCTCCGCCGTTTTGGTCCGCGCTGTCTGCATTACGTCAACGGGCCGAGCATTTTCAGCCTGGTGGCGCTCAAGTTTCACCAGCTCACACTGCCCGGGCGTCCCGTCACCCTCGCCACCGGACTGCGGCCGTACCTGGGGAGAGCCGGGCGGTCGCTACTGCGCTGGCTGGCGCCGGACGTTTACCTGGCCCAATCACGGCGGTGGCAGAGGCTCTTTGCTGCCGCCGGTTCGCGCACCTCCGATCTCCCCAACGCCGTGGACACAACGCGCTTCGTTCCCGTCACGCCGGACCACAGGCGGGCGTTGAAAGCTCGGTGGGACATCCTCCAGGACAAGCCGGTGGTGCTGCACGTCGGCCACATACGGGAGAACCGACACCTCGAGAGTTTGCTCGAGGTCCAGCGGAGCGGGCGTTACCAGGTTTGGATTGTCGCCAGCGAATCCCAGTCGCAGCCTGGCCCACGCCGCGATGGTTTGGAGGCCGCCGGCTGTCGGCTTCACACCCGGTTTGTCCCGGCGATCGAGGAGGTCTATCAGGCTGCGGACGCCTATGTTTTCACTGTCAGAGTGCCGGCCGGGGATCAGTTTCCAAGACATTATCGTCAGGTGGGGGCCATTGATATGCCGCTTTCGATTCTCGAAGCAATGGCCTGCGGGCTGCCGGTCGTCACCACCCGGCAAGAAACGATTGAGTACTTCTGCGGCCCGGTGCGTGGATTGCGCACTTTTGATGGCACCGGGCGGGACTGCCTGGAGCAATTGGACGCGTTGCGAGGCACGCCGGTAGAGACCCGTCCTGCTGCCCTGCGATTTGACTTGGCGCGGGTTATGGACCAACTCGACGCTTTCTACGCGCGCGTCGCCACCGAGTGGAGTTTGCCCTGACTACCATCTACATTTTGGGCACCGACGGAGCCGGAAAAAGCACGACCGCTCGCCGACTCCTGGAATTGCAGCTCCCGGAACGGCGCGCCAAGTGCCTCTACTGCCAGCATCGCCCGCTCCTGCTGTGGCTTTTGAAGCTGCCGGCGCAGTTGCTGTTCATGCGGCGAACCGACCAGTTCAGGAATTACGGTCAATATAAGGCCCGGAAGAACGCGGTGAGCAGCCGGCGCCCGCGGCTGACCCGGCTTTACGCCCTGCTCTGGTACTTCGATGCGTGGCTCCAGACCTGGCCGAGGGTGCTGTGGGCGCGCCTGACCGCCGATGTCATCCTTCTGGACCGCTACTACCTCGACTGGGTGGTCAACCTCGGCGTGCTGAAAGGGAACTCGCTTGACGGGATGTTACAGGATGCCCGCCGGCTGGAGCGAGTGCTGCCAAAAGCGCACTTGCACGTGTTTCTCGATGTATCTGAAGCGACGGCCTTTCAGCGGAAGAATGATATTCAGTCCGTCGAATACCTGCGCGAGCGCAGGCAGCGTTACCTCCAACTGGCGCCCCACTACGGGTTCCAGGTCGCTGACGCCAACCAGGATGCGGAAGCCGTCTTCCAGCAGGTCAGGGCGCTGGTGGATGCGGCCTTGAAACCCGCCGCCGTCTTAGATGCCGCTCCCTCCGCCCGATGATTTTCTATGCGCATCTTCTTTGAGCTGCTCGGTTCGCCCTTCGCGGACAAGCCGCTCCGGCGATTTTCGGACGAGGAACTGCTCGGTGCTTACGATCTGGCCTTTCCAAATCGTGTCGCGTTGCTCTATCTCTCGCTCCACCGGCGTCCCGGCTGGGACGCGCGACTCGAAGAGAAGTACCAGACCCTCAAGGCGCGCGAGCAAATGACGTTCGACGTCATCGCTCAGGTGGCCAAGGTGCTCAACGAGTGGGGGCCTGATGAATACGTCATCTTCAAGTCCATCAAGCCGTACCCGGCGACGCCCAACGACACCGACGTCATCTGCTTTGCCGGCCCGCCCGGCTATGAGGAGATGTATCAGCACCTGCTGAAGCGGGGCTACATTTTCCATGAGTGGGCGCCGCAGCAGCGCACGGTGTATGACCCGCGCGGCGCCGGCAAGATCGGCGCTGGCAAGAAGGGCGGCACTTATTACATCGACCTCTACGCCGAGATTTCGACGGACTACTTTTCGTACATGAACAAGCATCGCCTGCGTCCTTTTGCCGTGACCCGGGAGATGAATGGCGTGCCGGTCAAGCTGCTCCGGCCTGAGCCGGAGTTGGCCATCGTCATGTTCCACTCGGTATTTCCCGAGCGCACCTTCCAACTCGAGCACTTCTACATGCCTTTGCATCTGCTGGCCAAGCCCGAGTTCGAGCTGGAGACGTTCATGCGGTTTGCGCGGAGGAGCGGCTCGGCTTACGCCGTAAAGACGCAGTGCGCGCTCATCGCCTCAATACACCGGGAGCACTTCGGCTTCGTGCCCGAGCCGGTCGAGAAGCTGCTGAAGGCACTTGGCACAAACCAACGGGAGGTGGTGCGCTTCAACGCGGAGGAGGGACGCACGCCCTACATGTTCTCTCCGCGGACGTTTTGGACGGCGTTCGCCATCAAGGCGCTGGAGTGGCACTGCTTCAAAAGCCTGCTGCGGCAGGGAGCCAAAATGCTGAACCCTAAGTTCTTTCTCGATGTCGTCCGCAGCCTCCGGAACCGCATGAGCGAGAGGGGTGCTTACGAGCTCCAGTAGATACGATGAATGTTGTTCTTCTCAACGATTACGCGTTTGTCGATGGAGGCCCAAGCCAGGTCGCGGTGTCCAGCGCCCGTGCGTTGTGCAGCCGGGGACATCGAGTTACGTTTTTTGCGCCAGTTGGGCCTGCAGCTCCCGAGTTGGAGACCATCCCCGGGCTGCGCGTTGTGTGCCTCGGTCAACACGACCTGCTGGGCGATCATAATCGGCTGCGCGCTCTATGCCGCGGGCTGTGGAACTTTGGCGCCGCAGCCGCCCTGCGCAAACTGCTGGCTGGCCAGGACCGAAGCGGTACTATTGTGCATGTGCATGGCTGGACAAAGGCCCTGACTTCGAGCTCGATCCGTGAGGCGGTCAGTGCCGGCTACCATGTCGTCCTCACCTTGCATGACTTCTACACAGTTTGCCCGAACGGCATCCTTTTCAACTATCCACGGCGGCAGATGTGCCAATTCCACCCTTTGGGCATGAAATGCCTGTCCGCTCGTTGCGATGCCCGCCACCACGCGCACAAGTGCTGGCGCGTACTGCGGCAGGTGGTCCAACACAGGCTGGGTCAGGTGCCGGAAGCCCTGCGCGATTTTATCACTATTTCGGATCTCAGTTGCCAGATCCTGGCACCTCACCTGCCGCGTCGTGCCCGACTGCACCGGGTCGGTAACCCCGTTGAGGCTGTCCCTTGCGAACCGGTGGCCGTGGAGCGCAACAGGCTGTTCACGTTCGTCGGGCGTTTCGCCCCCGAGAAAGGCCCCGACCTTTTGGCAGTTGCGGCCGCCCGATCCGGAGTTCAGGCGATGTTCGTCGGTGATGGTGCGATGCGTGACCGGGTCGTCTCGCTGTGTCCATCGGCGACCATAACAGGCTGGCTTCCCCACGAGCAAGTTCGATCGTGCCTCGCCTTGGGGCGAGCGCTGGTGTTGCCTTCGCGTTGCTACGAGCTTCAGCCCTTGGTTGTTCTGGAGGCGGCAGCGCTGGGCGTTCCCGCAATTGTATCGTCAACCTGTGCAGCGCGCGAAGCCGTGGAACACGAGGTGACAGGCCTGTGGTTCCGCAACGGGGACACCGCGGACCTGGAGCACTGCATACGGCGGCTGCTTGATGTAAGGTTTGCCCAGCGGCTCGGGAGGGCGGCTCACGAGCGTTTCTGGAAAATACCTCCGACCCTGGACGGATACGCTCGGAGGCTGGAAGAGGTATATCAGACCATCCTTGGTACCTGAGGCTGCTCAGCCATCATCCGCGGCCTCAGTGGCGCTGCCTCGGCAAAGAACCTCAGACTATGTCGAAAAGCAAAGTCTCCGTTGTCATCGTCACCCTGAATGCGGCAGGAAACATCGAGACATCTCTCGCTGGCATCTTTCAGCAGAAAGGCGACTGGGAAATCGACGTCGTCCTTGTGGATTCCTCCTCCGAAGACGGAACGCCCGACTTGGCGCGAAAGTTTCCCGTCCTCGTCCACACTATCGCGCGCAGGGAATTTCAGCATGGTCGGACGCGGAACCTGGGCGCGTCCATGACGCACGGCGACTATATCGTTTTTCTCCAGGGCGATGCCTGGCCAGCCAACGAGACCTGGCTCCAGGAGTTGCTGGCGCCTTTTTCGAGGAGTCCCGCCGTGGCGTGCGTTTACGGGCGCCAGCTTCCCAAGGATGATTGTGATCCGGTGAATCGATTTCGCATGGCCTGGAACTACCAGACTGAGCTGCTGGAAAAAAACAAGGCTCAGGAAGCCCGGCTAGCCCATCGTGTATACTTCTTCTCGACCGCCAATTGCGCAATTCGCCACGCAATCTGGCAGGAGTTCCGGTTTCCTGAGGACATCCGGATCTTTGAGGACACGACCTTTGCCAAACGAGTCATCGGCGCCGGGTACACTATCGTTTACAACCCGCTGGCCTGCGTGGTACACTCCCACAACCTGGGCACACGCCAGATTCTGCAACGATACCTTGACATGGGCTATGCTCAGGCCAAGTATCGCTTCTCCGAAAACCAGGGCCGAAACTTCCGCTCAGAAGGAGTCAAATATCTGCGCGAGGGTTTGAACACGATTTCGCGGGAGGCGGGTCCCCTTTGGGCCGCGAAGTTTCTGCGGCACACCGCGGCTGGTTACATCGGCCTTACCTGGGGACGTATTCTCTACCGGCTCGGAGTTCATCTCGAATAAACCTTAATATCCTCAAGGAGTTAACCGGCGTCTGTGTTGCTCCGGCCGGTTTGAGGGGATTCCTTGAAGCTGCCGGTGCGCTTCGTCAAGACAGATCTCTGTGCCAGCAATGCGGCACCGCAGCCCGCGCTTACGCCGAGAACAATCTTGACATAAAGACTGTAGCCGGCCGGTTTGAAGACCTCCTCACCCGCATTCTCTCCCGTAGCCGATCAGGTCGAGAACACATCAGCGTTGATTAGCGAAGATTAGCGGTTCAGTATCATGGCATTCGCCGCAACACAAATCGAACCGATTCCGAAAAGCGTTTCGGCCCCTTCGGCCCCGCAGTCCGAAAGTCGTTCCCATGCGAGGCGGCACTGGGCCGATTACATCACCGCCGCCGCTTTCCTTGGAGACACCGCCAGCGTTCTCTGCGGCCTGGTCGCCGGCTTCTGGATTCGATTCAATTCCGGCTGGATCACCTTCGGAGTCGAAAGCCAAGCGCGGAGCCTTTCCGCCTACTTTACGCCCTTCTGCCTTGGTCTTCTTTTCTTCTACCTGACCTTCTCTCGCCTGGGATTTTACGAGCCAGGAACCGTGTTTCGTTTCCGGCGCGGAGCCCTGACCATTGCCAGGGGTACCGTTTTCTGGGTTCTGACTTATCTCGGCACAAGCCTCGTGCTCAAGTTCGAGCCGCCGATCTCCCGCATCTACGCCTTGTGCTCCTTTTTCTGCATCTTTGGGCTCCTGTTGGCCTGGCGTGGCATCCTCAGCCGGATTGTGCAGTCGGAGGCCTTCGCCAGACAGCTCCGCCGGCGAATGCTGATCGTGGGCTGGACAGAGGACGTCGGCAGACTGCTCCGGGCAATCGAGAAGGAAACCACCCGTTTCTACGAGGTTATTGGCTACGTCCCGTTGGCCTCGGGCAACGGTCACACAGGGCTGCCGCGCATGGCCGCCCTGGGCAGTTTCGACGACATCGAGGTCCTCTTGCAGGAGCACCAGCCGGAAATGGTCGTGTTGGCTGACAATAACCTGGACCAGGCGCAGATCATCGGCCTGGTTAACCTGTGCGAGAAGCGTTTTGTGGACTTCAAAAAGATACCTTCTTACTTCCAAATCCTGGTTTCAGGCCTCCAATTGGAACTGGTCAATGGCATCCCGATGCTGGGAATCGTTGCGCTTCCTCTGGATCGCCTTGCTCATCGCATTATCAAACGCACCGTTGACGTTTTGGGCTCCATTGCGGGACTTATTCTATCGGCGCCGGTCATTTTGTTCTGCGGCGTTTGCGTTTATGCGGAATCACCAGGGCCCATTTTCTTCGCCCAGGAACGTCTTGCGCACAAGGGCAAACGCTTCAGGATGTTTAAGATGCGCACGATGAAACCGGGCTCGGAGCGGCTGGATCACCTGAACCAGTCGACACTCCGCGACGACCCGCGTCTGCTAAAGATCGGAAAGTGGATGCGGCATTGGAACATTGACGAGACGCCGCAATTCTGGAATGTGCTGAAAGGCGATATGAGCCTGGTAGGACCCAGGCCGGAGCGGGTCTCCCACTCCCTCCGCCTGAGCGAAGAGATACCGCACTACAACGCGCGCTACACCTGCAAGCCCGGAATGACCGGCTGGGCGCAGGTCAACGGTTTTCGCGGCGACACCAGCCTCGCGGAACGCGTTCGATACGACCTCTTCTACCTGGAACACTGGAACCTCCGGCTCGATTTCCAAATCATGATCCAGACCTTTTACCGCCGCCAGAACGCCTACTGATTTTCAGGGATGAAGCATGAAGTTCCGCTTGTGAATAGCTGATTCCTCGAACAACACCGTCCGCTCGCAACGGCCTGCGCCCCTCCGGCGCAGGCCGTTCGTTTTTTTAGGGGACTCGGGGCTGGGAGCCGGGTTCTGAATTATGAATTATGAAGTATGAATTATGAGGGTGAATGCGCACCCGCCCCAAACCGGAGATTGTCCCTTCTTCGTTGGAGGTGGCCGTCGGACCCGATTCAGCCCCAGCCGAACTTCGCCTTCGAGTGCAGACCAGACGCAACAGTTGACGGCCGTCCAGTCTCCGACCACGGACCACGGACCAGAGATGAGTGACGAGTGACGAGTGACGAGTGACGAGTGACGAGTGACCACGGACCACTGCCCACTGACTACTCACCACTGACCACTGACCCCTGGCCACTGACCGCTGGCGGCTTTCCGCTTTCCAAATTTCTGCGTTGAAATGGGCGCCGCCGCTCGCCACTCGGCACTCGACATTCCGCGCAGAGCCGGTAAATTTGAGCTTATGAACCGAGAGTTTTTTGTCGTCATCGAGAAGGACGAAGATGGTTTCTTCGTGGGGGAGGTCCCGCAGCTCAAGGCCTGCTACTCCCAGGGCAAGACCATTGATGAGCTCCTGGAAAACATGAAGGAAGCCATTGCCCTTGCGCTGGAGGACCAGGAGGACGTGGAACCGACCGAATTTGTGGGGGTTCAAAAGCTCCTGCTCAATGTCTAGACTCCGGCCAGTCAGGTCCGGCGAGGTCCTTTCCGCTCTGTCTGTGCCCTTTCCGCTTTCAACTTTCAGCTTTCAGCTTTGTCTTGACGCTTGCATTCGCGGATGAACGGGCATATCTTCCCAGCCATGAAAACTTTTGCTCAGGTGCTCGATTGGGCCGACGAACTGGGCGTCGAAGAACAGGAATCGCTTGTGGAGGTTCTGCAACGCCGCCTGGCAGAACGCCGCCGCGAGGCCCTGCTCGAAGCGGTGGCATCGGCGCGCCAGGAATTTCGCAGAGGCCGCTGCCGTCCTGCGACGCCCAAACAAATCGTTAAACGCATCCTTGCTTGAAACGGCTCCTGCTCCCCTCCGAAGCATTTGTTCGTTCCGCCCGGCGCTTCATTCACAGGCATCCTCAGTTCGGGCCGGAATTGCAATTGGCGCTCGATTTGCTTGCGGCCGATGCCTTTCATCCGCAACTCAAAACTCATAAGTTGAAGGGCAAGCTTGCCGGCTCATGGGCCTGCAGCGTCGGATATGACCTGCGGATCGTCTTTCAATTTGTAACCCACAGCGGACGGCAGGCTATTCTGCTTGAAGCCATCGGAACACACGACGAGGTTTATTGAATTATGCCATGCGTGTTTCTATTAGCGTAGATTAGCGCAGATTAGCGCTTCGCGCCCTGCGCCCGCCCATTTCTGCTTTCCGCTTTCCTAATTTTAGCTTTTGCCTTGCGCATTTCTGCTTTCAGCTTTCCCAATTTCAGCTTTGTTTTTGACGCTTTCCCAATTTCAGCTTTGTCTGCGGCCTTCAGCCTTTGCCATCCGCCATCTGACCGCTGACGTCTGTCCCCTGACCTCCGCCCTCTGACCTCCGAATAGAAAAACAGGATTCTCCTTCCCAACGGCCTGCGCCCCTCCGGCGCAGGCCGTTCGTTTTTTCAGGGGGCTCCGGGTTGGGAGCCGGGTTCTGAATTATGAATTATGAAGCATGAATTATGAGAGTGAATGCGCAGCGCGGGAGCATTATACACAGCGTCAAAAGTCCCTTCCGCCTTCGCGGCCCGCCAAAGCGCCGCTACGGCGCGACGGCGGCGTCCCTTCCGCCTCCGCGACGCGCCAAGGCGCCGCTACGGCGCGACGGCGGCGTCCCTCGTCACTCATTGCGGCCACCAGACCAAGTCCAGCCAATTCCAGCCGATCCCAACCAATTCCAGGGCGGATTCAAGAAGGCGGAGCGCCGGTTTTGTAACCGGCTTAAACGCAACGACCCGGCTAGGCTCTAAGCCGATTGGAAATCGGCGCTCCGTTATTGCCGCCCAGCGAGTTAGCGTTTTCTTGAATCCGCCCTGAACCAATTCCAACTGTTAAGTTTTAACCCATCGCCCGGAAGCGGACAGGATGCTGCAGTAAAGAAGGAACACGGTAGCTATCGAGTGCACGCCGAACGGGAAGTCAAATCGCGCATGGACCAGGCACCCGGCCAGGGCAATCCAGAGCGTTATGGCAAGAAGGTTCGGCAGCGGCAGGCCCCGCCCCCAAAAACGGTGCAGCAAAGCTCCCCCGAGCAGCGCCAGCACCATGCCAAGGCCGGTCCACCCCAGCGTGATTCGCAGCTCCAGCCAGTCATTGTGCAAGAAAGCGGCCCATTCCTGGCCGGGGTCCCTCCGGTAAAGATGGTACGCAGATTCGAATGTCCCGGCCCCGCAGCCGAACACCGCAAAGTCCTTTGCCATTGCCTGCGCGTTTTTGTAAAGGACCAGGCGGCCGCTCAGGTCGTCGGTGAAAACCGTTGCAAAGCGTTCCTGGAGATAGCCCCAACTGAAAATGACGGACAACTCGAGAGCGGCGGCGAACAGAAGACACAGGCCGATCTTGCCGCTCACAGAAAGCGCGCGCGGCACGGCCAGCATGACTGCCAATACCACCGGCGCCATGGCCATTGCGATGAGCGCGCCGCCGCGGCTGCCCGAGATGAGCGGGCAGGCGCCCATCACTACGGCCCCTCCCGTGAGCCATAGGGGGCTCCGACCCGGCTTGCGCGCTCCTTCCCGCCTCGCCCGCCTGGCGGCTTGGGCCGACACAAAGGCAAATCCGGCGCACACCGGCCAAAGGAGGTTAAAATACTCGGCGGCGTTGTTCCGGTTGGCGTATGGACCAAAATGGGCTTTCCCGCTTGGCCTGTAGCGCGGCTGGATCATGAACAGGACCTTGTCGGCGCCCGCCGCGCGCTGCGCCATGCCCTCCAAACCAACCAAAGCGCCAGTCAAACACAGGACCAGGAGCAGGCGCTTCAGTCTTTGCGAAATCACATCCCGGCCCAATTGCGCGCCCCCCGTCGCTCGCCCGGGGGCATAATCGTCCTGCCAGTTGCGGCCTGGCAGGCCGCGCCGCTCCTCGCCGGACATCCCCAGCAGCCAGTCGCGCGCGGCCCAAAACACGCACGCCAGGCCAAGCCACTGCCAAAAAGCAAACCATGTGGCCGTCCGGTCGTAGCTATGGGGCAGCCACGCTATGCACTGAAAGTACGTGAATACCTGCGCGTCGTAAAAGAACGAGGCGCGCGCGTTCACCGCGCCGAGCAGCACGTAGCCCAGGAACAGCGCCGTCATCACGGCCATGCCGGGCGCCAGCCCGCGCCCGCGCTCCTGCCCCGCCCTTCGGTCCCAGCGCGCCGGCGAAAACCCTTTCGCCCAACCAATGATCCACTTCGCCGCCAGGAGTGTTCCAAGCGCGTAGCCGGCGGCATTCATCACCCGGATGGCCCAAGGTTGTGTCGTGCCAAACACCCACGGATTGAAAACTATCGTGAAGTATAAAATCGCTTCGGTGAGTCCCTCGCAAACCTTGTATGCCGGCGGCGTTCGCCGCTGAGGTCGTCCCCAGGCGCCTCGAGAATCTGAGCCGGGCCTCTCCCTGTCCCCCGTCTTGACGAGACTTGCGGCGGTCTCCGGGCTTTCGTCGGGCTTCATATCCAGTCCCATACTACGCCAAACCCACCCCTGCCGCGCAAGTAACTATCGCCCTCCCCTCTTGTATCTGCCCCTCCTCCGACCTCCGGCCATTGCCCAAGTCTCAACTCGGATCGAGATGCTACAGCTCAAGCCCGGCCGCGAAAAGTGCGCCGCCAACCGCCTGGCGCGGGGCTCCAAAGGCGCACCACAACGTCTCCAGGCCAGGAATTAACAAGGACGCTCGTAATGGCCGGGGGGAGGCGGAGGCGGAGGCTGATGGGGAGGCGGGGGCGGAGGCTGATAGGGAGGCGGAGGCGGAGGCGGAGGCTGATGGGGAGGCGGGGGCGGAGGCTGATAGGGAGGCGGAGGCGGAGGCGGGGGCGGAGGCTGATGGGGAGGCGGAGGCGAAGGTTCGTGACATCTGGCTGCAAAAGCGGCCGCCTCATGGATCGCGTCTTTTCGCACGGGCAGCAGTTTGTCCGCCGTGGCGACGATCTCATTACCCACGGACGGAGTCTGCATGATGATAGCGCCGACGACAGTAGGCATCGCGACCGGCCTCAAACGCGCCACCGCCTGAATGACCAAATCGGCAACCGATGACTGGTTCTTGGCACTGGAAACTATGCTGGCAGCTTCAGCCGGCAAGTCGATTGCTTTGGCATTCGACAAGCTCTTCTTGATGCTGGCGAGCGTTGGATCGTTTCCGGCGTTCAGGCTTTGCGCAGATAACAACCCCACTGCCAGCGCCAACCCCGTCGAAAGCATGCAGAGACTGGTTTTCATAGATAATCTGTGAAGAATCCTATCAAAGGCCGGCGTGCTGTCAAGCCTTTTCGCCTTTCTTTTCAGCCTTTTTTTCCGCTTTAACCTGCACTTTTCGGACTCCCGAGAACCATTTTTCCGCCGCTGAAAAGCAGCCCTCCTGCCCCTGTTGTTGGCAATGATTCCATCCTCCAGCCGGAAAGGCGCCAGAGCTGGGCAACTCTGGCGCCTTTTCCTGCCTTTGATGTCTGAGGGTTCTCTAAGCGCTTAGGAAACGCCTCCTTAGAACCTCCCGCAAGACCAGTTCCTGGACCCACACCCTGCCAGGCTGAAAGTGATATTCGTCTTCGCTCTCGAAGACGTAATGTCCCGCCTGCCCGTCAACCTCGGCGTCATCTCCGGGCTCAACCCCGCATTTGGGTGAGATTTCGGTGACCCGGTAGGCGCCGCCTTCCGTTCGCAGCATGTCCACCACGAGCATCGGAAACCGAAGGCGCTGGTTCATCGCCCGGGCCAGCTTCATGGCCTCCGGCGGCAGTGGCCGCTGCTCCTGCAAATGCATGCCGGATGCCCGGAAGTCCCCGTCGGGGACTCTCCGGTAATATCCGGAGACAACATTGCCCACGACGATGATTCTCAGGTCATAGCCGTCGTTTTTCTCGAAGGGCTGAAGATAGACGTAGTTCTTTTGGCGCAGGTATCTTGCGTGCGTCAAGCGCCCGCCGGGAGAAAAGGCGCGCTTGAACATCCGCCGGCAAGCGCCGGCGGTTTTCACCAACTCCACGCCGACCGAGCCGGAGCTTGGAGTTATTTTGCTGACAAGTGGGAAAGGCAAGCTCGGGATGGAGGCGAAGGCCTCTCTAAGGTCGTGGGTGACAAAAGTGCTGACGAACGGAAAGGCATAGATGCCGGACAGATACGCTTCGAGGACCTTGTCCTCATAAAGGAGGCATTCTTCAAAGCTGGGGTAGCAAGCGATGCCCATGTGCCTCTCCAGAACGTAATACTTCCGGCGGACCTCCTCCAAATGAAAAGCCAGGCAGGAGGGCACGCCAACGATGAGTTGGTAGTGGCGCGCGTCCTCCAGCCAGGTGGACACGTGAAGGTTGAAAAGGCCAAAATCGAAGCCGTTCGTTTTTAGAAACCGCGCAAACCTCGTCCACCAGGGGTTCTCGTCCCAATCTCGCACGATTCCCACACGAGGCTTGGGAACCCTTTGAGGCCAATCCATCAGGACCGGCGGAGCGCACCTCGAAACCACGGCGCTGTCGTCGATATATCGAGGAACCCCGTCACAGGGTCCGAAGAGCGCGCGCAACCTGGAGTAGCGCATGGTCTTGCGGAGACGCTTCACCCAGGACCAGTCTTTCACTTGTTGAGCCAGCCGCATCTCCTGGCTTCCTCCTCGATTACCTCCCTGGTAAGACGCCTCTCGGCGGGGTAAAGCAAGGCCTCATGCCTAAGGATCATTTCGGGGGTCCAACGAAACCGGACGACCCTGGCCGGTACTCCGGCGGCGATCGCGTATGGAGGAACGTCCCTGGTGACAACGGCGCCGGCGCCGATAATCGCGCCGCGGTGGATAGTGACCCCTTTCAAGATGATCGCTCTCGTGCCGACCCAGACATCGTCCTCAATCACCACGTCGGCGTCATCCTCCGGTCTCTTTTCCTTTTCCCTCACGTCATGAATATAACGTCCAGGCAGGGTCGACGTGTGATTGCCTGCGTGAATCACCACCTCCGGGCCAAAGAGAACCTTGTTGCCGATCAGGATCTTGGAATGAACAGCCTGTAATGTGGGACGACGGCCCAAGTGGACGTCATTGCCGACATGAATAGTACGATACGAGTAGTCGCCTCCCGGGTCGAAACGAAAGTTGCGCCCATAGCTCGCGAAGAGGGGCCGATACATGAGCATTTGCAATCGTGCGCAGGCCCTGCCCACTAACAGGCCGCAGCGATGCAGCAGCGAAATTGCAAACTTGAAGGCAGAGGTTCCCGGGGACCGTGAAGAAACAGGGCCGCGCACCTTCATTGACGAGTCTGCACCGGCAGGAGGGGACGGCCAATGCCTCACCGCGATTCGTCGCTGCGAGAGAGCGGCCTCGAGCAACTCCGCGTATGCGGCGGCCGCGCGTTCCGGCGCGAACAGGAGCTCCGCCATCCGCCGGGATTCGACTCCCATCGCCACGCGGCGGCCAGCCGGAAGGTGACAAAAGGCCAAGATGGCTCCCGCGATGGATTCGGCCATCGCGGGGTTGAACAGGAAGCCGTTGCGTCCGGGTTCCACCAGCCTCGGGGCGTCGCCAATATCGCTGGCCAAGACCGGGCGGCCGCAGGCCATCCCCTCGCAGACCGCGTTTGGCAGCCCCTCTGCGAAGGAGGGCAGAACCACGGCGTCGGCGGCTTGATAGCGGCGCACGATGTCATTCTCCGGCGGATGCAACCGGAAGACCCGCGACAAGCCGAGTTGGTCGATTGCACTTTGAGCGCTGTCCCTGTAAACCGTGTCGGGTGTGTTCCGGGGCAGCAACACCGGGTCCCCTCCGTACCAGTCGACCTCAATCTTGAGCCCCGGGTCTTTCTCCCGGGCCAGGGCTAATGCCTTGGCCAACCCCAGCGTGTTCTTTCTCCGCAGGTAACTCGCCATCACCACGAGTTTGACTGTGTCCGGCGCAGGAGTTGGCGACGCCTCGGCCGGGCAAAAGGCGGACAGGTCGAGGCAGTTGTAAATCGTGGCAACCCGCCCGCCCAGCGACGGAACCATTCGTTCCAATGCCAGCCGGTTGGCGTGGGAGTTGGTGGTAACATAATCGGCCCGCAGATGCATGACCCGCTTCCAATCGCGGGGAGGCTTCTCCGCATCGATTTGAAGCCTCTCCGAGACCACCAGGCCCCAGCGCCGAAACGGCAGACTGGCGATTTCGGCGTAAAAGCAGGGGCCTTCCAAGAAGGCTAATACTGCATGGTGACGCTCAAATCGAAGCGCCTTTCGGATGGCCATGGCGCGCAGAAGTTTATGCCTTGGCCTCACGCGCCGAATTGGAATCCCGGCTTGCTCCAACTGGCGTTGGAAGAATTCCCCGTCGTGGTAAGTCACGAAGGAAACGTCATGGCCCATCCGCTTCAAAAAAAGGCCCAGGCTGACCAACTGGCGCTGGGCCCCGCCCGGCTCCAAATAGTCGATAAGACAGGTGATCTTCACGAGGGCCGCAGACAACCCGGGAGCAGCTCCCGAGGAGGATCGCAAGCCGCCAGCATGGCTTCAAGCGCGCGCCGCGGCACGGCTCCTCCGCAGCCGGACGGCGACATAGCCCACGAACGCTGCGTTGAAGAACGCTCCCACCAAACTGAAGGCAATAATCGTGTGCAGCGGCTGGAGCCAGGCACCACCCAGCACAAGCGCAGCCGCGCGGGCGCAGAGCAACGTGACGTCAAACCAAAAGAGGCCGCGCTGGAGGCGCAGGACCCGCCCCACAAGGGTGGAAGGGACATTGCAGAACGCGGGGATAAGCCAGAAAACGAGCCAGCGGGCGAATTCGCCGGCTTCGCGCCACCGCGCCCCGAAAATGAAGGCGAAGACGCGCGGGGCGGCCAGGAATGCGACGCAACAGGGCGGAAGGCTGATGGCGAAGAGCACGCCGGTGGACTTGAGAAAGGAGGGGAGCAGGTCGCCGCCGGCCGAGCAGACACGGCTCAGCCGCTGGTAAAGCACCTGCCGAACTGGAGTCAGGATGAAGTTCATTGGAGCGAGCAGCAGCCTGAGGCCGAAGGCATACGACCCGGCTACCGCCGCGCCGTAGTAGTGGGCCAAGCTCAGCACCGGGATACCCTGTGAGAGGGCGTTGATGACGTTCTGAGGGCAACCATAGACGGCGAATTGGCGGTACTCCCACGCCATGCGCCGAAGGACTGGCCAGCGGGCGCAGGGCGCAAACAGGGCCCGGCCTTGAACCAACGCGCCTCGCGCGAGAAAGACGGCTGCCAAGCTGTCTGCCAGGATTGCGCCCCCAACCAGTCCCGCACCGCCGAGGCCCGCGGCGCCTCCGCCCGTCTGTGAGGCGCAAACGACTGTCGAGCGAATGACCTGCGCCTGAGAAGTGGTCTTGAACGCCTTCAGTCGCGAGCACCAGGAGGTCAGCGACTGGCCCAGTCCGTCCACGAGCACCGCGACAGGCAAGAGCCATAGGTACCAGCCTAGGTGATCCGTACGCAACAGCCTCAGAAACCAGTCGGGAGCCAGGAGACTACAGACAACCGTTGCCAGCGTGATGACTGCCGTGGACAGACACGCAAGGAGGAAAAGCGGGGCAGCCTTGTCCTCGCCTGGGGGAAGCATGAGAGCGTCCGCGTAATTCAGAGTCGCGGCCGCACTCAGCACGCCCTGGATGGACGCGAAGGCGCCGAACCCCGCGAAGTCCGCCGGTCCGTATAAACGGCTCAGGAGCGGAGAGAAGGCAAATCCGATGAGTTGAGCGGCCGCGGTTCCCGTCATGACGACGAGCACATTCCTAAGGAAGCCATGCGCGCGCAACCGGTTGGGGTGCAGCGTGGCCAGGGTCTCTCTCCACAATACGCCAGGGTCCTTAATACTCAATGAATCCTCTCCGGCAAATTCGGTCGCCGGGCTGGTCTGAGGCTCCGCCTGGTCAGGGCTTACCGAGGCCGTTGGACGGCTCAGGCAAGGCGTGTGAGCGGCCATTCTCGATGGCGCCGATCGAAGGGCGCCGGCCGCGGGGAAAGCCAAAAAAGTCCACTGGCACGGCGGGCAGGGCCTGAGCGGCCGACTTTGCCGGGGAGCCGGCAAGGAGCTGAAAATAGTCTGCCTCGAGCTGCCCCGGCCCGATTGGCCCGGCCGCGCGCAACCTGGGACCGCCGACCACATCACCATCGCCTCGCAGGTTCAATGGCGGGCTCTCGGACCAAAGGTTGTGAGAAAAAGAAATTCCGTTAGTGAGGGCGGCCAGGGCAATGGGGATGGAGCTGGCCTGGGAGACGATGTTGTTCTGAACGGCGGAGCGGGCGTGAACACCGATGCCGAGCTTCAAGTTGGCGTCTCCCGCAGCGTCAACAAAGGTGTTGTTTGCAATGATCACGTGGATCAAGCCGCCCCCTTTGACTCCCTGCCAGTAATAGAGACTATTATGGCACCCCATCACCAGGTTGTTGACTACAGTATTGTCCGAGGAGGGGGGAGTGTATTTCTCGTCTCCCAGCATGATGCCAACCTGGGAGCCGCCATTGCTCCAAAGGTTGCCCGGCGTCGCATAAATCAAATTGCCCTCCAACCGGACGCCCCTGACGTCGGATAAATAGACGTTGCACTGGTTATCAAAGACCGTGTTGCCCGTGATGATGGTGTTGGAGCATTCGTAGGTCGACAGCCCCTCGCCCCAATTGTTCCAGACCCTGTTGTCCGCCAGGGTGGAGTTGAAGCCGCCTCGAGCGGCGCTAAGGCCGGACGACCAGGAGGTGTTTGTGAAATTCTGGTTGTTGCAGCAATTGAAATAAACGGCGCAACCCCGAACCAGGCTGTGATCCGCGCTGCCCAGGACCAGTATGCCGTTTTCCAGATTTGACTGGCTGGTGACTGAAAGGGCCTGGTCACCGGGACCTTCCAGCGCCAGTCCCATGCCGTAGCTGCGTTGAATCGTGATGCCGCTGACGACCACGTTGCTTCCCTGGACGAGAAAAAGAGCCGACCCCGATGCGGCCGGATTCGTATATGCGCCGTCGAGAATGGGATTCTCTCCGGTGTAGCCGGCAATCGTGATCGGAGAGTAGGGCGTCCCCGAGTTGGGCGCCCAGGCCTGCTGGTAATAGGCCCCCCCCCGGAGGCAAAGCGTGTCGCCGGGCGAGAGCTTCTGGATTGCCTTGCTGATTGCGGCAAACGGCCGAGCCAAAGTTCCGGGGTTGGCGTCACTTCCATCGGGAGCGGCATAATAAGTGGCCGCGGGCGAAAGGGTTCCGACCGCAAGCCAAGTGGCGGCCACGACGCCCGGCCAAGGGCGGCGCCTTTTTGCCAACCGGCGGATGCCACATTGTTCACCGCGGTTTTTGAACAGCCTCAAGAGCGGGAGGATCATGTTTTTCGAGGGGCGGCACACTCAGCCACCCAGAACGAAGCGCCGGGGCCCCGGCTTGATGCGTTTGAGGCGCCTCGCGCCGTGTCCCCTGTCCTGCCCCATGCCGTGCGCTGCGCCGCGCGGTGTTGATGGCTCCGCCTCGCGCACAGCATACTTCGAACTGGTCGTGACCGCCAGCAGGACCATCAGAATCATGACCGACTGCTTTCGGTCATAGCTGACGTACCCCACGTCGGCGGCCAGCATCAGCAGGAGGAACACCCGGCAACAAAGCCTGAGAGATTTGTGCAAATGGCTCGCGCAAATAAGAGCCTGGGCGTGGATCGCATAGAATAGGAGCGTCCCCAGAAGGCCAATGTCGCACAGCAGCTCGACGTAGTTGTTGTGCGCGTAAGTGTCCTCGCTTGCAAGGCCGCGGAATGCATCCAGGCCATGGCCCAACAGCGGAGCGGCTTCCCACAACCGGAGACCCTCCTCGACCAGGTTCGCGCGCGTCTGAAAAGAATGATCCTCATAATCCAGAGACCGTTGAACGGCAAGGATGTCTCGAGCCTGCTCGGCAATCCGGGGCGCCAGACAGAGACCCATCAGGCAAAGGCCCACAATCGCCAGCGCCCCAAGCAGCCCACGGCGCTTCTTGGGCGCCTTTTCAAGCGCATGGACGACGACCAGCGCGATGAAGAACACCGCGATCAAAATGGCTTTTCTCGAGCCGGTCGCGGCCACCGCAAATGCGACGAAGCCGAACGCGCAGAGGCAGGGCACGAGGCCGGCCCTCTTGGGCATGAGCCAGATCAGGCACGCGCCGAGGGTCAATTGGAGGGCGAGTTCGTTGGCGTTCCCGGTGATGCCGGCATAACGGAAGGAGTCTGCCCCAGGCAGTGGTTCGGGACCAATGCCCAGGAGAATGATAGCGATCTGCAAAACGTTGCTCGCCAACAGCCCATAAACCAATGACCTGAACCTCACCCCCGCCTTGAGCGCCGCGGCTATGGAGATTCCGCCCAGGAACGCGCTCAGCAGGGAGGCGAAGGCCTCCCAGGGATGTGAGTCCTTGACCCCCGAAAAACTCCGCAGCAGGCAATAGCATAGGAACACGATTGGGACCCGGGCCCATGTCCTCACCTTGGGTTGCCAAACTCCGAACAGGCTGCCGGCCGCGATAAGGCCGGCAAGCGACACCCCCAATCCGAAGGCCATATAGGACCATCCGGCAACGTCAACCAGAACCTGGGAGGCGACGATGTAGCCCACGGCCAGAGCCTTGGCCGCACGCAACCACCAGGGGTGTGACGCGTTTGAGCGTTGGAGTATCGAATTCGTTGGGCTTTTGACTGATAACTGTCCGTCTTACTGCGTCCACCCTCCGGCGAGCTCAACGGGAGTCATACACGCCCTTTTTGCCGTACTTGCCGTGGTAGCCGTAATCGTAGTAGGCGCGGTGTCCGAAGCGCCGTCGGTGAGGCATGCGGTTGAGGATGATGCCCGACAGGGGCCCCTGCGCGCCCTGGAGGAGCTGCACACAGCGGAGCACATACCGGGCCGAAGTGCTCGCCGCGCGCACGACCAGGCACACCGTCTGAACACTCTTCAACATCAGGAGCGTGTCGCTGACAGCGTTAATCGGCGCGGAATCCAGCACCACCCGGTCATAGTGCAGCAGGGCCTCCTTAATGATGCGCTCCAGACCGTCCTTAGCCAGCAACTCGGCCGGACTTGCGGCGACGGCGCCTCCGGAGACGAAGAACAGGTTCTCAACCTTCGTGGGCTGGGCTACTTCCTCGAATTTCTTTTGGCCGGTCAGGTAATCGATTAAACCGGGCTGCTTGGTATCCCGGCCCATGAGGGTGGCTTCGATTGAAGGCCGGCGCATGTCCGCGTCGATGAGCAGGGTTTTCAGGCCAAGTTGGGCGAGGCTGGCCGAGTAATTGAGCGAGCAGAACGTTTTGCCTTCCGAGGGCATGGCGCTGGTGAACAGAAAAACCCGGCGCTCTTCGGCTTTGCCGAGCATCGAGAGGGAGGTTCGAAGTGTGCGGAAAGCCTCGGCCCCGGAGGACTTGGCTCTTTCCACGACGACCAGGTGAGTCTTGACCCTTTTGACACCGCGCACCTGCGGGACGGCGCTGAAGACCGAAAGATGCAGCCTGGTCTCCGCGTCATCCACGGTCTTGATCGACGTGTCGGAAACGCTCAGGCCCATGATGATGAGCAGGCCCAAGAAGATGCCAGCCAGGCCGCTGATGGCCAGGACGGCGGCTCTCTTGGGCCAGACGGGCAAATCGGGCGTAATCGCAGGCTCGACGACATGCACGATGCCGGTCTGCTGGGTTTCCTTGGTAACGTCGGCTTCCTTCATGCCTTTGAGGACGGCATCGTAGAGGGCGCGGTCGGACTCCAACTCGCGGGTCAGGACGCTGTATTGAATGGACAGCTTGCTCAGTTCGAGCGCGGCAGTTTCCTGGGTCTTCATCGCCTCGTTGAGGGACTCTTCGGCAGCGCGGGCGCTGTCGAGGCCGGCCTTGAGGGTTTGAACCGAGCTGAGGACCGCCTTGGTGATATCGCCCTTGAGTTCGCCGATCAGGGTGGTGGCCTGGATGTACTTGGGATGCTTTTCCTTGTAGCGTTTGCAGAGGGCGGCGAAGTCATCCTGGGCCTTGGTCAGATTGAGCTGCAAAGCCAGCACAACTGAGTCCTTTGCGATGGAGGGAACCTTGAGGAGCGCCTCGACGTTTTTCCCGAGGCTCAGGGCCTGGTTGTATTCGGTCTCAGTCTTGATGCGGTCGGATTTGGCTTCGGTGGCCTTGGTGCTGAGTTCCTTGAGCTTGGCGACCACCGTATTCTCACGGTCATCGAGGGAGGATGCCTGGGTCTCTTCCTTGTAGGCCTGGAGGGCGTTTTCAGATTCCTCGAGTTTTTTGCGCAGCAGATCGGCCTCCTTGGCGAGGCTCTGGCTGGCCAGGCCGATGGTAGTGTCTTCGCGCTGGGCGGTTTCCTTTAAGTATTCACTGACGATGGAGTTGGCGACGGCGTCGGTGAGCTCGGGGACGCGGTGGGTGACGGTGATATCGATGAGCCGAGTGCCGCGTCGGAGCTTGACCTTCACCATCTTTCCAAGCGCGCCCAGGACCCGGGCGCGGATGGGATTGGCATTGGTGTCAGAGGCAAAGGAGAGGGTCGCCGGCATGCCGTTAGTGAAACGAGGGTCGGCCCAGAGGTTGTTCGTGTCCGCCACCCGTTCGAGCAGGGGGCGGCTGGTAAGGGTCTGGGCGACGGTCTGCAGATAATCGACGGCCTCGAGGTCCTTGATTTGGACCATCTGCATCTTAAGGATGTTCGGCTGGTCCTGCTCGGCTTGAATAGTGGTCGTGGCGCAGTAGAGGACGGGGGCGTGCCTGAGATAGAAAAAGCCGAGGCCGACCGAGATGGCGGCGCAAAGGGCGATGACCCAGGCTTTTTCGAGAACCATGTGCCAGGTGCGGGCCAGGTCGGCGGCGTTATGGCCGGCGCCGCCATAGCCGTAACCATAACCGTAGCCCTGGCCATAGCCGTAGCCCTGGCCATAGCCTTGGCCGTAGCCTCGGCGGGGCGCGGGACTGGCGGCGGGATCAACAGGGGATGGTGGACTTGCCGGAGTCATAACAGGAGTTGGTGTTTAGAGCCATTTTTCGCCCACGACAATGACGTCGTCGGGCAGAACCTCAAAAGGTTTCTGTGATTTTTTTAAGGCCATCGCTTCGGCATCCAGCCGGATCAGTTTGTTTTCCGTTCCGACCGTCCGCTGGACGGTGATTCTGTGGGAATTGGCGATTCGTGTGTAGCCCCCTGCGGTGGCGATGGCCTGGAGGAGGCAGACCGAGTCGTCGGCGGGCATATCATAAGTGCTCGGGTGCTGGACCTGGCCGAGCACGGTGAAGCGGCGTTTGGCGAATTCGGTCACGTTGAGGGTGACCTGGGGGTCGACCAGGTAATCTTTGGCCAGGAGGTCGCGAACGATGACGGTAGCCTTTTCCAGGGTATTGCTGACGACGGTGACCGAGCCCAGGAGCGGCATGGTGATGGCGCCCTCTTTGCCGATCCGGGACACGGAGGTGAGGTCTTCTTCCTGGTAAACCTTCACCTGCACGACGTCGCCCTGGCGCAGGACATACTGCGGGGAGGTGGCTATGGGGGCGGCCAGTTCAGGCGGCGGTTTCGCCGGCGAGACGCCTGGCGGCGCAGGGGTGTCTTGGGTTTGAGCCAACGTGGTTCCAGCCAGGAGCGCGGCGAGGGTGGTCGGGAGGAGTTTCATTGTCATGGGTTCCAGTCAAAGGTGAGATAGCCTTTGGGTCACAGGCGCCAGGAGAGTTGGATGCCGATTAAGTTGTCGTAATACGTGTAATTCTGGAGAGTCGAGATGTTTTGCTGCCGGGTGTAAAACACGCCGGCGGTCGAGCGGGTGTTGAACTCGTAATCCAGGCCGAGGCGCGCGGACAAGCAGCCGTCCGAACGGCTGTGGCTGGGGCTGGCGCCGAGCAGGGTATAAACGACGCTGTTGTAGCCGAAATCCAGTCCGGCGAAGAGGTGTCCGGATAGTTGCTGGCTCACACCGGCGTTGAAGCCCATCAGCGTGTAATTGTAGGTGCCCGTGCAAGAAGGTTCCACACGGTCATGGCCTTCGAGCGTGACGGTGGTGGATGGCCGCGGCAGATAAACGGCAGCCAGGCTGAAAACCGGAGTGAGGGTGTCGCCGGAGCCGGAACTGTATTCGCGGAACTGGATGCCGACGAAGGTGCGGAGATCGATCTTGCCGGTCAGGCGGTATATCCCGCGCAGCAACACCTCCTGGTAGGTCTGGGCGGGGCTAAACTCGGGATAGACAAAGCCGAAGGCTGCGCCGGCTCCGGCCTCGAGCCGGGCGCCCACCAGACGGCTAAACCAGTCTTCATTTCGCACCTCCTGGTAGCCCTGGTACACCGGGTTCTGGTAGTCGAGCCGGCAGTACCGGGTATTCACCTCCAAGGCGCTCCGGTCGGTCAGCTCGTACCGGCTATGGAGTCTGGTTTCGTAAACCGACTCGGTGATAAGGTTGCCGACGTTGTTGTCCTTGACGGCCAGGCGGGAGAAGTCCTCATCCAGCCCGAGGACGAGGCGGGAGAAGTTGTAACCGGCCGAGAGACCGGCGACGCTATCGACGTTGTCGTACCGATCGTGGCCGGTGTAGATGTTGAAGCTTGGGGTGTAATCGAGGCCCAGAAATCGCTGGGGTTTGGCGCTGTCCTCCACTGGCGAGTAGTTCAGCAGCCCTCGCAACTGGCTGAGGGTGACGGAGCCGGGGAAGGCGGTGCTGACGTCCCCGGCCGCGATGGTGAGTCCGGGAGAAAAGGTCCACTTGACGTCGCTGAGGGCGTTGGTGTGAGCGATGAGGATGTTGTCATCGTAAAGGACGGTGCCGGCGGCGTGGGGGAAGAGGTCCAGACCGCCGAGGCGCAGAGTGGCGCGGCCGGCGGATTGGTTCACGGCGTCCTGGGAGGCATTCTCGGGGGGCAGGACCACATCGCCCGGGGTGAGATAATCGGCGCCGCGCGCAAGGGCGACGAACCCGAATGAGGCCAGGGCCAGGGCAAAGTTGCTCAGATGGATTTGCGGAGGCGTACCTCAGTCCTGGGTCACAAAGGATTCGGACCGGCGGTCCACTGTCTGCTGTCCGCCAGCCTTCGCCGGCTTGGGGCCGGCCACGGCTGGCAGGCCGTCTTCCGTTCTCCCGGCCTCGATCCACATACCCCAGCCGTACTGCCAGACGCAGAGACGGAGGGAGGCGCAGATGCGGCAGTACTCGTTGGGCTCGGCCTCGGCGGCGGGGCCTTGCGCCCGGGGGCAATGGCTGGTCTTTTCAAAGCTCCGGGTTTTCGGGCGCGTATCGGGGGCTTTCTTTCCAGAGGACAAATGGGGGGTGTATTCCGCCAGGATGTCTTTGAGCATGAGCTTGAGATCGTCGACACTGGCGGTGAGGTGGGCCTTCTGCATCCGGCTCAACTGGCGGGTCACCTCTTCGAGGGAGATCGGCTCGCCGGACAGCCGCTTGATGCGCGGATGGGCGGTGTCGGCGCAGTTGGCGCGCAGATGGCGGAGTTCCTCGAAGATTTTTTCGCCGGGGCGCAGTCCGATGAATTTGATCTCGATGTCGCGGCCGGGCTGCAAGCCAGAGAGCCTGATCATCTGCCGGGCGAGGTCGGCGATTTTGACGGGTTTGCCCACGTCGAGCACGAAAATCTCGCCGCCTTGGCCTTGGGCGCAGCTTTGAAGGACCAGGCCGACGGCTTCGGGGATGGTCATGAAGAAGCGGACGACTTCGGGATGAGTGACGGTGACGGGGCCGCCTTCGGCGATTTGGCGTTCGAAGATGGGGACGACGCTGCCGGAGGAGCCAAGGACGTTGCCGAAGCGGACGGCGACGAATTTGGTTTGGCCGAGGTTGGCTTTGGCGAGGGCCTGGAGGTAAACCTCGGCGAGGCGTTTGCTGGCGCCCATGACGCTGGTGGGGTTGACGGCTTTGTCGGTCGAGATCAGGATGAAGCGTGCGACGTGATGTTCGAGGGCGAGCCGGGCCAGGCGGGCGGTGGCAATCGAGTTGTTCTTGATCGCCTCGCCGGGCTGCGATTCCATCATGCCCACGTGTTTATGGGCGGCGGCGTGGAACAGGACCGCCGGCTGATGCTCGCCAAGCACGGAAACCATGCGGGGGCGGTCCAGGACATCGGCAATGACGGGCACGATTAAGCCGCCATGGCCAAGCTTGATGAGCTCCTGTTCGATCTGGAACAACTGGACTTCCGATTGATCCAGGAGGACCAGGCGCCGGGGATGGAAGGCGGCGACCTGCCGGCAGAGCTCGCCGCCGATGCTCCCGCCGGCGCCAGTGACCAGGACGACGCGGCTGTTGAGGACATTCTCGATTTGGTTGAGCCGCAGGTCGATGGCTTCGCGTCCGAGCAGGTCCTCGATGTTGACGGGCCGCAACCGGCTGATGGACAGAGTGCCGGAGGCGAGCTGGTCAATGCTGGGAACGGTGACGTGTTTGAGGCGGGCCTCTTGGAGGAGGGTGACGACTTCGCCGAGACGGCGGGCCGGGGCGGAGGGCATGGCAATGACCACCTCCTCGATGCCGAGTTTGCCCGCTCTGCGTTCGAGCGTCTCCGGCGGGCCGAGGACGGGGATGCCGTGGATATTGGAACGCCATTTGTGGGGTGCATCATCGAAGAAGGCGACGGGGACCATGCCGAGATTGGGGCGGGAAAAGAGCTCGCGGACGAGGCTGGCGCCGACATCGCCGGCGCCGATGACGGCCACCTTGCGTTGGCGGAGGCAGCGGTGGTTCAGGCGGGGGTAAACGCGCTCAAGGGCGAGGCGCCAGGCCGAGCGCATGGCGCCGATGGCCAGGAACCCAAGGAGGCACTGCACGACAATGACTCCCTTGGGAGGGGAAAAGCCGATATCCAGGTATCGCAGGCCGTAAAGGGCAAAGCCGGAACAGGCCGTGGCATAGGCCAACCGCCGGACATCGGGCAGGCTGAAGTACTTGTAGATTCCGGAGAACTGGCGGAAGACGAGGAGGCAGCCCAGTTGGAGCCAAACGACCCAGTACCAATGGCGGTCCAACTGGACCTGGTATCGCTCCGGCACATCGAAATCGAACCGGAGTTGGTAGGCGAGCCAGCGGCAGAGCAGGAGCATGGAGGCGGCCAGGAGCATGATGAGGCCGCGGCGCAGGAAGGTGGACAGTCGGGCAGGCGGTGCGGCCAGTGACGAGTGACGAGTGACGAGGGGCTGGTTCTTTCCCATAGTTTTCCCTTTGGATGATGGCTTAGCGCGTGGTCCGTGGTCCTTCCCCCCCGGCACTGCGATTCAGAAAGGGGAGAAGCGTGCGGAGGATGATGACGAGGTCGGTCCGCACATTAGCCCGGGCGGCGTAGGCGAGACTGAGTTCGATCTTGCGAGGCAGACAATGCTCGATGTAGAATTGCTCTACGCTGTCCTCCACCCGCTGCTGCAACAGGTCTTCTTCGTGGCGGAAGTCCAGCGTGGCGGCGTCGGTGATGCCGGGTTTGAGCGCCAGGACGCGCCTTTGGCTGGGGGTGTATTTCTCGACGTAACCGGGGACCTCGGGGCGGGGGCCGACGAAGCTCATTTGGCCAATGAGGACATTCCAGAGCTGAGGCAGTTCATCCAGCTTGAATTTGCGGAGGAACCGGCCCAGGCGGGTGATGCGCGGGTCGCCGTTCCTGGTCACACGGGGGCCTGCTTCTTGCGCATCCACCGCCATAGACCGGAATTTGAGGATGAAAAAGGCCTTGCCCCCTTGCCCGACTCGCAGTTGACGAAAGAAGACCGGGCCGGCGTCGGAGAGCTTGATCGCCAGGGCGAGCAGGAGCAAGAGCGGGCTCAGCGCCGCCAGGCCGAGGGCCGCAAAGGTAATATCGAAAGCCCGTTTCAGGCGGTCGGACGGTCGGGCAAGCGGCCAGGGGCGAGTGGCGAGGGACCGAGGGCGGGTTGGATGCCGGCCCAGGCGGCAAAGCACGAGGGCCTTTCGCCAATAATCACTTTCCGGGTGTCTCCTCCAGGCCCACTCGATGGCGAGCCTTCCGCCCAGCGCCAGGAACGCGTGAAGCACAGGATGCAGAACCATGAGATCGTCAAAGGGCCGGATGGAAAACCCCATTCTCAGCTTGAAGTGTTCCAGCCCGGGCGTCTGCTCGACAGACTTGAGTCCGTAGCAAACCAGGTCCACTGCGGGCTGTTGGAGGGCTCTCTTGGTGACGGAAAAGACCAGCGCATTATTGGGGCAATGCTGCAACAGTCTGCGGCTGGAACTCTGATAGAGAATGTGGCAGCACCGCTCGACGACGGCGCAGACCGCGAAGGCGGCGAGGCGCCCCTGGAAGAACACGCCCCAGGCCTCCATGTCGGGCGTATCCGCAGCGGCTTGGCAATACTCCCGCCAATGTTGCGGCGTAAGACCGGTCTCGTTGCGCTCCTGCCGTTGCCAGGTATCCTCGTTCAAGTGATACCCGATCTCGGCCAGGACGCCGAACTCGATGCGCTGGAGCGCGCATTCCCGCAGCCCCTTGCGGGTTTGGTTTCGCGCCTTCTGGTGCAGGGCGTCCAAGTCGTATCCCTTGCGCTCACAGACGAACGCGCCGCCGGCGCACCAGGGGCAGGACGGTTTGGACGGGTAGCGCAACACCAGGGCCGGGGTCAAGCTAAACAACCTGAGCAACTCCAGACGGGTCGGTTGGACTGGCCGGTCATAAGGGAGGCTGAGAAACACCCGCCGATGCACCGCGTACCAGAACGTCCCGGCGCCTTTGGCGGTCCGGCAACCCTGGCGGCTCCAGAAGCCTGCAAATTCCTCAACGGTCATGTTGTGCGCCCGCTCAGGGCGCCGGACCTACAGGGCCTTCCGAACGGAAGACAAAACCACGTTGGCAAGCGCGCCAACGCGGACAGACTTTGAGTAATGGGCCGAGGCGTAGGCGCGGCCAAGCTGCCCGAGCCGGTCGAGCTCAGCCATGGGCATCGCCTGAACCTCGCGCATCCTGCGAGCCAAGGCCTGAACGTCTTCAGGCTCCTCGACCCACCCACACCGCGCCTCGGCGACGGCCCTGGCCGTATCACTCTGGCTGTCGACTGAGGCAAGCACAGGCTTGGCGGAGAACATGTAGGCCGGCAATTTCGAGGGAATCGAACTCATCGCGGCTCCCCGCTTGAGCGGGAGCAGGCAGACGTGCGCCAGGCTCTGAAGCAGGGGAACATTCTCTGCTTCGGGGTCCGAGATAAAACGAATATTCCGCTCCCCGAGCCTGGCCGCCACTCCTTCGGCCTCCGCTTTCCTGGAACCGCCGCCGATAACCAGCAACTGGGCGTCCTTGAGACCGGCCTGGCAAAAGGCCTCCATCAGGACCTCGACTCCTGCGGCCGGGCCGATGTTGCCCAGGTAGAGGAAGGTGAAGAGGCCCTCCGGCACACCGTACTCGCGAAGAGCGTCTCGCCCGGATGGGAGCCGGGCAAAGAGTTGCTCGTCGTGCCAGTCATTGATCCTGAGGACCCGCTCGGAGTCGATGCCTCGGTCCCGGACATAGATGCGCCGCATGTTCTCTGAAATGGTCAACACCGCCGCCGCCCGGCGGGCGGTTCGCCGGTCCAGCGCGGTCAGGAGAAACCGCGCTGCGCCCCGGAGCGCCGGCGGGAGCTTGAGCAACATGGAGTCCGGATAGACATCCTTTATGTGAAGCACCATCGGTATCCGCAACTGCCGAGCGCATCGGGCCAAAAGGGCCTGGCTAAGCAACGGCCACGAATTGACATAAAGGGCGTCGAACCGCAAACCGGAGTGTTTCAGGTAGCGGCAGGCGTGCCGGCCGAAACTCCAACTCTCGAGCGCGCGTCCGGCCAGACCCGATGCCGCCGCCGTAAAGGAGGCAAGGCGAACCACCCGCACACCCTCTTCCTGTGCAACCATTGGCACTGGCGACCGCTTGAACGCGGAGTAATCGGCCCCGATGGGCCGTGAGGGCCGTGGACAGAGGACCGTCACATCGCAGGACCTCCGGGTCAACTCCCGCGCCAGGTCCTGTCCCATGCTTGCGGAAACCACAGGCTCGGGCGGGTAAACCGCGGTGATTATGGCGACTGAGGACATGGGCGGAGATTAGGAGCAGGCGTCAAGTCTCAGCGAGTTGGGGGAGGCCAACGCACGAGTATAAGCGGCGCAGGCTGGCGAGGTAGGTTCCCACAGCATAATGTCTGGCCACCCGCTCCTGGCCGGCGCGGCCCATCCGGACGCGCAGCAGCGGGGTTTCGATCAGCCGGGCCAGGGCGTCGGCCAGCGCCTCGACATCCCCCGGCCGAATCAAGAAGCCCTCCACCCCGTCGGCGACAGTTTCCGGGATACCCCCAACCCGGGTCACGACCACCGGGATGCCGTGGGCCATGGCCTCAAGCAGCGAGACCGGGACGCCCTCGCCGTAGGACGGCAGGGCGAAGATGTCCGCCTCGCCCAGGGCTTGCGCCCTTGCCCGGCCGGTGACCTGGCCGAGGAATCGCACGCGGTCCCTCAGCCTAAGTCGAGCGACCAGCGCCGAGATTTGGCTTTCCTCTTCGGAGGATTCGACCGGGCCGGCGAACACGACGGCGAATGGTATCGTGCAGCGGCGCGCAGTTTTTTCGGCGGCTTGCACCAGGTCGCAGGCCCCTTTCTCCCTGGCGACGTTGCCCAGAAACAGAACCCTCACGGGCGCGATCGGGGCCTGACGCTCGGGGCGGGGCCCGGCCAGTTCAGTGAAGTTCCGCAGCATCACGGCTTTCGCGCGAAAGCGCGCCGCGCGCCGCGGCGGCAGCATCCGGGCCAGGTCATCAATCACGGATTGCGCGGGGAAGGCCACCCGGTCGCAACTCGCCATCAGCAGCCCCAGTTCCGCCCGGCGCCAGAAGGGCGGTCTGGGCAGGAGAATCATCCCGGCAACGGCATTGTGGACCTGCAAAACCACATAGCGTCCCCAGACGTACCGGACCCACCACGCCAGCGCCATGTCCTTCAACAAGGCCAACTCGACACTCGAATGGAAATGCGCCACCACCGGGCGGCGGCGCAGGATGGCCCAGGAGAGTCGAACGGCGTTCACGAGGAAAGCCAGGAGGTTCTCGAGCCGGAACCGGCCTGTCTCGCCGGGACGCCGCGCCCACAATTCCGTATTGAAGTGCCCGACGGAGACGGGCAGGTCCCAATGGGCCAGTTGAGTGGTTAGCAGCACCGCGATGCCCCCGACGTAAGAGCGCGGGTGCGGGACGGGGCCGACGATTAGGACATCCACTTTGCCGGTTGGGTTCATTTCGATTATAGAAGATAGGAGACAGGAGCTGGAGGATGGGAACGCGCTTCCATCTACTGTCTTTCATCTTCCGTCTTCCGCGCCGAGACGGCCCTGTGCACCGTCTCACAGACGTAGGCCAACTCGGGCTCGGACAGGCCCGGATAGACCGGCAGGGAGAGGCAGCCGCGCCAATGTTTTTCGGCATTCGGGAAATCCTCCGCCTTCAACCCATACCGGTCCCGGTAATACGTCATCCGATGCAGCGGCTTGTAATGCACCGAGGTGCCGATGCCGGCGTCCGCCAACCGCTCGATAAGACGATCCCGCGGCGAGGCCCCCTCCTTCCGACTACTGGCCACTGACAACTGACTACTGACCGTGGACTGTGGACTGTGCCCCGTGGTCCGTCGTCCGTGGTCCTTCAATGTGATCCAGAACAGATGGCAGGAATGGTCTTCGAGCGAGCCGCGGATGGCCGGCAAATCGATGCCCTCAATGTCCGCCAGGTGCCCGAGGTAATACTCGAAACACCGCTGCCGGTCCAGCCGCAACGATTCCGCCCGCTCCAATTGCGCCAGGCCGATGGCCGCGTTGATGTCCGGCATGTTATATTTGAACCCCGGGGCCACCACGTCGTACTCCCACCCGGCGCCCTGGGTCGCGAACCGATTCCAGATGTCCCGGTCGATGCCGTGTAGCCGCATGACCTTCGCGCGCTCGTGAATCGCATCGTCATTGGTCGCCAGCATCCCCCCCTCGCCGGTCGTAATCGTTTTGTTCGCGTAAAAACTGAAACAAGTCGCATCCCCGAAACTCCCCACCATCCGCCCATTCAGCTTGGTGGGAAACGCATGCGCGGCGTCCTCGATCACGCGGACGTTGTGTCGCCGGCAGACGGCCAGGAGGCCGGAGGACTCAGGACTGAGAACTGTGGACCGTGGACTGTGGACTGTCATTTCGGCGGCTTGCCCGCCGAAATGGACGACCATCACGGCTTTAATGTCCGGGTGCCGGCAGAGCGCCTCCTCGACAATCTCCGGGGTCAGCAAGCCGGAAC